>Ga0315900_10011916_pt1 | contig 10744 bp, 7 predicted proteins | sample LakEriMetagenome_FD_203521 | JGI IMG/M metagenome (GOLD analysis project Ga0315900, IMG submission 203521) | Freshwater fungal communities from buoy surface, Lake Erie, Ohio, United States - Buoy 12 MA114 | ecosystem: Environmental > Aquatic > Freshwater > Lake > Lake biofilm | place: USA: Lake...
TGCCGGTCGAGCACTCGCGGTCCGAGGGGCCATTCACGCCCGCGGCGCTTGCCTGCGCCGCGCGCCGCGCCGGCACGCTCGCGATTCCCTTCGTGCAGGCGCTCACCGCGCGCGTCGCCCGCGACGATCCCCAGGCGGCGCGATGGGTGCACTATGGCGCGACCAGCCAGGATGTGCTCGACACCGCACTCGCGCTTGCCGCGTCGGCGGCTGGCGATGCCCTGCTCGGACAGCTGGCGCGGGCAGGCGACGCGCTGGCGGCGCTCGCCGACACCCATCGATGCACGGTCATGGCCGGCCGCACCCTTCTGCAGCAGGCCACGCCGGTGTCCTTCGGCTGGAAGGCCGCCTGCTGGCTCTCGCCACTGGCTCGCTCACGCGCTGCGCTGACCGGGGCGCTGGGTCAGACGCGCGTGCTTCAGCTTGGCGGCGCGAGCGGCGTGCGCGGCGCCTTCGCGGGGCGGGGCGAGGCCATCGCCGCGCGCCTCGCGGCGCGCCTCGGCCTGAGCGACCCGGGCATCAGCTGGCATGGCAGCCGCGATCGCATCGCGCGACTCGGCAGCGAGCTTGCGCTGCTGACCGGCAGCATGGCGCGCATCGGCCGCGATCTGGCGCTGCTGATGCAGTCCGAGGTCGGGGAAGTCTTCGAACCCGCCGACGAAGGGCGCGGCGGATCGTCGGCGATGCCGCACAAGCGCAATCCGGTCGCGGCCATGCTGGCACTTCAGGCCGGGCTGCGCGCGCCCGGGCTCGCCGCCACGCTGCTTGCCTCGCTGGCGGGCGAACATGAGCGCGGCCTGGGCAACTGGCAGTCTGACTGGTGGACGCTGGGCGCCCTGTTCGACGCCGCTGGCAGTGCTACCGAGGCCCTCGGCGACGCGCTCGCCGACCTGCGGGTTGCACCCGAGGCCATGGCCGGCAACCTCGCGCGCACCGGCGGCTTCGTGCATGCCGAGGCGGTCACGATCGCCCTGGCCGAGGCGATCGGCCGGCCGGCCGCCAAGGCTTGGATGGAACACCTGTGCGCCGACGCACTTGCGCGCGGCTGCCCGCTGCAGCTGGCGCTCGAGCAAGCCGTGCGCGAGGATCCGGGCCTGGCCGCGGCGCTGCCGGATGCGACCCGGGCGCGGCTCTTCGATCCGGCGACGCAGCTCGGCGATGCCGGGATGATGATCGATGCCACGCTGCGCGCCTGGCGCGATACCGGCTGAACGAGCGCCGCACCCGGTTCCGCCCGGCTGCGCGATCGACGTACACTCGACGAGCGGTGCGTACCCGAACCGCCACCACGATCGCCCGCGCCATCGTCACCGCCAAGCCCTGCGAATGCCCAACGCCATGAACGCCGCCCTGCCCCGCCTCGATCCGCGCGACTGGTCGAGCCAGCCGCCGTGGCTGCACCCGCCCTACCGTTCGACCGCCCTGCGCTCGCCCACCCGGCCGTTGCTGCCGATCGCACACGCGCTCGGTGAGCTCGCCCAGCCGGTCTACGGCCATGAGGACATCGGCGAGCACGACCACGACCTGACCCGCAACGCCGCGATGAACGGCGCGCCACTCGGCGAACGCATCATCGTCACCGGCCGCGTCACCGACGAGCGCGGCCGCCCGGTACGCCACACCCTGGTCGAACTCTGGCAGTGCAACGCGGCGGGTCGCTATGTGCACCGTGCCGATCAGCACGACGCTCCGCTCGATCCCAACTTCCTGGGCGCGGGCCGCACCCTGACCGATGCCGAGGGTCGCTACCGCTTCCTCACCATCAAGCCGGGCGCCTATCCCTGGGGCAACCACCCCAACGCCTGGCGGCCGGCGCACATCCACTTCTCGCTTTTCGGTGAGCACTTCGCCAGCCGTCTGGTCACGCAGATGTACTTTCCCGGCGATCCGCTGCTCGCGCTCGATCCGATCTACCAGAGCATCCGCGAGGGCGTGCGCGAGCGCCTGATCTCGCGCTTCGACATCGGCGTGACCGAGCAGGGATACGCACTGGGCTATCTCTTCGACATCGTTCTGCGCGGCCCGCTCGAGACCCCGATGGAGAGTCCGCGATGAGCAGCGACCGACCCGCGGGGCAGACGCCCTCGCAGACCATCGGCCCCTTCTTCGCCTGTGGCCTGGTGCCGGCGCAGTACGGCTACGCCTGGGCCAGCCTGTTCGGCCCGGATCTCGCCGAACCACGCACCCCCGGCACGCCGATCGAACTGCGCGGCCGGGTGCTCGACGGCAACGGCGACGCGGTCGGTGACGCCCTGATCGAGATCCTTCACGCCGACGCGCAGGGCCGCCATCCTGCCTCGCGCGTCGAGGTCGACGCCACCGGCTTTCGCGGCTTCGGGCGGACCGGCACCGGCACCCTGCCCGGCCATGAATTCGCCTTCCGCAGCATCAAGCCTGGCGCCACTGCCGACGGCCAGGCCCCGCACATCAACCTGATCGTCACGATGCGCGGTCTGCTCAACCATGTCTGCACGCGCATCTATTTCGACGACGAGGCGCCCGCCAACGCGCGCGACCCGGTGCTGCAGTCCGTGCCCGAGACGCGCCGCGACACGCTGATCGCGCGCCGGGATCCGGGCGCGGCAGGTCTCGTCTATCGCATCGACATCCGCATGCAGGGCGAGGCGGAGACGGTGTTCTTCGACATCTGAGGGCGCGATGACCGAAGCGGCCGTCGGCTTGCGCACGCAGGTGGTCATCATCGGCGCGGGCCCGGCCGGATTGTTGCTGGGGCAACTGCTTGCCCAGGGCGGGGTCGACGCGCTGATTCTCGAGAGGCAGAGCGCCGACCACGTGCTCGGCCGTATCCGCGCCGGGGTGCTCGAGCAGGGCTCGGTCGAGGTGCTGCAGGAAGCCGGCGTCGGCCAGCGCGTGCTCGCCGAAGGGCTGCCGCACGAGGGGATCGAGCTGGCCTTCGGCGGCCAGCGGCACCACATCGACCTGGCCGCGCTGTGCGGCCGGCGCGTGACGGTCTACGGGCAGACCGAGGTCACGCGCGACCTGATGCAGGCTCGCGCGCAGGCGGGCCTGCGCACCGTCTACCAGGCCGCCGACGTCACCCTCGAGGACTTCGACGGCAACGCCCCGGTGGTGCGCTGGCGCGCCGATGGCCGCGCCCACGAGGCGCGCTGCGACTACATCGCCGGCTGCGACGGCTTTCACGGCGTGTCGCGCGCGAGCGTGCCAGCGCATGCACTGCGGGTGTTCGAGCGGGTCTATCCCTTCGGCTGGCTGGGCGTGTTGTCCGACACGCCACCGGTGTCGGACGAACTGATCTACGCCAACCATCCGCGCGGCTTCGCCCTGTGCAGCATGCGTTCGCGAACCCGCAGCCGCTACTACGTGCAGTGCGCGCTCGACGAACGCATCGAGGACTGGCCCGACGAGCGCTTCTTCGACGAGTTGCGCAGCCGCCTCGACGAGCAGGCCGCAGCGCGCCTGGTCACCGGCCCTTCGATCGAGAAGAGCATCGCGCCGCTGCGCAGCTTCGTGGCCGAGCCGATGCGCTTCGGCCGCCTGTTCCTGGCCGGCGACGCGGCCCACATCGTGCCGCCCACCGGCGCCAAGGGCCTGAACCTCGCGGTGGCCGACGTGCGACGCCTTGCTCGCGCGCTGATCGCCGACCTGCGGCACGCCGATGCCTCGGGCCTGGCCAGCTACTCCGAGCGCAGCCTGCGGCGGGTGTGGAAGACCGTGCGTTTCTCGTGGTGGATGACCACGCTGCTGCACCGCTTCCCCGACACCGGGGCCTTCGAACAGCGGATCCAGGAGGCCGAGCTCGGTTATCTGGTGGGATCGCGGGCCGCCGCCACCGCGCTGGCCGAAAACTACACCGGACTGCCCTTCGAGGATTGAAGAACCGGCGATGATCGATCGCGGTTTCCGCAACCGACCTTTTTCACGGGAGACAGCCATGCCCTATCAGACCTTCAGCCCGCCCGATGTCGCCGCCGCGCCGCCGCAGACCTGGTCGAACATCAAGGTCCACAGCAACGGCCACTTCTGCATCGCTGGCATCGCCGCGAAAGGCGACAGCATGTACGAGCAGGCCTGCGGCGTGTTCGGCACCATCCGCCGTCTCATCGAGGCCGCCGGCGGCACGATGGACGATGTGATGGAGATGACGATCTACGTCAACAACCTCGACGAGAACACCGAGGTGTGGCGCGCGCGCCGCGAGTTCTTCAGCGGCGACTTTCCGTGCTCCACGCTCATCCAGGCGCAGCGGGTGGGTTCGCCCAAGGTCTATCCGCCGCACCGGGTCGAGATCAACTGCAGCGGCTACATCGGCGGCAGCCGCTAAAGACCGAGATCCCGGGCCCTGGCCACCGCGCGGGCCCGGCTATCGACGCCGAGCTTGGCGTACAGGGCCGACAGGGCATTTCGCACGGTCTTGTCGGCCACGCCAAGCCGCGCGCCGATCTGGGCATTGTCCAGACCCTGCGCAACCAGCGCGGCGAGCTCGCGCTCGCGCGGGGTGAGGCTCGGCCTGTCGCCTGCGCCGCACACGAACTCGACGACCGCATCGCAAAAGCGCCCGAACGCCGGCTCGTCCCCCACCGGGACATGATTGTTCGTCGGCAGCGACTCGAAGCGGGCGCCCGGAATGGCCGCGGCGATCTCGTGGCCGTGCGCCACCGGCGTGACGCGATCGCCCTCGCAATGCAGCACCAGCGTGGGCACCCTGACCTTGGGCGCCAACCGCCGCACGTCGAGGTGGGCGCGGGCACGCATGATCTCGGCGGCCCGCCATCCATCGCAGCTGCGCCGCTGCTGCTCGTTCATCCCGGCCCGCACCTCGGCCGGCGCGTCGGGCAGGAAGCGGCTCGTGAAGAACTCGCGCACGGCAGGGTCGTCGCGGCCCCAGCCGAGCTCGACCAGCCGCCACTGCGCCTCGAGGAAGGCGCGGTCCTCGTCGGTACTGCAGCGGTGCATCGCACCGTGCAGAAAGCCGCCAAGCAGCACGAGATGCGAGACCCGGTCGGGGTGACGCTGCGCATAGGCCATGGCGGCGGCTGCAGCGCCGCTCACCGCCAGCAGCGCAACCCGCGGCTGGGAGGTGGCGTCGACCACGGCCTCGAGCTCCTCGACCCAGGTCTCGAGGCTGCGGGGACGGCCGTCGTCGCCCGAAAGCCCGCAGCCGCGCTCGTCGTAACGCACGAGCCGGAACGAACGGGACAGGCGTTCGACCCAGGGGCGCCAGATTGACGAGCGCAGGTCGTACTCGACGTTGGTCAGCCAGTGGGCCACCTTGATCAGCGTGGGCGCGTCGGGCCGGCCACTGCGCGTCCAGGCGATGGGCGCCCCGGAGGACAGCATTGCGAAGCGGAACTCCTGGGCCGGTAGCGTCGGATGGCTCATGCGGTGGGCTTGCCTGGGCGGGCACGGAACATTCCGCGCGGATTCTAGCGCCCGGCCTTGGCTCAGCGCAGCGCCGCGTTGATCCGCGCGCCGAGCGCTGCCCGCTCGGGGGCACCCATCGCCTGGAAGGCGTCGTACAGCGCCTGACTGTTCGGCTGGCGCACGCCCTGCTCCAAGAGCCGACGTTCGAGCGCCGCGGCCAGCAGGTCGACGGCGCGATTGGCCAGGCCGGCCCGGCCATGAACGTCCAAGCCCCCCGCGTCGATCGAAAGCGCCTTCAGGACACCGCCGCGAAACGCGTCGAACCGCGCCTCCAGCCCCTCGGCGCGAGCGCGCATCTGCTGCAGCATCACGTCGTCGCGCGCGACCGGACCGGCATCGAGGATGCCGCCGACGATGGCAACATGCCGGCTCAGACCGGTGGCCAGATCGAACAGCGGGTGGTTGCCGCCCGTCATGGCCTCGGTCCTGAAGTCCCCCTCGAAGACATCGCGCACGAACTGCCGATCCCGCGGTGCCGTGGCACTGGCTGGGGCATCGACCGCCGCCCGCGCGGCCGAACGCACGATCGGCGAGCCGAAGTCCAGACCGTAGCGATCGAGCTGGCGCAGCGTCGCATGCAGGAGCCCACGCTGCTCGCCGCTCAGCGGATAGACGTTGTCGAGGGGCGGCGCGTCGAAGGTGGTGCCGTACCACAGGCGGCGCTGCTCGGGCGTGAGCGGGGGGATGTCGCGCGCGATCGCCATCTCGAGCACCGCGCGAGCCTGCGCATTGGTGCGGACCGGATCCGAGCCCGGCTGCAACGAGCGGCCCAGCTGGACCACGCCGCCGGCGATGGCCGAGACCGGATCGCCGTGATTGCGCAACTGACCCTGCGCGTTACGCGTGTAGTCCGCCAGCGCATAGGGGTTCGCGCCGGCAAGATAGTCCTCGACGTTGTTGGCCCGCGCCACCGCCGGTGAACCCCGGTTCAGGCTGGGGAGCGTCTTCATCGCCTCCACGAAATCGGCAAGCGGAAACTTCCGCCCCGACAGGTTGAGCATCACGTCGCCGTGCTTGTGGTCGACGGTCAGGCTGCCGCGCCAGGCAACGCCGAATTCGCTGCCCGCCGCCCCAGCGACCTGCAGGCCCTTCGCGAAGGCCTCGCCCATCGCACGTACCTGCGCATTGCCGGAGCGGCTCATGCCCTCGGCCAGACCGGAGAGGGCCGCCGGGGGCCCGAACAGACCGAAGTTGCCGCTGGCACCGTTGTCGCTGCGCAGCAGGTTGGTATCACCGCCGCGCACGTTCGCGAACAGCGTCACGTCGCCGACCTTGCGGCTCCAACCCAGGCCATCCTCGCGCCGCGGCGACTGCCCCAGCCCATAGTGCACGGCCTCGACACGGTTGAAGGCGAGGCCGCCGATGGACACCTTGTCGTTCTTGTGCGAGATGAAGTGCGTCGCAGTACCGGTCAGCGGATTGGCCAGCGCGAAATGACGCTGCCCCGCGAGGTTCGCCGCACCCAGCGTGTAGACGATCGCATCGGGCGTTCCGAGGTGGCCGATGAAGCCCACCGGGTCCAGCGGCGGCTTGCCCGCCGCGGCAGCCCTCTGCGGCACCGCCTGGGCAAGCAGCGCCGCGGGATCCGCGAAGAACTCATCGGCCGCGCGCTCCCGTTCAAGGGAATGCGCATCGAACACCTTCTCCGTGCCTTCCAGGGCGGGCGGCGCAAGGCGCGTTGCCGGAGCGATCGCTCCCGTACCGGGTATCGTCAACATGTCGGGCCTCCACGGGCGTAGCAGACTCCCCGAGCATCGGCGAGAGTGATCCTCCCCCGCCAGCTGGGGGGTACCCGAGCTGGGGTCGACCCGAGGGAGCGTGCCGCAGGCCGCGCCGGCCTGCCCGCGCGTCCGAGCATGCGCCGCAGCCCGCGATCAGCCACGCAGAAACGCCAGCGTCTCGTCGACGAACTGGCCGAAGGCCGGTTCATGCTCCAGCGGCACATGGTTGAGGCTGTCGATGGGCAGAAAACGCGCACCGGCGATGCCGGCGGCCATGCGGCGACCGAGTTCGAACGCGATGCGCGCGTCGCGGCGCGAGTGCATCACGAGCGTGGGCACGGTGACCCGCGGCAGCAGATCGCCGACATCGATGTCGGCCACCGTGTCCGCGTAGCGGACGGCATTGGCCGGCGAGGCCGCGCGGCGCTGCAGCTCGTTGAACCAGTCCTGCTGCGCGCGGCTCGAATCGGGGATGAACTGCGTGGTGAACAACTGCCGGAACGCGGGATTGTCCTGGCCCCAGCCGATGCGCATCAGGGTGGTCATCGCCGCCTGGGCGTCCTTCTGATCCTGGGTGGGCGAACGCCGGTTGAAGCCCTTCGCGAATCCGCCGTAGCAGACCAGATGGCTCACGCGCTGTGGATGACGTACCGCAAAGGCGATCGACACCGCGCAAGATTGGGACACGCCGAGCAGGGCGCAGCGCTCGACGCCGGCGGCATCGAGCACCGACTCGAGATCGCTCACCCAGGCCTCGAAGCTGATGTCGTCGACGTTCCAGTCGGAGAGGCCGTTGGCGCGTGCGTCGTAGCGGATCAGCGTGTGCTCGGCCGACAGGGCGTCGAAGATGCGTCGCGACCAGGAACCCGGCTCCATCTCGAACTCGAGATGGGTCATCCAGCGGCCCACCAGCACCAGCGGCGGGCCGCTGCCCTGGGAGGTCCAGGCCAGCTGCGCGCCATCGCGGGCGGAGCAGAATCGGATCGGCTGCGTTGCAGCGGTTCCGGCTTCGGGCTTCGCTGCATCGGGGACCGCGGTCTCGAACAGCCGGAAGGCGTGGACCGGCTCGGCGATGTTCTTGACGGCCTGCAGACCGAGGTCCTCGGATCGGACCGCCATCCGGCTGCCGATGGCGCCTCGAACCGCGGCCGAGACCACCACGCCGCCGGGCGCGGCGAGACTCTGCAGACGGGCGGCGACGTTGACGCCGTCGCCGTAGACGCTGCCGTCGGCCTTCTCGATCACGTCACCCAGGTGCACCCCCAGACGAAAGCGCAGCCGCGAGCGCTCTTCCCGGCCGCGGGGGGCCGCCTCGAGATCGCGCTGGATGGCGAAAGCGCAGAGCACCGCGGCGGTCGCCGTTTCGAAGACCGCGAGCACCGAGTCGCCCGCCATGTCGACCACCCGGGCCTGTGAGGCTTCGATGCGCGCCCGGAAGACCGCGCGGGCCTCGTCGAGCGCCACAACGGTTGCGCGCTCATCAACCCCCATCAGCCGCGAATAGGCCACCGCATCGGCCGCGAGGATGGCGAGGAGGCGTTCCCGGAGGTGGCTTTCGCTCAAGCGTTGCATTCCGCGTGTCTGACATCGACGATGATGCCAAAGCCAGGTCTGCGGAACGACGGGACATCACCCCCCCAAAACCGGCGCCATCGGGACAGCTGTCCCGGGCGCCAGGCGTGGGACATCGCGCAACCGGATCAATCGAACACGAAGACCGCCATGCTCCCGGAGACCTCGTAGCCGACCAGCAGCAGCGCCTTGCCGTTGGGGCTCCTGTCCGCGGGCACGAACTTCATCCCCTCGGGGCTGATGTCGCCCTCGGCAAGCGTATTCGTGTTGCGGATGTACTGCACGAAGCGCGGGCGCGTGGGATCGGAGACGTTGTAGACCAGGACGCCGCTGGAGCGCTCGAGACCGACGAAGGCGTAGGTCTGGCCGCGCACCCTGCCGACCACCACGCTCTCGGGCTCCGGACCCTTGTTGTCGAGGCGGCCCAGCATCTGGTCGGCCTGCAGCAGGCTCAGGCGGTGGGTGGGATCGTCGTGCGCGTCGTGGTAGACGATACGCTCGATGTCCGACCCGGAATCGAACACCATCGTGCCGCTGCCCGCCTCCAGGATCGAGAACGAACGTCCGCCCAGGATGTGGAGCCGGTCGTAATCGGCATCGCCATCGGTGTCGCCGAAGTTTGCGGCACTCCCATCGCTGCGCCGGGTGCTTCGCGCCATCGCCGTGAGCCGGCCGAGTTCGCCGTTGCCCCTGAGCGCCGCAGCGTTCGGAAACGCCGCTGCGTCGAGCGTCAGACTGCCGATGCGGGCGGTCTCGCCGGGGCTCAGGAAGTCGTCGCGATCATCGCCCTCGTTGGCGGTGATCAGGTAGGTCTTCCCCTCGTGCGCGAAGGCCGCAATGCCATCGGGCATGTAGACGCCGAAGAGACCGGGGTAGGCCTTCAGCGTCGGCGGCGTCGTGGGCAGGGTGCTCGTGCCGTTCACATAGCGATCCGACGGCGCGAGCCTGTTGCGCGGCAGACCATGGTCCTTGTAGCCCATCGCGATGATCCGGCTGATGCGCCGGCTCGCGAGATCGACCACCGCGATCGCGTTGTTCTCCTGCAGTGTCACGTAGGCCGTCCGGCTGTCCTCCGACACCGTGACGAACTCGGGCTCGAGATCCTGCGCCACGGTCGCGCCGGGGCGGCCGATGCGCACGTCGGCGGGCAGTTCGGCATGGCGCGGGCCACCCATGTTGAAGTCCCTGAAGTCGAGGGTGACGACATCGCCCGCCACCGGCGCGCCATTGCTGATCGGTACGATCGAGATCGTGCCTTCCGGGTCGACCGACGAGGCCGGGTTGAAGGCAAGCGGCAGTTCGCCCTCGTTGGCCACCACGAGGAAGCGCCCGTCGGGCGAGAACGCCACGCCGTCGGGCAGCGCGCCGACCTCGACCGAGGTGAGGAAGGTGGCCGCGCCAGCGCTGTCGAGCCGGTAGAAGGCAACGCGGCCCCTGTCGGTCTTGACGCTCGCCTGCACCGCGATCGCGAGCAGGTTGCCGCTGATGTCCAGACTCTGCACGCCACCGGCCACGAAGCCGCCGTTGGCCAGCAGATCGGCCGCGACATCGGTGGTCGCCCCCGCGCTCAGGTTCTGGGTGATGACCGGAGCGGCGAGCGCCGTGGTCGGCAGGCCGCCAAGACCGATGCGGCGGAAGGACGACTTCTGGCTGGTGGTGTCGACCGTGATGAAGGCCGACTTGCTCTCGGCATGAAAGGCGACGATTTCGGCGACCAGACGCTCGGCCGCGCTGGCCGAGGCATAGGGCGCCGCGAAGGGCGCATAACGCCCCACCAGCGTCAGCCGGGGCTCGTTGCCCAGGGCGTCATAGGTCTTGCGAAAGTGCCTGCGAGCCTCGTCCTGGCCACGCAGGGCCACACCCGTGGCGAGCCGCGCGCCGAGATCGGCATCCGACACCTCGCCCCAGTTCGAGGGCGCGCTCGCCCCCGCGGCAAGCCGCGCCAGATCGAGGCGCAGCCCGTTGTCCGGGTTGCCGTCCGCGTCGAGCGACTGCAGCAGCCTGGCGATCGCGACCGCGGCCGGATCGTCGGGCGACGAGGCGCCCAC
>Ga0315900_10011918_pt1 | contig 10743 bp, 25 predicted proteins | sample LakEriMetagenome_FD_203521 | JGI IMG/M metagenome (GOLD analysis project Ga0315900, IMG submission 203521) | Freshwater fungal communities from buoy surface, Lake Erie, Ohio, United States - Buoy 12 MA114 | ecosystem: Environmental > Aquatic > Freshwater > Lake > Lake biofilm | place: USA: Lake...
TTGCCGTAAAGCAAGGCTCCGACAGCCCATGCTTCGTAAGCAAGTCGCGTTCCGGCGGGTAGATTAGCGTGTGCTTACGCATACTTGGTTGTGTAAACAGATTAAACGCATTGGCAACGCCTTTCTCTGTACCCTCGAAGTCATCCAAAAGGAAGATGGTTCGTTCCGTCACAACATCAAACACAACATCAAAGTCTTCTGCGCCTAGCCGACCATCAATGTTTATGATGTCGGCATGGATATTCTTGGTACGCATATCACAGAACATTTCAGCCGAAGACTTCTTCTTGTACTGCTCGATATTGATTTGCCATGCCTTGCCACCGATGTCGATGTCATTCGACATATCACAGGTGTAAATCGCTTTTTGTGTCGAAACAATATCCCGTTGTGACGCCCTGAACATCCCGTAGGCAAGGGACATGGTGGACTTGCCGATGAATGTTCCAACCTCAGCAATCACATCCGGATTGAAGTAGTTGGTAATGGCGAAGTTGCACCACGCTGACGAGAATGGAATCGAGCCAGTGTTGTAGTCTGCATGCTCTCTCAGGTCTTCATGGCGAATCATTGTGTCACGCAAAAAGGTCTTGTGACTGTCGTACTGCGAAGCATGGTCAAGCAAGCTGTCCCATACAACACGGGACAGCCTATAACGGTTGATATTGATTGGCGTCATTTCAGTTCCTCTATGGCTTTATCGAGGTACTTTTTGGCTTTGACAAGGCTTTTGCTTGCCTTCCGTATTTCGGTCGTTTTTTTGGTGTCATTGTTAGCCACCGTCCAAACAAGCTGATACGAACACTTGAGCTTATTTGCTATCTCGGTATAGGTCGCACCCTGTTTAATCAGGGCGCGTATCTTTTCCGATTTGCTTGGCTTAGAACGGGATGTCTTCATCGCTCACCTCTGCTTTGGGAGACGGAGCCGAAGTGTCGTTGTCTTTCTTGAATTCGACAAACGCTTGTGCGGCGATGCTCACATATTCCGTACCGGATTTAGCGCGTTTGTTCCAAGCCGAAAGGGACAGCTTGATATCTTTACCGGCTTTTGCCATTTCGACCAGTTCCTTGAGGAGTGGCTTAGTCAGGGTCAGTTCGCCACGCATATTCGGGTGACTGTCTTTTTGACGCCGATTGTTCTCGAACAGTGCGCCTTGTCCGCTATCTTGATTGCTCATTGTTTAACCTCCAAACTTTTCTTTAAGTTGAGTAAAAGCCTCTTTCAAGGCTTGGAATTGCTTCGGGTAGTTCGCATCGAGGATGTCGATGAATTGCTTGTTCTCTACCCAAAACGCTTTGAGTCCGTCCATGTCTTTGCAGAAGTTCTTTGCAAAGTCAACTAGCTTTTCAACCAATTCAGTTGCGCCCTCTTCGGTCGGGATGTCAAATCCCTCTTGCTTGGTCGGGACAGACTTCTTGGCGGTAGCCGGAGCGGACTTCTTCGGAGGAGCCGGAGTCGGTTCTTCCTCGGACGGAGTGACCGGCAAATCCTCACCGGCATAGATGTTGAATCCAAGACCCCACATGGCGAGATTCTTCACCAAACAGCGCATCTTGGTGTCGCTGATTTTACGGGCATCGGGATTCTTGATTGCAATGTTCTTGTAGTCCATGACGGGCAACCACATCGAGCGGACACAGTTGCCGATGTGTACATTGCAATGCACGGTGACAGTGCCATCGAGATGGACTTCTTGAGCCGGAAAATCGTAAATGGCTTCGGGATAGTGTTTCATCAACACGCCCCATGCCCATGCCCAAGACAGGTAGGTCAATCCGTTTTTCTTTTCGGTATGTTCCGACACATCGATTGCCGATAGCGTCTTCCAAACCTGTGAGTAGGAGACCCCGTTGTTGACTGGAGTCGGTTGTACATCGCCCGATTGGGCTTCTTGTTTTGCCATGTTGTTTCTCCTGTGTTGAAATGCCAGACTACAACAAGTCTGGAAGATTATCAATAGTTTTTTTAACTATTTTCAATGGACTTTTGGTGCTGTGTACACCACTCGTTTACACGACACCAGTTCGCATTACAACGAGTATTCTCGCCAGCCCTGAACACGACCTCAAAGGCATCCCCTTGCTCGGTAGCAAAGGCATGGGCTTCTTCAGGTTTATCAAAGACCTTTGTAGCCCTCTTGTTGCCTTTCTTCATCACCGCCCATGACGGGTCTTTTGCCCAACGCTCGGCATCGGAACATTCCGGCAGTTCTGAGCCTGTCAGACGGGTGAATTCGGCATTCTGATGCAGATGGACGCGCCCGTTGAGGTAGGCATCCTGTTCATGGTCAGCCCACAGAGGGATGTCGATTTCCATGATAGGAGCTTTCGGGTAGTCCTGTTTAAACTCAGCATCACTGGCCTTCCAGTCCCTCATCATGGCGATGACCTTGAGGCTTTTGACTTTCAAACCCTTTGAACGGCGAACGAGGGCGGCGTAGCAGTTGAGTTGGTATTCCCATTCGATTTTGCCAAAGATGACCGACCAAACACTTGTCGTTTTGTAGTCGGAAACAATGACACCATCTGCCTCGACCTTCTGCAAGTCGATTGCTCCGCTGATGACCCATCCATCGACCTCGATGAAAAGTCGCTCTTCGCTGATGTGGTTTTCATCTGCGGAGTTCTCGAACATCTTGTGAACCCCTGTTCCCAAGACAGCCCAAAGTTTCTCGCTGACATCTTCCGTGAGTTCTTCCTGATGCTCTTGCTTCAGGATGCGGACACGGGGAGCATCGATGAGTTGCGTGATGCTCCTGTTGCTCTCGCCACGCGAGTATTCGCTTCGTGTGAGGGCGGTGACGACCGGCTGTGGAAGCCCGTATTTGTTGGTTAATTTCATCAGGTATCTCCTGTGACTGATGATTATTTACGCCAGATGCGGACACCCTCTGGTACTTTCGTGCTTGAGAATTTGAATTCCGGATTACGGGTACTGAACCGTCCGAGCCTGACACGAATGGAATGGATGATGCGGTCTTTTTCTGAGTCAGGGCATTCGATGAGGATAGAGTCACCGGAGTTTAGTTCTCCGAGCGGAATGTGTCCAAGTCGGATACGATTGGCGATGCGAGGTGGCATCGGAATGTTCTTTTCAATTTGCACTTTTATCTCCTTTGTGTTAAAAGTGGTATGAGTTTATCAGTGAGTAATGATGATGTCAATACGAGAACAATTTGTAGTGTATGGCGAGCCAGCAAGTAAGGCGAATAGTCGTAGGCTTGTGTCATTTAAACGCAGTGGCGGAGGAAGCCGTCCTGCGCTTATCAAGTCGCAGAAGGCTCTCGACTACAACGAGATGTTCCGACTGCAATGTCCGAAGCTGTCGCCGCTTATCGAAGGCGATGTGTCTGTCACCATCACGATTTACTACGCCACGCGCCGTCCTGACTTGGACGAGTCGGTCATCCTCGATGCCATGCAAGGTCTAGTGTATTTAAACGACCGACAGGTCAAAGAGAAACATATTTTTTGGGGACTTGACAAAACCAATCCAAGAGCGGAAATTATAGTTGAACTGTTAAAATAGTTTTCTATTTAAAATATATTAGTTTTATTGTAGTATTATAATTATAATTATTTAATAATAACTATTATAACTATTTGTGTAATAGTAAAGTGTAATAGTAAAGTGTAATAGTAAAGTGTAATAGATATATCAGGAGAAACAAATGTCTTTGGAAGATGTCGTGAGGGCGGTGACGCACTCGACAAGGATTCGCTGTCCCGTCTGCGCGGACAATCGCAAAGGTAATAACAAAACACAACGAACAATGGGCATTACGGTGGAACTTGACCGGAATGTTTATCAATGCTTTCATTGCGAAGCAAAGGGCGCGGTTTCGACCGCAAAGCAAGACACATTCAGGAGAGCAGTAGTGCAACAAAACTCAGCACCAAAAGAAGCACAACGACCCGTTGACCCACCATCAAGCGTTGACGATGCAATCGTTGATTCGTTTCTCAAATCTCGCGGCATCGACCCGTCACTCGTAAAAGATTATCCGCTCGTTGGTTCACAACGATACTTCGGTGACAGCGGTAAGCATGACGCGATAGGTTTTATTTACGGCGACCCACGCAAGCCGCAAGCAATCAAGTGGCGAAGCATTGCCAAGAAAGAATTCACGCAACAGGGTGCGGCGCGTAGCTTCTTTGGGCTGGCTCAACTTCCATTCGGAACATCCGACCTCATCATCTGCGAGGGAGAGATGGATGTATTGGCTCTCGCGGCGGCTGGTATTCCGGCAATCGGTGTTCCCAACGGCGCACCTCAGAAAGTTAGTGACGGAACATTCGACCCATCGGAAGACGGCAAGTTTTCGTATGTGTGGGAATCACGCGACCTGATTAACTCGGCAGAGCGGGTTATCTTTTTCCCCGACAACGACACGGCGGGGAGCGCATTGGTTGAGGAACTGGCACGGCGAATCGGGCGGGCGAAGTGTTGGACTGCCACCTTGCCGGAGAAAGATGCAAACGATACCCTGATTAAACACGGTGCATTGGCTTTGAAAGAGGCTTTGACCACAGCCAAGCCGATGCCGCTGGAGGGTGTGTATCTGCCCGAAGACTTTGAAACCCAGATTCTGGAACTTTACAACAACGGCACGGTCAGGGGTGAATCAACTGGTTTAACCACCCTCGACCCGTTCTACACGATGCTTGAGGGACAGCTCACGGTCTGCACCGGGTTGCCCGGCTCCGGGAAGTCAGAATTGATTGACCAAATCTGTGTAAACATCGCCATGAACAAGGGTTGGCGGTTCGCCTACGCATCCTTTGAGAATCCTCCGGCAATGCACATCGCCAAACTTGCCGAGAAAGTGGTTGGCAAGCCATTCTTTGAGGGTTCAAAGAACGATGCCGGTGTTCCAGTAGAGCGCATGAACAATGACGAGCGCGACTATGCTCTCGACTTCTTGAACAAGCATTTCGTTTTCCTCCAGTCCCATGACGGTACGCCTCCGACAGTCCAGTCCATCATCGAGCGCACCAAGCAAGCTGTCATGCGTATCGGTGTGCGTGGTCTTGTCATCGACCCGTACAACTACATCGACATGGGTGGTGACAACGAGCATCAGTCCATCAGCAAGATGCTTACCGACATTATCCTGTTCTGCAAATCGCATCAGCTTCATTGCGTTTTTGTGGCGCATCCGAACAAGCAAGCACCGGATAGCGGAATACCGAAAGGACAGCACATCTCCGGCTCATCGGCTTGGTTTGCCAAGTGCGACATGGGCATGACAGTTCATCGCCGTGGGAACAGCACGGAAGTCCACATTTGGAAGGCACGGTTTAAATGGGTTGGAAAAATGGGCATGGTGAATCTTAACTACGACATACCGACTGGTAAATACTCCGACATTGCCGATGGCACGGACGGCTATGACTGGGAGTTCCCTCTTGACGACTAACTGGCGACCAAGAAACGAAACCGAGGAAGACCTACGCCACGAAACAGATGCCGCCAAAGCAGTGGCAAACAAGTTCGGGTACACGGTCACAAAGCTGTCAGAGGCTTTGTATCACATCGACTGGGCTATCTCGAAAGACGGCGAGATACGGGCTGTGGGCGAGTTCAAGCGGCGAAACAACAGCATGAACGCCTACCCCGACTTGATGCTGTCAGCGGCGAAGTGGAAGTCAGGGTGGGACTATGCAGATATGTTCGGAGTGCCTTTCATCCTGTTCGTGGAGTGGCACGAGGGATTGTTTTACCTCAAGGCAGAACGGTCATCACCTGTCAGGTTTTCGGTGGGTGGCAACAGCAGAGGACAGAACGGGGACTTCGAGCCTTTAGTACATTTAAACATCGCCAACTTTCTCAAGGTATAAAAAAAAGACCCCGCCGGTTAGGGCGGGGCGTTTTTTGTATGGCTCATCTTACGGCGTGTCTTTATAAACTTCATCGTTGTATTGTTGGCTTTTGATAATCGGCTCAACTACCCTTGTCATCCGCGAAACAACAGCCCGTTCAATTGCTCGCATTGATTCAATAGTATCTACCGAATGATTGCGTACAATATGAAACAACTCATCGTCCGTCATTGGCACATATTTCATATCATTCTCCTTTAGCTTATTGTTTAGTAGAATGTTTGGCTTGCTCGATAGCTTCTTTGACTTCATCTGTCACAGTTTCGGCGGCTTCCCTGTCCTCGTAGTACTTTAGCATGACATTAGATATGCGTGATGCTTGTGTCAGGATTTCTTCACGCTCATCAGGGTCTTCCTCGCCCAACGCCGCCGACAGCATATCGGCAGTGGCTTTGGCAATCATGTGTTCGATGACAGGATGGAAGTGTTTCATATTGCCGAGGTCAACGATGTTGATGAGCATCGCAAAGCCGATAATATTTTCTTCCTCGACTACCGGACTGATTTCGATGAGCTGGTTTAAACGGATACCGCGCTCGACCCATTCGCGTTCTGGTTTCATTTCAGCGTCTTCTGGATTAACAAAATAACGGTTAGCCATTGTTTACCTCCTCGTAGCTGTGAATGTGGAATTCGTTGTTGTGTGTTCCGATGACTGGTTGTGACGGGTCGAAGTAGTAAAAAATCTGAATGTCAGAATAATCATCTATGTCGTTCCATTCGCCGATGATGGAATAGTACGAAAATGGTTCGTTGTTATCGAGCCAAAAGCCATGCACCATAATCTTTTTGTTTAAGATTTCTATGTCTGCCATTGTTTCGTCCTTGTGGTGAAGAATATAAAAAAACAAGAGTGTTCCGACAAGCGTGGTTAGTATAGCTGTGGTTATGGTTATCGAGTTCATTTCACCCACCCTCCGATTTGTACTGCAACTTTTTCGGTACAAATTTCTTGTTCTTCCATCCAGTAGTCGAGCGCAATCTCAAAAGATTCGTGGTCTTCGGGGTCGCTGATGTTGACTGATTCAATGGCAGTCACAAGGAATGTGGTCGGCTGATTCCATCCGAAAAAGCCGAGCATTCCACTAACGCGCCATGTGTTGTTGTTGTGGCTGATTTCGATATTCTCGAAAGAGCCTGTCTTGGGTTCGTGTTCGGTTTCGTCAAACGGATGGGTTTCGATAAGGTCAATCATGCTTAATCTCCTGAGTGTTATAAGATTAAATAGTATATTCGTGAGAATGTAAAGAAGTATTTTGTGTGCGTTTAATCAGCGTTGTGTCACCGTCACCAGCGTTGGGGCTGGATATTTTACGGTAGGTGGTTTAACCGTATTGACTGCAAATTGGTGCGCGTGTTTGCGCATCACGCAATCAGCAACGAGCATGGTGATTTTGGCAAACTTCATTCGGCAAGTTTCTTCGGGCATCCATCCAAGCAATGCGTTTCGCTTCTCACCACGAATGACAATCACAAGGGACGCAGACGGATGGGTGTTCAGGATTTCAACAACATCAACGGCTTTCATAATTCGATTTTGTCGTTTCTTAATCATACTTCTACTCCGGCTTTACCGAACATTCCCTCGGCTACTTGGGCAAGCCCCTCCATCATTTGACAAAGGTCTTCCTCGCTGTATCCGTTTTGTAAAGAATGAACGGCAGTTAGCATCGGGGTCATGTAGTCTTCTTCTTGGCTAACGCCATTTTTCCTGATGTCCATAATGGCGAACATAAGAACGGACTGGGCAAACGCAATGTTCATTTCTTGCTTGGTGATTTCTTTGCTCATACGATTACTCCTGAGTTAAGTAAGTTTTGTGCGGTGCGACCAAACCATCCTTGCAGTCGGTATGCAAGCCCAGTATCGTGTAGGTATTGCCATGCTTCGATTACTTGTTCCTCTGATTCGGCTTCGATGAAGCCCTCAGCTAAACCAACGGCGGTAAAATTGTCCATTTCTTTGCTCATGTTATTTCTCCTGAATAGATGGGTTGTATTTGTTTTATTTAAACATTCTTACCGTTGTCTTCGCTCCATGCCGAAAACCAAAGGCTTGAACCGATGCACACGATGCCCCACAGGGTGGATGGGATAACTTCTTTCGGGTAGGCGAATGTGAGCGCAAAGATAAAAAGGAAAAGCCCAGTTGCGCCAAGAGTCAGCGAGATGTAGTACAAGATTTTTTTCATGCGAGTTCCTCGGTTGGTTGGTTGGATTTAATCGGTTCGTTGCGGAGTTTTTCTTTGCTGTATTGCATAAGGCGGTATGCCACCTCCCAGTCGAGCAGTCGCTCGATGGGTGTGGGCTGATGGTCATCCGGCATGATAATCATTCTTCATCCTCGCCATACATACTGTCGATGTTGAAGTCGATGGTATCCCAGTTCATACCACATTCGGCATCATGCTCATTCAAGCATACTTCCAAAACTTCACGCGCCTGTTCATCGCTCAGGCTTTCGCGCCTTGACTGAATATCCTCGATGCTCCATGCAAACAAAACAGTATTGGTATCAAGCTGTTTAACCATGTCTTTCAGTTCGTCAAGCGTTTTCCATGCGGGATGCTCCTTGTCACCGGATGGGTCATGTTCGGGCAAGATGCCCTCAAGGTCTGCGATTGCACAGTTGAGAAGCGCAACGAGTTCGCCATGTGTGCTGAATTGAAGTGCGCGTTTCATTTAATCCTCCTCCTGTTCCATGTCGGCGCAGTAGTCGGCTACACCGGCATCGTATCCGGCTTTGTAGAAAACGACAGCCATATCGCTGATTGCGCGAGCCGGTTCGATGTCATCGACCCCTTTGGTGCGACCATCGTAATAGCCACGGGCAAACCAGTAATTATCTGAGTATTTCATTTGCGCTTACTCCTTGATGATGTCGGATGTGGTTGCGGAGGAGAGAGGGGTGTTGCTTTTGTCCCAGTCGTAGATGCTGACGGTCAATCCCTCTTTGGTTTGTTCAATGCGGACGCTGTAGTTGTTGATGCCAAGCCACAGCGCATTGTCTTTGCGGATGTTGATGGTGAAGTCATTCTGAGATGAATGGTCTTTGGTGATGATAGCCATTTAGATTTTCTCCACTTCGATTTCGATTTGGTCGGACTCGCCCACATACATGGGAGCAAAAAGGTCTGCCGAATGCGGTGTCGAGCGGCGCACGATAACCGCCATCGTTTTGTCTTGAACGGCTTGCAGTTGGTCAATCAGTTCTTGTACTGTCATGTGATTTCTCCTGAGTGTGATTGTAAGTATAGATGTTATATGTGAACCTGTCAATAGCGTGACAGAATTATTTTACTGCTGTTTAAACTTAGAACCGTTCCCAGTCTTGGAGCGGCTCGTTGATGGTGAATGTGACGATGGGTTGCGGTTGCGGCTGTTCGTCCGGCACTTGTCCGGTGTAGAGTTCGAGGCAGTCCGTTCCGTAAAACCACAGACCTGTTTCGGTGTCAATCCGTAATGCCGGACGGAAATCATCAGTTTGACCATTTGTGTTTGCCACTTCGTACACTTTTCCAAGCGTTCCGTCCATAAGTCCATCGCCGTTCCAGCCTATGATTTCCGACTTACGGGCAACGAGTACCTTGTCACCCTCGCGGAAGTAGGTCTTGTCGCCGCGCTTGATTAAACGCAGTACCTTTTCGGGGAATCCGAAAATGCCATCATTGAAAGCAAGACCAACACCGTATCCGGTGTTCTCACGCTTAACTTCTAAGCACTTGCCAACAGCACCATCCATAGTTGCAGTCCATGTGTTTTTCCATTTCGCGCTCTTGCGAATCGCCGCGCCGGAACACTCGACCAGTACGATGTCACCGACTTGGAAGTCTTTCGGAACAGATAATTTCTTTGCCATAATATTGCTCCCGTTTAAATGAGTTAGAATCGTTCGTAGTCTTGAAGCGGTTCGGTTATTGTGAATTCTTGCGGCGCGGCGGTGACCAGTTCGAGGCACTCGGTTGGAAACCAATAGCCTTCTAAGTCACCATCCACCTTGACGCTCGGAATGTCGTCATCATCCAAATCGGTCGATATAATTGTTCCGATATTGCCCAATAATTCGCACATATCATCGTTAACCCAATTTACCCATCCCGTCATTGTTTTTTTAAGGCGCACTTTTTCGCCCACTTGAAATGTTTTCATGGATTGCTCCCGTTTAAATGATGCCTTGTTCTTTGGCGGCGGCATAGATGATGTCATCCATGCGCGGTTCGGTAACTTGGAACAGCCGGTTGCTTGGGTCGGCGAATCCAAGCATATAGTCGTTTACACGCAGTCCAAACACTCGGCTGAAACTACGCGCCCGATTGCCCAGTCCGTTGTTGTACAGGTCGTAATAGGCATTGGAGGCGATGCGGAATGTTTCGAGCGCACGATTGCGCGACTTGTTGGTGACAGAGCCGGACGGCGGCACAAGCGCGTTGAGCGCGTCCACCATCCATTGATGGCGACCACGATGCTCCCAATAGGTGTGGGTCGGCATGGCATAGGGAGCGGAGTTCAGATGGGGGAGGGATAGTACGGTCATGGTTTTATGCTCCGGTTAAACGCGATTGGAATTCAGGTCAGCGAGAGCGTACTCGCCGGACTTGATTTTCTTGCGAGTGTCGGCGATACCCTCGCGCAAAAACTCATTGCGGTATTTGCCGGTTGTTCGGGAATAATCCCAGTTATCCCTGTCGAGCGTCACCTTGCCGGTGTTGTCGCGGAATGCGATGAGGGTTTGATAGGACTGGAAATACTCGCCGTCATTTGTGGTGATAATGAATTGATTGGCGATTGCGTAGTATTTTGCGGAAATCATTTGACGCACTTTCGGTAAAGATTGCATGATGGTTCTCCTGAGTTTAAAC
>Ga0315900_10011921_pt1 | contig 10741 bp, 7 predicted proteins | sample LakEriMetagenome_FD_203521 | JGI IMG/M metagenome (GOLD analysis project Ga0315900, IMG submission 203521) | Freshwater fungal communities from buoy surface, Lake Erie, Ohio, United States - Buoy 12 MA114 | ecosystem: Environmental > Aquatic > Freshwater > Lake > Lake biofilm | place: USA: Lake...
AGTGTCGGAGGAATGTGGTAGAACAAAACGGGCGCCACCGCTTCGCGGGGCGCCCGATTTCCTTTGTGGTAGGGATACCGGGGCCGCGCGTAGCGCGGGCCCCGTGTTGTTCGTCCGAACTCCTCCCTTACTGCGAGCTGTGGTTCCTGCGGTCTGCCGTCTGCTGTTCAGCGCTGTTGGCAGTTCCGCTGTTGGCAGTTCCGGAGTTAGCAGTTAGCCCTTCTTCGCCGCTTCCTTCTTCTTCGCCTCTTCCTCCGCGGCCTTCTTCTTCGCGCCCTCGAAATCCCCGGCGCGCACGATGAAGGTCTTGCTCGGATCGAGGTACTTGCGCAGCGCGGCGTTCACGTCGTTCACGGTAAGCTTGCTGATCTGATCGGCGAGCTTCGCGTTGTACGTCGTATAGTTGCGCTCCCAGCGGCGATGCGCGACGAGCGTGCTCACCACTTCGTTGTCGTTGGCGAACTGCTGCTGCTGTTCGCGCAGCCAGCCCGTGCGCGCCTGATCGAGTTCCTCCTGCGTCACGCCGCCACTGACGAGTTTCGCCAGTTCCTCACGGAAGCCGGTCACCACCTTGTCGACGTTCTGCGGCGCATAGAGGGCGAAGGTGATGGCGAAGGCCTCCTTGTCCACCGGCCGTGCCTGGAACTGCGAGCCCACCGCGTAGCTCACGCCGTCCTGCTGCCGCATGCGCGTGGCCATGCGGCTCTTGAGGAAGCCACCACCCATGATCTGCGCGCCGACGACCATGGCCGCGTAATCCGGATCGCCGTCGCTGAGCTGGAACGACTGCCCCGCCACGAACATGGCGTTCTGCTTGTCGGGTGTTTCGAACACCTTGGTGGCGCTGTCCGTCGCCGCGAAGGCGCGCGGCAGCGGCTTCCACGGGAGCTTCGCGGTCCACGAGCCGAACAGCTCCTTCGCCAGCGCGACGACGCTATCCGGATCGAAGTCGCCCACGAGCGCGAGATCGCCGGCCTGCGCCCCACCAAAATCGGCGTGGTACTTCACCAGATCGGCGCGCGTGACACTCTTGAGCGCGGTGATGGATTCGTCGATGGTGGGCGTGTACTCCGGGTGTCCCTTGGGGAGCGGACGCAGCAGGCGCTGAAACGCGTTCACCGCGATCGCCTGCGGTTCACTCTTGCCGGCCTCGATGCCGGCGAGCTGCTGAGTACGCAGCTGCTCGAGCTCGGTGCTGTCGAAGCCGGGTTTCTGCACCATTTCGGCGAGCAGACGCAGCGTGGGCACGAGGTTTTCGCGCTTCACCTGGAAGCTACCCGACGTGGCGGTACCGCTGTTGCCGAGGTTGACGGTGGCCTTGAGCTTGTCGAGCGTGTCCTTGAGTGCCTGCCGTGAACGCAGCGTCGTGCCGCGATTGTACATGGCCCCCACGAGCTGTCCGGCGACCGCACGGTTCTGCAGCGCGTCGAGTGTACCATGCCGCAGCGTGAGGTCACCGAAGATGTTGCCGCCACGCGTGCTCTTGGGCAGCAGTGACAGCCACATGCCGTTGGGCAGCTTCACGCGGCGCGTGCGCTTGTCGAGGTTGGCCGGTGTGGCGTCGAAGACTTCACCGGCCGCCACCGCCGCGCGTCCCTTGTACCCAGCCAGCAGTTCACCGGCATTGGGCGCCTCGGGGATCTCGGCGCGATCGGGGCTCTTGGTGGGCACGAAGAGACCGACCGTGCGATTGTCGGGCTTGAGGTACGCCTTGGCCACGCGCTGTACATCGGCGGCGGTGACCTTCTCGATGCGATCGCGGGTGAGGAAGAAGAGCCGCCAGTCGCCCGACGCCTCGTATTCGCTGAGCGTGAGCCCCACCTGATCAGGATCGGCGAGCAGCTGCTCTACCTGCTTGAGCAGCGTGGCCTTCACGCGGTTCACTTCCTCGTCGGTGGGCGCCTTGGCGACGACTTCGTCGATGGTGCGCGTCATGACGGCACGCGCGGTGTCGAGGTTCTGCTCGAGTCGCAGATTGGCCTGTGCCAGCAGCAGTCCCGGCTCACGCAGGTCGAACGTGAACGCACTCGCGCCGGCCGCGAGCTTGCTCTCCACGAGCGCCTTGTAGAGACGGCCATTGGGGCGATCGCCGAGTACACCGGCGAGCACCTGCACGGCCGGATTGTCGGCGTGCGCGAGCGCCGGCACGTGATACGCCACGCCCACCAGCTGTTCGTCGCCCACCCGCTTGAGCGACACGGTGCGCTCGCCGTCCTGCACCGGGTCACGCGTGTACGTGGGGTAGAGCAGGTTGCCCTTCGCCAGCGAACGCACCGGCTTGGGGATGCCGCCGAACTTCCGCTCGATGAGACGCAGCGTCTTCGCTTCATCGAACTTGCCGGCCACCACAAGGACGGCGTTGTCGGGCTGATAGTAGCGCTGATAGAACGCCTTCAGCCGCTCGATGGGCACGCCTTCCACGTCACTGCGGGCACCGATGGTGCTCTTGCCGTAGTTGTGCCAGAGAAATGCCGTGCTCATGATCCGCTCGAGCAGCACGCGCGACGGGCTGTTCTCGCCGATCTCGAATTCATTGCGCACCACGCTGAATTCGCTGTCGAGGTCCTTCTTGGCGATGAACGAGTTCACCATGCGGTCGGCTTCGAGATCGAGCGCCCACGCGAGATTGTCATCGGTGGCGGCCACGGTTTCGAAGTAGTTGGTGCGATCGTACCAGGTCGTGCCGTTGGGGCGCGCCCCGCGCTCGCTCAACTCCTTGGGAATGTCCTTGTGGCGTGTGCTGCCCTTGAACACGAGGTGCTCGAGCAGGTGCGCCATGCCGGTCTCACCGTACCCCTCGTGTCGTGAGCCCACGAGATAGGTGATGTTCACCGTCACCGTGGCGCGGGACGGGTCGGGAAAGAGCAGCACCTTGAGGCCATTGGGCAACCGATACTCGGTGATGCCTTCGACGCTGGTGATCTTTTCCGTCGCGGGACGGCTACCGACCGCACCCGATCCGGCCGCCGGCTTCGCCGGCGCCTTGGCGGCGGCGGCCGCCTGCGCCGACAGCGAGCCGGCCGCAACCGTGAACGCCGCAAGCGCGCAGCCGGCGTACCACCGCTGGCTGCGCGTGAGTCGAGGAAAGGGCAAGGAGAATGTCATTGGCCTCGGGTGCCTGAAGAGGGAGGGTAGGGCCCCCGCCCGATGTCATCCGGGCGGTGCGCGATTTCGTACGCCGACGCATATCGTCATGTTTCACGACCGCTCGGGATACACACTGCCGCGAACTCCTCATGCCACCAGCCGATCTCCAGGTTCAGATTTTCGGAACGAAGAAAAGTGCCGACACGCGGAAAGCGCTCCGCTTTTTCGCGGAGCGCCGGGTGAAGACGCATTTCGTCGATCTCGCCGAACGCGCCGCGTCGCTGGGTGAGCTGAAGCGGTTCACACAGAAGTTCGGCGTGGAAGCCATTCTCGATCGCGAGAGCAAGCGCTTCGCCGACCTGGGGCTGCGCACCGCCCTCTACGGCGAGGAGAAGTGGCTCTCGATTCTCGCCGACGAGCCGTATCTGCTGAAGCAACCGCTCGTGCGCATGCAGAACAAGCTGTGCGTGGGGGTGGACGAGAAGGTGTTCAAGGAGTGGATCGGGTAAAGCCGAGTTGGGGTGGGGGGCGGACCGCGAGCTGTGAACGGCGATCTGCGATCTACGATCTGCGAACCTCAAACAGCAGACGGCAGACGGCAGGCACTACAGCACGCAGTCACGGAGGACTTCGGAAGAACAACACGGGGCCTGCGCTGCGCGCGGCCCCGATATCCTTACCGCAAAGGAAATCGGGCGCCCCGCGAAGCGGTGGCGCCCGTGTTGTTGTACCGCATTCCTCCGAAACTGCGTGCTGTGGTTCCTGCCGTCTGCCGTCTGCAGTTCAGGCGCCGTTACCCACGCGTTTACCTACGCCGTTACTTCCGCTTCCCCGCCATCCGCCGCAGCTCCGCCTCCGCGACATTGAAGCCGAACCCCGGCCAGCCACCGCTCTGCGTGGCCCGCTCCCAGCTCTTGCGCGCGTTGGCCGTGTCGCCTTGCACGAGGTACCAGTTGCCGAGGCCATAGGCGAGCGTGGAGACGTTGACTTCGTCGGTGTCGCTGGCCGTGATGAGCTGCTCGGGCGTGATCTCGCCGCGATAGAGCTTGAGACGGGAGACGTACGCGTAGCCCGGCGGCGCTGGCTTGGGGTCGGGCTGCTGATCGATGCGCTTGGCCAGCATCGCCTTGGCCTCGTCGAGCTTGCCGGCGCGCGACAACGACATGTAGAGCCAGTCGGTGCTGCCGGCGCGTTCGCCGCCGTCGGGCGCGAGCGGCTGCGCGCGGGTGAACAGTGCGGCCGCGGCGGCATGGCGCCCTTCGAGGAAACGCAGCACGCCCAGATGGAACAGCGCGCCGTAGTTGGTGCCATCGAGCTGCAACGCGCGTGTGAGGTCGGCGTTGGCCTTGGTGAACTCGCGCACCGACAGATAGCGATGCCCGCGCCAGCGCAGTAGCATCGCCACGTCCTTGGGCTGTTTCGTGGCCGAACCGTTGGCCAGGCCGCGCGTGAAGGTGGCAATCGATTCGCGGAACTGACGCGCGCCCGACTGGGCGACACCCAGCGCAATCACCTTGTCGGTGTTGGCCCAATCGTTGCCAAGGGCCGCGCGCGCCGCGGTAATGGCCGGCGTGGTGGGGAGCGAGCGAAACACGTCGCCCTGCGGCATGCGGTACTGCACCGTTTCGTCGGGGAGCGGCTCGAGCTGCCGCAGCCAGATATTGCGGAAGCGCACCGGGTGCTCGTGGTCCTGCAGCATGAGCGGCAGGCGATCGTCGTGCCTCTCGTATGGCGGACGTGAGCCGTTGGCCGTGGGGCCGATAAGCGCGCGGTGATCGTGCACGAGCACGCCGTTGTGCACCACCGTGAGCGTAGCCGGCGACAGCACGGTGCCGGCCTTTGCGAAGCGCGGGCGACGGTACGTGATGTCGTACGTCTGCCATTCGCCCGGCGCTCGGCTCGCGTTCACGAGCGGCGGAAATTGTCCGTACAGCGACGCCGCCTGACCGTCGGGGTAGGTGCTGTTGCGATACGAATCGAGCACCTGCACCTCGTATCGCCCGCCGCCGAAGAACACGCCGCTGTTGCCGCGGTCCTGATCGCTGCCACGCGGTGGGTTGGGTGACATGAATTCGATGTGCAGCTGCACGTCGCCGAAGGCATCGCGCGAGACGAGCGTACCGGTGTTCGGCACCACTTCGATGGCGCCGTCGACGATGCGCCATTTCGCACTGGTGCTGTCGCCCATCATGAAGCGATCGAGCGAAGTGCCATCGAACAGCACCACGGCATCCTTGGGCGGGAGCTGCTGCACATACGGCCCCGGCGTGACCACCGGTGGTGCGGGACGCGCGCGCGAGTGCTGCGGCCAGCCGCCGAGTGGGGCCTGTTGGGCGCCGGCTGGCGCGAGCGACGTAGCGCAGAGGAGAACGACGGAGAGTACGCGCTTCACGGTACGTCCTTGCCGGTAGCCGCCACGAGGATGTCGGTCCATTCCTGCCGGTCGAGTGTGATGGCCGTGGCCGCCACGGCTTCCTGCATGGCCTCGATGCGGCGGGAGCCAGTGATGGGATACGGATTGCAGGGCAAGCGCAGCAACCACGCGAAGGCGATGGTCGCCGCCGAGACGCCGTAGCGGGCCCCGATACTGGTGAGCGTGCCGCGCACGCGCATGGCGTCTTCGGTCTCGCTGCTGAACAGGGCGCCGCCGGCGAGCGGCGACCAGATCATGGGCCGCGCGCGCAGGCGCTGGGCCTGGTCGAAGGTGCCGTCGTAGAGGGGCGCGCGGTGCAGCGGGTGGCATTCCACCTGATTGGTCACGAGCGGTGTGCGCGACTGCAGCAGTTCGTACTGCGCGGGCGTGTAGTTGGACACGCCGAACGCTTTCACCTTCCCCTGCGTGCGCAGCGTGTCGAAAGCGCTGGCTACTTCATCGGCGTCCATGAGCGCATCGGGGCGGTGCAGCAGCAGGAGATCGATGACGTCGGTGCGTAGCTGCGTGAGGCTGTGCTCCACGCTGCGCACGATGTGCTGCGCCGACGTGTCGTAATGCTTGATGCGGGTGTCGGGGCGCGCATCGACGCGCAGCTGAATGCCGCACTTGGTGACCAGCTGCATACGCTGCCGCAGCTCTGGCGCGAGGGCGAGCGCGTCACCGAAGAGCGCTTCCACGGTGTAGCCACCGTAAATGTCGGCGTGATCGAAACTGGTGACACCGAGGTCGAGGCACTGCTCGATCCAGCGCAGGCGCTCCTGCGGCGACCAGTTCCACGAGGCCATGCGCCAGACACCGGCGACAATGGGAGAGAGCATCTGCAGGAGTGGTGTGGGGAGTGTGAGGGAACGGGGGGCTAGTCGCGCAGCGCCTTCGTGAGCATCACCACCTGACCGGCGTGATACACGTTGTGCTGGATGGCGCCATTGATCATGGCCGCGAACCGCACGTTGCTGCCGAGTGGCGCATTGGGCGTGTCGTGTTCGCCGCAGATGGTGAGCAGGTGTTCAGGGGGGAGCGCGGCGAGGCGCGCATCGAGGGCGTCACCCGCCGCGACTACATCATACACCGCCCGTTCCCAGTCGTCCGAGCTGAATCCGTTGGCCACGCACCAGTCGCCGCGTGCAGGCATTTGCGGTGCCGAGCCATCGAGCCGTCGTGCCACTTCTTCGAGCCACGCGGCACAATGCACGGCGAGCTCGGCCACACTGTGCGCCCCCCCGATCGGATGCACAATGGCTTCCGCGTAGGTCGTGTCACGCAGCGCTTCGAGCAGCGCCGGGCCGTGCCACGCGGGTCCGTGAAGCGAGCGGCGGAGTTCGCCGCGCAGAAAGTGAATGGGGTCGAACGCCAGCCCGTCTCCTTTTCTCCCTTTCCCCTTTTCTCCCATTATCAGTTGCCCCCTTTCCCCTTTTCTCCCGGGCGCGCGGTAGAAAGGGCCCGACGGATGAGCGGTTCGACGATGTCGGCCATGACACGGTAGCCGGCTTCGGTGGGGTGCACGCCGTCGTACGCGAGGGCGGCTTTCATGCCCTGCCGCTCGTCGGCCATGGGGGTGTGATAGTCCACGTACGTGGCGCCGCGGGTGGCGGCGTACTGCCGGAGCCACGCGTTGAGCGCGACGATCTTCGGGGCGGGCGCGAGTCCCGGCTTCCAGGGATAATCGTAGACGGGCAGCACACTGCTCAGCAGTACCGTGATGCCGTTGGCCTGCGCGAGTTCGGTCATCGCGGCGAGGTTACCTTCGATTTCCTCGAGCGTGGCCGGGCCGGTGTTGCCGGCAATGTCGTTCGTGCCGGCGAGAATCACGACGGCGGCGGGCTCGAGCGCGACCACGTCCTGACGGAAGCGGAGCACCATCTGCGCCGTGGTCTGGCCACTGATGCCGCGTCCGATATAGGGGCGGCCGGGGAACATGGCGGCGAAGTGCTTCGCCCACCCCTCGGTGATGGAGTTGCCGAAGAACACCACGCGTTGCTCGCCGGGGGCGCGCTTCGGGAGCGCGCTGTTGGCGGCGCGATAGCGCGCGAGATTGGCGAAGTCCGCCGCGGACATCTGCTGGGCCATGAGGGGAGTGGCCGCCACAAAGAGGGCGGCGGCCGCGAGGCGGGGAAGGACGCGGAGCATCATGGCACGAATGTACGCCTCGGCACCGCCACGGCGCGGCCGTGTCGCCCCCGATGGCGGCTGGGCCCGGTTGGGTGTAACCTGCCGGTCATGTCGTTCCGTCGGGTGGTGTACTGGGTATCGGAGCGGTGCCTTCGCTGGTTCTACCGCGAGCACCGGGTCGTGGGCTTCGGGCGCGTGCCGACCCAGGGCGCGGTGCTGCTCGTGGGCAACCATCCGAACGACATCCCGGACGTCATCGCGGGGCTGTATCTGTCCCCGCGCCACCCGCGCTACATCGCGACGGTGTCGGTCGCGACCAACCCCATCGCCAAGGCGATGTACGAGGCGATGGCGGTGATCCCCATCGTCCGCGTGCGAGACGCGCGAAAGATGAAGGCCGAAGGCATCGACCTCGCCGCGCTCAACCAGGCGGCGAACGATACGGTGCAGGCGGCGCTGTCGGCGGGCGACGTCGTGGCGGTGTTCCCCGAGGGCGGCGTGCACGATGTGTCGGAAATCGGGCGATTGCGCACCGGTGTCGCCAAGATGGTGCAAGAACATCTTGATGCTGATTCGAAAAACGATGTGATCATTGCGCCCTTCGGCCATCAGTACGAGCACCCCAGGCGCTGGCGGAGCGACATGCTGTCGGTGCTGGGGGAGCCCTGGTCGGCGCGCGCGTGGCTCGAGGCGCAGCCCGAGGGTCAGCGCGGGGCGGCCGCTTTCACTGACCGGCTGCGGACGGTGATTCGGGCGGTCACCCGGAATTCGGCCACCTGGGACGAGGCGGCGACGCGCGACGAGGTCGTGGCCGCCGCTGCCGGAGTGAGCGCGCCGTGTGATGCGCTCGACGCGGCCCCCCAATTCGTGGCGCGGGCCGCAGCGCTCGCGGCCGACGCACACGGTGACGGGCCAAGCGCGCATGCCGTTCGTGTCCGAACGGCCGCGCAACTGCTCGCCAAGGCGGTGGAGCGGGCCGGTGGGATCGGCACCTCCAGCGTGGACATGGCCCGCCTGCTGCACGCCCTCGATGTGCACACGTCCGCGGCGCCGGTGCCGAGTGTCGGACTGCTGGCCCTGTTCCCGGTTGCCGCGATCGGCGGGGCGCTCACCGGCCCCATTCTGCCCGTGGTGCATGCGCTGGCGAAGAAGGGGACCACGCAGCGGGCCGACTTCGTCGCGGCGTGCTTCGTCCCCGGCCTGTACGTGGTGCTGCTCTGGTGGATCGTGGTGGCGCTCGTTGCGGCCGGCGTGTTCACCGCCATCGGCTGGTCGCCGCTCTGGGCGCTCCTGCTCCTCGTCACGCTGCCCCGACTCGGCGACTTCGCGATGCGCTGGAAGGATTGGCTGACAGCGTGGCGGTTGATGGCGCGGGCGCGCGGATGGGAGAAGGCGGAGCGGCAGGCGCTTGGGGAGGCGGCAGGGGTGGTGCGGGAATGGGTGGACGGGCTTGAGAAGTGAGACGGCAGGCGCGATGCGCCGGTGGGGGGCGGGAGGCGGGGGTTAGGGGTTGGCAGTAGCGTCTCGTCACCAACTCCTGCCCCATAACACCCACCTCCTACCGCCCGCCGGGCGCAAGCGCCGCCGATCTTGCGAGGCGCACCGTCGATCGACGCGCGTCGTGAGCCAGCAGGCCGCGCCTAGAGCCCCACATCGTTACTCTGTCAGGATGACGCTTTTCTCCCTCGGCAACGCCGGTGTCGACTTCGGCGCCTCCGAAATCTTCCGCGACATCTCCTTCACCGTTGCCGCGGGTGATCGCTGGGCCATCGTGGGGCGCAATGGTACGGGCAAGACCACGCTCGTGCGCCTCATCACCGGTGACTTGCAGCCCACACGTGGGTCGGTAGCGCGCACGCCGGGGCTGCGCGTGGCGCTCATGGATCAGCACCGGCGCTTCCCCGACGATCAGAGCCTGTGGGACATCGTGGCCGATGCGTTCGGCGAGCTGCGCAAGCTCGAAGCCTCGCTCGCACAGCAGGCGGCGAAGCTCGAGACCGATCACAGCGAAACGGCGATGGAGAAGTACGGCCGCGACCTCGAACGGTTCGAGCGCGAGGGCGGCTACGAGATGGCGTCGAAGGTGGATGCGATTCTCATGGGTGTGGGCTTCGCGCCCGACATGGCGCGCACCACGCGCATCGGCACGCTGAGCGGCGGTGAACGCGGGCGCGTGGCGCTCGCGCGGCAGCTCGCCACGCCGGCCGATCTGTACATCCTCGACGAGCCCACCAACCACCTCGATCTCGACACGACGGCCTGGCTCGAGCGGTATCTCGCCAACACCGACAAGACGGTGCTGTGCATCAGCCACGATCGCGCGTTCCTCAACGCGATGGCCGATCACGTGCTGCACTTCGAGGGCGGCACCGCCTTCGCCTACACGGGCGGCTACGAAAGCTTCGTGCAGCAGCGCGAAGAGCGCCGGCTCGCACAGCAGCGACAGTTCGACAAGCAGCAGGCGAAGATCTCGTCGGAGATGGATTACATCGCGCGCAACCTCGCTGGGCAGAACACGCGTCAGGCCAAGGGGCGTCGCAAGCTGCTCGCGCGCATGCCGCGCCTCTCCGCGCCCATCGGCGCCGATGGCGTGATGGCGCTGCGCCTCGACGCCGGCAATCGCAGTGGTGATCGCGTCGCCGAAGCGAATCACGTCACGGTGGGAGTGCCCACGGCGAACGGGCCGCGCGCGCTCGTGCGCGACGTGAACGTGGTGCTCGAGCGCAACGAAGTGGTCGCCCTCGTGGGCCCCAACGGCGCCGGCAAGAGTACGCTCATCAAGACGCTGCTCGGCGAGATGCCGCCGCTCGACGGCGACGTGAAGGTGGGGCCCAGCACCACGGTGGCCTACTACCGGCAGGACGTGGGCCATCTCCCCATGGAGAGCACCATCTACGACGCCATCGCCAACGAACGGCCGCTGTGGGAGCGTCGGCAGGTGCAGGGGCACCTCGGCCGCTTCGGTTTCAGCGGCGACGAAGTGCTGCGCACCGTGGGCACGCTGAGCGGTGGCGAACGCGCGCGCGTGGCCATGGCGTTGCTCACGCTCAGCACCAACAATCTGCTCATTCTCGACGAGCCCACCAATCACCTCGATGTCGAAAGCATCGA
>Ga0315900_10011924_pt1 | contig 10738 bp, 9 predicted proteins | sample LakEriMetagenome_FD_203521 | JGI IMG/M metagenome (GOLD analysis project Ga0315900, IMG submission 203521) | Freshwater fungal communities from buoy surface, Lake Erie, Ohio, United States - Buoy 12 MA114 | ecosystem: Environmental > Aquatic > Freshwater > Lake > Lake biofilm | place: USA: Lake...
GCCGCCTCTTCCGTGCGGAGATGCAGAAGCTGGTGGACGAGTTCGCCTTCGTGAAGCTGGTGCGTGGCCGTGGCCTGCTCAACGCGCTGGTGATCGAGCCGCGCACCGCGCCTGATGGCTCGCCCCGCACCGCTTGGGAGCTCTGCCTGCTGCTGCGCGACAACGGCCTGCTGGCCAAGCCCACCCACGGCGACATCATCCGCTTCGCGCCACCCTTGGTGATCACCGGGGAGCAGCTGACGGAGTGCGTGAGCATCATCCGCACCAGCGTGCAGCAGTTCGCGTAGCGGCTGCTATTCAGCCTTCCACCAACGGGTTGCGCAGGCGCAGCCTGGGAAAGCGGCTGAAGTCCCTGTCCGCCGACCAGAGCTCATGCACACCATGGCTCAGGCAGAGCGCCGCGATGCGTGCGTCGTGCACCAATGGCCCTTGCACCTTGGCCTTGAGCAGCAGATCCCGTAATTCGGACCAGTGGAGCTCGTTCTCCGTCAGGAGGTGCAGGGTAGGCGACTCCATCCAGCGGTCCATCTGCGCGATGGACTGCGCAGGTGTACTGGGTGGGTCGTATATGCGCGGATGCGTCACGATGGCATGGAACTCGTGCAGGCAGGGCCAGGGAATGGCCCAGGCCCCGTTGCCCTCGGCCAGGGCGGTGATGGCCCGGCGTGCAGGGACATGGAACGGAGAGTCCCTGCGATGCGCATGGACCAGCAGGTTGGTATCCACGGCGATCATGCCCCTTTGCCGGTGTAGATCGCGTCCCGGAGCTGCTCCCATCCGGCATCGCGGTAGGCGGGGCTCAGCCCCTTGCCGTCAACGCTGGCATCCCGGAGCTTGAATGGAGCCGCTTCCTCCTTGCGGGCCAGTACCTGGCGCAGACCCTCCTCGATCAAGGCCTTCAGGGTTGTGCGGTGCCGGCGTGCGTGCCGCTTGGCTTTCTCGAAGAGGGCCTCCGGCAGTTCGATGGTGGTCTTCATGGCTCCATGCTCCTTGGATATGGGTACCAATATACATCATTACGGGACCCCGTACCTCAAATGAGCCTACAGCGGAACAGGCCGACGGCACGAGCGTGGACGCTCGCGCGAGGGATGTGCGTGAGGCAGGCCACTGGCACCGCCCCGTCATGCACAGCGACGGTATGTGTTGCACTGCGCTCCATACGTTGACTCCGGGCCTTTCACGCCCACCCGGGACCGACCATGCCGATTTCCTGCCACGAGATCCGCGCGCGCCACCCGCTTCGCCAAGCAATGGGCCAACGCCCACAACGAGGACGCCGACGCCGATCTCTTCAGGATCGTGCACCGGCAGGGCTGCCGGTGGCCCTATGGGGTGTGTTCAGTCCATCGGACGCCGCGTCACTCCTTCACATAGCGCACCGAGAAGCCGTGGATCTTGGCGGAGGTGGACCGCGAAGCCACGCGGCTGCCCGATTCCAGGATCAGCATCCAGGCGGCCACGTCGTTCTCCGGTGTGGTGCTCCACCACATGCCGAACTGCCCCATGTAGTTGAAGCTCTCGCCCTCGAGGCCGCCGCCGGGCAGCGCACCGAAGCCGCTTTCGTTGGTGCCGTTACCCTCGTCGCTCCAGCCGCTGGTGCTCTTCAGCTGGGCCCCGGCCAGGGACTCGCCCTCCAGGTGCTCCAGCAGCTTCACCCAGTCGGCGTCGCTGGGCACGCGCCAGCCGCTGGGGGCCAGGCCGCGCTTGTCGGTGACCGCGTGCCAGTTGTACAGCTTGCCGTAGGTGTCTCCCTTGGCGGCGTCGAATTCGTAATAGCACCAAGCGGGCTGCCCGGCCTCCCCGGCCTGCAGCCACTCCGCAGCGCTCTTGGCTTGCGGGATGCGGTCGCCGTTCCTGAACTTCTCCACGTCCATGTTGCGGTCCATCCACGTCTGCTCACCGATCTGTACGGGGCCCGCAGGTACCGGCCACAGGGCCACTTCGTAGCTCGAGAGCGCGAGTGCCAGCGGCAGCGCCAGGAAGAGGGCCATGGTGCGCAGGGGCTTCATCAGGTGGGGCATGGGTTGGTCCGGGTTTGAGCGGTGCCGGGGCAAGGTGGCATCAGGTGAAATGCATGCAAGGCTGCGCGCCTTCTGCAACGGGGCCGCTCCTTGGCGGTATTCATCAGCTCAACTACCGGGCTGTTGGTTCACGCACTCTTGGTCCATGAGCACGCGGCAGGTCACCATTGCGCCTGCACCCCTCGCCTCAACGATGGCTCCGGCGCCCGCTCACAAGTTGTCCCGCGTACCTTGAGCTTTGGGCAACGAGCTTCGCCTCCCGCCTCACTGCTTCGTCCGGTCCACGGTCTTCACCAGCTTGCCGTGTTCGTAGTGGAGCTCCCGGTAGACCTGGCCATCCGGGGCGTAGTCGTACTGGATGCCGTGCTCCAGCCCTTTATCCCAATGCTCCACGAACTTCTTGGTGCCGGTCTCATAGTAGTACACCCACTCACCGGTCTCCACGCCGTTCTCAAAGTGGCCGACGTACTCCAGCTGTCCGTTGGGGTAGTAAACCTTCTCCATCACCTTCACGGCATCCTCGCCCTTGCCTTTGAGGTAGATCACCACCTCGGGCTTGCCGTTGGGGTGACTGCTGGCCACATAGCGGTGCGAGCCGCAGGCTATGAGCAGGAGCGCGGGGGGCAGGATCAGGAGGGAGCGCATCGTCTGCCAAAATACGGGGCGCGGGGCAATGGGCGCAGGCCGCGCAGGACAGGTATTCAGTATTCGGTACCCTTTTCCGGGTCTGGCAGGGAAGCTCGTCGAACACCGCAATACTCCTCGCGCCTCCGCGTGAGGCCCCGTGAGACCCTCAGAACCACGCCATGAACTTCAGGTTGATCCGGCGCGGTGTGAGGAACTCGGGAATGCCGTAGTAGCGGCCGCTCACATCCTGCACCCAGCTGAAGTCGATCGTATTGTTGAGGTTGATCAGGTTGAACACCTCCAGGGTGACCCACGCATCGTTCACGTGGCGCAGGAAGCCGCTCTTTTCCTGGCCCTTGGCGCCCAGCAGCTGCTTGCTGAATCCGATATCCACACGGCGGTAGAGCTGCGTCCGGAGCGTATCGCCGTAGCGATCGGCGTTGGGCGGGCCGTAGGGGAGGGAGGTGCCGAACACCAGGCTCATGTGCACCTTGAAGGTGGGGTAGCGCGGCATCTCGTCCTGGAAGAACATGGCCAGGCTCACGCGCTGGTCGGTGGGGCGGGGTATCAGGCCGGGCCTCACCACGGTGGAGTCCACCGCGACCTGGTCGAAGGTGTAGCCCGGAAAGATGCGCTCGCCTGCGGCGTTGTAGCGGATGGTGTACTGGTCGTCCAGTACGTCCTCGCGGGTGCTCAGCACGCTCAGCGCCGCCCACGATTCCACGCCCTCGATGAACTGGCCATTGAGCTTGGCATCCATGCCCATCGCGTAGCCGCGGGCATTGTTGCGGGCATAGTAGCGGATGCGCACATTGTCCAGCTCGTAGGGGATCAGGTCGTCCAGCACTTTGTAGTAGGCCTCGGCGCTCACCTTGAAGGGGCGGTCCCACATGCGGAACTGGCGGTCGGCACCGAGGATGAAGTGTATGCTGCGCTGGGCGCGCACCTCCGGGTTGAGCTGGCCCTGCAGATCGCGCAGCTCACGGTAGAAGGGAGGCTGATAGTAAAGTCCGGTGGCGAACCAGAAGCTGTAGTCCTTGCGCACGGTATCGCCCGGTGCAACGGCCTTGCGCCAGCCCGGATGCCACGCCAGCCGCAGGCGCGGGCTCACCACGGTCTGCTCGTTATAGCTCCAGTGCTGCGCACGTACGCCGGCCACCAGGCTCCAGTGCCGGTCCGGGCCCGTGGCCCAATCCCATGCGTGCTGCACATAAGCGCTGCTGCGCACGCTGTTGATGGCCAGTTTGCTCTTCACGCTGCGCTGCAGCTCGAGCCGGTCGGGATCGTTGGTGTAGGGTATGCCGTAGTCGGCGCTGTCGAGGAGGTACCACTCGCTCAGCCGGTCGTCGATCACTTCACCGCGGGCCTCGAGGCCCCACTGCAGTTCGTTGTTGCGTGTGCTCGTCTGCTTCAGCTTCAGCGTGCCCCGGTGGGTGCCGGTGACCACGGTGGCCTCCAGCTGGTTCCGCGCATGGTCCAGGTACGTGCCGATGCCCAGCACCTTGATGGGCTCACCGAAGTTGTCGCTGCCCAGGTCGCGGTCCAGTTCGCTCAGCCGGTACTGGCCCAGGATGTCGAAGCGCTCCGTCTCGTATGTGCGGAAGGCGCTTGCGGTGAACTTCATCTGCAGGTCCTTGTTCGGGCGCACGTTGGCCGTGAGCGCGCCGAAGAAGGTCTCGTAGGCCGTCTTTTCCTGTCCCTCGAAGAACACCGTGAAGCGCAGGGCCTGATTGAAGTTGCCGAGCTCCGTTTCCCGGTCGCGCGGGATCACGTCGTACCGGTTGCGGCTGTAAACCCCGAGGAAACCGAGCTCCACCTTGTCGCTCACGTCGTAGGTCCAGTAGCTCTGCAGATCGGTGTACACCGGCGTATAGTCGCCCTGGGTGTCGAGGCCTTTCAGCAGGGCGCTCAGCGTGCGGTACCGGAAACCGGTGACCTGCCGCAGGCGCCGGTTCATCATGGGGTTCTCCACGTGGATGGAACCACCCATGAAGCTGGCGCTGGCCGAGGCCGCGAATTCGCGCGGGCGCTTGTAGGTGATGTCCAGCACGCTGCTGAGCTTGTCGCCGTAACGGGCCTCGAAGCCGCCTGCGCTGAAGCGGATGCGCTCGATCATGTCCGGGTTGGGGAAGCTGAGGCCCTCCTGCTGCCCTGAACGGGCGAGGAAGGGGCGGTACACCTCGATGTCGTTCACATACACGAGGTTCTCGTCGAAGTTGCCTCCGCGCACATTGTACCCACTGCTCAGTTCGTTGCGGCTGGTGGCGCCCTGGCCGATGAGCAGGCTGTTCACATCGCCGATGGGGCTGGGCATGAAGCGCGTGTTGCGCGGATCGATCTTGGCGATCCCCACATCGCGCAGGCGCTCGGGCGTCACCACCACGTCGGTCATCACCTTGGCCTTCATGGCCACGTTGAGCGCCAGCCGATCACCGTCCACGAGGGTCACGGTACGCTCCTGCACGTCCTGCAGGTACACGAAGCGCACCGTCACGGGCACGCCGGCGGGGATCACCAGCTCGTAGCGGCCGCGCTCATCGGAGCGGGTGGTGGCGCGGGTGCCGCTGGCGCCGATGCTCACCTCGGGCACGGCCTCGGAGGCTTCGTCCACCACGGTGCCGTACACGGTGCCCTGCTGCGCGAGCGCAGCGAGCGCGGTGACCAGGGCAAGCCCGGTGAGCAGGTATCGGAATGCGTGGATGGGCAAGGGGGATGGCTTTCCGTGCGAAGGGCGCCGAAGATAACGGGGCGGCCCCGCGCTTAGTGCCCGTTCGCCGACGCCGTGAGCGCGCTGCGGATGTTCAGCACCAGTTCACCGGGCCCGCCGAAATGCTCCAGCAGTGTTACGCCGGTCTCAGCGCACAGGCGCCGGAAGCGCACACGCGGGGCATCCTCCACACCACCGCCCAGGATGAGCAGGTCGGCCTCGCCAGCGCGCACACGCACGCTCACGGCGGATTCATCCAGGAAGCCTTCCACGTGGTATCCGCTCGCGCCGATGTGCAGTTTCACCAGCGCCATGATGGCCGGGTTCCGGCCGAAGAAGAGGATCCGGGGGGCGGTGATGGTCTCCATGGTGGCATCCGAAGGTGCGGAATTCCGGTGGACGTGATACCCGTATCCGATGAAGGATCCTTCCGGGCCACCCAGCCGCCTGTCCGGAGGCACGAACGCTCAGGCGGCGACCTTCAGCCGGGGCGCGGCCAGCGCATACCAGCCGATGAACAGGTAGCACGGCACCATCAGCGCGTAGGCCTGCTGCAGGCCGATGCCGGGCAGGGAGCCGAGCCAGCCGTAGATCAGCGGCAGCAGGGCCCCGCCCGCGATGCCCATGATCAGCAGGGCGCTGCCCGTTTTGGTGTGCCTGCCGAGGCCGTCTATGGCGAGCGGCCAGATGGCGGGCCACATCAAGGCATTGGCCAGGCCGAGCAGGGCGATGCACAGCACACTGCTGTATCCCGGCAGCAGCAGCACCCCCGCGGTGAGCAGCACGCCGATGATGGCCGAACCCAGCAGCGCCTGCGCCTGCGAGAAGAAGCGGGGGATGCAGACGATGCCCACCACGTACCCCACGATCATTGCGGCGAGCGTGTAGCTGGTGAAGAGCTTGGCCTCGTCCAGCGGGATGCCCAGCGAAGAGCCGTACGGGCCGATGCTGTCGCCGGCGAGCACCTCAACACCCACGTAGAGGAAGAGGGCCACCACACCGAGCATCAGCTGGGGAAATCCGAACACGCTGCGGCCGACGGGTGCGTCCTGCTTCTCCCCGGCCTCCACGGCCAGCTCCGGAAGGGGCGCGAAGCGGATGCCGATACCGAGCAGCACCAGTACGGCCGCCATGCCCAGGTAGGGGGCCACCACGCGACCTGCCAGCTCGCTCAGCGCGGCCTCGCGCGCGTCGCCCGTGAGCTGGGCCAGCCGCTGCTCCAGCGCGCTCGCATCGTCCAGCAGGAAGAAGCCCACCACGAACGGCGCCAGCATGCCGGCGGCCTTGTTGCAGATGCCCATCACGCTGATGCGCGCGGCGGCGCTCTCGATCGGCCCCACCACGGTGATGTAGGGGTTGCTGGCCGTCTGCAGCAGCGAAAGCCCGGTGCCGATGGTGAACAGGCCGAGCAGGAACAGGGGGTAGGCGCGGGTGTGCGCGGCCGGCACGAACAGCAGCGCCCCGGCGGCCATGGTGAACAGGCCCAGCATCATGCCGTTGCGCAGCCCCGTGCGCCGCATGATCCACGCCATGGGGAGGGCCGTGACGAAGTACGCGATGTAGAAGGCGAAGGTCACCAGGAAGATCACCACGGGCCCCTCCAGTTCGCAGGCCAGTTTCAGGTAGCTCATCAACGGCCCGTTCACCCAGGTGATGAAGCCGAAGAGGAAGAACAGCGCCCCGAGGATCAGGACGGCGATGGTGGTGTTGCCGCGTTGCATGCGGTGCAAGCTATACGGGGCCTGTGCGCGGCGGAGGGGCGTTGCACTCAGTTATGCGCAGGGGGGTGTGGAGCTCAGGCCGCAGGCCGGGCCCCACCGCGCGGGCGGCCACGGCGGCGCGTCAGCCAGAAACCCGCGCCGAGCAGCAGCAGCAACGGCCAGATGGAGGCCAGCGCCGTGAGCACCCATTCCAGCCCGCGCCAGCCGGCGCGCAGCCCATCGCCGATGCGGCTCCACAGCGGCGGGCGGTAGCCCTCGATGCTGCGTACATCCGGGATCAGCGCACGCCGGATCACCGGTCGCTGGTACAGGTCGAGCGTCACCGTGCTGTAGGCCACCCGATCGGCCAGTTCCAGGTTCCGCAGGATGCCGTCATCGCGCTGCTCCTCGCTGCTGCGCAGGGCCTCCTCCGCGGCGATGGTCTCCTTCAGCTTGCGCCCATGGTCATCGATGGCACCCGACACCCGCTGCGCATGGGACCGGGCGCGCCGCACGGCAAGGCTGTTGGCCATCATCCGCAGGCCGATGTCATCCGCCGTGATGATGCGGTGGTCGAACACGTCCACCCAGCGACCGATGGCGCGCAGGGTGCTGTCCAGCGCCGTGTTCGGCACGCGCAGTATCATCCGGTTCACCAGTTCGAGCGTGGTCACCTCCAGGATGCTGTCCGCGCTCACGGGGATCAGTTCGCGGCGCTGCTCGTTGCTCCGCAGTTCCGTGCGCGCCACCCAGCCGCGCTGCGCACCCACGATGTCCTCGATGCCGAGCGTGGCCTTCACCACATCCTGCACGCGGAAACGCAGGTCGGCCGCGCGGATGAAATGCCGCGAGGAGTCACCAGGCTCCCGGGCCGCGCTGCTGCTGATGGCCATGTCCGCATCGGGCACCGGTTCCTGTGCGAGGCCGTTCGCCACCACCGCCGGATCCATTGCTTCACCGGTGGTTGCCTGCGCGGCCTCCGCCTCCACGGCCTGCAGGTCCACATCCATCACCGCCTTGGAGGCTTGTTCGGGTGCGCTGCCGGAGCAGCCGAAGAGCAGGAGGATGGTGGGGACGAGATGGGTTCGGGTGCGCATGGATGGTGGTTCGGGTCGCCGTACACGCGGCACACCCATGCGTTCATCAACGTGGTGACCGGCCGATGCGTATGCCGGCGCGCCCCACCTTTGTCCCATGGATCCCCGCCTCGCCGCCTTCGAACGCCTGCTCAACATCATGGACGACCTGCGCGCCAAGTGCCCGTGGGACCGCAAGCAGACATTCGAGACACTGCGGCCGCTCACCATCGAGGAGACCTACGAGCTGGGCGATGCCATCCTGGAGAACGACCTGGACGGGGTGAGGAAGGAACTGGGCGACCTCATCCTGCACATCGTGTTCTACGCCAAGATCGGGTCGGAACAGCAGGCCTTCGACATCGCCGACGTGTGCAACGGCATCTGCGAGAAGCTCATCCGCCGGCATCCCCACATCTATGGCGATGTGCAGGTGCAGGACGAGCACGAGGTGAAGGCCAACTGGGAGAAGATCAAGCTGGCCGAGAAGCAGGGCGAAGGGGAGGCGCAGCCCAGCGTACTGGATGGCGTACCCCGCGGGCTGCCTTCCATGGTGAAGGCCATCCGCATCCAGGACAAGGCCCGCGGTGTGGGCTTCGACTGGGAGCACCGTGACCAGGTTTGGGAGAAGGTGAACGAGGAACTGGCGGAACTGAAGCAGGAGGTGGATGCGGCGTCGGCGAAGCAGGCCGATGAGCTGGGAGACCTGCTGTTCAGCATCGTGAACTATGCCCGCTTCCTGGGTATCGACCCCGATGAGGCGCTGGAGCGCACCAACCGCAAGTTCATCCAACGCTTCCGCTTCCTTGAGGTGGAAAGCGCACGGGACGGCCGCAAGCTGGGCGAGATGACGCTCGCCGAAATGGATGGCTACTGGGAACGGGCCAAGGCCCGGGACTGACACCGGGCACCGGTGCGGAACCCTGGCGCGTCACCGCTGCAAGGGCGCATCCCTGCCGACCTTTGCACCCGCATGCCGAGCCTGCGCTCCCTCCTGGTGTCCACCGTGCTGCTGGTGGTCATGCGCATGCACGGCCAGTGCGGCGTCACCATCACCACCTTCCCCTACAGCGAAGGCTTCGAAGGTGGCCCGGCGTGGACCAGCGGCGGCAACGCCAACGACTGGGCGTGGGGAACGCCCGCCCACCCGGTGATCAACAGCGCGGGCGAGGGGGTGAACAGCTGGTGCGTGGGCGGGCTCACCGGCCAGTTCTACCCGTTCGATGCGCAGAGCTGGATCATGAGCCCCTGCTTCGACCTCAGCGGCCTGATGAACCCGTACATCCAGTTCAAGATCTTCTGGGAGGTGGAGCGCCAGTACGATGGGTTGGTGCTGCAGTCGTCGCTGGATGAGGGCATCACCTGGACCAACGTGGGCGCCTTCGGCGATCCGCCGGACTGCCTCACCCAGAACTGGTACAATTCACCCAACATCACCAACCTGGACCTGGCGAGCCCGAAGCATGGCTGGAGCGGCCGCCAGGGGGTTACACAGGGCAGCTGCCAGGGCGGACAGGGCAGCGGTGGCTGGGTAACGGCCTCACATTGCCTTGATGGCCTCGGCGGTCAGCCGAGCGTGCGCTTCCGGTTCCTGTTCGGGGCCGGCACCACCTGCAACAACTATGACGGCATCGCGATCGATGACGTGCGCATCGCGGAACAGCCCGATCCCGGGCTGGCCATCGGTGTCGTGTGCCAGGAGCCCGCACCCCAGTTCAGCGCAACGCTGGCCCAGATCTGCGCCACCTCCATCGTATGGAACTTCGGTGATCCCGCCTCCGGCGCGCAGAACAATGCCACGGGCTCCACGGTAAGCCACGTGTTCAGCGGCCCAGGCACCTACACGGTGCAGGTGACAGCCACCACGCCCTGCGGCCTGGCCGTGTTGGAGCAGCGCACGTTCCAGGTGGCCTCGCTGCAGCTCATCACCTCCCCGGCCACTTGTGGCGGTGCCAATGGCAGCGTGGAGGCCGTGGTGACCGATGCGGACGGCCCCTTCACCCACACCTGGGATCTCTTTGGGGTGCAGGGCCCGCTGGTCACTGGCGTTGCCGCAGGTGAATACGCGGTATCGGTGAGCTTCCCCAGCGGCTGTGCCGTGGAGGGGGGCGTTACGGTGGAGGGCACCACGAGCGCACTGGCCGCCGAGGTGGAGCACGTGGACGCCTCGTGTGCCGGCCTTGCGGATGGCAGCGCGGCGGCACTGATCACCGGGGGCGAGGCGGTGGCCTACGACTGGCAGCCACAGGGCGGTAATGCACCACAGGCCGCCGGGCTTGCAGCAGGTGCCTACACGCTCACGGTCACCGATCCCGATGGGTGCACGGTGGAGCTGCCCTTCACGATCGGCGAGCCTGCGCCGCTGCTCATCGATGCTCCAGCTGGGGCAACGGCATGTGCAGGGGCGTCCATCACGCTGGAGGCCACGGTGCAGGGCGGCACCGCTCCGTACACGCTCGTTTGGTCGCCGGAGGGCCCCACGGTATCACCGGTGGTGGACACGCCCTACAGCGCGCAAGCCACGGATGCCAACGGATGCACGGCGGGGCCCGTCACCACCACGGTGAACGTGTCTGCGGCCCCGGAGCCCACGCTGGCCGTGGA
>Ga0315900_10011925_pt1 | contig 10738 bp, 10 predicted proteins | sample LakEriMetagenome_FD_203521 | JGI IMG/M metagenome (GOLD analysis project Ga0315900, IMG submission 203521) | Freshwater fungal communities from buoy surface, Lake Erie, Ohio, United States - Buoy 12 MA114 | ecosystem: Environmental > Aquatic > Freshwater > Lake > Lake biofilm | place: USA: Lake...
GGCGCAGTCGGGCGTGCATGGCAAGCCCACGCTGGTCAACAATGTCGAGACGCTGGCCCAGGCCGGGCATATCCTCGGGCGCGGCGCGGCGACGGGCACGAAGCTGTTCTCGCTCTCGGGCGATGTGCTGCGGCCGGGTCTGCACGAACTCCCCTTCGGCACCACGCTGCGCGCTTTGGTGATGAAGCATGGCGGGGGCATGCTGGGCGGGCGGCGCTTCAAGGCGGTGTTCACCGGCGGGCCGTCCAACACGCTGCTCACCGAGGCCGATTTTGACGTCGCGATGGATTTCGACAGCCTGCGCGAACGGGGCTCACGCCTCGGCACGGGGGCGATGATCGTGGTCGGCGAAGGCACCAGCATTCTTCGCAAGACGGCGGAGTATGTCGGCTTCTTCGCGGAGAGCAGCTGTGGCCAATGCCCGCCCTGCAAGATCGGCACCTTCCAGATCGCGCGGCTGCTCGCCCGCATCGAGTCCGGGCATGGCCATGCCGGCGACATCGACGCGCTGCGCAACCTCGCCGCGCTGCTGCCGGGCAGCGGGCGCTGCGGGCTGGTGGATGGCGCGGCGACGGTGCTGGCCTCCAGCCTGAAGACGTTTCCGGACGAATACGCGCGCGCCATCAGATGACGTCCATCGATCCCATCGCCGCCAATCGCCTGAATTGGGATGACCGCGCGGAGATCCATCTGCGCAACAGCACGGGCTTCTACGGCATCGATGCGGTGCGCGCGGGCGACACATCGCTCGACCCCATCGTCGATGCGGAGCTTGGCGACATTGCCGGGCTGCGCGTAGCGCATCTGCAGTGCCATTTCGGGCTTGACACCATCCGGCTCGCGCGGCGTGGCGCCATCGCCACGGGGCTGGATTTCTCGCCACGCGCCATTGCCGGCGCGCGGGCGCTGGTGGCGGAACTGGGCGAGAAGGTTCGCTTCGTCGAGGGCGATGTGCATGATGCGCGCGCGCTGCTCGAAGGCGCGTTCGACCTCGTCTATGTCACCTGGGGCGCGCTGTGCTGGCTGCCGGACATGGCGCGTTGGGCGAGGGTCGTGGCGTCGCTGCTCGCCCCCGGCGGGGCGCTCTACCTCGCGGATTCGCATCCGGCGATGACTGCGCTGGAGCAGGAGGGCGCGCAGCTGGTGCTGCATCGGCCCTGGCGCGTGCCCATCGACGCGCCCTTCATCTATGAGGACGAGACCACTTATACCGGCGCACCCGACAAGCTGGCGCATACCCGCGCCTATGAGTGGACGCATCCCTTCAGCGCCATTCTCGGCGGGCTGCTCGCGGCGGGCTTCCGGCTCGATTTCCTGCATGAGCATGAAAGCCTGCCCTGGCCGCACTTCCCGATGATGGAAGCAGCCGGCGCGGGCATGTTCCGCCTGCCGGCGACGATGCCGGCCATGCCGGTTTCCTTTTCGCTCCGCGCCACAAGGATGGCCCCATGACGATCCTCGACCAGGCCAGCCAACCGATCGAGGAATGGCGCCCGGGCGTGCGCACGCGCATGCGCGTCTCCGCGCTGACGGGGTCGGCGCAACTCTGCGTCTTCGAGCAATTCGTCGATCCCGGCCAGGGCGCGCCCACGCATCGCCACGATGTGGAAGAGGTGCTGAGCGTGCTGGCCGGCGCGGCGGAGGTCTGGGTCGGCGCGCAGCGCCACGCGCTCACCGCCGGGCAATGCGTGGTGGTGCCCGCTGGCGAGCACCACGGCTTCCGCAACACCGGCACGACCACGCTGCATGTGCAGGCCATCCTCGCCGCCGCCAGCTTCGAGGCCGCCTATGCGGATGGGCGCGAGACGTCCCGCCGCTGGTTTCCCCTCAGCTGATCAGCAGGATCCAGGGGATGCCCACCACCAGCATCACCGCCAGGAACAGCGCGCCGAAGATCGCACCCAGCCGCCAGTAATCGCCGCCCGGCAGATAGCCGCTGCCGTAATAGACCGGGCTCGGCCCGGTGGCATAAGGCGTCAGCACGCCCATGATGCCGAGCGTGAGGCACAGCGCGAGTGTGAGCGACTTCATCGGCATGCCCGGGATCGCCGCACCCACCGTCAGCATCACCGGCAGCAACGCCGTGACATGCGCGGTGACGGAGGCGAAGACGTAGTGCGAGAGGTAGAACACCACCACCAACACCACGAGTGCCAGCGTCGGCGGCACGCCCGCCACGGCACCACCCACCAGCCCCGCGAACCAGGCCACGAAACCCACCTGCGCGAGACCACCCGCCAGCGCCACCAGCGTCGCGAACCAGGCCAGGGTGTTCCAGGCCTGCTTGTTCGCCAGCACGTCGTCCCAGGTGACGATGCCGGTTAGTACGATGCCGGCGAAGACCGCGAGCGCCACGGTCGTGCCGTTGAAGGTCGGCTCGCCAAAGACCCAGAGCAGCAGCGCGGTGCCCACCAGCACGCCGAGCGTGATCTCCTTGCGCGAGAGCCCGCCCATCTTGGTGAGTTCCGTGCCGGCCCAGGCCACGACCTCGCCGCCTTCCTTCACTTCGGGCGGGTAGAGCTTGAAGGCCAGCAAAGGGACCGCGACCAGCAGCACAACGCCAACGGGCAGGAAGGCGAGGAACCAGTCGAACCAGGTGATCGTCACGCGCGCGGTGCGCCCCGCAAGTTCCACCGCCAGCAGGTTCGGCGCGAGCGCGGTGAGGAACATCGAGGAGGTGACGCAGGTGGCGGCCAGCGCCGTCCACATCAGATAGCCACCCACCCGCCGCGCCGAAGGGTCATTGGGCTTGCTGTCGTAGAGCGGCGGCAGGTTGCGCACCACGGGATAGATCGTGCCGCCCGAGCGCGCCGTGTTGCTCGGTGTGAAGGGGGCGAGTGCCAGATCCGCCAGCGCGATGGCATAGCCCAGGGTGAGTGTGCGCCGCCCCATCACCCGCACCAACAGCAGCGCGATGCGCCGGCCGAGCCCGGATTTCTCGTAGCCCAGCGCGAACATGAAGGCGGCGAAGATCAGCCACACCGTGCCATTGCTGAAGCCCGAAAGCGCCCAGGTCAGTGAGGCATTGGCCGGCCTGAAACCGGGCCGCGCCAACTCCGCCGCGCTGTACAGCACATAAGGCGAAAGCAGGGCCACAACCGTCACACCCACCAGCCCGATCAGGGCACCTGGCAGCGGTTCCAGCACCAGCGCCACGACGACGCCGGCAAAGATCGCGAAATACAGCCAGGCATGCGGTGCGAGCCCAGCGGGGGCGGGGATCAGGGCGATCAGGATGGAAAGCGCCACCGGCGCGGCCAGCTTCATCCATGGCGGCATGATCGATTCCCTGCGTGTCGAGCCCCAACCCTACACGGGGCTGGCTGGTTGCGTCCTTGATCCGAAGCAAGTCACGCGGATGTCACGCCCAGTTGGCGCGCACGCCCGGCGGGGGCGAATAGGGCAGGTCGCCCCGCGCGCGCACTGCTGCCTCCCCGCCATTCTCGGCCAGGATCCGCGCCTGGCGTGCCTTTACCCGCGCATCGATCGCGGCCGGATCGTCACCGATCCGCTCGCGCAGCGCGATCTCCATGCGCGCGATCAGCAGGGCATTCGCCGGGTCGCGCGCCAGGTCTTCCAGTTCCTCCGGATCGGCGCCGAGGTCGAAAAGCTGCGGCGGGTAGCTCGCGTAGCGGACGTATTTGTAGGGCCCGTCGCGCAGCATGAAGGCGGCCTCGCGCGAGCCACTCGCATGGTATTCGGACAGCACGGTGCGATCCGCCTCCGCCCCCGCAGCGATGTCGAATAGCGAGGTCGAGCCCACGGGCGCCGCCGCCGGCACGCCGGCAAGGTCGAGCACCGTGGCGGCCACATCCGTCAGGCTCACCGGCGTGCCGACCAGGCGCGCCTGTGGCACCTCCGCCCCGGCGAGGATCATGGGGATGCCCACACTCTCCTCATACATCACGCTCTTGCCCCAGAGTCCGCGCGCGCCGATGTTGTCGCCATGGTCGGAGGCATAGAGCACGCGCGTGCTCGCCTCGAGCCCGCAATCCGCGAGGCAGTCGAGGATCTTGCCGACCTGCTCATCCATGAAGGACACGAGGCCGTAATAGCCCGCCATCATGCGCTGCGTGGTGGCTATGTCCTTCACGAAGGAATCATAGGGGATGGTTCTCGCGTAGTCGGCGATGGCCGGATGCGTCGGGCGCTCTTCCGGCGCGTAGAGCTTGGGCATGCCCACCACCTCGGGCGGGTAGCGGTAGAAATGCTCGGGCGGGGCGATCAGCGGAAAGTGCGGCGTGACGAGGGAGACGAAGACGATCCAGGGCTTGTCCGGGTTCGCGCTGGCCCTCTGCCGCAGGAAGATCTGCGCGGCGGCGGTGATGTCGCGGTCATAGCGCGTGTAGTCGCTCTCCCCCGGCCCGGCAGTGGCGCTCATCTTGGACGCGCCCTTGCGCGGCGGCGCGGTCTCGTCGCGGATCAGGGAAAGCAAATCGCCCTTGCCCTCCACCACATGCATCGCGAGCTTTTCCTCGGTGAAGCCGTGATCGTCCCCCTCGAGGCCGCGGAAATGCAGCTTGCCGATCGAGACCACCTCATGCCCGGCATCGCGCGCGAGGTGATGCCAGGACGGCACGGCGCCATCATAAGGGTCGGCATTGTCGTGGTAGCGACCCATCGCATGCAGCGCCTGGCCGGTGGCGAGTGCGGCGCGGGCCGGCACGCAGATCGGGCTCGGCGTGTAGGCCGAGGTGAAGCGCACCCCGCGCGCGGCCAGCCTATCGAGGTTGGGCGTGCGCACGAAGGGATGCCCGGCGCAGCCCAGCGCCTTGGGGCTGTGCTCATCCGACAGGATCACCAGCAGGTTCTGTTTCGCGCGTGCCGGCATCGGCTTCCTCCCACCCTTGCCCACCCATGGTGTGCGCGAAGGGGCGCGCGCGGAAGGGGCGTTCGGGCTACACTGACCCGCGAACCGCCCGAGAGGCCGCCATGCCCGATCTTCCCCTGGTCACCATTGTGCTCGTCGTTCTCGTCCTGCTCGCCATCGTCACCGTGGCGCAGGGCATCCGCACCGTGCCCCAGGGCGAGGTCTGGTCGGTCGAGCGATTCGGTGCCTTCACCCGGCTGCTCGAGCCGGGGCTGAACCTCATCATCCCCTTCGTCGATCGCATCGGCCGCCGGCTGAACGTGCAGGAAGTGGTGCTCGACATCCCCGAGCAGTCGGTCATCACCAAGGACAATGCGACGGTCGCGGTGGATGGCATCGTCTATTACCGCGTCATGGATCCCTCCAAGGCGGCCTATGCGGTGCAGAACCTGCAGCAGGCGCTGGTGGCGATGGCGATGACCAATATCCGCGCCGTGATCGGCGAGATGGACCTGGACCAGACGCTCTCCTCGCGCGACCGCATCAACACCTCGCTGCTCACCATCCTCGATGGCGCGACGGAGCCCTGGGGCGCCAAGGTCAGCCGCGTGGAGATCCGCAAGATCGAACCGCCCGAGAACCTCATCCGCGCCATGAACCTGCAGATGACGGCCGAGCGCGAGCGCCGCGCCTCCGTGGCCAAGGCGGAGGGCGAGAAGCAGGCGCTGGTGCTCCAGGCCGAGGGTCGCCGCGACGCCGCGATTCGCGATGCCGAGGCGCGCGAGGCCCTCGCCCAGGCAGAGGCGAACGCCACGCGCATGGTGGCCGAGGCCGCGGCCGGCGCGGGGGCGGATGCGCTGCGCTACTTCATCGCGGACAAATACGTGAAGGCCTTCGAGGCGATGGCCGCCAACCCCTCCTCGCGCCTCGTGATCGTGCCGATGGAAAGCGCGGGTCTCGCGGGGGGCATCGCCCAGGCGATGGAGTTGCTGCGCGGCCCGCCCACCACACAGCCAGGCACCCCGCCCGCCAATGGAGGCACCCCATGGCGCCAGGGCTGATCTGGATCCTCGCCGGGCTGGTGTCGCTGGGGGCGGAGTTGGTGCTGCCGGGCGTCTACCTGCTCTGGGCGGGGCTGGCCGCCATCGGCACGGGGCTGGTGCTACTGGTGGCCGCACCCGGCTTTCCCGTGGCGGTGGCGATCTTCCTGGCGCTGCTGGCCCTGGGCATCCTGGCCTCGCTGCGCTTCCGCCCGCGCAACCCGCTCGGCCGGCGCGCCAACGCGCCCGAATCCGGGCTGGCGGGGCGCGAGGCCGAGGTGCTTTCCGCCGAGGGCGGGCGGCTGCGCGTGCGGCTCGGCGACAGCGACTGGTCAGCGCGCCTGCCGCGCGGCGTGGACATGCCCGCGCCGGGCAGCCGCGTGAAGGTGGAGGCCGTGGACGGCACGGTGTTGATCGTGCGGCCCGCCGGTTAGCGGCGGCCTTGCCGGGCTGCGGCAAGACAGCCTAGCCTCCCTGCCGGAAGGTCGTCGAAACGACCACGCAATGGAGGAAGCCCCGCATGTCCCAGATCACCCGCCGTGGCGCGCTCGCCGCCGGCGCTGCCCTGCTCGCCACCCCGGCCCTGGCGCAGGCGCGCTGGCCGAACCGGCCGATCCAACTGATCGTGCCCTGGGGCGCGGGTGGCGGCACGGATGCCACGGCGCGCATCGTGGGCAGCCTGCTGGAGCGTGACCTCGGCCAGCCCGTAAACGTGGTGAACCGCACCGGCGGCAGCGGCGTGGTGGGCCATTCCGCCATCGCAACCGCCGCGCCGGATGGCTACACCATCGGCATGATCACGGTGGAAATCGCCATGATGCACTGGCAGGGCCTGACGGAGTTGCGCCCCACCAGCTACACCCCCCTCGCCCTGATGAACGAGGACCCGCCCGGCGTGACCGTGGCGCAGAACTCGCCCTTCGCCGACATCAAGGCGCTGGCGGATGCGATCAAGGCGCGCCCCGCAGGCACCTTCAAGGCCAGCGGCACGGGCCAGGGCGGCATCTGGCACCTGGCACTGGTGGGCTGGCTGCAGGCGATGGGGCTGCGCGGCGACCATGTGCGCTGGGTGCCCTCGAACGGCGCGGCGCCGGCCATGCAGGAACTCGCGGCCGGGGGCGTGGATATCGTCACGGCCTCGATCCCCGAAGCGCGGGCGATGATCGATGCGAATCGCGCCAAGGCGCTTGCCATCATGGCCCCGGCGCGTAACCCGATGTTCGCGGCCGTGCCGACGCTGAACGAGACGCTCGGCATCAACTACTCCACCGGCGCGTGGCGCGGCATCGCGGGACCGCGCAACATGCCGGCGGAGGTGCAGGCGCGGCTGATCGAATCCCTCAAGAAGGCCTATGACAGCCGCGAGTTCCAGGACTTCATGTCGGCGCGCGGCTTCGGCGTGGTGTGGGGCGACCAGGCCGCCTTCACCACCTTCATGGCCAATGCCGATCGCGGCATGGGCGAGGCGATGCGCGCCGCCGGCCTGGCGCGCGGCTGAGCCGGCAGCACGGCGGGGCATCGCGATGCGCTTGAACGATGCCCTGCTGGGCGCCTTGCTGCTGGGCTTCGCGGGGTGGGTGTGGTGGCTCACCACCTTCTTCCCCGCTTTCCCGGGCCAGGATTACGGGCCGAACCTCTTCCCCCGCATCCTCGCCGTGGGCATCGGCATCTGCGCGCTGCTGCTGGTGCTGCGCGGGCTGCGCGCGCGCGGCGGGCTGGTGGTGATCGAGCCCTGGCTGCGCGAGCCGGCACGGCTGGCCTCCTTCCTCGCCATTCCAGGGGCAGCGCTGTTCTACATCCTGGCCTCGGACGCGCTGGGCTTCATCCCCACATCCTTCCTGATTCTCATGGCGCTTTTCCTCTGGTTCCGCGCGCGGCCCCTGGTGGCGCTGCCCTCGGCGGTGGGCGTGACGCTCGCGGTCCACTGGTTCTTCGCCGGCATGATGCGCGTGCCGCTCCCACGCGGCCTGATGGACGCGCTGCTGTGAGGCCCCGCTGATGGACGCGCTCATCCAGGCCTTCTGGCTGGTTTTCGACCCCTATGTGCTCGCCGTCATCGGCGTATCCGCCATCTTCGGCATGTTCGTGGGCGCGATGCCCGGGCTGACGGCGACGATGGCGACCGCGCTGCTGGTGCCGGTCACCTTCTTCATGCCGCCCGTGCCCGCCCTGGGCGCGATCGTCACCGCCACCGCCATGGCGATCTTCGCCGGGGACATCCCGGCCGCGATGCTGCGGATGCCCGGCACGCCGGCCTCGGCCGCCTATACCGACGAATCCTATGCGATGACGCAGAAGGGCGAGTTGAACCTCAACATGGGGGTGAACCTCGTTTTCTCCGTCGCCGGAGGCTTCATCGGCGTGGCCGTTCTGATCGCGGCCGCCCCGGCGCTGGCCGAAGTTGCGATCAACTTCTCCTCCTACGAGTATTTCTGGCTCGCCTGCCTCGGCCTCACCTGCGCGGTCTTCATGAGCAACGCCGACCCGGTGAAGGGTTTTCTCTCGTTGTTCATCGGGCTGTTGCTGGCGACCGTCGGCATAGACCCGGCGGCGGGCTATCCGCGATTCACCTTCGGCGATGTCGACCTTATGTCAGGCATCAACTTCGTGCCCACCATGATCGGCATGTTCGCGGTGAGCGAGCTGATGCGCGGCGCCGTCACCATCGACGCGGCAACCCATATGGTGACGCAGCAGGTGGGCAACATCTTCCGCGGCGTGGGCGGGGTGTTCCGCAAATACTGGTTCAACTTCCTGCGCGGCAGCGCGATCGGCACCGCCATCGGCGCCCTGCCGGGCGCGGGGGCGGATATCGCCGCCTGGATCTCCTACGCCGTGTCCAAGCGCTTCTCGAAGGAGCCCGAGAAATTCGGCACCGGCAACATCGAGGGCATCGTGGACAGCACCTCGGCCAACAACTCAGCCTTGGGCGGGGCGTGGATCCCTGCGCTCGTGTTCGGCATCCCCGGCGACAGCATCACCGCCATCGTCATCGGCGTGCTCTACATGAAGGGCATGAATCCGGGGCCCACCGTGTTCGCCGAGAACCCGCAGCTGATCTACGCGGTATTCCTGATCTTCCTGCTGGCGAATGCCATCATGCTCCCGCTCGGCTGGGCGGCGATCAAGGGGGCGCGGCAGATCCTGCGCGTGCCGCGCAACCTGCTGCTGCCGGTGATCCTGCTGTTCTGCATGGTCGGCAGCTTCGCCATGACCAACAGCCTCTACGGCGTGGCGCTGATGCTGGCGATGGGCGTGTTCGGCTGGTTCCTGGAGGAACACGGCATCCCGGTCGCACCCCTCATCCTCGGGCTCGTGCTGGGCGAAATGCTCGAGCAGACCTTCGTGCAGTCGATGATCAAGGCCGACGGCAACTGGATCGAGTTCCTGACGCGCCCCATCGCCGGCACGCTCGGCGTGGCAACGATGCTTATCTGGGGCGTGATGCTGGCGCGCGGCCTGCGCCGCAAGCCGGCGCTGATGGCTCAATCCACCTGAGCGCCGCTGATCCGCACGGCCTCAGCCCATTTCGCCTGCTCGCTGCGCAGGAAGGCGGCGAAGGGCTCGGGCCCCATGCCCACGGCGGTTGAGCCATCGGCCGTGGTGCGGGCGCGGAAGGCAGGGTCCGCCAGGGCCGCCTGCATCGCGGCATCGACGCGGCGGATCACCTCGCCAGGCGTGCCGGCGGGCGCCATCAGCGCGAACCAGGAGGTGAGGTCGAAGCCCGGCAGCGTCTCGGCTAGGGCCGGCACATCAGGCAGCGCATGGTTGCGCGCGGGCGAAGTGACGGCGAGGCCCTTCAGGCGGCCCGACTTCACCAGTTCGGTCGCGGTCGAGAGCGTGGGGAAGCCGAACTGCACATTGCCGGCCATGACGTTGTTGACGATGTCCGGCGCGCCGCGGAAGGGCACATGCACCGCCTGCACCCCCGCGGCCGCCTTGAACATCTCGGCCGCGAGATGCGCGCCCGAGCCATTGCCGCCGCTGGCATAGTTCTGGTCGGGCCGCGCGCGCAGGCTCTCGATCAGCGCGGCCGCGCTGGCAGGGCCGCTGGGCGGGACGATCAGCAAATGCGGCATGGCGAAGGCCACCGTGATGGGCGCGAAGTCGCGCAGCGCATCGAAGGCCAGCGTGCGGCGGGTGAGGGCCTGGTTGATCACCAGCGAATTCGTGCCGAGCAGGATAGTGTAGCCATCCGGCGCGCTGCGGGCCCCCGCCTCGAAGCCGATATTGCCGCCCGCCCCGCCGCGATTCTCCACCACCACGGGCTGGCCCAGCGCGGGGGCGATGCGCTCGGCGATCTGTCGTGCGATCACATCCGGCGCGCTGCCCGGGATGAAGGGGACCAGCAGGCGGATCGGCCGGCTGGGCCAGGCGCCCTGGGCCTGCACACGCGGCGCCGCCAGCAAGCCGACACCCATCGCCATCATCGCACGACGCCGCATGGTCGATCCCCCAACCGTTCTTGGGCGCGAGGCTAGCCGGGCTTCGCTTCCGCGGACAAGCGAGCATCAGCCGCCGGCGTCACCGCGCGCCCCTGCGCCAGGTCCAGGAATTCGTCGAGGCGGTTGGAGAGCAGCAGCGCGTAGTTCTCCCGCAGCCGCGCCTCGGGCCAATCCCACCAGCGCACATCCTGCAGGCGCTCGATCTGCGCCTGGGTGAAGCGCATCCGCACCACCCGCGCCGGGTTGCCCGCCACGATCGCATAGGGCGGCACATCGCGCGACACGAGCGCATGGGCGGCGATGCAGGCGCCATCGCCGATGGTCACGCCCGACATCACGCTCGCCGCGCGGCCGAGCCAGACATCATTGCCGATCACCACATCCCCGCGCGTCGCGGGGTGACCCTTGATGCCGCGCGCTGCCGGATCGAAGCTGCCGAAGGG
>Ga0315900_10011929_pt1 | contig 10737 bp, 7 predicted proteins | sample LakEriMetagenome_FD_203521 | JGI IMG/M metagenome (GOLD analysis project Ga0315900, IMG submission 203521) | Freshwater fungal communities from buoy surface, Lake Erie, Ohio, United States - Buoy 12 MA114 | ecosystem: Environmental > Aquatic > Freshwater > Lake > Lake biofilm | place: USA: Lake...
TGAACTGATTGAATACACCATGGCATACGCAGCAGATCTCGCGATGAATGTATCGCCGTCATCAATGGCGGTCATGAAGCGCCAGGTGTACAACGACTACGGCACCGATGTGAAGACAGCGAGCCTTAACGCACTTAAGTTGATGCGTGAGTCGTTCACACGTCCCGACTTCAAAGAAGGCGTGCAGAGTTTCTTGGAAAAGCGTCAACCTGATTTTCCTCCGGTTGACCCCAAGATTTAACGCCTTCTTCGCTCGTAGGCTCTGAACCGTGCCTGACACTGGTTCTCCCATTTCTCCAGCAGACGTCGCCAAAGTGGCGCGTCTTGCACGTCTCGATATCGACGAGGCGCACATTGACCATTTCACTGAACAATTGGCGAAAGTGTTGCAACACTTCAAAGATGTTGATGCTCTCGATTTGAGCTCGGTTGAGCCAATGACCCAGGCGTACCCGCTTGTGAATGTGTTGCGTGAAGACGTTGTGCAGTCCTGCCTTGATCGCGACGAAGTGTTGAGTGTTGCACCAGATGCAGAAGATGGTCGTTTCCGGGTTCCGCCAATTATTGGTTTGACGGAGTAAGCGATGGCTGAGATTCCAAACACTGTCGTAGACATCGCTGATGCAGTTGCAAGTAAGCAAGTAAAAGCTCGCGAAGTGATTGATCACTACCTTGCACGCATCGAAGCACGTGACGGAGAGATCAACGCATTCAACATCGTCACTGCTGAACAAGCACGCTTACAGGCCGATGCAGTTGACGCGGCGATAGCCGCGGGAGAGAAGTTGGGTGCACTTGCTGGTGTTCCAATTGCGTTAAAGGACAACTTGTGTACGCGCGGTGTGCCCACCACATGTTCCTCAAAGATTCTCGAAGGGTGGAAGCCTCCGTACGATGCAACCGTTGTGTCGACGTTGCGCGGGCTCGGAACAATCTCCGTCGGTAAGACAAACCTTGACGAGTTTGCAATGGGCTCTAGCACGGAGAATTCCGCGTTTGGACCTACTCGCAACCCACTTGATACTTCGCGTGTTCCTGGTGGAAGCAGTGGTGGAAGTGCGGCTGCTGTCGCGGCAGGTTTTACTCCCGTGAGTTTGGGCAGCGACACTGGCGGCAGTATTCGTCAGCCCGCGGCGTTGTGTGGCGTTGTTGGTGTGAAGCCAACGTATGGATTGGTGAGTCGTTACGGACTCGTTGCATTTGCAAGCAGTTTGGATCAAATTGGTCCTTTTGCAACAACTGTGACTGATGCTGCTGTGATCACACAAGCAATCGCAGGGTACGACCCGATGGACTCAACATCTATCCCGCAAGAAGTTCCAGATTTTCGTAGTGCGGTGTCTGCAGGTGTGGCTGGTATGCGCATCGGTCGCGTCACAGATCTTCCTGAAGGTGCAGAGCCAGAAGTAACGCAGCGGTTAAACGAAGCGTTTATTGCGTTAGAAAAGGCTGGAGCAACAATCGTTGATGTGCAATTGCCATCGTTTAGTTATGCCCTCACCGCGTACTACTTGATTGCACCAGCAGAAGCGAGTAGCAACCTTGCTCGGTACGACGGTGTGCGTTACGGAATGCGTAAACAGGCACCCGATGTAAATGCGATGTATGGCGTCACACGCGCTGAAGGTTTTGGCGATGAAGTGAAGCGTCGCATCATCATCGGTACGTATGCGTTATCAGCTGGTTACTTCGATGCGTATTACGGCAAAGCACTGAAAGTACGCCGACTCATCGCGCAAGACTTTGATCGCGCATATTCACAATGTGATGTCATCATGATGCCGACTTCGCCAATGGTTGCATTCCCATTTGGCGACAAAGTTGACGACCCAATGTCGATGTACTTGTGTGACATCTACACAATTCCCACCAACTTGGCTGGACACGCTGCAGTCAGCGTGCCATTTGGAACAGGTGCTCACGGATTGCCAGTGGGTGTTCAAGTGTTGGCACCCGCGTTGGGCGAGGTGCCCATGTTCAAAGTTGCGGGTGCGCTTGAAGCAGCACAAGGAGGCAAGTGATGAGTGAATCATTGTTGCCAGAAGGTTGGGAACTTGTCGTTGGACTTGAGGTTCACGTGGAACTCGACACAAAGACAAAGTTGTTCAGCGGATCACCTAACCGCTTTGGTGATGAACCAAACACCAACATCGACCCCGTCACTCTTGGTTTGCCCGGAGCATTACCGGTTCTGAACAAGCACGCGGTCGAGTTGGCTATGCGCATTGGACTTGCGCTCAACTGCACCGTGCAGCCGTGCACGTTTCACCGCAAGAATTACTTCTATCCAGATATGCCAAAGGCGTATCAAATCAGCCAATACGACCAACCCTTAAATATCAACGGCTATCTGATGTTGCCCGGTGATGTTCGTATTGGTATAGAGCGAGCACACCTTGAGGAAGACACGGGCAAGAGCACACACATTGGTGGTGCAACTGGTCGTATTCATGGCAGTGATTATTCATTGATTGATTTCAATCGCGCTGGTGTGCCTCTCGTGGAGATTGTGTCGCATCCTGACATTCGCACAAGCGAGCAGGCTCGTCAGTATGTCAGCGAGTTGAGAGCGATTTTGGTGGCGATTGGTGCAAGCGACGCAAAGATGGAAGAAGGTTCGATGCGTTGCGATGCGAACGTGTCGGTGCATCGCATTGGTGAACCTTTCGGAACGCGTTGTGAAATCAAAAACGTGAACTCCATTCGATCACTTGGTCGAGCCATTGAATATGAAGCACGTCGTCAGTACGACATCATTGAAAATGGTGGCACTATTCGTCAAGAAACCCGCCACTGGGATGACTCCGACGGTCGTACACACACTTTGCGTACAAAAGAAGATGCTGATGATTATCGCTACTTCTTAGAACCCGACCTTGTCCCACTCGCGCCAAGTGCAGAGTGGGTAGAAAACGTGCGCAATGCATTGCCAAAACTTCCTGCACAACGCCGCACCGAATTGTCAGCACTAACCGGAGCCGACGTAGAAGGTGAAGCAGTAACGGTTGTGGTGGAACGCGGGCAAGATGCGTATGTCGCACAGGTTGCTCAAGCTGGTGGAGATGCCGCAAAAACCTTGATTTATGTGTTGCAGGCGTTTGCAGAAATAGGAGATCAACCGACAATCCCAGCGTCAGACATTGCGGCACTCACGATCATGGAACGTGATGGCAAAGTCACTGCGACGCAAGCCAAAACCATTCTCTCTGAAATCGTTGAAAAAGGTGGCGGTGATCCGACTGCAATTGCACAAGCACACGGATTCGAGGCAATGGATTATTCAGCGGTAGAAGAGATGGTTGACGCTGCGATTACGTCACAACCTGACGCATGGGCGAAATATTGTGCGGGTGAAGAAAAAGCAGCAGGAGCCTTAGTGGGTGCTGTAATGAAAGCGTCAAAAGGTAAAGCTGATGGGAAGATTGTCACTGCTTTGCTACAAAAACGCAAAGGCTGATGTAGCAGAGCAAATAATCACTACTAGGTTGTAACAAAACAACCACAAGGAGTGATCCCCCCCATGCGCGTTGCTTCCAATCGCCAAAAGATTGTCGCTATTGCGATTCTTTTTGTAATGGCGTCCACCTTGATCCTTGGGATGTTCGCCCAACTCGCGTCAAGTGCCCCTGTGTCATCGCAATCAACACCCGCAATACCGACAGAACAAATCCAACTGGCCGCTGGTGAAAATTTCACGTGTGCATTGCTGAATGATGGCACGGTGAAATGTTGGGGTGACAATGCCAACGGAGAACTTGGTCGCGATAGCACGACTGATGTTGGAAGAGTTGCAGGAGATATGGCTGCGCTGACTGCGATCACATTGGGTGCAGGCCGTACCGCAACCGCGGTTACCGCCGGCACACAACATGCCTGTGCGTTGCTCGACAACGGTGGTGTGAAGTGTTGGGGCAACAATGCCTCTGGAGCCTTAGGACAGGGCAACACCACAGACGTTGGCGATGGTGTTGGAACCTTGATGTCGGCATTGCCAGTGATTGATTTGGGAACAGGAGTGACGGTGCGAGACATTGCTGCCGGCAATCAGTTCACGTGCGCGCTCTTGTCAGATGGCAAAGTGAAGTGCTGGGGTGAAAACCAGTACGGACAACTCGGACTCGGTGACACAAATGACCGTGGCGATGGTGCTGGCGAGATGGACGCGAATCTTCCCGCTATCGATTTTGGAACCAACAAAACCGCCACCGCGATCGCTGTGGGTGCTGAATCGGCTTGCGCAATTTTGAATCTCGGTGAAGTGAAGTGTTGGGGTCGAAATAACGATGGCGAGTTGGGTCAAGGCAACACAACAGATTTGGGTGGTGGTGGGACACCCTCTATCGCGGCTGCGCCTGCGGTCAACCTAGGAACAGGGAAGACCGCAAAGTCAATCGCTGCGGGAGATGAGTATTTTTGCGCTGTGTTGAATGACAACACACTGAAGTGCTGGGGTAACAATTCCAACGGTCAGTTAGGACTCGGTGACACGAATGACCGTGGCGATGGCGCTGGCGAGATGGGCGACGCATTACTGGCCGTCAACTTGGGAACTGGTCTCACGGCCACGTCGATCTCAGCGGGAATGGCCACAACATGTGCAGTGCTTAGTGATAACACATTGAAATGTTGGGGTAGCAACGTACAAGGTCAAGTGGGACAAGGTGACACAACAACCCCAGTGACATCGCCCTCACCAGTGATCAACCTCGGCACTGGAAAGACAGCAGTATCTGTCGCTATCGGAAATTCGCATACATGTGCGGTGCTTAATGATGTGTCAGTGAAGTGTTGGGGCCTGAATCTTGAGGGTCAGTTAGGACTTGACAACACCACTGCGCTCACGGCTCCGGGCGCAACTGCGATCACGCTAGACACCACGGCACCATCAATCACAACCACTGCGCCAACCGCCACTACGCTGGCGCGTAATCCGACACCGACGTACACCGGTTTGTGCGAATCACGCATTCCTGTGGTGGTGAATGTGTACACCGGTACAACGGCAACAGGCACCGCACTTCAGACGCTTAATGGCATGTGCACCAATCGTGCCTATTCGATTACTGCAACGCAAGCGCTGGCGAACAACGCCTATACGTTTACCGTTTCACAGACAGATGCCGCTGGAAACGTTGGCCGCACTCTTCCAGTGACGTTCACACTCGCGGCGACACTGTGGAGCACAGTGCCAACAACTGATAGCAGCATTGCGATACGTGGCACCGTGACAACACCAATTCAGTCAGGAAGTGTCTATGTGGCGAAGGACTTTGGCTTCACAATGGACACAACTCGCGGGTTGAAAGCCCGAATCCGTATGAAGGACTATGTCGGAGTAGTGAGATTGACTTTGACCGCAAATTATGTGCGCAATGGTCAAACTGTCACATACACCTGCGTGTACCGACCCTTTGGTCGCACCCTGAAAGTGAACACGGTCAAGTGGCGTTGGACAGTATCGACTCAACGTTGTGTTTTGCCCGTTGCTCTTCGTGATCAACTTCTTGCTGGTCAAACAACGATTCGTGCAAAAGGCAATGTCACCCGCTACTGGGCAACAACCGGACTGCGCACACGTCCCGACGGCACAAACATTGGCGTGCGTCGGATCAATGTTGTTCTGAAAAACGGCTAGCCAACGACAGTTAGTTGACGTTTTGGGGCTTGGGAGCTGCCTTTGGTAAGTGCAGGGCTTCGTTCCAACTCATGAAATCGGCTAGTCCGACTGATTGGCCCGACGAGCGCTCGGAATAGGGTAGGCGCATGGATTTTTCGATACCTGCCGACATTCAAAAGACACTTGATGACCTTGATGCGTTCATCGAAAAAGAGATCATTCCGTTGCAAAACAGCAACGACAACATGCGCTTTTTTGACCACCGTCGTGAGTGGGCGCGTACCGACTTTGAAAACGATGGTCAACCTCGTGATGACTGGGAAGAGTTGTTGCGAGAGATGCGTCGCCGTGCAGACGCTGCTGGTTGGTTGCGCCTTGCATTGCCAAAAGAATATGGCGGACGTGATGCCAGCAACTTAGAGATGGCGATAATTCGTGAACACCTCGCAACAAAAGGTCTCGGTTTGTTCAACGACCTACAGAATGAGTCGAGTGTCGTCGGTAACTTTCCGACAGTTTTGATGATGCGTGACTTTGGTACAGAAGAACAAAAGGCAGCGTGGATGCCAGGGTTCTTGGATGGAACAAAGCGTCTTGCATTTGGTCTTACCGAACCAAACTTTGGATCAGATGCAACCCACATGGAATCAACCGCGTATCAAGACGGTGACGAGTGGGTGATCAATGGAATGAAGCGTTGGAACTCAGGTCTTCACTCGGCAACTCACGACATTATTTTTGCGCGTACAAGCGGAAAGCCTGGCTCACCACTTGGTATCACTGCGTTTCTCGTGCCTACCAACGCACCAGGATTCAAAGTGGAGTTCTTCTGGTGGACATTCAACATGCCAACAGATCACGCTGAGGTGAGCATGAAAGATGTTCGCGTTGGCAAAGACGCGGTGTTTGGTCGTGTGGATCACGGCCTAGAGCTTGCACAGCACTTCGTGCATGAAAACCGCATTCGTCAAGCAGCGTCATCTCTGGGAGCTGCACAGTTCTGTGTTAATGAAGCTGTGAAGTACTCAAACAACCGCATCACATGGGAAAAGCGTCTCAGCACAAACCAGGCAATTCAGTTCCCATTAGTGGAATTGCACACAGAAGCTGCTGCACTTCGTCAACTTGTTCGCTACACCGCATGGATGCTCGACCACAAGCATCATATGGAAGTGACACACCTAGTTGCGATGTGTAATTACAAGTGCAACCGTTTGGCGTGTGATGCCGCTGACCGTGCGATGCAGACCTGTGGTGGTGTCGGATACAGCCGTCACATGCCGTTTGAGCACATCTATCGTCACCATCGCCGCTATCGCATTACTGAGGGCAGCGAGGAGATCCAGATGCGCAAGGTTGCCAGCAACTTGTTCGGCTTCGCATCGCTTCCTGACCGCCGATAAATCGACCCCTGCCCACTAGCGTTGGAGCCATGGCACCAACACCAGATGGCACACCGATCGATATCAAGCCTCGCAGTCGCGACGTCACTGATGGCATTCAAAAGGCCGCTGCGCGCGCAATGTTGCGTGCCGTAGGCCTAGGCGACGATGACTGGGTAAAGCCTCAGATCGGAATTGCGTCTGCATGGAACGAAGTCACTCCGTGCAACGTGTCGCTTCGTCGTCTGGCTGCATATGCGAAAAAAGGTGTCAAAGATGCAGGTGCAGTTGCACTCGAATTTGGCACCATCACGGTGTCTGACGGTATTTCGATGGGACACGAGGGGATGCGAGCATCACTTGTTAGTCGCGAAGTAATCACCGACTCGGTGGAAACTGTTGTGCACGCCGAACGTTTTGACGGATTTGTTGGTTTAGCGGGATGCGACAAGAGCATCCCTGCAATGTTGATGGCGGCAGCGCGTCTCAACCTTCCTTCAGTGTTTGTGTACAACGGTTCAACATTGCCTGGTGTGTACAAAGGACAAAACATTGACATAACCACAGTGTTTGAAGCGATCGGTGCATGTGGTGCCGGAACAATTACTGAAGAAGAGCTCACCGATGTGGAACGCGCAGCATGTCCAGGTGAAGGCGCATGTGGTGGCATGTTCACGGCCAATACGATGTCGTCCATTGCAGAAGCACTCGGCATGTCACTACCGGGTAGCGCGTCAGCTCCAGCTGTCGACACATCTCGAGAGGGAGATGCAGAGCGCGCCGGTGCAGCAGTTGTCAATTTGCTGAAGTTGGGCATCTACCCGCGCGACATCATGACAAAGAAAGCTTTTGAGAACGCCATTGCGATTGTCAATGCACTCGGTGGCAGCACGAATGCGGTGTTGCACTTGTTGGCAATAGCGAATGAAGCGGGAGTTGAGTTGTCACTTGATGATTTCAACCGCATCGCGGAAAAAGTGCCACATATTGCAGATACCAAACCGGGCGGGAAGTATCACATGTCAGATGTTCACCGCATCGGTGGTGTTCCTGTAGTGATGAAACATCTCCTTGACGCGGGTCTTTTCCACGGCGATGTATTGACATGTACCGGCAAGACAATGGCCGAGAACCTTGCCGAAATTAATCCACCGCAACCAGATGGAGATGTGATCCATCCACTCGGTAAGCCGATCAACCCTGAAGGTGGAATCAATATCTTGACTGGATCGCTGGCACCGAAAGGTTCGGTTGTCAAAGTTGCTGGTCTCACTCGTGATCAACTGCATTTTGAAGGAACTGCTCGCGTGTTCGACGGCGAAGATGGCGCAATGGACGCGATTATGAAAGGTGAAATTCAACCTGGCACCGTGTTGGTGATTCGTTACGAGGGACCAAAGGGTGGCCCCGGTATGCGCGAAATGCTCGCGATTACTGGAGCGTTGAAAGGTGCTGGTCGCGGTTATGACTGTGCGCTCATCACTGACGGTCGTTTCTCTGGTGGTACTTGGGGTTTTTGTATCGGCCACGTTGCACCTGAAGCCGTTGATGGCGGACCAATCGCATTTGTTAAAGATGGCGACAAAATTCTGATTGACGTTCCATCAAAGACTCTCGATCTCTTGGTCTCGGAGCAAGAGATGGCCGAGCGAAAGAAAGGGTGGGTTCCCAATCCTCCCCGTTACACAACTGGCGTGCTCGCAAAATTTGCCAAGTTGGTGCAGGGTGCAGAAAAGGGTGCGGTTACCAACATATAAAAGGAGCGTTGCATGTCATCAACATCAATGCATAAGCGAATACTGACTGTGTTCGGAGTAAGTGCTGTCTCTGTGATCTTGTACGCATGTGGTGGCGGTGGAGATGGATCCTCTTCGACCGATTCGCTGTCGCCAAGTGCACAAGAGGGCTTAGAGATTGCGCAGAACAATGGATGCGCATCATGTCATGGATCAGATTTTGGCGGGGCAGCGGCACCAACATGGAAAGGCCTTGCTGGTTCAGTAAGAAAACTGACAGATGGCAGTGAAGTGGTCGCTGACCGCGAATACCTCATTAAGGCAATCATGGAGCCTGACGCACAAGTGGTACGCGGGTACGCATTAATGATGCCGATGAATGGTTTGGATTCTGCTGAGGTAGAGAAAATAGTTGATTACATCGAATCACTTGGCTAGACGATCACATCAACCCCCTCTTTCCCTAGGTTTTCGTATTAGCGTGGTCGGATGGCTCAACAGCAGACATCGTTCCGTTTGAAAAAAATATCTGCCACTCTGATTGCAACCGTCATTGTTGTCGGGGGTGGAGTGCTCACCTCGAGCGCTACGAGTGCAAAGAAGGCGTCAGGTGCTGTCCCGCAAGCACCAACAATTGTGTCTATTGAGTCAAAAGTACTCAAGGGTAAAACCAAAGCAGATTTGAAGATAACCATCGCACTGCCGACAAACGTTGCAAAAAACTCTGTCTCATTAACAGAGGTTTCTGTTGGAAATAAGAAATGCGTTATCAAAAAAGCAAAGACGTCATGCACAATTCGTGGCATTGATGCTAATTACATGTCATACATGGTGACGGCTAAAACAAAAGCCAACAACAAATTCAGTAAAGCATCAAAGAAAATCAAGTTTGTTGTTAATGAGCTGACCAGAAAGTGGTTCAACCCTGCATATCGCCCTGCGGCGATCGTCAATCGCAATCTGACTGCGGTACTTGGTTCGTCAAGTGGTAAAGCGACAAGTATGCAAGGAGTAAAACGTGGTGCGCGAGCAAGTGCAATGGCTTTACCAAGAGTTGGAATTATGTCCACGAATGCTCGTTTCACACTCAATGTGAGTGGCGCTGTCGCATTTGCACAATTTGAAAACTCATCAAGTTCCGGAATTGGCCTGAGTGCGATTAGCTCAACTGGGGTAATTTCTGAAGCATTTACGGAGAACTGGACACCCTCGGGTGGACCCAACAACGTCCCACTGATGACTCCCAAAGTGTCAAAATTCTTTGTCGCACCAAATGGCCAGATCTACGTGCAGTTCGTGACTCCGTTCCCCATGATTGACGGTGGAACGAATTGCAGTTTCTATAGTTTCAGCCTTGACACTGGTCAGCCGACCTGTATTGATCCCAATCTTCAGGGCATGCACTGGTTCGGCGGGTGGATGAATCAACGGTATACAAACCCCGGCGTTCAGTTTGATGCGGTCGGCAATGTGTATTACATGGGTTACACAATGTCAGTTGGTCAGTCAGGAGCAGTGTTGCGTAAATACAACACTTCCACAGGTCAAATCACCGAATTGGTGACTCAAAATACTCGTATCGATGACTTCGCCGTTCTGCCTGACGGTTCGGTGATGATTGTCGGCGGCACAAATTCAACAGGCTCGGAGTGGACAAGAATTGTTGGCCCAACTGGTGCTTTGCGATCACTGGGTGGACCGTTCTCTGCAACATCCGCGAAATTCATTACGAAGTTTTCTGATGGTAACTATTACTTGGGTTCGTGGATTCCATCTGGGAGCGTTGCCCATGGTGTTGTACGCCTCAATACTTCGACTGGGCAACTTGATCCCAAGTACTGGATCCAAAACCAGACCTATAGCGATAAGGGCACCCAGACAAATAATTCATACATGGCTGCCGAATTCAACGGTGTCTGCACGAATGCAGATGGAAATCTCAATTACAGCGACCAGTTCTGTCAGTGGGGCGGTGCCCTCATTTCAAAAGTAGTGACTGCAA
>Ga0315900_10011930_pt1 | contig 10736 bp, 6 predicted proteins | sample LakEriMetagenome_FD_203521 | JGI IMG/M metagenome (GOLD analysis project Ga0315900, IMG submission 203521) | Freshwater fungal communities from buoy surface, Lake Erie, Ohio, United States - Buoy 12 MA114 | ecosystem: Environmental > Aquatic > Freshwater > Lake > Lake biofilm | place: USA: Lake...
GGAAGAGTTTCTTGATGGCCGCCTCTGATCGAACGCTGATCTAACAGATTGAGCGCGCCCGTCAGGATTTTTCCGGGACTTATGCCAACTTGCGTCGCGCTCATGCGAAACAAAAAAGGGCCCTGAATCTCAGGGCCCTTTCTCGTTTTTCTTCGAGTAATTCAGAGCGGAGGGCATGGGACTCGAACCCACAACTCCTTTCGGAGCACCACATTTCCAGTGTGGCCGCTAGCCATTCGCTTACCCTCCAAACAGCGGGAAAAACGCAGGTCGAGCCTCCGGGATCAAGAACTGGCCTACAGAAGGCCGCCATCGAGCCGGAGACATGCCCCTTTTTCGGCCCGCAGTATAACCAGCCCGCAGTTTGGCGGAAAAGCCAGGAAAGCGCGTCACTGCAGGGTTTTGGCCGGCCACAAGCCGCCGTCTGACGCGGCCGCCTGCTTTCGGGTGACCAGAAGCGGTGCCATAGATAGAAGGCGGTGTCGGGTCTTGCTCGGCGTCGCCAGACTGATTGGCTCGATGTGACTTGGGCGTACCTCGCACAGCTCGCTTGCCCCGGCCGACGGACGGGTCGTTTGACCAGTCCCAAGAGGCAGACTGGCGCAACGACGGGGCGCGACGTGCGTGCGACGCCCAATCTCATTGACATCAATGAGAACTCGCTACGAGCCCACGCGGCGCATCACGAACGTGCCCGAGTCTTTCTTGGACGAATAACTGGCCGTGAAGCGGCAGCCGTCTGCCTGGGCCGAGTAGCAGAACGTCCCGAACACCCTGCCGAGGTACGAACTCCCGGCGAGCTTTACGCTCTCGCCAGTGTCCGCGACGACGTCCAGCGTGACCGAGTATTTGAACGGCACGAACTTGCAGAATCTTCCCCGGAACTCAACGCGGTACTGCGTATCCCCGCACTTCGTGAACGTCGCCTTCAGCACTCCCGAGTGGCCGGTCGAGCTGCTGTGCCAGGAGCCGGCCCAGCATCCCGAGAGGTCCGTGGCTCGAGCCGGGGCTGCGAGCACTCCGGAAACGAGCAGGGCACAGGCAAAACCAGCCACCGAACGCGGCACCATGGTTGGGCTCCAGGGAGGGAACTACGGGCTTCTACGCTCCAGACGATCATGCTTCGGGATTCCCGCCGTGCAACCAGCCAGGCAACCCCGCTCCGTCTCGGCCGACCCGCTCCCGGTCGGCATGAGCCGGAGTCGTGACTTGTTGACCGGCACGTTGCCAAACAGGGCAGGGTCGAGTTGCATACGCCTGCGGATCACCAAAGGACTTCGTCATCCTCAAGACGTCGCTGCGATTGCACTTGGAGCCGTCTGGCCAGCATCCGGTGGTGCCAGTTGCCAGTCGGCGGTGAAAACCAGCCAGTGATGGCCGCATCAACCCCGCCGACCATCACGCCATGGCCGATCGCGGCCGCGATCGCGAACGCCGCCACGAACAGCCAGGTGATCGAGGCCGGGTCATTGCACCGATGCGGCCGCCTTCTTCGTGAACCGGGCGTCCTGCGGGTTGCCGCGGGAAAGCACGTAGGCGAGAAGGTCGAGCACCTCGGCCTCGTTCAACTGGTCGAGCAGCCCCTGCGGCATGAGCGACGTCGGGGAGGCGGTCACTTCCTCGACGTCGGCCCGCACGAGCTCCACGAACTTCGTCGCGTCCTCCGGATCGGTGACCACGACGAGCTTCTCCGGCGACTCGCTCACGATTCGGCCGGTGATCACCCTGCCGTCCGCGGTCTGCACGACGCTCGCCTTGTACTGGTCGGAGACCACCTTGCTCGGCAGCACGATCGCCTCGACGAGATCCTTCACCTGGAAGCGGCCGGCCGCCTGCGTGAGGTCGGGTCCGGTCGCGCCGCCGTCGTATCCGTAGCGGTGGCAGACCACGCAGCGGGCCGCGGCGAAGGCCCGCTTGCCATGCTCGAAGTTTCTGCCGGAGGCGAGGCCCGCGGCGGCCTTCGCGAGCACGTCGTCCACCGTCCAGGTCCGGCCGGGCCCCGCGGGCTTCGGCAGCGGCGGCGGCACCCAGCGCTCGAGCACGCCCTGCGCCTCGAGCGCGAGCTTCTCATTGTCCGTGAACCGCGCCAGGCTCTCGGTCTGGATGTTCGCGAGGAACTTCCGGAAACTGTTGCCCCCGACCCAGTCGCGGGTGGTCCGGAACCAGGCGTAGTAGGCCTTGATGTCGGCGGGCGTCCAGGCTTCCTTCTCGGCGACGGTTCGCAACGCGTAGGCGTAGTGGATCTGGAGGAGGTCGGGCCGCTTCTCGAGCGCCGCGCGGACGTCGCCGCCGTAGCGGGCGTTGCGGGAGATGATCTGCCGCAGCTCGTCCTCGTCGGACCCGAGGTTCGTCACGCCGGCAGAGGCCGACGGGGCGGCGAGGAGGCGGCAGAGCTGCGTCACGATCCCCGGGGCGCGGATGCCCACGAGCAGGCTCGCGAGCTCGCGGTCGAGGTCGAACGCGCCGGACGGGAAGAGGGGCGCGAGCCGGGCCGCGATCCCGGCCCGCGCGTCGGCCGGCGGCATGCCGAGGCGGACGATCACGAGTTCGTAGGCCCGCGTGAGGTCGATCTTCCCGGCCACGTCGAGCTGCGCGGGATCGATCGCGTCGAGCGCCGCGAGGACCGCGGGCTGGGCCGCGGGCTCGGCCTGCCGGGCGACGGCGATCGCGGCGGCGATCCGGGCCCGGGGCGCGGCGGTCGCGAGGGCCTTGTCCTGCCAGAGTTCGAGCGGCTGGTGCTCGAGCGCGATCCGCGCCGCGGACCGCAGGAACCGGTCGGGGCTCGCCAGATGGGGCAGGGCCTGGGCTACGGCGGCGACGGGATCCGCGACGCGACGGTGCAGGGCCTCGAGCTCACGCCGCTGGGTACGCTCGGCGACGCCCGCCACGCTCTTCACATCGGCCGGCCCCGTGGACTCGGGGCCCGCGTAGGTCACGCGGTAGAGCTCGCTCTGGCCGCCGCGGCCGCCGACCGTGAAGTACATCGCGCCGTCGCCCCCCACGACCGCGTCCGTCAGCGGCAGCGGCGTCCGCGACACGAACTGCTCCTTCACGGCCTTGTAGGTGGAGCCCTCCGGCTCGAGGTGCAGCGCGTACATCGTGCCGAACGTCCAGTCGCAGGCGTAGAGCGCCCGTTGGTACTTGGCAGGGAACTTGGTCCCGTAGCCGAACGTCACGCCCACGGGCGACCCGGGCCCGAGTTCCATGCACGGCGGCAGGCTGTCGGGGAAGCAGGCCGGCCACTTGCCCGAGCCCGACCGCCAGCCCAGGTCGCTGCCGCTCGTGGCATGGTTGACCCGCGTGGGGCGATACCACGGCAGGCCGAAATCCCACTCCATGTCGGCGTCGTAGACGAACATCTCGCCATCGGCGTTGAAGGCGAAGTCGTAAGGATTGCGGTAGCCGGCGGTCCAGATCTCCCAGGACTTCCCGTCGCGGTCGGTGCTCGCCACATAGCCGCCCGGCGCGAGGATGCCGGTGGCATGGCCGTTGGCGTCCCAGAGCCGCGTGATGATCTGGTCCTCGTCCCAGTTGGCCGGCAGCCTGCTCGCGCCATCGGCAGGGAGCTCGACCCGGCGCTGGTTCGCGCGGATGCCCCCCATCGTCTGCGGCTCGGTCACGTTCTTCACGGCGAACGGGGTCTTCGTATGGTTGCCGCAGATCACGAAGAGCCGCGTGCCGTCGGGCGCGAGGCGGACGGCGTGGGGACCGTGCTCGCCGCCCCCCTTGAGGTCGCGGAGTGTTTCGACCGCCTCCAGCGTGCCGTCACCGTCCTGGTCGGTCACGCGATAGAGGCCGCTGCCCGGTCTGCCGTTGCAGACGACGTACAGGGCGTCGAAGGCCCACAGCAGCCCCTGCGCGGCGGTGATCTTCGCGGGGATCCGCTCGACGACGGTCGGCTTCGAGCCGTCGAGCGGCGCGGGCGTGATCCGCACGAGCCCCTTGTCGCCCTGGTCGCTGGCGATGAGCCGGCCCTGGGGATCGGTCGCCAGGCAGACCCACGAGCCGAGCTCGTCCTTGGGCACCGCGAACAGCCGCTCGATCCGGAAACCGGGGAGCACCGCGAAGGACGGGGAAGGATTGTTGTCGGTGGCGGCATCGCCGACGACGGGCATGCGTTCGACCGGCTGCTCCCAGCGGTCGGCGGCGCGGGCCGCGGACGCGAGCGGCACGATCAGGCAGGCGGCGAGAACGTGGATCCGGGACACGGAGTGGGCTCCTGGAAGGAGGGGCGGGGGACACGCTCGGATTCCATCACGATATCCCCGGCGGCGGAATCACGCCACGCCGACGCCACGCTGGCCAAACGCCCCGGCAGCATGGCCAGACTGATCGTTTTCATGCGGATCACGAGAACGCGGAGGTGCGCTCGGGCGCCGGCGCGGCGGCGCGCGGCGGCGGCTGGCCGCCCCCTGCCTGCCAGCCCCCGGCGCAGGCGCGAGTCACCACGAGCACGACCACCGCGGCGAGCACCATCAAGACCGAGACGGCCACGGCGGCCCGGAGGTTGCCGATCGACAGCTCCAGGAACACGGTCGTCGACAGCACCTCGGTCTTCATCCGCGTCGCCCCGGCGAACACCAACAGCGGCCCGAACTCCCCCAACGCCCGGGCCCAGGCGATCGTGCCGGCGGCGAGGATCGGCCCGCTGGCCTGGGGCACGACGACGCGGGTGAAGGCCTGGGCCCGCGTGCAGCCGAGCACGACCGCGACCCGTTCCTGCCGCGGGTCGATCTGGTCGAAGCCGGCCCGCATGATCCGCGCAGCGAAGGCGGCGGACACCATGAACTGCGCGAGAATCACGGCCGGCACCTGAAACACCACCCGATCCGCGACCAGCCGAAAGGGCCAGAACTGGAACAGGATCAGGAGGCTGATGCCGAGCACCAGCGGCGGCAGCACGATCGGGATGTCGAGAATCGCGTCGACGAGCTGCCGGCCCCGGAACTCGTGCCGCGAGAGCAGGTAGCCCAGCGGAATCGCCACCACCAGCGAGAGCAGGGTCGTGATGCTGCAGGAGACCAGCGTGAGCGCGAACGAATGCCGGATCGCTGGATCGGCGAACACGCCCAGCAGCGCATGGCCCGCATTCCACAGCGGCTGGAGGAGCCGCAGCGGAGCCGGCGGCGCGGCGCCGGCGGTGGTCAGAAAAGCCACGTCGGCCGTCAGCAGGGCCACGAGCGCAGCCACGTAGAATCCGCCCAGCGTCACGAGCACCGCCAGGAAGACGGCGTCGGCACGGCGGATGCGGTCCGCGGCGCCCGGGCCGGACGGCGGCGGGGCGGAAGCGGTCATGGGGCGGTGGGGGCGGCGCGACGCCAGCGAAAGCCCGCCGCCTCGAAGGAATCGCGGCCGCGAGTGACCGCGTCCATGAGCCGGCGGGAGAGCCACTTGAACCCACTGCTCCGGGCGAGGCCGATGGGCTGCACGGCCACCGCCTCCGGCACGGCGACGCGGATCATGTCGACCTCCCGATCCGAGAGCTTCACATCGGATTCGTAGACGAACGCGGCGTCGACGGCACCCGTGGTGACCATCGGCAGGAGGAGCGCCGAACTGCACGTTTCGGCGACGACGTTGGGCATGATCCTGTCGAGCAGTCCTTGGGCTCGAAGCAGCTGCCGGGTGAGGACGCCGATGGTGCACTGCTTGGGCTGGCCGACGGCGAGCCGCAGGCCCGGGGCGGTGAGGTCGGCGATCGTGGCGATGTTCTTGGGATTGCCCTTGGGCACGGCGATCACCACCTCGGTCTCGGAGATGTCGGCGTCGTCCTGAAACAGCCCGCCAACCTCGTTGAGATAGTAGCGGTCGCAGGCCATGTAGAGGTCGGGAAAGCCCCGCCCCTGCTGCCAGTCGGCGATGGCCTTCATCTGCCCGGTGAGGATGCCGCAGCCGTTGTAGACCGTGTTGATCTTCACGCCTTCGCGCCGCTCGAAGGCCGCCAGGATCGGCTCGACGGCCCGGCGGTTCACCGCGCCGCAGTAGAAGGTCAGCTCCGGCCGCACCGCCCACGGGTCGCCGTCGATGACGTCGTATCCGGCGGCGGTGAACGCCTCGAGGCCGCGGTCGCGGGCCGTGAGGTAGCGGGCCAGCCGCAGGGCGGCCGTCGGTGAGCGGGCGGTGGAGAGCACGGCGATCACGACCCGGGCCCGCGCACCGTCGAGCTCGGGGCAGGGCACGATCTGCAGGTCCGCTTCGGCGGCGACGTTCGCCCGCCAGGCGATGGCGGCGTCGGCGGCGCCGATCTTCACCGCGCTGACGACCTCCGGCACCGTGGGCAGAAAGCCGCCCCGCGCCCGCACCGCCTGCTCGATCTCCGCCCAGCGCGTCGCCCGCTCGAGGGCCGCACGGGTGACCTTGCCGATCGCCGCCTGATCGGGGCTGCCGAGCATCGTGCGCACGTCGGCACGCGTCAGGTCGGCCAGCGAGCCGATGCCCTTGGGGTTGCCCTTGGCCACGCAGAGCACCGCCCGCTGCTCGGCGACCGGCAGCGTCTCGGCGAGCAGGCCGGCTTCGGCAAGCGTCGCCAGGTAGGCATCGTCGGCGAGGAGCACGAGATCGCCGGTCTTGGCGATGACGATCTGGCTGACGAGCGTGTTCGAGCCGCCGTATTGCAGCAGCACGCGGCCGTCGGTCTCGTCCCGATAGGCGGCGACGGCCCGCTCCACCGGCGCCCGCAGCCCGGCCGCGCACGCCAGTTCCACGACCTCCGCCGCCGGCCCCGCCGGCCGATCCATCAGCAGCAGGCCCACCGCCACCGCCAACACACCGGCCCCGGCCAGCAGGAGCAGGGCCGACCGGGAGATGATGCCCCGGCGGCGGCCCGCCGTCGTCTTGGTGTCTCGGTACCGGATCATGCCATGGCTCCAGTGGCAAGGGCTGCGTCGCCCCGCACGACGCCGCGATCCTCGAGCACGAAGCATACCTCCGCCAGCCGCCGGCTCTCGCGGGAATCGTGCGTGACGTGCAGCACGGTGACCCCGGTGGAACGGTGAACGCCGGCGAGCACGTCGCACGCGCCGGCCCGGGTCGCCTCGTCGAGCCCGGTGAGCGGCTCGTCGAGCAGCAGCACCTCGGGACGAAACACCAGCGCCCGCGCGAGTGCCACCCGCTGCGCCTCGCCGCCGCTGAGCCCCGCGGGATGTCGGGTCAGCAGGGGTTCGATGCCCAGCAACGCCGCCACTTCCGCGACCCGCGGACCGATCTCGGCCCGCGGCCAGCGGCGCACCTCCAGCGGCAGCGCGATCTGCCGGCCGACCGTCATGTGGGAGAAGAGCACCCGATCTTGCGGCACGTAGCCGATGTCTCGCGCGGCGGCCGGCAGGCGGGTGACGTCGCGATCGCCCAGCCGGATCGTTCCCGCCGCCACGGACCGGAGCCCGCAGATCGCTTCGAGCACCGTGCTCTTACCGCTGCCGGTGCGGCCCATCAGCACGCCGTAGGCTCCGGCCGGCACCGCGAAGCCGACGTTCCGCAGTTCGAAGCCGCCGCTTCGCACGGTGACCGCGTCGAGCATGATCATGGGGCTGGCTCCGGCCCGGCGTCGCGGCCGCGTGGCGAAGCTTTACGACACACGCTGCCCCGGGAGATAGTACCATGCGGAAGCTGGCGCGGTTCACCCAGGTGCACCCATCGGCGTTACAGTCGCGTGATGTACCGCACTTGTATCGCGATAGGCGACGTTTCAGCGCGAAGGAATTGACGTGGTTCCGGTTCATCGCGGCATGCGTCGCACACTCCTGCCACTCACCGCCGCCGTGATGGCGTCGGCGACCGTCGTTGCCGCTGCCGACCCGCCGGCGGCACCGATTGCCCACTGGACGCTCGACGAACCAGACGGCGACCAGGCCCGTGATGCGGTCGGCGGCCACCACGGCACGGTCCACGGCGCGAAGCCGCACGAGCAAGGAGTGGTCAGTCGCGGGCGGCTCTTCGTGCGCAGCGAAAAGAACCACGTCGAGGTTCCCTACCATGCCGACTTCGACATCCCGTCATTCACCATGTCGGCCTGGATTCAGCTCACGAAGCCGCCGACCTATTCCGGCATTGTCGGCACGCGGCACGGGGGAAAGCTCGAATTGGGCCGCTGGTACCTCGTGACCTACGTGGTGGACGACGCGACCAAGGAGTGCCGCCTGTATCTGAACGGTGACCGCAAAAAGACGATCCCCTACAAGGGCACCCCGCGGCTCATGAAGCGGGGACAGAAACTGCTGATCGGCTGCTCGTGGGGCACCGAGTTCATGGATGGCGTGATCGACGACGTGAAGATCTGGAACCGTCCGTTTGCGGAAGAGCAGGTCCGGGAGTTGGCGATGCGATGATGCGCCGCTATCCCATGCTCGGCGCGACGGTGTTGCTGGCGGGCCTGGTGGGGCCGGCGGCGGCGGTCGACTTCGCCCACGAGGTCGTGCCGCTGCTCAAGAAGCACTGCGGCGAGTGCCACACCGGTGATGCCCGGCAGGGCGGCTTTTCGATGAACACCCGCGACGATCTGCTCGCGGGGGGCGATTCGGGCACGCCCGGGCTGGTCGCGGGCAAGGCCGCCGAGAGCGAGATCATTCGGCGGGTCGTGAGCGACGACCCCGACTACCGGATGCCCAGCGAGGGCAAGCCGCTGCCGCCCGAGGCCGTTGCGGTCCTGAAGCGGTGGATCGACGGGCAGGCCCCGTGGGAGCCGGGCTTCGCCTTCCAGCGGTCCTCGTGGGAGCCGCCGCTGCGGCTCCGGGAGGTGGCGCTGCCGCCGGCCACGGGCGGCCGCACGAACCCGGTCGATCGGATCGCGGACGCCTACTGGAAGGAGCGGGGCGTCGACCGCCCGCCGCGGTGCGACGACCGCACGTTCATCCGCCGCGCGAGCCTCGATCTCGTGGGCCTGCTGCCCGATCCCGCGCGGGTCGAGGCGTTCGTCGCCGACGGCGATCCGGGGAAGCGGGCCCGCCTTGTCCGCGAACTGCTCGCCGATGCGGTTCCCTACGCCGAGCATTGGATGACGTTCTGGAGCGACTTGTTGCGAAACGACTACACGGGCACCGGCTTCATCACCGGCGGCAGGCGGCAGATCACCGCCTGGCTCCATCGGTCGCTCCGTGACAACGTGCCCTACGACCGGTTCGTCCGCGAACTGATCGCACCGACGGACGAGTCGCGGGGATTCATCGACGGTATCGTGTGGCGGGGCGTGGTGAACGCCAGCCAGACCGTGCCGATCCAATTCGCCCAAAACGTGGGCCAAACCTTCCTCGGCATCAATCTCAAGTGCGCCAGCTGCCACGACAGCTTCGTCGATCGCTGGAAACTCAAGGAAACCTACGACCTCGCGGCGATCTACTCGGGCAAGCCGCTGGAATTGAACCGCTGCGACAAGGCGACCGGCGTGAAGGCCACGCCCGCCTGGCTGTTCGCCGATCTCGGCCAGGTCGATCCCGCCGCGCCGCCGCCCAAGCGGCTGGAGCAGTTGGCCGCGATCATGACGAAGCCCGAGAACGGCTGGCTGTCGCGAAACCTCGCGAACCGGCTCTGGCATCGGCTCATGGGCCGGGGGATCGTGCACCCGGTCGACAGCCTGCGGACGACGCCCTGGAGCGAGGATCTGCTCGACGTCCTGGCCGGCGATCTCGTGAGCCATGGCTGGGACATCAAGCACGTGCTGGAGACGATCTGCACGGCGGAGGCCTACGGCGCCGCGACGCCGCCGGTCGCAGGTCAGCCCCGCGGCGGCGACTACGTGTTTCAGGGACCGCTGCCGCGGCGGATGACGGCCGAACAGTTCACCGACGCCGTCTGGCTGCTCACGGGGGCGGCGCCGGCGAAGGGGGAGGTGCCCTTCCACCAGCGGTTCGTAGCGACAGCCGGCGCACAACCGCCGCCGGCCGCGGCCGCAAAGTGGATCTGGCTCGACATGGCCGGCAACACCCCGCAGGCCGTGAAGCGCGGCTTTCGCAAGGAGTTTAAACTGCCGGCCGCGGCCCTCCATGCGGGGCTCGTCGCGACGGCCGACGACGGCGCCGTCGTGTTCCTCAACGGCCGGAAGATCATGACCACCAAAGACTGGCAAGCTCCCCAGGTGGCCCCGGCCACGGACGCATTGCGGGCCGGCGGCAACGAACTGCTCGTCGTGGTCACCGACGGGGGCGGTATGGCCGGGCTGCGGCTCGCGCTGCACATGCGGCTCGCCGACGGGGCCGACGCGACGGTGGTGACCGATGAGTCGTGGGAGTGGGCCGACACGCTGCCTGACGACAACGGCCGCTTCGCCAAGGACAAGCAGCCGGCCGACTGGCAGCCCGCCGCGGTAGTCACGAATCAAGCGACCTGGGCAGCCGGCGAGCAGGCGTTCGTCGCGGGGCTCGGCAGCGTCGCGATTCCGGGTCCCCTGCCCATGGTGCGGGCCGTGCTCGTGAAGAGCACGCCGCTCATGGCGGCGCTCGGACGCCCCAATCGCGACCAGGTGGTGACAAGCCGCCCGGCCGATCTGACCACGCTGGAGGCGATCCGGCTGGCCAACGAGCAGAGCCTCGCCGACGAGTTGGCCACGGGAGGCAAGCGGATCCTCGCGGCCCGAGGCCCCGCGGCCGATACGATTGTGGAGTGGATGTTCGCCGCGGCCCTCGCCCGCCGGCCCACGGCCGCGGAGGCCGAGGCGGCCCGCGAGCTGCTCGGCGAGCGGCCCACGCCCGAGTCGGTGGGCGACTGTTTGTGGGCCGTGGTCATGCTGCCGGAGTTTCAGCTCGTTC
>Ga0315900_10011932_pt1 | contig 10736 bp, 11 predicted proteins | sample LakEriMetagenome_FD_203521 | JGI IMG/M metagenome (GOLD analysis project Ga0315900, IMG submission 203521) | Freshwater fungal communities from buoy surface, Lake Erie, Ohio, United States - Buoy 12 MA114 | ecosystem: Environmental > Aquatic > Freshwater > Lake > Lake biofilm | place: USA: Lake...
GGTGGCGCGCACTACCTGGCCGGGATGGCCCAGATCCGCCATCATTTCATCCAGCCGCGCCAAATCCCGCATCAGTGGGCCATCTTCCTGGCCGTGGAATTCCACAATCAGCAGGCTATCCGGTTCGCCGATCAGCATCTTGTCAATCGTTGCGCGATAGATCGGGATGGAACGCCCCAGATCAATCATGGTGCGATCCACCAATTCCACCGCTTCCGGCATCAGCGAAACCAGATGCTTCGATGCCTCCATCGCCTTGCGGAAGCTCGGGAATTGGCAAATGCCCAAAACCTTGCGCGGCTTGATCCGCCAAAGCTTCAGATCAAGCGCTGCCGAGAACGCCAAGGTGCCTTCCGATCCCACCAGCAAGCGCGCCAGATTGCCGCGCCCCGCCGCCCGCGCCGCCGGCGTCAACGCTTCGATATTGTAGCCACCGACGCGGCGCAGCTGTTCGGGGAAGCGCGCGGCGATTTCCTCAGCCTCCCGCGCCCCAAGTGCCCGCAGGCGCTGGATCAGATCGGCAATGCCGCCCGGCACCTCGGCGCCCAAATTGTCGGGCAGATCGCCAAAGCGAAACCGCGTGCCATCCGCCAGCAGCGCATCAATCGCCAGCACATTATCGGCCATCAGCCCATAACGGATTGATTTTGATCCGCAGGAGTTATTCCCCGCCATGCCGCCAATGGTGCAGCGCTGCCAGGTGGAAGGGTCCACCGGATAGAACAGCCCATGGGCCTTCAGCGCATCATTCAGCGCACCGAGGGTAATGCCCGGTTCCACCCGCGCCACGCCCGCCTTGGCATCCACGTCCAGCACGCGCCTCAGGTATTTGGTGCAATCCAGCACCAGGGCGCGGTTGACGGTCTGCCCGCATTGGCTGGTGCCGCCACCCCTCGGCAAAAGGGGCACGCCTTCTTCCCGGCAAATCGCCAAGGCAGCTTCCACATCGGCGATGGAACGCGGCACCACAACCCCAATGGGTTCCTGCTGATAGATAGACGCATCAGTGGCATAGCGGCCGCGATCGGCTGCGCCGAACAGAACCTCGGCGCCAGTCTCGCGGCGAAGGCGCGCGGCCAGACGGGGGTCTCCGGGGGCGATGCGGCCAGGGGGCAGGGCGTTCATTCTTGAGGGTCCAAAAACATCTTCTTGAGGGGTGGTCTTGGCATGGATGGGGGGTTTCGCCCATGTAGGGGCAGCAAACAAGGATTCCACCATGGCTTATTTCCAATCCAAGCCCACAGCCGGGCGCCATTTCCTGCAAATCCCGGGGCCCAGCAATGTGCCAGACCGCGTTCTGCGCGCGATGGACAACCCCACCATGGACCATCGCGGGCCGGATTTTGGCATCTTCGGTAAGGGGGTGCTTGAGAAAATCCGCCGTATTTTCAAGACGGAAGGCCCGGTAGTGATCTACCCCGCCAGCGGCACCGGTGCCTGGGAAGCGGCCCTTGCCAATACGCTTTCACCCGGTGACCGGGTTCTGATGTGCGAAACTGGCTGGTTCGCCCATCTCTGGCATGAAATGGCATCCCGCCTTGGGATCGAAACGGATTACGTGCGGACCGATTGGCGGCGCGGCGCGGATGTGGAAGCCATTGAAGCCCGGCTCCGCGAAGATAAGGGCCATGCCATCAAGGCTGTGGCCGTTGTGCATAATGAAACCAGCACTGGCGCCACATCGCGCATCGCCGAAGTACGCCGCGCCATGGATGCGGCCGGCCACCCTGCCCTTTTGTTGGTGGATACCATTTCCTCACTTGGGTCCATGGATTACCGACATGATGAATGGGGCGTGGATGTCACCGTTTCGGGTTCGCAAAAGGGGCTGATGCTGCCGCCCGGGCTATCCTTCAACGCCATCAGTGCCAAGGCACTGAAAGCGAGTGAAACGGCGAAGCTGCCCCGCAGCTTCTGGGATTGGCAGCCAATGATCGCGTCCAACGCCACCGGCTATTTCCCCTATACCCCCGCGACCAATCTTTTGTATGGGCTGGATGCGGCGGTGGATATGCTGCTGGAAGAAGGCCTGGATAATGTCTTCGCACGGCATGATCGCCATGCGGAAGCTGCACGCCGCGCCGTACGTCATTGGGGCTTTGAGATTCAATGCGCCGATCCGCGCCATTACTCATCCGTGCTGACCGCCGTGCGGCTGCCAGAAGGCCACAGCGCTAATGCGCTGCGCGCCACCATCCTGGAACGCTTCAACATGAGCCTGGGTAACGGGCTTGGCCAATTGAATGATCGCGTTTTCCGCATTGGCCATTTGGGCGATTTCGGTGACCTGCAACTGATTGGCACGCTCGGCGGGGTTGAGATGGGTCTGCGTGCTGCCGGCGTGCCGCATCAATCCGGCGGGGTGCAGGCGGCGATGGGGTATCTCAGCGGAAATGCGTGAGGCAAGCGCCAAGTCCTGACCATGGCGGCGCTTCGGGCGTCAGGGCAAAGCGGCCATGGCGATGAAGGCCGCTTGCGATGGGCCATCCTGGCGCTGCTGTTTTTCTGCCGTACCAGCCTTGGCTTTCAATTCCAGACAATGGGATCGGCAGCACCTGGCGTCACGGCGGAAATTGGCCTCAGCCTCACGGAGATCGGCACGCTGATTGGGCTGTTCATGCTGCCGGGCGTGTTTCTGTCCATCCCAAGCGGCTATGCGGCGCGTTACATGAGTGACCGCGGCTTGCTTGTGCTTGGGCTTTTGGTGATGGGGCTTGGCGGCGCGACAGCGGCGGTGGCGGCAGGGTTCGGCATGCTGGCACTGGGGCGCATCCTGTGTGGCATCGGCTTCGTGATTGGCACGATCTATTTCGCAAAAATGGTGCAGGATTGGTTTGCCGGCAAGGAATTGGCGACCGCCATGAGCATCCTGGTGGTCAGCTGGCCCCTCGGCATCGCCATCGGGCAGGTCCTGCATGATTGGCTGATGACGCAATTCCATTGGCGTCTGCCTTTCGCGATTGCCAGTGCTTATTGCGCGACGGCGGCGCTCGCACTTTGGTTTGGCTATCGCGCAGCACCCGGCATTGCCGCCCCGCGGGGCGCCGCAGCGCTTGCTGGCCTGCCACGGCGGGAATTGTGGCTCACGCTGCTCGCTTCCAGCGTCTGGGCATTTTTCAATGCAGGCTATCTTGTGTTCCTGAGCTTCGCGCCCAACGCACTGCAGGATAGCGGCTATGCCGCGCAGCAGGCGATTCCGATGGTGAGTGCAGCAAGTGCGCTGATGATGATTTCCATTCCGTTGAGTGGCTTTATTGCAGATCGTACTGGCAGGCCGGATGGGGTGCTTTATCTGTGCAGCGCGGTTGCGGTGGTCTGCCTCTTGGTGCTGCCCTATGCGCCCTTCGCCATTCTGGCCTGTGTGCTGTTTGGGTTGATCGGCATGGGGCCGGCGGGGGTGATCATGGCCTTGACGGGACAAGCCATGTCGCCCGCGCGGCGCGCCTTTGGCATGGGGGTGTTTTCGACGACGTATTACGCCATCACCGCGCCGGCCCCGGCGCTTGCAGGGTGGCTGGTGGATCGGTCAGGCAAGCCGCAGGATGCCCTTATTCTGGCGGCGATCCTTTTCGGCCTGACCATGGCGGGAAATCTTGCCTTTCGCGTCGCGGTTCGGCGACTGTAGTGAAGATTCCGCCCAGCTTCGCTCTTCCGCCTTAAATAACCGGCCAGCTATCGAAAAGAGCCAAAATCTCGGCTGGGCTCATGGGGGAAGACAGCAGCACGTCATCACCAGCGCCGCCAGACAACCTATTTGACAATCCATTCCCGATAATCGTTTCGCTCGCACCACTACCGGTTATGGTGAGGCCGCTTGAACCCGCCGCAATGCGAACTTCCTCTATGTTAAGCGGGGCGCTTATGCTCACCGAGGTAATGATGACATCGGTGCCCCCTCCTGCTGCTTCATACACAAAATCAAGCGCATCGTTGATCACGTACCGATCATTACCCGCTCCACCCACCAAACTATCGGCCCCTGACCCCCCTTCAAGGGTATCATTGCCGCTACCGCCGTCCAGCGTATCAGGACCGGCATCGCCGAAAAACATATCATTTCCTGCATAGCCAATGAGGAAATCTGCCTGAAAACTTCCAGAAAGACTGTCGGCACCAGACAGTGCGGATTGAATAATCGCAAAATCATCACTCGGGCTTGGCGTCAGGTGGGCATTGTAAAGGCTGCTGGCACTGATCGAAACACCTAGAATGCCCCAATGCCCTGAATAGTCTGAACCATTCCAAATGACGGAAACGTAACCATTGACAGTGCCGGCAATGATATTTCCTTGATTATCGAGAACAAAGCCACTTCCGAGGTAACTACTTCCGCGATCGTATCCATCATACCAAAAGACATTATACATGTCTTCAAAAACATAACCGCCAGAGGAAAGATAGATGTTATCTAAGAACTGACTATCGTAAGCGCCAAGATTTACGTCATAAAAATTAATCGTATTCATGAACAATGCAGATTGTGCAGCAATAACGGCCATGTAAAATTTTCCTCATGAAGGAGCCATGAATCGCAATTCAGTCAACTTATGATTTGAAGTAGCGCAACGCATCATGGTCAGGCAACTGCTTTCTCCAACCAGAACTCTATGGTGGTAAGGTAGGCCAGACGATAGCGCAGTGACACTATTCGCCTGCCTGAGCTAGCCTTCAAAAAGCATCGTGCTGCTGGGACTGCGGCCAAAATCAGAACGCCGCACAGCCCGCGCGAAATACCGTCAGCACCGATTCCTGCGCAAAGCGCGTTTTCCAGGCGGTCATTACCGGGGCAAGCCGGGCGGAAGCCGTCGCCTGATCCTGCCCAGGCAGCACCAGCAGCAGCACCTTGCTGTCTTCCCGACTGATCTGCCCAGCCGCATTGCGCCATTGCCCGGTGCCATCCAGTACAGTCAGGCCATCAGGGAAGGCGGGTGTCACAACCTCCTGCATGAAGCGCGCCCATTCTGCGTCGGTCACCGGCGCGCGATGCTTCACATTCCGGCCGAAATAGGCTTCCGCAATGGTCGCTGGCCCCGCACCTGCTGGGCAGGATTGCGGCGCCACAGCGCAGCCCGCCAGAAACAACAAAACACAAAGTGCCGCCTTCACGCCGTGGTCGCTAGCAGCGCAACTCCGGCCGCGATCAGCGCAATGGCGGCGATTTTCTGTAGTCCAAGCGCCTCACCAAAAACCGCCCAGCCGATCACGGCAATGACGATATAAGATGCCGCCGTGCAAGGCAGCGCGACACTCATCGGAATGCGTCTCAGCGCAATGATATAGAGCAGCGCCGCGCCGCCGTAGCAGACCAGCCCGATCATGGTCGGCCAGCGAAACAACTGATCGAAAAACCCACCCTCAGAGGCCACTGAACTGGCCGCGCCGGATTTGAGCAACACCTGCCCGATCAGTGATGTCGAAATCGCCGCTGCAAGCACCAGCCAATAAATCGTCATGGCGCGCGCCCCTCATCCCGCGCCGGCAGAACCTCGCGCACCACGCCTTGCGGCTTGCCATTGGCCGACATGAAGGACCGCCCGACATATTCGCCAAGCACGCCAAGGATCAGGAATTGCACACCGGCGATCAACAGCGTGACAGTCATGAGTGACGCCCAGCCCGAAGGCGTGTGCCCCATCAGCCCTTCAATAACCACATACAGCGCCGCCAGCAGCCCCAGCACACCCATGCCCGCACCGGCGAGTATCGCAAGCCGCAAGGGCAGCACCGAGAAATTGGTGGCAAGATTCATCCAAAGCCGGATGAGGCGCCGCATGGTGTAGTTGGAACGACCCTCAGCGCGCGCGAAGTGTTTTACCTCGATCGAATCCAACCGCTGCGTCACCTGCATCAGCAACCCATCAACATAAGGATAGGGTCCGCGATACTTCACAACTTCCGAAACCGCCAGGGCCGACATGCAACGGAAGGATGAAAGGTACAGCCCCTTTGGCTTGTCCATCAATTGATCCGCGACCCAATTGGCAAAGGCGCTGCCCAGATTGCGCCAGCCGTCATGTTCCTTCACGGCGTAACGTGTGTACACAACGTCGAAATTGCCAAGCCGCGCGTGATCATAAAGCCGGATCACTTCTTCCGGCGGGTTCTGCAAATCATCATCCATGGTGATGATGTAAGCGCCGCGCGCATGGCGCAGCCCCGTCATCACCGCATTATGCTCACCAAAATTGCGGGCATGTTCTATGTAGGTGAGCGGCACAGTCGCGCTTAGCTGCAAGGCACGGCAGACATCGCCGGAGTTATCCGGGCTGCCATCATTCACCAGCACAATTTCGATCCCGCCTTCGGGGCGCAGCGCCGATAGCGCTTCCACCAGCGCGCCCACCGTGGCCGCACCACGATAGACCGGCACCACAATGGAAAGACCGACGGGATATTCCTTGCCGGCCGATATCAGGGGCATTGATCTTCTCCGTTCTCAGGGCCGCGTCGCGGTGATCAGGACCGAACCGCCCGCGGGATAGCGCAGGCCGATCCGGGCCGTGAACCGTTCAAGCCCCGTTACCGCGTAGAGCATGGCATCCAACCATGGCGGGAAGGGGGCGACATCGCTTTTGGCCTCGGCATCTGATTTCAGAACTTTGCGTTGCAGAATCATGAGTGGCAGCAGCAGCGCGTTCCAATAGCGGGCTTCAACGGCGGTGAAGCCAGCATCCGTCAGCAGCGCGCGGGCCTGATCTGACGTGAAGCGGCGCGCATTATGCACGCGGATATCATGCGCTGAATGCAGCCAATCAAAGGCCGGCAGGTTAAGCGCCAAGGTGCCACCCGGCTTCAGCACGCGGTGAAATTCGGCCAAAGCCAGGCCCGGTTCCACGGCGCGATGGCACAGCACATCCAGGCTCACCAGCGCGCCAAAGCTGGCATCGGCGAAGGGCAGGCGATTGGCATCGCCCCCGGTGGTGAGCGCACCGGATTTAGCCCCCGCACGCCGCGCGGCTTCGGGGTTGAAATCAAGCCCAACCAAAGCGCGCGTGGACTTCCCAGCCAGCCGCCGGAGCAGCCCACCTGTGCCGCAGCCAGCATCCAGCAACGCCCCGGGCGCGCCGGGGCGGCGGTGCAAGGCATCAAGGACGCGAAGGTGCAGCGCGCGGTACCACCACATGCGCTCCTCCACCGCATCCATCAGATCATATTCGGCGGCTTCCACGGGAGAGTGTTTCGCATTGCGCCACGGCGGGAACAAGGCGCGGCGCGCTTAAGCCTGCCTTATTTGGCTTGCAATACCGCCCATCTGAGCCGAGACTACGCCCAATAATCATGCAATCGCCATCACCTAAGCCCGGGCCGCGTAGCGCGGGCGCCCTTGCCGGGGCCATGCCAGACCAAGCCGCAAGAAGCTGCCCAGGCCGTGGCTGAGGCGCCCAAAACCGCGCTCAGCGTGCCGACCGGGGCCGAGACCTTGCGCGGCATTGGCATTATCCTCGTGGCCTATATCGTCATCACCGGCGCCGATGCTGCGGTGAAATGGGCGCTGCCGGAAGTGGGCGCGGCCATGGCCATGATCTGGCGCGGCGTGGTGGGCGGCATCACGGTGGTGATCCTGACACGCGGGCGGGGGCTTTTCCCCACTAATCGCCGGCTGCTCGCCTGGCGTGGCCTGCTGCATTGCTGCGTTTCCGCCACCTGGTATTGGGCCTGGGCGCAGGGCATGCCGCTGGTTGATTCCTATGCGGTGGCTTGTGCGACGCCTTTGCTCATGACGCTATTTGCCATTCCCTTGCTTGGGGAAAAGGTCGGCTGGCGGCGCTGGACCTCCACCATGATCGGCTTTGGCGGCGTGCTGATCATGCTGCAACCCTCAGGCGATTTGTGGCGCATTGAAGCCCTGGCGCTGCTTGGCGCGGTGGTGCTGATGGCGGTGACGCGCATCTGGACACGGATGCTCTCGGTCAGCGATGGGCCGGCAGCAATCGCCTTCTGGCTGATGATGGCGCATATCCCGATGGGCCTGCTGTTCCTGCCGGCCTTCCCGCCGCCATCCTTGCTGCCTTCCACCAATACCATGCTGCTGCTGGTGCTGTTTGGCGTCTTCAACGGTATGGCGCATTTATTGTTCGCGCGCGCCTTTGCGCTGGCGCCGGTTTCCGTCCTCGCACCCTTTGAATACTCGCCCTTGCTGATTGGTGGCGTGATTGGCTTTCTGATCTGGGCCGAGGTACCGGGCTGGACCACACTCGCTGGCGCATCCCTGGTGGTGGCGGCGGGGCTTTACAATGTGTATCGCGAACAGGTGCGACGCGCGGCGGAACGATCGCGCATGAAGGACAATGCCTGATGGCGCTCCGCCACGATATCCGCCGCGGCGCGCTATTGATGCTGGGTGCGACGGCGCTTTTCACCATCATGTCGGCCATGATCAAGGATATTGCGGAAAGCATTTCCTTTATCGAGATCATGTTCTTCCGTTCCGCCTTTGCGCTGCCGGTAATCTTCGTGATCGTGGCGCGGGGCCGGCAATGGGGCATTTTGCGCACGCGCCGCTTTCCATCACACCTGCTGCGCGCCTTCACCGGCACAATGGCGCAGGGCTGTTCCTTCTTTGCGCTGACAGTGCTGCCCTTGGCGGAGCAAACCGCGCTTACCTACACCACGCCGCTTTTCGTGACGCTACTTTCAATCCCGCTGCTGGGGGAGAAGGTGGGCATTCATCGCTGGTCCGCAGTGATCCTGGGCTTTGTCGGCATTATGGTGATCGCACTTGGCCAGGGCGCGTTTCAGGGCGGTAGCTGGCCTGAGAGGGCCGTGATGATCGGCATGGCAGTCGCGGTTTCCCAAGGGGTGTGGTCCGCGCTGACAACACTGTTGGTGCGTAACCTCTCGGCCACGGAAAGCTCCACCACCATTGTGCTCTGGCAATCGCTGTTGATGACGGCCTTCACCGCTGCGGTGCTGCCGTTTTTCTGGACCACGCCGAATGCTTGGGAATTGCTGATCCTGATCATGGTGGGGCTGGTCGGCGGTGTGGCGCAGGTGATGCTGACGGAAGCCTATGCGTCAGCCCAGGTGTCATCGCTTGGGCCTTATTCCTATACCTCCATCCTTTGGTCAGTTGGGCTTGGCTGGCTGATCTGGGGGGATATGCCCACCATCGCGACCATCCTGGGCGCGGTGCTTATTGTGCTTTCGGGATTGTACATCCTGCACCGCGAATTGGTGCGCGGGCGGATGAAGCGCCAAGGGCAATAGGCGGGCAGCCGCTTGTCTTTCCGCCCGAGCGGCGCAAGCATGCCCCCAAATGGGCCAAGCCAAGCCCAAGGCAGGAGGAAAGCATCATGGATTTTTCAGGCAAGGTCAGCATCGTGACGGGCGGCGCCAATGGCATCGGCGCGGCGGTAGCGCGCGGATTTGTGGCGCGCGGCGGCAAGGTGCTGATTGTGGATCGTGACGCCGCCGCTGGCGAAGCACTCGCTGCCTCTCTTGGCGCAGCCGCGCTGTTCCGCGCCGCTGATGTCACGAAATCCGCCGATGTCGCGGCTTATGTGAAGGCCGCACAAGACCGTTTCGGGGCGATTGATTGCTTCCACAACAATGCCGGTATTGAAGGCCGCGTCGCACGGCTCGCGGAATATGATGAGGCCGTGTTTGACCAGATCATGGCAGTGAATGTGAAGGGCGTATTTCTTGGCCTGCGCCACGTGCTGCCGGTGATGATTGCCGCCGGCCGCGGCGCTGTGGTCAATACCGCTTCCATCGCGGGGCTGGTGGGGTCCCCCGGCATGGCGGTGTATTCGGCTTCCAAGCATGCAGTGAATGGCTTCACAAAAAGTGTGGCGGGTGAGGTCGGCCCGCATGGCATTCGCGTGAACTCTGTTTGCCCCGGCCCGATTGCGACACGCATGATCGAAGAAGTCTCCCGCCAGGTTTCGCCCAATAATCCCAAAGGCGTTGAAGAACGCTACGCGGCCGGGATACCGCTCAGGCGTTATGGAACAGCCGAGGAAGTGGCCAATCTGGTGCTCTTCCTGCTGTCGGACCTCGCCAGCAATATGACGGGTGGGGAATACACCGTGGATGGCGGGCGCACTGCGGCGCCGGCTGGCGTTTCCGGCAGCACAGCGCAGTAGGGGGCGCGGTCAGGCGCCTTCGGCGGCCTTTGCCTTCGCCCTGGCCGAACGCCGGCGCCAATGCCGGATCACGAAGAAAAGCAGCGCCGCCAAAGCGACGCCCGCAATGGTCCAGCCCAGCCTTTCTGGCCCAATCAGCGCGCCCAGAAACCAGCCGGCAGCGACGAAGCTGCTGGCCCAAATACCGGCTGCGATGAAGTTCAGGATCGCAAAGCGCGCCCAATTCAAACCCGCCAGGCCGCAGGCAGCGGAGGCAACATTGCGGATGCCGTAAAGGAATCGAAAACTCAGAATGAACCAGGTGCCGTAGCGATGCAGCAGATCATTCACCCGGGCGACTTTTTCCTCAGCGCCCTTGATGCGGCGGACGACCCGCGGGCCGTAGCGTCGGCCCAAGGTGAACCAGGTCTGATCCCCCAAAAAGGAACCGAACCATACTGCCAAAAGCAGCCACCACGGGTTCACGGCACCGGTTGCTGCACCAAGCGCAGAGGCTGCCAGAACGAAAGTCTCACCTTCAAAGAATGCCCAGATAAAAGAACCCAAATAGGCGTAGTGCCCCCAGGACTCCCAGATTTCTGCCAAGACACCACCCCCGGATTTTGACTATAGTTGCCTGTGTTTGGTGAAAAGGGGAAGGGGCGGCCCAAC
>Ga0315900_10011937_pt1 | contig 10732 bp, 6 predicted proteins | sample LakEriMetagenome_FD_203521 | JGI IMG/M metagenome (GOLD analysis project Ga0315900, IMG submission 203521) | Freshwater fungal communities from buoy surface, Lake Erie, Ohio, United States - Buoy 12 MA114 | ecosystem: Environmental > Aquatic > Freshwater > Lake > Lake biofilm | place: USA: Lake...
CATTTATCTTGGCTGACACCGAGGTATTCGAAAACTACATCAAGCCTGAGGTTGACAAGATTGATGCACAGGAAATGCATAACATTACTTCTTTGGATTTGCCTAAGGAGATTAGTGATTTGCTTCCGATCACAGGTGCTGTCGAGAAGAGAGCGGCCAAGAATTCTACAGCTAGAACCAAGGAACAAGAATAATCATAGTTTAATGTACGGAGAAGGGGGCAGTTGTCCCCTTTTTTGTTTATATTATTTTTCGTATCTTTGATATAATGACAGGTGCACAATTTTGGTCATACTTACAACAAAAAATCGATAAAGCATATTCTGCTTACTTAGATAACGCCAAGGCTAATGCTCTGATTGCAGAGACTATGCAGCGTTTGGTAGATAAGTATTGGCGTAAAGAATCTTTAGAAGTTGATGCTGATGAGATGATGCCATTTTTGGTCAAGGCTCAGAGTGTTACTCCAGTTGCCGGAGTAGTTAAGACTAGTACTCTTCTGCCTAACTATATGCACATAATGTATATGACGGCAAACTACGAGCAGCCCTTTACAGTTACTGCTGTAAGCGGAACCACTCTAACTGCTGCCAATCATACCTTGCGTAAGGGAGACACAGTTAAGTTTGGTGTAACTTCATACATCGTAACCAAAGTAAAAGGCGATACCTTTGATTTGGGAACCGCAGGTTTAACTACCGGCACATACAAAAGAGTTTTAGTTCGTAACGTAAAGCAGATGCAGTCTGATCGCAAGGGAAGTCCCTTCCATAAGGCAACTATCATCACGCCTCGTTTCGAGCCTCAGACCGATGGAACAAGTACTCCTAAGTCATTTAAGATTTCTCCCTCAACTGATTTGGTTACAATAAGCGTAGATTATGTTCGCACAGCACCTTTGGTGATTGATGTGGCGAATACAACTACTACCTTGGAGGATTATTACGCAAGTAAATTTCTATATCGTTTGATGGACGAATGTGTGTTGAATTTTGGGACTCAGACAAAAGACCCAATGACTCGACAAATGGCTCAACAAGATATAATTGAAAACCCATAATGATTTTTTTATCAGAAATAGTAGAGGAGATTCGCAGTGATTTGAATAGTGGTATGGGGTATAATGATTCCCGATGGGATGATGAATACCTAGAAACTAAAATACATAGTGCTAGAGCCACCTTAATCGGTCAGTATATGATCAAGGTTGGTAAGTTCATCAATGATGCCTGGGTGCAGACCTTAGACATCTCATTTGAAACCCGTGAGAAAGATTGTGCGGTTATTACTTTTGAATGCCCCAATGTAATCTCTGTTGATGGACAGAACGATGGTTTTGTTTATGTGGGACACGCAGACGGTCTTAAGCCATTCGTTAGAATCCGTAAAGGGTATTCTACTTTGACCCGGCATTCTTTATTCGCCAAGAAGAAGGAAGTAATGTGGGATTACAAACACTTGGAGCAAAACACAATGGTGCTTCAGTTTTTCAACAATACCCATTTGACTTATGTTATGGTTCGTGCGATGTTCAATAATCCAACAACCATTCCTAATTTTGATAAGACGATAGATCACTACCCAGTTGATTCCAACTTGAAGAGAGAAATCGTAGAACTTGTTACAGGTGATCTTATGAGAAAGACTCAAAGACCTGTAGAAATTACCAATACCAATCAAACTGAAATACCTAGATAATGAAGATGGATGATGTAATAGCGGCAGCTTGTGAAGAACTCAATTGCAGTTATGAGGCCAATGCTTTGTGGTTTGAGGTTTTGATTAACCAGGCAGTTCGGTCTCATAAATCAATGGGTAAACTTATTGAGAAGAGTGCGACTTTGGAAATAAGCGACAGCAAGACAACTCTGCCTGCTGATTTCACCAAACTAGTTGGAGTGTTTCTATGCTCTTCAGGAGAAAGATATTGTCCTGATATCGATTTTACAATTCAAGGAGACTGTTTGATTTTCATTAAGTATTCGGCTCTCGTCAACAATAGTGTTGTCAATATGATTGCCGATGGTACTAAGATAGTTGTCAAGTACTATGGTTTGAATACGGACTCAGACGGTGTGTTCATAATTCCCAATGATTGGGAGAGAATGCTTGTGGCTTACATCGGATGGAAATATTCTCGTAGGTACATCAAAGAATATGGCGTTGGTCTTATGCAGAACTACCAACGTGAATTCCAAACACAAAAACTAGCTAATATATAATGGCGCAAGTCAGAGTAACTCCTAGTGGTATCATGGACAAGGATACCGATTTGGCGTATGTGAGTCAAGGCAACTACGTTGATGCAAATGATATTCGCCATCGTCAGAGTGATGGAGCAAACTTCGGTGGAGTTATGTCCATTGTTGGAAATACTTTGGTCAATACAATTCCTGATTTCACTGTGAGTTCAAAAAAGTATCGAATTTATATTGATATCACGAGTATACAAAATGGTAGTGTAACTGCAAATGAAGGCTATTTAATTTTGACTACTTCAGCAGGCACTGTTTTCACAAGTGTTTTGCATTCAATAAGCGCAGCAATACCTCCTGTTCCCGGAGTTACTTTGGTTGGCTATGCTGCCACACTGCAAAGTTATTTCAACATACTTTCAAATGCTGCCTATGGTGGCCTATTGACTTATACTAACTATACGGAAACAAGTTCTTTTACGGCTTACTTTGATATTACAACAAGTTTAGATCTTGACTTTGTATTGGAAATAAACAATGTCACTGCTGAATTGTGTACTATCAAATTGGTTAATGAATATATTGGTACCACTGGTAGTTTTAGAGTAATTGGGTCTCAGCAATTAGAGACATACTTATTCGTTTGGTTGGCAGGAGTTGGTGTAAGTGAAGTAGGTGTTATCTACTCAACAGATAACGATGTCACATTCAATTACGTTCGTCTAGTAAGAAGTAAGAAATTAAATTTCCAATTAGACAGAAGAGTAGAAGCCGAGATTGAAAGAAATGGTGACGAGGTGAACTTGTATTGGACCGATGGTTACAATAAGCCAAAGGTGATGTACTTGAAATATAGTTTGATTACAACTACAGATGCATTTCTATTTACCTCTGGAGGACAATACGAATTAGAAAGTATCAATGACGAAACTGATTTCTTCTCTAAAGTTCCGCAATCCTACCTCACCGATATTAAAATAAAGGAGACTGGTGGATTTGTAACATCTGGTAATAAAAGATATAGTGGTCGTTTTCTTACTGAAGATTTGACTCCTACAGATTTTCTCTATCCTACAAATATTATTAATATTTATAACACCAAGATTACCAATCCTAGTGAAATTAGAGGAGATGAAGATAGTACACCAACAAATAAATCAGTTAGTTTAACAATAGAAAATATTGCTCCTGATTTATATTCTTATTTTGAACTTATCGCAATAGAATATAAAGATGCTGCTTTTAGTGCTGTAATTGTTCAAAGATATAAACTTGCTCCGAATCAAGTTACACTTAATGTGGAACATACGAATATTGGTCAAGATAATATTCTTTTGAGTAATAATGAGTTGGTTGCAATTACATCTAAGTATTTGACGGCTCAGAGTTTAAAAATATTTGATAACAGAGCAACTTTGAGTAATCTCACTGAATCTGTAGACTTAGATTTGACAAGTTGGGCTCAGACCATTCGACACAGCATAGAGCAAGGTTACATAGAAGGCATAGGAAAATCATTCGAACAAAATCAAAACTTGGTCAATAGTTTTACTGACCATAAGTATGGAGAGTATTTGAATCCTAATAATACATTTGATTACACTTCATATGTCTACAATGATACTTATCGTTTTGGTATTCAGGTTCAATGGAAAGAGTACAATAAATGGAGTTTGCCGTATTGGATTGATGATATCAGAATTGATCGTGCCGCAACGAATGTTATCGGTAATAGAAGAGATGCCTCTGTAAGTGGTGTTGATATCAATTTACAAGATACATCCAATAATAGAACTAAATACTATTATGTCAATTTCAACAATATCAATCTAAATACTATAATCAATGGTAAGTATCTCCGTGATTTGATTGTTGGATTCAGAATTGTTCGAAGCGAGAGAATACCAGAAGTTTTAGCAACGGGTATATTTTATGCTGGTTCAGAGCATTCTGATGGTCGCTTTACAACCACTCTGCCAATTGTTCCCTTCTTGGGAATTCAGAATGGTACTACGTTAGGTGTTGCTAATCCTTTAATGCGTAACAACGCAGGTTATATTTCAGGTACCGCACAAAATTTAGCAATTGGTACTAGTAGTTCTAGTTCATTGGTAGCAAGTTGCGGAGGAACAGGTGCTGTGGATAATTCTGATTATCTTTTCTTCTATAGTCCAGATTTGTATTTCAACAATATAAGTTTTGAGTATAATGCAAATACAGATAGGATAAAACTTGCTGCTGCACCATTCGAACATACTATATTTTCAGGACACTCTAGAGCAAATCAAAGACACGCCAATGGTAGCAACAATAGTTCATACCAAGATTATGGTGGCTATTTTGGTGCAACAACACAAAATTATACTGAATTCTTTACAACAAACCACGTTCACCTAGAGACTGGTTCGAATAGTCCTTTGTCAACCAAAACAGTTTCTGCTGCATACGCTTGGCAAACTTTGTATTCAAACATCTCTACTTGTGAGGTATTTAAATTGGCATCTAAAGCACACACTAATACAGCCTTGAGCGACAATGGTATGTGGTATGGTCAACTCTTTAGAGATTTAGGAGCAAATAAAAAATATCCAGTCAATAAAGAATTAAGTTTCTACGAGTCAACTGGAAATTATTACACATTGACTCCGGGACAAAGTGGGGTTATTAATGCTGTTTCAGTTTATGGTGGAGACAGCTTTATACAAAAGAGCCATATGGCGATTCATCGTATGCCACACAATAATTTATTGTGGGGTATGGGTTATGGTATTTCATTCTATAGTCAAAACGCTGGTAATTATCAGATGTTCAATATTTTGGATCATGACGATAGTTTTTCAGGACCTGGTTATGTATTCCCACAATATTTAGATAAGGACTCCACAGGAAACTTTTGGGTTGACTTTTTAGGTAGCCCTGTGCTCACTGCTTTGCCAAATGGTTCTATAGGTAGTGGATTATTTTATTGGTTGGAGCAATGGCCCGAAGTTAGTAATCAGAATAACTATAGTCGATCCTACAATTATAAGGATGGAACTATTATTGAAACAGGATACAATTCAAATACAAAATACGATGGTTCTTTACCTTCTCGAATTACTTGGTCATCTAAGAAAGTATTTGGGTCTCAGAAAGATAACTATCGTGTATTCAAACCACTAGACTTTGTAGATTTGGATTTGACCTTTGGACCAGTTGTTCACCACGATATAATTAACAATTCTTTTTATACTTTCCAACCATACAGCGTACAGAGACAATACTTTAGAGATGCATCTTTATTAGGTTCTCAGGAAGGAAGCGATGTTGTTGTTGGTAGTGGAAGTATATTGGGTGCTCCAGGCCAAGAGTTAACAGCCATTGGTTTGTTCCAGAAGTGGAGTCACGTCAAAGGTAAGAATAGTACAAGTAAGGATACTTTCTATTGGTACAACAATCAAACTCAAAAGTTGGTTCGCTTTGGTCAAGATGGCACTAGAGTGATCAGCGATAAGGGTATGATTAGTTACCTCACCAATAATGGTAAGTTCAGTGGAGCAGATAACTACCCACTTAGTGGAAAAGGAATTCAAGGAATTTGGAATGACAAGTATGGAGAGGCTATTTTCACATTCAAGTATACCGAGGGTGTTACAAACAAACAATTTACTTTGGTGTACGATGAATTGAAAAATGGTTTTATTTGTTTTCATTCTTACTACCCAAATATTTATCTGCGTTACAAGAACACTTTCTTAACGCCTAACCCAGCAGTTCAAAAAGCATTGTATCTTCACGATAGGGGCTCAGAATCTACTTTCTATGGTGTTTATGTTGCTCCTAGCCTTACAGCAGTAATGAACTTTGAGTCTAACATCAGTAAGAACTTCGAAGCGTTACAATTTGTAACGGATACAGTTCCTTTTGATGTGTATTTGAATACTACAAATCATACTTCTTATTTGGAGGATAGTGACTTCGAGAAGAGAGAGGATTTGTTCTATAGTCACATCAAAAATGATTCAACTGGTACAGGCGTAAACAATGGCAATACTTCTCGTTTGTGGGGAAAGTGGTTGAAAGTAAAAATGACATTCGAGGCTAGTGTTGGCAAACAGAAGTTAATTAACTTCATTGTCAAGTTCAGGACTATGGCTCGTTTGTATAATCAATAATAATTAACTAAATTTGTATATATGGCATTAGCAGCAGTACTAGCAGGAGTACAACTAGGTACAAGTATTTATAGGGGTGTCAAGTCTGCCCAAGGTCTTACGGGTATGAAGGGTGAACGTAGGGCAGAATTTATGGATGCTGCCGACCCAATACAGGAAAATAGAAGACTTGGTTTAGCACAACAGGCTCGTGGTTTATCTCCGGTGGCTACTGCTGTTGCAAAAGAAGGATTTGCTCAAGGTAGAGCAGGTTCATATCGTGCGGCTACAGATTTGTCAGGAGGTCAGTTGTCAAATGCTATTTCAAGAATGGGTGCATCTAGTAATGCTCAATTCGGAATGGGGTTGGCTGCTCAGTCACAGGCTGCTTCAGAAAGAGGTCTTGGAATGAGAATGGGAGCAAATCAACAATTGAGTTCTTTGCAACAGGCCGATGTCAGAGACAAACAAAGTAATTACGACAGAAGACAGGTTGCTTTTGGACAAGGAGTTCAAGATGCTATTTATAGCGGAGTTGGAGCATTAGAGGGATATGCAACTTCTAAAATGTCAATGGAAAATGCTGAGGCTGATCGCCAATTGTACAGAGATTTGAATACTATGCCAAGTGCAACAGAAGAAGATTATACTCCTCCTGCGATGTTGGGAAATCCATTATCTTTGTACAGAAAGTTTGGGACTCCGAGCCAATATAAAACAGGAGGACTTCCAGCATTTTCTTTGGGAGGTAAACCAGCAGGATTGAACTATAAAATGAAAACATTTTAATGGCAACACCATCTACATTAGGACAAGGAATAGCACTACAGGGCAAATTAGATAGTGCTCAAAGAGTAGGCCGTCTTGCCTTTCAAGCAGCACAAGCAGAAAAAGCCCGTGGTGTCAAAGCAGATGTCGCTAAACAAAATGCAGCCAAGGAATTAGAAAAGAATTTCAAAATTGATGGGAGTTATAATCGTTTGGTTGCTCCTGATTTAATCAAAGTTGCTAGTACCTACATTGACAAATTGCACCAACTTAAGACTAGCGGAAACCCTGCTTGGATTAACGAGGGGTACAAATTGGCAAACGAATTTGATTTGGAATTGATTAAGTACAAATCTTTGAGCGATGAGTATAACAAGTTTGATAATCAGACTCAGAGTTTGGATAAAAATAAAGTTTACTTCACTCAGAACTTCAAAAAGTATTTGGTGGAGAATGGCAAAGCAAAGTCGCATAGTGATTTGCAAGCTAGATTGGCAAAAAGCGGAATTTCAAACGATCCATTCTTTCAATTGAATGAAGATGGCGTTCCTAAGTATAGAGGAGCAAGTGTTATTCCTGTAGAAAAAGAACTTGAGTCTGAAGCAAAAACTTTAGATAAAACTATCGCTTCTACATACAACACTCCTATTGGAGAAGGTGCTGTTAAGACAACGGTTGTACAAGAAAGACCCGTTACGATGGCAGCTGCCCAAAAAGCATTTGAAGATAACCCATCTCTGTATCCTAGCGGAAGACCTAAATCTGTTGAGGATTTGGTTTTGAATTATATGGATCAAAATCCAGAGGCTTTGGTTCAATTGGTGGATTCTAAAAACTTAGGTTTGAAAGTTGATGAGCAAACTGGTTATTACACTCCAGAAGACCAATTGAAACTTAAGGACTATCTAATGAAGTACGTTACTGAGTACGCTAACCCAACAGTTAAGACCAGTACTGTAAAAGGTAGATCGGTTACTTATATTGGGGGCTCAGAACAACAAAGTGTAATGAGCAGAACCAAGACTAAGAACATTCTTAAATTGGGTGAAAATAAAGATGGAAGTCAAATTGAATACTATACTCACGATGAGTATGGATTGCCAGCAGATGGATATAGTGGTGCTGTAACAGGCCAAACATCTAATGCAGATGGTACAGAAGCAACAGGTGCTATATTGACAGATAAGAAAGTTGTTCAATCGGTTGTATTGCCATATGGACAAGTTACAGTTAATGGAGTAACTAGAACATACCCAATTCAAAAAGGCGGTAAAACAGCCGCTAAATATATTTTAGGTGTTCAACCTTTTGTTATGTTTGGAGAGCCTGGTCAATATTTGTATATTCCTGCTAGAAATTTCTCATCTAGTGGAATGATTGGAAGTAAAGTTGAGGCAGGTATAGTCGATCAGAACATAAGTGCACAGAAAGCAGATGCTGCTAAGGCAACTACTTTGTTTAATCAAAGAATAAAGACAGATCCTGTCCTTAAGAAAATGGTTGCAGAAAATAAATATCAAGAAATTAACGATTACATAAATAACCTATATCTAAATGGCCAATAATTTCGAAGAACTCTACGATGAATTAAAATCTGATTACAGATTTAATAGTGCTTTTACAACCAAGAAGGATTTTGAAGACTACTTGGCAAATTCACCTGAGGCCGATGAGGATATGAAAATCCAGTATGGTGTTGAGAATGCAACATCTTACTTAAAAAAAAAAGAAGAAAGCGATTCTTTATCGAATTCGCAATTGGGTGGGAATGAGGTTGCCCCAGAGATGGGAGTTCCGCAAGACAATCAAGTTGTAAGTCCCGAAGGAGCTGAGGCCCAAGGTATTTCTATGGCAGGTGTTTACAGCGATGTAATGCCTGAAGTACCTATGTATGGCAAATCATTTCAGTCTAACATAGCACCTCCTGTAAAGGCTCCTGCTGTCAACCCAAAGGACAAGGAGATGGTTGATATGTACTCACAGAAACTCAACCAATACAAGAGTGAAATCGATAAGGGTTCTTTTCGTGCTTTGCAAGATTTCCAAAGACTTGCTATCGACCCAAAGTACAAAGAACTGAAAGATAAAGGTTATTTCAATAATCAGATTAAAGAAATCAGTGATTCATTTGGTAAAAATATATATACCAAAAGCAAAGGTCTTTTTGATAAGCCAGATGTACAAAAATCATTAAAAGAGTCAGGCATTGCAATTACAAGTGCTACAGGTTTTACTCCTGAGAGCCTTAAGGTTAAGCCTAAGCCTGCGAGTGTATTGAAGCCCACTAGTGCTCCAAAGAGTGAAAGAGATAAAGTATTTTCTTCATATCTTGAATTTGAAAATACACCCGTTAAAACTCCTGAAGAAGAGCAAATCGCAAATCAGAAATTGGATGGTGAGTTGTCTAAAGATGCTCAGAATCTAATTACAGGTAGTGTGTGGATTCAACCAACTGAAAACAATCCAAACCCTGGAGGATTCTTGTTTACAAACGAGGATGGTGTTGTGGAAATTGATCCTATAAAAGTATCAAATCAAGTTGACAAATTTGTTCGTTCTTCAATGGCTGGGATTCCTGAAGAATTGAAACCAACTGTAACTAGACGTTTGACCAGACTTGTTGAGCAAGAAGCAGAAAATCGTTTGATTTCAGAAGGTCAGAAAAAAGTATTCGATGCTAAATTGGCAAAGGAGAACAAATCTGTATTTGATTACACCAAGATTCCCCAAGAGTTCGAAGCAGAAGTTCGCAATTTGGCAAACTTCGGAGGTAGTGAACTTAAGAGTTACCAGAATACAAGCGTTGAAAATATCACCAAGCAATTGAGTGATTTCACCAATCAGAAGCAAATCGAATTGGACAATTTTGCCAAGGAGATTAAAATGCGTCAAGAAAGAGGTGAGTATATGTCTGATGCAGAATTGGTTGCAGACTCTGAAGTTTATGCGAGAATGGTCTCAGATGCAACAACAGAAGGCGTAGAACTTAAAAACAAATTGATTGCTACAGCGGAGCAGAATTTCAATTTGAGAAAAGCCGAATTGGAAAAGAGCAAGAATCTTGAATTGCAGAAATTGTATGCTAAATACGATGCAACTGTAAAGGATGGCAAAGTAAGTTTTGCTGCTTTGGAAAAATTAACTCAAATGCAGAAAGATGCATACACTGAGTTTATGGATGACAGGGAGAAGCAGAGACGTAGTGGACAGAGTTTGGCAAATAGATTGTCTGAGGCTGATTTCAAAGTAGGGGCTCTTTTAGAGTGGTCAGGAGACAGAATTCAATCTGCAACTGCCAGAACCTTTGACAATGCAATTGAGGCTCTTAATGCGACTGTGGGATATGAAAATAACCCATTGACAGGCGTACTTAAGTATATGAAGTTTGTCGAGGTTAACAATAAGAAGTCAGACCTCACTTTCTCAGGTGCTGAAGGGTTCGGTGAATCTACCGAGGCAGCACTTTCAAGCATTTTGGATCAGACTCCTAATTTGGCTTTGGGTATTTCTGTCGGTGTTCTTACTTCCAATCCTTATATCGGTGGTATGATTTCTTGGGCACAGGATACTGCCGACCAAGTGGGTCAGAACTACAAAGATAAATTTGCTGAAACGGGCTCAGAAATAGAAGCGAGA
>Ga0315900_10011938_pt1 | contig 10731 bp, 10 predicted proteins | sample LakEriMetagenome_FD_203521 | JGI IMG/M metagenome (GOLD analysis project Ga0315900, IMG submission 203521) | Freshwater fungal communities from buoy surface, Lake Erie, Ohio, United States - Buoy 12 MA114 | ecosystem: Environmental > Aquatic > Freshwater > Lake > Lake biofilm | place: USA: Lake...
GCGAGATTAGGGTCGGCCTACAACTGGCTGATCGGGGCGGGGCTGTCGAACCATCGGTATTGGCACAGTTTGACGAAATGATGGCGTCGTTTGCGGCCAGTATCGGTGCAGTCTCGCAACGTGAGGACATGACGGCTGCGCAGCGGCGCGCGCAAATGATCGACCGGTTTTGCGCAGAAACGGACATCGAGATCGCGGTGAACGTGGTCGGCAAAAATGGTGTGACATTTGCGGCTACCAAGGTTCGCGGCCTCGCCGAGGCGCAGGGACTCTCGGCGTTGCCTTCCGGAGAGTATGTATTGAAAGACGACTACGGTCGGGTGCTGTTTTGCCTGCGCAACGGCTACAGTGCGGAAGCGCCGACCTTGCGTGGTGAGCAGCCTTATTTCACGCAGATTACTTTTGCGCTCGATGTCCCTCGCACCCCCGAGCCAGGGCGGATTTTTGAGCGCATGTTCACGCTGGCGCTGCAGTTTGCGGATGTGTTGCACGGCGAGTTGGTTGACGACAACAAGAAGCTGCTCACGGCAAACGGACGCAAGGTTATCGGCGAGACCATCCTCGGCATTACCGGTGAAATGCAGAACCACGGTGTTGCACCAGGCTGCTCGGTTGCGCTGCGTCTGTACGCGTAACACATGCCGCTGAGGTTAATGGCGTGAGGGGAATGCCAGACGATAGAGTCCACGCGGCCGGTGAAATCGCAGCGCTCCGCGCCGAACTTGACGAGCACCTCCACCGTTACCACGTACTTGACCAGCCGACCATCTCCGACGCCGTTTATGACCAGCTTTACCAGCGACTGGTCGCGCTCGAAGAGCAACATCCTGATTTGATCACGGCGGATTCGCCGACACAACGTGTTGGTGCCAAACCGTTGGACGCGTTTTCGGAAGTCACACATCGTTTGCCGATGCTATCGCTTGGGAACGCCTTCTCCGACGATGAGATTGCCGCTTTTGACAAGCGCTGCAGGGCGCTGCTCGAAGACGCTGTTGGCGATGAGCTGCTTGAGTATGCTTGCGAGCCGAAGTTTGACGGCCTCGCCATATCACTCACCTATGTTGATGGTTTGTTTGTCCAGGGTGCGACTCGTGGTGACGGCACCACAGGTGAAGACGTCACCCAAAACCTGAAGACGGTTCGTTCAATTCCGCTGCGAGTCAGAACAACAGCGCGTCTGCTGGAGGTGCGTGGTGAAGTGTTGATGCAGCGCCGCGACTTCGAGTCGCTGAACGCCCGTCAGGCTGCCAAAGATGAAAAGGTATTCGTCAACCCGCGCAACGCGGCGGCAGGTTCGTTGCGCCAGCTCGACCCGCGAGTCACTGCCGAACGACCACTCTCGTTTTTTGCTTATGGCCTTGGGCTGACAGAGGGCTTTGCGCTTCCCGATACGCATAGTGCGGCAATGGATTTGCTGGCCCAATTGCGCTTTCCGATTACCACTGAACGTGCGGTGGTGTTGGGCGTCACGGGGCTGCGCAACTATTTCGAGCACATCAGTAAGGCGCGCTCCAGTCTGCCTTTCGATATCGACGGCGTAGTTTACAAGGTCAATAAGCTGGCACTTCAACAGCAACTGGGGTTTGTGTCGCGTGCGCCTCGGTTTGCCATTGCGCATAAATTTCCCGCCGAGGAGGCGACGACAATATTGGAAGGTATCGACGTACAAGTTGGCCGCACCGGTGCCATCACACCCGTGGCGAGGTTGAAACCGGTGTTTGTCGGCGGCACCACCGTATCCAACGCAACCTTGCACAATGAAGACGAATTGCGGCGCAAAGACCTGAAGATCGGCGACACCGTCATTGTCCGGCGAGCGGGGGACGTCATCCCAGAGGTGGCTTCCCCGATACTGTCACTGCGTCCGGTTGATGCGCGTGAATTTGTCATGCCAGCGCGCTGCCCCGAGTGTGACTCGGCGATCATGAAACTGGAGGGCGAGGCTGTCGCCCGCTGTACCGGCGGACTCTACTGTCCGGCGCAACGCAAACAGGCGTTGCTGCATTTTGCACAGCGACGCGCGCTGAACATTGAAGGGCTGGGGGACAAACTCGTGGACCAGATTGTTGAGCGTGGCCTGGTGCACTCTCCGGCGGACCTCTATCGATTGGGTGTGGCCGCGCTCTCAAGCCTCGAGCGCATGGCGGAAAAATCCGCGCAAAATTTGCTCGACGGCATCGCCGCTTCAAAGCAAACCACACTCGCACGTTTCATGTTTGCTTTGGGAATACGCCACGTCGGCGAGGCCACCGCAAGAGATCTGGCGAAGCACTTCGGCAATCTCGACCGTCTGATGGACGCGCCGCTCGATGAGTTACTGCGGGTGAACGACGTCGGTCCGGTGGTGGCGCAATCGATCCGGCAGTTCTTTGACCAGCCGCACAACCGCGAAGTAGTTGAGCAGCTACGGGCTTGTGGCATTCGCTGGCCGGAGAATGCGGGTACCGCTGCAATTGACGCGGGGGGCCCATTTGCGGGGAAGACGGTTGTGCTTACCGGGACGCTGTCGGCAATGTCGCGTGACGAAGCAAAAGACAGGCTTGAGGCGCTGGGGGCAAAGGTTTCGGGCAGTGTGTCGAAGAAGACCGACTTTGTTGTCGCGGGCGCTGAGGCCGGTAGTAAACTCGACAAGGCGCAAGAGTTAGGTGTGGCCATCCTGACGGAAGCCGAGTTTCTCTCCTATCTGCACTCAACGGAATAAGCACAGATGAAAGCGAAAAAAATCACCAAGGCTGTATTTCCGGTCGCAGGTCTCGGAACGCGGTTTTTGCCGGCTACCAAAGCTAGCCCGAAAGAGATGTTGCCGGTGGTGGATAAGCCGCTGATCCAATACGCGGTGGAGGAGGCCGCCGCCGCAGGTATCACAGAAATGATCTTTGTGACCGGTCGCGGCAAGCGTACGATTGAAGATCATTTCGATAAAGCGTACGAACTCGAGGCGGAGTTGCACGCCAAGGGTAAACAAAAGCTCCTTCACGAAGTCCGCAACATGCTGCCAATAAACGTGCAGTATGTTTATGTGCGCCAACCGGAGGCGTTGGGCCTTGGGCATGCGGTGTTATGTGCGAAGCACCTCGTCGGTGACGAGGCATTTGCGGTGATTCTGGCCGATGACTTGATCGACGCCAAGGTACCGGTCATGCGTCAAATGGTGCAACACTATGAACAGTATGCGGCCTCCGTACTGGGTTGTGTCGAAGTTCCCAAGAGCGAAGTGTCTTCCTACGGTATCGTTGATTCAAAACCGGTATCGAAGAAGCGCGGCGAACGTGTTTCGCGCATGTCTGGCATCGTGGAAAAGCCGAAACCCGAAGACGCGCCGTCGACGTTGAGCGTGGTGGGGCGCTACATCCTTACTCCGGCGGTGTTCTCGCATCTGGAAAAAATTCAGCAGGGTGTAGGCAAAGAGATCCAGCTTACAGATGCAATTGCGGCGCTGTTGAAGAAGGAAAAGGTATTTGCCTATGAATTCGAGGGGACTCGCTATGATTGCGGGTCAAAACTCGGTTATCTTCAGGCAACAGTCGCGCTGGGAATGAAACATGCCGAAGTCGGCAAGGCTTTCGCCGAACATGTAAAGGCGATGAGCACAGGGCGTTAAGACCGAGTGGCTAGGGCAGTAGCACCGCGACCGCCATCAGCCGCAGTTTTACAACAGTTGTCTAACTCACAATCGATTCCCGCCATGACTCTCGATGAAGCTAACGCCATCATGACCGACTCTGACCTGCTGTTCACCAAGCAAGAGGTCGATGCGGCGACTGCCAGTGTGGCGGCGAAAATCAACCGTGATTACGCAGCCAAACACCCGTTGATCCTGTCCGTTATGGGGGGTGCCGTAGTTTTTACCGGGCAACTGCTGCCGTTGCTGACGATTGCCTGCGATTTTGATATCGTTCAGGCGTCGCGCTACGGCAACGCAAAAGTAGGAGCGGAGCTGACTTGGCGCGTCGCGCCTCGTGACAATGTAGCCGGGCGACACGTTTTGCTACTCGACGATATTCTTGATGAGGGCGTTACTCTGGCGGCGATCGTCGCATTGCTGAAAAGCCAGGGCGCGTTGAGCGTTTCGTGTGCGGTTTTTTGCGTGAAGGACTATGGTGTCGAGCGCAACGCCGCAAAGCCATTGCAAGCAGAATATGTTGGGCTAACCGTGCCTAACCGCTTTGTGTTCGGCTACGGTATGGACGTCTCCGGGGCGTGGCGCAATCTCGGCGAAATTCGCGCAATCCGGGGAAAATAGTGCGGCACGCCAATTCGCGGTGCTACGCCGCCAACTCGGCATTCAGCGGGCAGTTTGAGGCATTTATGCTTGGAAGCGTCCGTCAATTAAGGACTTTTAAGATTTTTTATCGGAGATCGCTGTGCTTGCAATTATTGGCGGAACCGGGCTGACCAACTTGCCCAATTTAGAAATCACCAACAAAGAGGTAGTACGAACGCCCTACGGTGACCCTTCCGGATACCTGACTTATGGGTGCATTGGCGCGGCGACGGTAGTATTTTTGGCGCGGCATGGGTACGGCCACACACTGCCGCCCCACGAGGTGAACTATCGCGCCAATATTTGGGCGTTGAAATCAGCCGGCGTGGTGCGAGTGTTAGCGGTCAACGCGGTGGGTGGGGTCGCTGCAAATCTCGGGCCTGGCATGCTTGCCGTGCCAGATCAGGTGATTGACTACACTTATGGCCGAAAACATACGTTCTTTGAGGGTGATGCGCCCGTCACCCATATCGACTTAACAGACCCATACTGCGCCCGCGCAAGAGCTCTCTATCTGGCTGCGGCAAAAGCAGCCAGCATTGATGTGACCGAGAACGGCACATTAGGTGTCACTCAGGGCCCGCGGCTGGAGACGCGCGCCGAAGTGGGCCGCCTAGCGCGCGACGGATGTACCATGATCGGCATGACGACGATGCCCGAGGCCTCTCTTGCAAGAGAGCAGGGTCTTTCCTATGCAACCCTGGCGTTATCCATGAATCATGCAGCGGGACTGGGTAGTTCGGCTGAAGGCATCAAACTTGCTGACGCCGACGCGGTGTTGAAGGTTGGTATGGAGAAGGTGAAGCTGATCTTGGCGCGAGCAGTTGAGATGCACGCGGCGATGCCCGCCGACGTGCGCGGCTACAATTAGTTCGCTCGCCGAGCGAGCAGTCTCACCACAATTTGCAGGGGCAACCATGGCGACGCGGCCAATACTAAGAATGGGCACACCATCGTTAATGGAGCGCTCGCGGGAGTTGTCAACCGACAAGTTCGGAAGTGCTGAACTCATGTCGCTTCTTCAGGATATGAAAGAAACCATGATCCACGCACATGGTGCCGGGCTTGCCGCGCCGCAGATTGGCGAGAACGTCCGTGTTGTGATTTTCGAAGTGCGCGAGAATCCGCGTTACCCGGGCGTTCTGGTGCCGTTTACAGTGTTGATAAACCCGGTGATTACGCCGTTATCCGATCAACTCGAAGAGGGTTGGGAGGGTTGTCTCTCGGTGCCAGGACTTCGCGGGGCTGTGCAGCGGTATGATCACATCCGCTACACCGGGTTTGATGCAGAAGGAAATCCTATAGATCGCACTGTGCAGGGCTTTCATGCGCGTGTTGTTCAACACGAGTGCGACCACCTCGATGGTGTGCTCTACCCGATGCGTATGAAAGATATGTCAAAGTTTGGATTCACCGAGATCCTGTTTCCTAACTTGGCACCTTATGACGATGACTAAGTGGATAACAACCAACCGGAAAGGCTAAGCCATGAGTGATCCCACCGCCTCCGCCCCGACCGCGACGGCAGCGGCCATTGAGCGCGACCTATCGTCGGAAAAAAACACCCTGCACATTCTGTATGTGCTGCATGGTCTGGCACCCTTTACTTTCTGGACGCTGGCTATTGTTGCCATGATTGTCGGTGCCGCCAAACAGGGCGATGTGCGTGGAACTTACCTCGATACACACTACGGGTGGCTCTCGCGGACGTTTTGGTTCGGGATTTTGTGGGCCATCCTTGCGTGGGGCGCGTTCTGGATACTCGGCTTGCTGACGCTTGGTATCGGCATGATTGTGTTATGGGTGCTGCCCGTCGCCGTGCTGATTTGGTACCTATACAGGGTGATCTACGGTTGGTTAAAGCTCAATGACGATAGGTCGATCGGCTAAGCGACCGCATCCTGCAAAGAGCGTTTGAGCGAATCGGCGAATGTCGGCTCTGCCAGTCTGGCGTGTTCGACAATGAAAACGTCCTCGGCGCGGCTGCCGAGCGTGGTGATCCGGGCGTCGTGGAGGTTGATGTTCGATTGAATCAGCGCGCGGGCGATCGCCGACAGCAGGCCCGGTTTGTCGGCGCAGGTAATGCCGATTTCAAAAAATGGGGCGACGCGTGATTTTCGCAGAGACACCTCGGGCAATAGCGGGAAGTGTTTTGCCTGCCGTGCAGAGCGCGCGCGCGAGGGTTCCGGGATGTCGGCGGCCAGCAGCGCATTGGTTAGTTCCTTCTGGATGATCGGCCCTGACGACTGTGGTGGTGGCTGATGGGCATTGCGCGCGGCCTGGCGTGATTTTGGCAGCACGCGAAAGCTGTCGAGAGCGTATCCGTTGGTCGTTGTGTAGATTCGCGCGGAGACAATATCGAACTGCATGCGTTCGAAGGCATTGGTAATTCGAGAAAATACGCCTACCTCGTCTTGCGTCATGACCAGGACTTCAAGAAGCGCGCCGTGATCGTCCTCGCGGACAAAGATGCGCGGCGCGACGGGTGCGACATCGTCCTTGATTGCTTCGGCGTGCCAGACTAAATCGTCAACATCGAAACGCTGGAAGTAACGCTCATTTACCTGCCGCCAAATCGGCGGCTCTGTTTCCGCGTTCATTCGGCTTAGTGCGTCGCGCCGTTTGAATTCAATGAAGTGCGGGTTGATCGCGCTATCACCGCGCAACAAGCGCCGCGTCGCTCTGAAAAGTTCCTCCAACAGTTTTGCTTTCCAACCATTCCAGACGTGGGGGCTGGTTCCGCGTATATCGGCCACAGTCAGCAGATACAACGCGGTGAGACGATATTCATCACCAACAAGCGAAGCAAATTGGGAAATTACCTCGGGGTCGGAAAGGTCTTGCTTTTGGGCCGTTGCTGACATCAGCAGATGCGTCTCGACTAGCCATTCAACCAGCTCGATTTGCGGCTTTGGCAACCCCAACCGGCGGCAAAAGCGATGCGCATCACGGGTGCCGAGTTTTGAGTGGTCTCCACCACGCCCCTTCGCGATATCGTGAAACAGGCAGGCAAGGTACAAGACGTGTTTCTCTTCAAATGCACTTGCCAACTCATGACAAAAAGGAAACTCATGCGAAAAGCGCGGTAGCACCAAACGGCGCATATTTCTCAGCACCATCAGGATGTGCTCGTCCACTGTGTAGACATGAAACAGGTCGTGTTGCATTTGTCCGACAATTCGCCCAAACGCCGGCAAATAGCGACCGAGAATGCCATAACGACTGAGCCGCCTCATGGTAAAAGTCAGACGCTCGCTTTGCAGGATGTTGAGAAACGTATCGTTCACGTCGCGATCTTCACGAAATGCTGGGCCGATATTTGGCGCTTCCCGCCAAATTGCCCTTAACGTTTCAGCCGAAAAAAATTCCGCTTCACGCGTTCGCTGGAGCGCCAAGAATGCGCGAAATATTGCCCGCGGATCGCGTCGAAAAATGCCCAGATCAACGGCTGCAAGATTGCCGTTTACCAGCTCAAAATCTTCGTCTATCTTGCGGACAAGATCGCGTTCCTTGCGCAAGATTTTCTCGCTCAGATTGGCGAGAAGAATTGAGTTGAGCTGCCAGATGACTTTAGCGGAAAGGTAGTAACGACGCATCAAAACTTCCGAGGCCAACTTGGCGCGTGTGGGTTTCAGCTTGAGTTGCTGGGCAAGTGTTGTTTGATGGTCAAACACGAGGCGATCTTCGCGTCGTCCAGCAAGGTAATGCAGGCGAATGCGCAAGTCGATCAATATTCGTCGGTGTTGGGCGATGAGCTTGGCCTCGGCCCCGGTTAGCAGTCCTGCCGTTGCAAGCGCGGACCAGTCAGCCAAGGCTTCGCCACCGATATTTGCAGCGCGTGCAATCCAGAGCACGGTTTGCAAATCACGCAGACCGCCCGGACTTTCTTTGATGTTCGGTTCGAGATTGAGCGCAATATCATGGTGCCTCGCATGGCGCCGCCGCTGCTCGTCCAACTTGGCTTGAAGAAAGGCGGGCAGAGCGCGCGCGCGGTTGAGCTGCGCCGTAAGTTTGGACGCGAGTTGTTTGTTCCCCCATAACCATCGCGCCTCTAACATGCTGGTGTCAACGGTGATGTCCTTGGAAGCTTCCTCGACACATTCATTGATGGTGCGCACAGAAATGCCGGGTTCCAGACCAACATCCCACAAAAAGCCAACAAACGCCTCGATCTTGGCTGTGTGATTGATGGGTTGTGCTTCCTCCGGTAGCAATACCAATATATCCACGTCCGAGGCTGGAAACAGAAAACCGCGGCCATATCCGCCAACTGCGATTAGGGCAATGTCGACCGGTAAGCCGATGTCCGTGGCGATACGTGAGATCAATGCATCAACCACTGCGGCGTGCTGGCGCAGATTTCGATCTGGTTGTGGACGCTTGAGGTAACTTGCCTTGATTAACGCGCGCTCCCCGGCAAGCCAATCTCGCAGAGGTTTCAGGTAGGCTAAACGTGTAAGCGGGTCGGTGTTCACCGCCGACTCACTCAAATCTACGCGTGTGCCGCAGTCGCGGTAGCCACGGGCGGTGGTGGGGAGCCGGCCGACAACGTCAGTACTTCATAACCCGTCGGCGTGACTAACACCGTGTGCTCCCATTGCGCCGACAGGCTGTGATCGGCTGTTACAACCGTCCAGCCATCCCCTAACATGCGGATATCCCTCTTTCCGGCATTGATCATGGGCTCGACGGTAAATATCATGCCCGCCTGAAGTTTCATCCCCTGTCCGGGCCTGCCGTAATGCAGAATCTGCGGATCTTCATGAAACTTTTGCCCGATGCCGTGACCACAGAACTCACGGACGACTGAAAACCCATTGCCTTCCGCGAGGGTTTGGATGGCATGACCGATATCGCCGATTGTCGCACCGGGCTTCACTTTGCGTATGCCACGCCACATCGCTTCGTAAGTGGTTTCACATAGACGCTTGGCTTGGATAGATGGCTCACCGACGTAAAACATTCGGCTGGTGTCACCATGGTAAGTCTGATGGATAACGGTTACGTCGATATTGATGACATCGCCGTTTTTCAGCACCTTATCTCCAGGAATACCATGGCAGACCTGATGATTGACCGAAGTGCAACAGGAAGCCGGGTAGGGGCGGTGCCCCGGTGGCGCGTAACCGAGCGTCGCAGGCACGGTCCCCTGAACGTCGACCATGTAATCATGACAAAGCCTGTCCAGCTTGCCGGTCGTCACACCGGGTTTAATGTACGGCGCGATGTAGTCGAGAACTTCCGATGCAAGTCTCCCTGCGGCACGCATTTTTTCGATGTCGGATTCGGATTTCAGAACGACGTTCATATTCGACTTCTACAGGAGGGCAACCGTGTCGCTAGTGGCGGGGTACCACCCACGCATTTGCCAATGCGGCTCCTGACAAAAAAATGGCGCATAGGACCTATCAAAACCGCCGAATTATACCAGCCAAGGGAGTCGCCCTCTCCTGCGCCCGCTTGTCCGGCCGTCAGTCTTTGCTTCCGCTGATCGGTCTGAACGGGTCTTTCTCTTGATGTCTGGCGCTTGATGGTAACCCTGCTTTCTCGCGCTTATTATGGTGCGGTGCCAACACCTCGCGCTCAAGCCAGAACTTGAATTTCCCGGCGGACGGATGGCGGATACGGGAAACGACGAGAATCACGGCGTTTTCCGAGAAGCCCTGCAGCCGCTCGCCGGGTATCACGCGGTAATCGGATTCGCCATAGGCGAATTGGTATGTTTTGGAAACAGTTTGCCCCAATACCTGCAATACGTCTTTGTCACAAAACCACAAGTGCCCAAAATCATCCTCAAAGACACGAATGTGGATGTTTCCAAACTCGTAGTAGCGACCTTGCCAAGGGACATAAGGCTGCTTTTTGGCCCAGCTGTAGTAGCCTGCCACTCCTTCAAGGATGGGTTTTGCCAGCAGTATGCCCCAAATGGGTATCGTCAATACTGCCGGAATGGCTCCTCCCATTTTCCAGTAAGCGAAACTGGAGAACGCAGCCGCCAAGCCTATGCGTAGCGTGACATTGAGTATCGGCTTGAATGACTCCACTTATTGCACGCCCCAGAGTTGCATTTTCGGTAATTTTGTGCTTAAAATTGAAAGCTTTACGAAAGTTTCTGAGAGCCCTAAGATCACGTTTCGCTTCGCAATTTCGTCGTAAATCGTCCCGCCCGCACCGTTAAGGTCTGGTGCAATGTTCGTTTGAACGTCGCCTAGTACGCCGGGTGGAAGACATAACCTTAACCAGAAAGAACTACTGATGTCTATAACCATGCGTCAAATGCTCGAAGCTGGTGTCCACTTTGGCCACCAAACGCGCTTCTGGAACCCAAAGATGGCCCCGTACATTTTCGGTGCCCGCAACAAAATTCATATCATCAACCTCGAAAAATCGCTGCCGATGTATCAAGAGGCATTGAAATTCGTCCGCACACTTGCCGCAAACAAAGGCACCATTCTTTTTGTCGG
>Ga0315900_10011939_pt1 | contig 10731 bp, 8 predicted proteins | sample LakEriMetagenome_FD_203521 | JGI IMG/M metagenome (GOLD analysis project Ga0315900, IMG submission 203521) | Freshwater fungal communities from buoy surface, Lake Erie, Ohio, United States - Buoy 12 MA114 | ecosystem: Environmental > Aquatic > Freshwater > Lake > Lake biofilm | place: USA: Lake...
AATAAAAAAAGTAAATATTTATTAAAAATAAAATATTATGGGATATACATACGACTGGAAATTAACAGGTATAAGAAAACAAAATACAGATACATTAGATAATGTAATTGTGAATACATATTGGAGATTAACAGGTGTTGATGAGACAGGACATTCTGGTAGTTTTACTGGAGCAACTCCGCTGAGTTTGGATTCTGTTGATACAGCATCATTTACCACATACGAAGAACTTAGTGAAAATCAAGTTTTAGGATGGGTAAAAGATATTGTTAGTGGGTCTGGTCCATCTAATTATTGGAGTCATATTCAATCTCAAATAGAGAAAGATATTAATGTACACAAATATAATAGAGTAATGGTAATGGAAAATGATTTACCTTGGGCAGAAACTTCTGGTAGTAATTCATACGGAGTAAATCCATTACCAGTATAATAAAATACCTAAATTTTCAACTTTATAAATATCCAAAGCATTATATTATGTTTTGGATATTTTTGTTATATTTATATGTGTATTTCATAACTAGCAAATACAAACTTAAAATACAAATTGTAGAAATAAAATGGCAGAAAGAATCGTATCACCTGGCGTATTCACAAGAGAAAATGACCTTTCCTTCTTAGCGCAAGGAATTGGTGAAATTGGAGCAGCATTTATAGGACCTTTTAAGCAAGGACCTGCATTTGTTCCAACTATTGTTAGAACGCAATCAGAGTTTGAAGAAATCTTCGGAACTCCTGATGGAACTTATTATACTGAACACGCAGTTCAAAACTATTTAAGAGAAGCTGGAACAGCAACAATCGTAAGGGTTGGTGGTATTGGTGGTTACACCCAAGCTGCACCTTTTGGTATTTTTGCATCTGGTTCATCTAACCAAAGTTTAGGTACTAAACTGATTGGAGTACTATACTCAACTCAAGTTGGAGATGAAGGTGTTGGATTTGCATCATCTACAATAACTAGCAACGATGCAGTTGATGGTTCATTTGTTATTAATGACCTAACTACTGGTGTTGATGTATCTGCATCGATTCTACCAACAGCTACTAATGATTTAGCAGATGTATTTGGAGAATCTCCGTTTGGAGCAAAAGCTGGTTATGCATACACTTACTTTGAAAACATTGCAGCTTTATATACTGGTTCTTTAGGAAACAACATTGTAGTATCTACTAATGCATTACCATCTCAAGTATATGGTGATGTTAAAACTGCAAAAACTCCGTATGTTAAATCTCAATTAATTAGTGGTGAAAGATATGACCTTTTCCGTTTTGTAACTTTAGGGCATGGTACATTATATAATACTAAATTTAAAATTGGTATCTCTAATGTAAAAGCAGCTGGTGAAGATGGTTCAACTGATTATGCAACATTTACTGTAACAGTTCGTTCATTCGCTGATACTGATAAGAGAAAGAGTGTTATTGAGACATTTAACAATGTAAACTTAGACCCTGCTTCTCCTAACTATATTGCTAAGAGAATTGGTGATAGATGGAATGAAATTGCAGCCGATGGTAAAATAACTGAAAATGGCGATTATACAAACAGATCAAAATTTGTAAGAGTTGAAATGGCTCAAAATAGTGTTGGAAATCCAATTTCAGCAGCACCATTTGGACATGGAGCATATACAAACCCAATTACTGCAACAGATGATACAGAAGCACAACAAATACCAGCAGTAGTTTATCAAACTGGTTCATTGGGTAATACATCATCATCTCCATTATACTTTAGTGGATTTGATTTTGAAACAATTGGCGTAGCAGGTGATAATAGAGAATATTTAAAACCAATTCCTGAAAGTGCACAAATTGGAGCAAACCAAGTATTTGCGTTTGATTCTAATGGTGGATTAAGTGTAGGAGCTTTATCTGGTTCTACATCAAGTGATATGGTTAAAAGACAATTCGTTCTTGGATTCCAAGAAGGTTTTGATGGATTAAACCCAACGGTAAAGGCTAACTTAGGTTTAGATATAGAAGCAGCAAACACACAAGGTTTTAACTGCGCAAATGCAGGAACAACAGGTACACAGGCATATACTAAAGCAATTAACGCTATATCAAACGCAGATGAATATGATATTAACTTAGTTGTAACTCCTGGTATCATCCGTTCTTTACACCCAACTATCACCAATAGAGTAATTGATATGGTTGAGGATAGACAAGATTGTTTCTATATCGCTGATTTTGTTGAAGCAGATGCATCTATAACTGAAGTAACTGAAAAAGCAAATGAAGTGGATTCTAACTATGTAGCAACTTACTACCCTTGGCTTAAGACAGTAGATGCTAATACAAACAAATTAATATCAGTTCCACCATCAGTATTGATGCCGGCTGTATTCGCTTCTAACGATAGATTAGCAGCTGAATGGTTCGCACCTGCTGGTTTAAATAGAGGTGGTATCATTGGAGCAGTTAGTGTATTGAATAGATTAACACACTCTGAAAGAGATACTTTATATGAGAACAAAGTAAACCCAATTGCAGCATTCCCTGGACAAGGTATTGTAGCATTCGGACAGAAGACATTACAAGATAAGGCTTCAGCATTAGATAGAATCAACGTAAGAAGATTACTTATCACTGTTAAGAAGTTCATAGCTTCAACATCTCGTTTCTTAGTGTTCGAACAAAACACAGCAACAACTCGTTCAAGATTCTTAAATACTGTAAACCCTTACTTAGAAGCAATTCAACAAAGACAAGGACTTTACGCATTTAGAGTTGTAATGGATGAATCTAACAACACACCTGATGTTATCGATAGAAACATTATGGCTGGACAGATTTTCTTACAACCGGCTAAGACAGCTGAATTCATCGTAATTGACTTCAACATCTTACCAACTGGAGCAAGTTTTAACGCTTAATACGAATTTAAGGTAACTTGATATTTATTAATATAAAATAAAAGGATAATAAAATGGCAGAAATACTAGAGTTTGATAAGATGTTCTATACGAACTTCGAACCTAAGATGAAAAATAGATATGTGATGGAAATCGATGGAATTCCTTCATATATGGTTAAAGCGGCAGCTAGACCTTCAATTAACTTTGAACCAATTGTGTTAGACCACATTAACATTAAAAGAAAGTTACAAGGTAAGGGTGAGTGGCAAGATATAACTGTAACACTTTATGACCCAATTGTTCCTTCTGGAGCACAAGCGGTAATGGAGTGGGTACGTTTAGGACACGAATCAATTACTGGTAGACGTGGATACGCAGATTTCTATAAAAAAGATATTGATTTCTATATGCTAGGTCCTGTTGGTGATAAAATCGAACAATGGAAGTTGAAAGGTGCATTTATTGTATCTGCAAACTTTGGTGATGTTTCATTTGATTCAAATGAAGTAGCAACTATTGAATTATCATTAGCTTACGATTACGCTATACTTGAATTCTAAAATATTCCTTACGGAAGCTACCGAAGGACAACCCTCATCAGAAATGGTGGGGGTTTTTTTATTTCCAATTTTTTTATTTTTATGTATTTATATATACAAACTTAAAAAAGATATAAAGTTATGGCAGAAGTTAATATTGCAAAAGAAACCCCTATACAGGGTGAAAGGAATAAATTTGATTTTCCTACGGAAGTAATTGAATTACCATCAAAAGGATTAGTATATCCAGAAGGACATCCTCTTAGAAAAGGTACTTGTGAGTTAAAGTATATGACAGCAAGAGAAGAAGATATTCTTGCAAACACAAACCTAATTAAGAAAGGTATTGTATTGGATAAATTATTTGAATCAGTAGTTGTTGAATCTGGTGTTAATCCAAATGATATTTTAATTGGTGATAAAAACGCTATTTTAATGGCAACTCGTATTTTAGGATATGGCGCCGATTATAAAATAGAAATAACAGACCCATTTAGTGGACAAAAACAAGAAGTAGTTATTGATTTAGGTAAAGTACAAACTAAAGATTTTGATGAATCCATTTTGAATTCAACAAATAGATATACTTTTAAGTTACCAACAATGGGTACTGAACTTGTTTTTAAATTACTAACACATGGTGATGAACAAGAAATAACTAGAGAAGTACAAGCTTTAGAAAAATTAAATAAGAATTCAGGCGCTTCATTTGATGTAACAACTCGTTTAAAATATATGATTGTTTCGGTTAATGGTAATGAAGATAGAGGATTTGTAAACAAATGGATAACTAACTCATTTTTAGCAAAAGATACTAAATCATTTAGAGCTTATGTTAAACAACTTTCACCTGATTTGGATATGAAATTCCAATTTGTATCAGATGCTACTGGCGAGACGGAGGCGCTGGACATACCATTTGGGATTAACTTTTTTTACCCTTCCAACTGATTATAAAACGATTCTTCATTCTCAAATTTGGGAAATGGTTCAATTCGGTAATGGATTTACTTGGTCAGAAGTTTATTACATGCCAACGTATCTTCGTAAATTTTATTTTAATAAATTAATAGAACTAAAGAAAAAAGAAGCAGAAGAACATAAAAAAGCTCAAGCAAAAATGAAATCATCTAAGGTGAGGATACGATAATATCCTCACTTTTTTATTTGCCGATATTTATAGAATATAAACACGCCGAATATGAAAAATAACAAACAAATTAAAAAAGAAGGTATATTCAGTTTAGCTGATAGATTTGTATCTAATTTCTTTAATGGGTTAAGTACTGGTGCAGCAAACACTATTATAAAAAAAGCTGAAAAAGCTGGAATCCCACCTCATTTGGTGAATGATATGAAAGAAATTGAAAAAATGACTAGAGAATTTGAAGAAAAAATAAAAAAACTAAAATAAGTTTAATTTTAGAAAATTATTGAATAAATGGCAGATAAGAAAGAAGAATCAACTCCAAAGAAACCCGAAAAGGCAAAACCAATCGGAGAGAAGGTAAGTATTAAGAATATTGAAGAATTAAGAGCAGCCAGAGAGAAGTATAATAAACTTCTTGAAAAGGGTACTGAACTTACCGAACAAGAGGTTGCCGATATGCGAGAGTTGGGTAAGGCTATTAGTATAACTGAAAAGGCACAAAAGAAAAAAAATGCTGAGCAGGAAAGGTCACGCAATATAGCAAGAGAAACAAAGAAAGAATTTGGTAGTATTCTTACTGGTATTGAATCAATAAGTAAAGTTTATTCAGGTTTAACAAGTGAACAAACACGAGCATTAACGGTTTCAAAACAAAGTCTTACAACACTTTTAGATTCAGGAAAGGTAACCGCTGAACAAGCGGAATATATGCAAGAAAGAGTATCTGATGTTGGTAAAATGGCAACTTTACAACAACAATTAGCAGAAACAGGACCTGAAGATGTAGAACGCCAAAAAGCAATATCTGAGGAGTATAAAGCTCAAAAGAAGGAAATTTTAGCTAAATTAGAAGCCGATTTTGATTCCGGCCTTATAACCAAAGAGCAATTTGTGGCGATGGGTAAGATGGTTAATGAGATGGATAAGGGATATAGTATAGCCACAAAATTATCAACTGTAAGTAAGGAACAAAAAGAAATAGTAGAAGGGCAAATAGCAGCATACGAAGGTATAAAGAAAACTTTAAAAGGTATAATTGCTACTGCACAATTATTTGCTAGTGGACCAGCTGGAATGCTTAGAATGACATTGGTGGGAGCTGGAGTAGCTATGACAAAACTAGGAAAAACAACCAGAGAGATGGGTGGTTTCTTAGGAGGTGCAACTGTATCTGCTACTGCATTAGGAACTGTATTTGATTCCGCTAATGATGTTGCTAAAGGATTATCCGAAGAAATGGGTGGTTTGAATGATGTAACATTCCAGAACCAATTGAATACAAACCTTATGGCCACTAATATGGGTATAAGTGGAACTGAGGCCGCAAAATTAACTGGTAACCTTGCTCGTTTAAATGGTAATAGTATTGAAACTGCACAAAACTTAGCAAATGGAGCTAAGGAAATGGCAAAAACAGCTGGAGTAGTACCAGCAGCTGTAATGGCTGATATGGCCGCATCTGCTGAAGAATTTGCATTATTTGGTAAAGATGGAGGAAAGAATATGCAACAAGCTGCAGTTCAAGCCGCTAAGATGGGTGTTAGTTTAAAAACCATGAGCGGAGTTGCTGATAACCTTTTAGATTTTGAAAATTCTATTAATAGTGAACTGGAATTGGGTGCAATGCTTGGTAAAAATATTAATTTAGATAGAGCAAGAGCATTAGCATACGAAGGGGATATTGCAGGAGCTACTCAAGAGACATTAGATGCATTAGGCGGTGTTGATGCGTTTAATAAAATGGATTATTTCCAAAAGAAAAAAACAGCCGAATTATTAGGTACTTCCGTTGAAGAATTACAAAAAATGGTTACCCAACAGGAAGAAGCAGCAACAATAGGTGGGCAGATAAATGGAGCATTCAATTCGATGACGGAAGGATTAACTGCAATAACAACAGGTCCTTTGGGTGGGTTTGTAAGTGGATTAAGTGGTGCAATCGGACAAACATCAGAAATAGCAGGTAACTTTAAAACAGCTGGTGATTTTGCAAAAGATACTTTTGGTAAAGCAAAAGATTTTTTTGGAGGAAAAAAACCTGGTGCACCTGATTTACCATCAAATCCCACAGAATCCATAACAGATTCAGTTACACAATCTGATGATGCTGGTGGTAAAGTATCTGGTCCGGGAGAAAAAGCTGGAGATGGTTTAAAAAGTTTAGCAGAAGGTTTGGAAGCAATGGGTACTACAAAAGTATTATTTGGTGCATTGAACTTAATACCAACTGCATTGGGTTTACTTCTTATGGTAGTTGGTATCCCATCACTTTTGGGTATTGGTGCATTTGGTACTAATGCTGGAATTGCATTATTATATCTTGCTGAAGGTTTGGAAGCAATGGGTACTACAAAAGTATTATTTGGTGCATTAACCTTAATACCAACTGCATTAGGATTTGCTTTAATGACATTGGGTGTAATTGGATTGGCTGGTGTTGCACTTTTAGGAGCACCAGCTGGGGCAGGATTGATAGCATTAGGAGCAGGATTAGCATCATTTGGTGCAACTGCCGGAACTGTGGGTTGGTTGGGAGTTGCCGTAATTTTGGCATTAGGGGCCGCTTTTACATTATTTGCGTTTGGATTGAGTTTATTAGCACCATTAGTTGAATCAATTGGAAATGCAATTGGTAGTGTGGTAGAATCAATAGCAGCCGGTATTGTTATGATTGTTGGAAGTATAAGTGATTTATTGGTTAATGTATTACCATTACTCAATTTAGAAGCAGCAGCCGGAATCTTAGCAATGGCCGCTTCATTTACTGTATTAGCAGGTTCATTGGCATTGTTAAGTACTATGGGATTGGCAGCCATTCCTGTATTATTAGCAGTAGGTGCAGTAGGTGCTATTGGGGCTAGTTTATTTGGAGGTGGTGAGGGTGAAGGTGGAGCCGAAGGAGCCGAAGGCGGTGGTGATAGAACCGGTGAGTTAATTGATGAAATAAAAGGATTACGAGCAGACTTAATAGCTGGTAAAATAGCCGTAAATATAGATGGTCAAAAAGTTACTTCTAATATAGGGAAGGTAGTTGCTAGAAATAGTTCGAATTCATACGCTAAAGTATAACGATGGGAAAAGCATTAATAGATTTATTTAAAACAAAACAATTAGTAGATGGTCAAACAGCTGCTGAAAAGTACGAAATTCGTAATAGTAAAGATATAGAATTACGTTCATCTACTGGTGCTATGAATTTGCCATTTAAAGGAGCCCAAATACTAAGAAGAAATTTATCATCAAGAACAAAAGAAACAAGAATTGAAGAAGAAGTAACTGGGTTAAGAATTATATCTAAGTTAGCAGGACCTATTATATATGGTACTGATATTTTTAAATTAAGTACACAAAAAACCGAAATGGTTTCTGTAATGAAAGATTCGGTTAATCCAAACAATTCATCAGATAGTGGTCTTTTAGGAAACGCATTTGAAAAAGGAAAAGAAAAAGGATTAGAATTATTAAATAAAATAGGTGTACAACTTCCACAAAAACTAATACCAACCCGTATATTTTTAAATAAAGAATTTAAAGCAGGTAAAGAACCGGATACTATGGTTACACTTGCTAAAATTAAAGGAGATGGTGCTGGTAATTTAGCTGGAAAGTTTTTAGCTCAAAATGCAAAAGGAACTCCAAAACAAATAGGTAACCAAATATTAGGTGGTGGTATTAATTTACTAAAAGGTGAAGTTAAGAAAAAACTATTTGGAGCACCAAAGCAAGGTGCACAAAACCTTGCGAAAAAAGGTGAAAATGATGTTCAATATGATAGCACGGCGAGATATTCAGATACGATTAATCCAATTGATGAGGATTATTTCAAAAGAAATGACCTTTCATCTATATTAGTTGCACAAGGTACAAAAGAAAATGCTGACCCAGCTGTTAAAAAAAGAGTAGATGAATTAGTTCCTAAAGGAAAATCTATAACTACTTCAAAAAATCCATTTGCTAAGTTAGGTGAAAAAATTGGTGATATTAAAAAAGAAAGTGAACAAAAATTATCGCAAGCAAAAAAAGTAGGACAACAACAATTATCAGCTGGTAAAAAAGTTGGTGATACTAAAGATGGCGGGTCATCAACTGGAGCAGATTCAATAATTAGATATTCCGATACTGTTGATGAAACACAGGATGATGCAAAGTTAAGAAATGACCTTTCCACTATACTTCTATCAAAAGTACAAAAAGAAACTCAAAATCCTGATAATAAAAAGCAAATTGATGCAATAAAAGGTAATGTAGGCGCTTTAAATGTAAAACAAAACCCATTTGCAAAATCCGCCGATAAAGTTAAATCGGCAGATACTGAAACAAAACCCGGATTAGAATCTGGTAGAAAATTAGGGCAACAATCTATTGCAGCTGGTAAAAAAATTGGTGAGACAGCGGATACTGCTGGGGGTAAAATTGTATATTCTAATACTGTAGATGAAACACAAGATGATGTAAAATTAAGAAATGATTTATCAACAAAATTACAAGCATTAGTACAAGCAAGCAGTGCGGTTACTTCGACCGGTGGTACTATTTCTGGATTGTCCAGGTCCGATGTGACAAAAAATATGTATTCAACGGAGAAAAATAGTAAAACCGGTAAAAAGGCAGTATCTTTAAAAACAAAATATGGCATAGATAGTTCAGATAAGTTGGATTTCTTAAATGAAAAAACAGTATACACATCTGACCCTCTCCAATTAAGAGATGGTACACTATTAGATGACCATGATTTTATAATTCTTAAATTCAAATCAATTCATACAGGAGAGGTTGTAAGTTTTAGAGCAACTGTAAGTGGTATATCGGAAACAATATCACCATCATGGGATAGTGCAAAGTTTATAGGTTCTCCTTTTAATTATTACACATATTCAAGTATAGAAAGAAGTGTAAGTTTTAATTTTAAAGTATATTCAACAACACCTACACAACACATAGCATGTTGGCAACGATTAAACTTTTTAACTGGATTAACATACCCACAGGGTTACTCCGGTCCATACGCAGTTCCTCCATTTGTAGAATTCACATTGGGTAGTTTATATAAACGTAGAGCTACTTATATTGAATCTCTATCATACGCTGTAGATGATAATGGTGGTTGGGAAATTGGTTCTATTGGAGTATCCGAAAAGGTAAAGGTTAATGGTAAAGATGTTTCGATGAAAGATTACAAATTACCAATGGTTGTAGATGTTTCCATTACTTTAAAAATATTGGAAGCAAAAGGTACAACCGATGCTAAAAAGTTTTATGGATTTTCTAGATTGGGGGCAAATAATTCAGTTCCACCAATGAATGATAAACCAACTACATCAACTAACGCACAAAAAGCAGGCGATTCTAACATATCAGCAGATTCAACCAAAGTTGAATCATCCGAAACTCTTAAACAAGGTAATTTAAAAACTTTAAATAATAAAGAAGCTAATAAAGAAACGGACGGAAATAAATCCGCAATCTCTAGTTTTACGAAGAAAGATACAGGACCTCAATTTGATGCCTTTGGTAATATAACTAACGAAGGTAAATTTTCTAGAAAGTTTGTAAGCGGTCCTCAATTTGATGCCTTTGGTAATATAACTAACGAAGGGCAATTTTAAATATATAACTTATGAGCAGATATAGAAATAATCCTACTAAAAAAACTTTTGATGGCAGAGAAGTATATAGAACAAGAATATACCCAAATATTCCATTAAAGGATACGGATGTTTATGTAATGACCGAAACTGGTGACAGACTGGATACATTGGCATTTCAATATTACGAAGATTCATCATTGTGGTGGATAATCGCTGCGGCGAATAATATACATGATGCACCAATGGGATTACAAGATGGTACTATATTAAGAATACCATTAAACTACATTCAAATAAACAGTAATTTTATAAAATAATTTATGTCAAGTTTTCCTAATTTATCAAATTTAGCGGGGTATGTAAAAAAGGCATTAGATAACAGAATTGGTAATATTCAAAACATATCGCAATTAAATGCTTGGGTTAGAGTATCCTCTGGTGTTGGCGGAGGGCTTATGTTGTTGTCTAATCCTAATTTTGGATTATTTAAAGCAGCTGGTGAAAATGGGTCTATATACGGAAATGGTACATCCAGTGGTACATTAGGAACTACCTGGGGAGGTGGCCCAGTTTATGCGGAA
>Ga0315900_10011940_pt1 | contig 10730 bp, 8 predicted proteins | sample LakEriMetagenome_FD_203521 | JGI IMG/M metagenome (GOLD analysis project Ga0315900, IMG submission 203521) | Freshwater fungal communities from buoy surface, Lake Erie, Ohio, United States - Buoy 12 MA114 | ecosystem: Environmental > Aquatic > Freshwater > Lake > Lake biofilm | place: USA: Lake...
CGATCCGCTCGAACTTCATCCTGAATCTCGGGTATGGTGACCCGGCTGCGGTGCCAGCCCGCCTGCCGCGACTGCCCTTCCAGGACGCCTGCACGCTCATCTGATCGGCCGCCCGCCTCGCGCGCCTCGGCCGGCGTACGGGCGCATCGACGCCGCCGCCCGCATCTCCCACCCCTCGCCGTCCCCCGGAGGTCACATGAACCACCGACCCGCCCGATACCTCGCCCTCGCGCTCGCCGGCGCCCTGCCGCTGGCCGCCGGTGCTCAGGAGTTTCCCAATCGCCCGATCCGCATCGTCGTCGCCTTCCCGCCCGGGGGGGCGACCGACGTGCTGGCCCGCCTGGTCCAGCCCAAGCTCGCCGACACCTTCGGACGCAGCGTGCTGGTGGACAATCGCGGCGGCGCTGGCGGCAACATCGGCGCGCAGATCGTCGCGCGCTCGGCACCCGACGGACACACGCTGCTCGTCACCAGCGTGGCCTTTGCCGTGAACGTCAGCCTGTTCAGCAAGCCCGGCTACGAGATCTCCGACTTCGCGCCGGTCGCGATGGGGACCCTGGCGCCGAACATCATCTTCGTGCATCCGTCGGTGAAGGCCACGAACCTGAAGGAGCTGATCGCGCTCGCGCGTCGGGAACCGATGAGCTACGCGTCCTCCGGGACGGGAACGACCACGCACCTGGCCGCCGAGATGCTGTTCCGGCAGTTGAACAAGCTCGACGTCACGCATGTGCCGCACACGCCGGCGGCCGCCGCGAACACGGTCGTCGCCGGGCAGGTGCCGATCGGCAGCACCTCGATGCCGCCGATGGTGCCGCTCGCGCAAGCCGGCAAGGTGCGCCCGATCGCGGTGACCAGCGCGACGCGCGCCTCGGTGCTGCCCGACGTGCCCACGGTGGCCGAACTGGGCTACCCCGGTTTCGCCGACTACACCTGGGCAGGGGTGCTCGCGCCGGCGCAGGTCCCCGCGGCGGTGATCCGCCGTCTCAATGCCGAGATCAATCGCGCCCTCACCTCCGCCGACGTGCGCGATCGCATGCTCGCGCTGGCGAGCGAGCCCAACCCGATGACCCCGGCCGAGTTCGGCAAGCTGCTGCGCAGCGATGTCGAGCGCTACCGGAAGATGGTCCGCGAACTCGGCCTCAAGGCCGACTAGGAGCGCGCGATGGCGGCGGGCATCGATCGCAACAGCATCACCGACGCGGTCATCGCGTCCTTCGCGGGGGCCGGGGACGCGCGCACCCGCGAGGTCATGGCCGCGCTGGTGCGCCATCTGCACGATTTCGCGCGCGAGGTGGACCTGCGCCCCGAGGAGTGGCGCGCGGCGGTGGCCTTCCTCACCGATGCAGCGCGCATCACCGACGAGGCCCGCAACGAGTTCGTGCTGGCCTCCGACGTGCTGGGCTTCACCTCGCTCACCGACCTTCTGCGCAGTGCCCCGGGAGCGACGCCGCGCAGCGTGCTCGGTCCGTTCCACGCCGAGGGCGCGCCCGAGCGCGCGCCGGGTGCGGTCCTCGCGCCCGGGCGGGCCGGCCAGAGGGTCAGGGTGCATGGGCGGGTGCTCGACGTCGCGGGTAGCCCGGTGCCGGGGGCGGTGATCGATTTCTGGCAGGCGGACGCGGAAGGGCGCTACTGGCAGCAGGACCCCACGCAGACACCCGAGGACTTCCGGTTCAGGATGCGCGCGGGCGAAGACGGCGCCTATGCGTTCGAGACCGTGCGCCCGGCGCCCTATACCGTCCCCTACGATGGTCCGGTGGGCCGACTGCTGCGCGCGCTGGGTCGGCATGCCTGGCGGCCCGCGCATTTCCATTTCCGCGTGGAGGCGCCCGGATTCGCACCGCTGACCACCGAAGTCTTTCCCGAGGACGATCCCTACCTCGCCCAGGACGCGGTGTTCGGCGTGCGCGAAGCGCTGGTCGCGCGCCTCGAGCCCGTCGCGGGCACGCCGGCGCTGGAACTGGCGTTCGATTTCCGGCTCGCGCGAGCGGAGTAGCCGCCTGGACGCGCGCGCCGATACCGGGCTCGCGCGGCTCCTGCGCGAGTCCGTGCCCACGATGCTGGTGGGCATCGCGCAAGGGGCGGCGCTGGTCTCCGAGACGGTACTGGCGGGGACGCTCGGGACCGGGGCGCTCGCCGCCTACGCACTGGTGCTGCCCTTCGCGCTGCTGATGGCGTTCATGTCCACCGGGGCCATGGGCGGTGGCGTGAGTTCGGCGGTCGCCCGAGCGCTCGGCGCAGGCCGTCGCCGCGAGGCGGCCGCCCTGGTCGGGCACGCGCTGCTGATCGGCGGGGGGCTCGGACTTGCGTTCGCGATCCTGATGGCCCTGTGCGCCGATGCGCTGTTCGGCGCCCTGGGTGCAAGCGGCGCGCTGCGTGAAGACGCCGCCGCCTATGCACGCCTGCTGTTCATCGGCGTGCCCCTGCACTGGATCGCCGCGACGCTGGCCTCCGTGCTGCGGGGAGCCGGGGTGATGGATCTTCCCGCGCGAGCGATCATCGGCGCGTGGCTGGTCGAGCCGCCGCTGGCGGCGGGCCTGGTCCTGGGCCTGGGACCCTTGCCCGCGCTCGGGCTGGCCGGCATCGCGGTGGCCTACACGGCGGCGTTCGCGCTGGCCACCCTGGTGCTGCTTCGGGCCGTGCTCGGCGGGGCCTGCGGGTTCCGACCCCGCCTCCGCGTGAGGCTGCGCGTCCGGTTGTTCCGCCGCATCCTGTCGGTGGGGGCGATCGCCTCGGTGATGGCGACCCTCGCGGTGCTCACCGGCATCGTCGTCACCCGGCTGGTGGCCCACCACGGCGCGGCGGCGATCGCGGGCTGGGGCATCGCGGCGCGGCTCGAGTTCCTGATGGTGCCGCTGGCCTTCGGCGTGGGCGCCACCCTGACCCAGCGCGTTGGCCGGATGGTGGGCGCCGGGCTCTGGGACGACGCCCGGCGGCTGGCGTGGCGCGGTGCCCTCGCCGTGGCGCTGGGCAGCGGGGTGATCGGGCTGCTGGTGGCGGCGTGGCCGCAGGCGTGGGTGTGGATGTTCACGGACGATCCGGCGGTGGCCGCCATCGCCGCGCAGGCGCTGCGGTCGATCGGCCCGGCGTATGCCGCCCTCGGGTTGGGCATGGCGCTGTATTTCGCCAGCCAGGGGGCTGGCCGCATGGGTCGGCCGTTCGTGGCGGCCCTGCTGCGCGTGGGCTGCGCGGCCGGCGGCGGCGCGCTGGCCGGCTACGCCGGCTGGGGGCTGGGCGGGGTGTTCGACGCGGTGGCGCTCGGGCTCGTGGTCTACGCGGTGGTGATGGGTTCGGGCGTGCGTCGGGGCCTTTGGCGGCCGTCGTCGTGACGCGGTCTTGCGCGGGTTCCCCCTCGGCGGTACGGTGCGCGGTCGATGCCTGCTGAAGCCGCTCCCCCTCCGTCCGCCGGCGCCGGCGCCGCCGCAACCGCGAGCGAGCGCGCGCGCGCGACGCTGCGGCTGCTTGCCGCCCGGCGCGAGCCGCCGACGCCCGAGAACTACGCGCGCGCCTACGAGGCGATCGTGCGGCTGGCGGCGGGCGATGCCGCCAGCACGCAGCGCCCCGGTTCGGCCGGGATCACGTTCGCAGCCCCGACCCTGGCGCCGCTGCCGGATGATCCCGAAGCTCCGAGGCCGGCGGTGGATGCGACCGACTGGGCGCAGCTGATCCGCGACCTGCTGCGCCAGCTCGAACTGCGCCACGCGGGCGTATCGATGGCACAGAAGCGAGAGGGGCTGGAGCGCCTGCTGATCACCGCGAGGCGCTCGCCGCAACTCGGCGAGAAGCTGGCCACCCTGATCCGCGTCTGGGGCGAGGGGCCCGCCGTGGCGCCGGGCACGGTTCCGGTCGAAGAGGGCGGACGTGCGCCCAGTGCCGCCGCGGTCGAGAGCGGTGCGAGCGCAGGCGCGGACATCGGACGCCCGGGCCTGCCGGTGGCGGGTTTCGCGCCCGCACGGCCCGTCGCCGCGGTCCCGATCGTCGATGAACTGGGCAGCCGGCTGGTGGCCTCGCTGCAGGCCTGGCTGGTCGCGGAGGCGCAACCCCGGTTGAAAGCCGAGCGCGCCGCCTCCGCGGCGCTGGAGCGGCTGATCGAGCGCGTGGCGGCCACCCGTTCGGCCGCCGACTGCGAGGAGATCGAGGCCGGCGCGCAGACGCTGCTGCGCGAACTCGACCGCCTGCGCGCCGAGCGCGAAGACGCCCTGCAGGCGGCCGTCGGGCTCGTGCGCATGCTGCTCGACAACCTCGCCTCGCTCGTCGAGGATGATCGCTGGGTGTCCGGGCAACTCGAGGTGCTCGCACGCACGCTCTCGCAACCGCCCACCGCACGAACGCTCGAGCGCGCGCGGGCGCAGTTCCAGGACACGCTCGAGCGGCAGGCGGCGCTGCGCGAGAGCCTGCGCGAGACCAAGCGCTCGCTCAAGGCGCTGATCGAGGTCTTCGTCCAGCGCGTGGGCGAACTCGCGCGTACCGCCGACACGCACCAGTCCCGGCTCGCGCGGCATCTCGATGCCGTGCGCGGCACCCACGACGTGCCCGGCCTGCGCTCGCGCATCGACGAGTTGCTGCAGGACGTGCGGGGCATGCAGATCGATGCGGTGCGCTCGCGCGACGAAGTCGTGGCGTTGCGTTCCGAATCCGAACAGGCGCAGGCGAGGGTAGCGGAGCTGGCGGCCGAGCTCGAGCGGGTCAGCGGCGCGATGCGCGAGGACGCCGACAGCGGTGCGCTGAACCGCCGCGGACTCGACGAGGTGCTGCTTCGCGAGACGCAGCAGGCCGAGCGCGACGGACAGCCCCTGTGCGTGGTGATGCTCGACCTCGACGAATTCCGCCTGCTCGCCGATCGCCTCGGCGAGGGGGCCGGCATCCAGGCGCGGCGGCACCTGGTGGATTCGGTACGCCCGCTGCTCGCTCCCGCCGACTCCATCGGGCGCGGGGCGGGCGAGGGATTCGTTCTGGTGATGCCGGGCATCGGTTCGGTCGAGGCCGCGCGCCGGGTGCGCCGTCTTCAGCGCGAACTGACCCGTGCGTTCTTCCTGCATGCGCAGGAGCGGGTGCTGGTGACCTTCAGCGCGGGCATCGCGCAGCGGACGCCCGGCGAGGACCGGATCGCGCTGCTGGCCCGCGCAGGCGCGGCGATGCAGCAGGCGCGTCGATCCGGACGCAACCAGGTGGTGACCTCCTGAACGCCGCCGGGCGCTCGGCGTGCCCTGGTCCTCAGCCCAGCGCCAGCGCCACGAACTGGGTCTGCTGGTGGGCCGCGAAATTGTCGTCCGAGGCCAGCACGAGCGTGGGTGCCCCGGTCGCGGGATCGGGCGGCCCCCAGCCCATGGCCTCGAAGTTGTCGGGGACGAACGGGCTGCCATCGCCGTGGCGCAGCGATCCGAGGTCCAGCCACAGCCGCTTCTCCATCGGAGTCCAGCGGGTGCCCGCGATGGAGGGACGCCCCGCGACATTCGTGGCGTAGGCGGCCGAGGCCAGCCACAACCGTGCGCTGTATCCGCCCAGCGGCGTGTAGCCCCGCTCGAGCATCAGGAAGCGGTCCTTTCCGAGCCACAGCATCTCGGTCAACCCGTTGACGGCCGGCAGCATCGGCACCAGCGGCGGTATCGGCAGCGGGTCGACCGGGTAGATCCAGGCCGGGCCGGGTCGGCCGGTGACCAGGTCGATCGATTGCACGCGGACCGGGGAGGACTGGTCGACGCCCGGAGCCGGGCCGTCCTGGACCAGGGCCACCTCGCTGGCGATGTAGGCGCGGCGACCGACCGGGTCGAGGGCGAGCGACTCCACCGAACGGTTGTTGCGGATGCCGCGATCGCCCGGCTCGTTTCCGCCGACGCTGCCGTAGGGGGCGAAGGTCGCCGGCAGCCGCCAGTCGCGTATCCATGACCCGTCCGGCGTCGCGCTGCGCAGGCTGGGCGCCGCGCGACGGCTCGCGCTGCGCTCGCCCTCGTCGATCCACAGCAGGTGTCCGGTGAGCGGATCGATGCGGATGCCCTCCGGATCGACCAGGCCGGCTTCGTAGGGGCGTCCGGCAGCGTCGCGCAGCCTGCGCACGCCGGTGAACCGGATGCCGTTCATGCCCGGTCGGGGCGAGGTCCGGAACGCGCGCAGGTCGATCTCCAGCGTGAACAGCCGCGCGGGGCCGAGGCCGCCCCGGTCATCGCTGATCGCCACCCACTGGCCTGCGCCGTCATGGTCGAGTCCCGACAGGCCGCCGACCAGCAGTCCGTCGACGGTGGTCTCGCGAGGCACGACCTGCAGGCCCAGGAAGCGGGGCCGGCGTTCGAACGCGGACGGGGGCGGAGGGCGGTTGCCGGCGGCGACGCGCTCGGCCGCCGCGCGCTCGGCGGCGCTCGCCATGGGCGCGCGGGCGCCCGCGTGGGGCGAGCCGATGGCCATCGCAACCAGGCCGGCGAGACCGACGCAGGCGCGGCGCCGACGCTCCGGTATGCTTGGTCGGGTGCCCGGATCGCGAGGGTTCATCGCGCAAGCATAGCGCGGCCGGGCGCCCGGTCTGCCCACGGGCGCCGATGCGCGCCCGGTTTCATCGAGGATGTCCGCCGTGTCCCAGTCCGACTCCGTCGCGGCCCGCGCTGCCGCCGATTCCGCCAGCGATGACCGTCCCGCGCTGCCGCTCGCCGGCATCAAGGTGCTGGAGCTCGGCCAGCTGATCGCCGGTCCGTTCGCCGGCAAGATGCTGGCCGATTTCGGCGCCGACGTGATCAAGGTCGAGCCACCCGGTGCCGGAGATCCGCTGCGCAAGTGGCGACTGCTGCGCAACGGCACGTCGGTCTGGTGGCAGGTGCAGTCGCGCAACAAGCGTTCGGTGGCGATCGACCTTCGCGACCCCGATGGCCAGGCCCTGTGCCGCAGGCTGGCGGCGGAGGCGGACGTGCTGATCGAGAACTTCAAGCCCGGCACGCTGGAGGGCTGGGGACTGTCGCCGGCCGAACTCATGCAGGCGAACCCCGGCCTGGTGGTGCTGCGGATCTCCGGGTTCGGGCAGGACGGCCCCTACGCCGACCGGCCCGGCTTCGGCGTGATCGCCGAGGCGATGGGCGGGTTGCGACACCTCTCCGGCGAGCCGGGACGGTTGCCGGTACGCGTAGGGGTTTCGATCGGCGACACGCTCGCGGCGCTGCATGGCGTGATCGGCGTGCTGCTCGCGCTGCTGCACCGGCGCAGCAGCGAGGGACGCGGACAGGTGATCGACATCGGGCTCTACGAGGCGGTGTTCAACTGCATGGAAAGCCTGTTGCCGGAATACAGCGCGTTCGGCACGGTGCGCGAACCCGCGGGCAGCGCGTTGCCCGGGATCGCGCCGAGCAATGCCTACTTCTGCGCCGACGGAGCGGTGCTGATCGGCGGCAACGGGGACAGCATCTTCCGGCGACTGATGGACCTGATCGGTCGTCCGGACCTGCGCGACGACCCGCAACTGGCCGCCAACGACGGCCGGGCGCGCCGCGCCGCCGAACTGGATGCGGCGATCGGCGAGTGGACCGCAAGCCGGCCGCTGGCCGAGGTACTCGAGGGACTGAACCGGGCGCGGGTTCCGGCAGGGCGCATCTACACCGCGCGCGACATCGCCGAGGATCCGCACTATCGGGCGCGCGGCATGATCCAGCGCATCGTCGCCTCCGATGGCGAGCCCCTCGAGGTGCCGGGCGTGGTACCGCGGCTGTCCGGGACGCCGGGGCAGTTGCGCCGGGTGGCCCCGTTGCTCGGCGAGCACACGCTGCAGGTGTTGCGCGAGGCCGGGGTGAGCGAGGCCTCGATCGAGCGCCTGCGCGAGCGCGGCGTGATCCAGGACGGCGAGCCGGGCGCTTCGCGATGAGCACCGGGGAGAGGGAACACGGCGAGCGCATGATCGACCGGCTGGACCACCTCGTGCTGACCACCGCGCATCCGGAGGCCTGCATCGACTTCTACACCCGCGTGCTCGGCATGACGCTGGAGCGGTTCGGGGCGAGCGCGACGCTGCCGCAGGGGCGGCTGGCGCTGCGGTTCGGACGGCAGAAGATCAACGTGCACGTGAAGGGCGCGGAGTTCCAGCCTCACGCCCACCTGCCGGTGCCGGGCGCGCTCGACCTGTGCTTCATCGTTTCGCAGCCGCTGGACGAGGTGATCGCGCGGCTGTCGAGCCTCGGGGTGCCGATCGTGGAGGGGCCGGGGCCGCGCACCGGGGCCTGCGGACCGATCCGGTCCATCTACCTGCGGGACCCCGACCTGAACCTGATCGAACTGTCCGAGTACCCCCGCGGCTGAGGCGACCCCGGCGTGCCGGGCGCGGCGAACCCGGGACGCGCGGGCGCAAAAAAAGGCCGGTCGAGTCGATGGCCCCCGGCCGGCCCAGCTGCCTGTCGCGTCCGCTGGCCGCGAGACGCCACGCGGCCAGTATTCACCCCGGGTGTAGCATTGGCAAGCCCTGACACACGCCGCCTCGCATGACGGGGCTGACGCCCGCGTACGGCCTGTCGGCTGGAAGGCGGGCGCAGCCGTTCGGCGGGTGGCATCGACTCGAGGAGTTCACCGGCATGCAGCAAGCGGACCTGGCGCGCCTGTCCGAATGGATCGGGCAGCGCGAATCGGACATCGACACCATCACCATCCCCTCGGTGCTGCGGCTGGCCGCCACCCTCGATCGCGACGACCCGCGGCCGCGCAACGGTGATCCGCTGCCCATCGGATGGCATTCGATCCTTTTCCCGCGCGTGGTCCGGCAGTCGCAGATCGGCCCGGATGGCCATCCCGAGCGTGGCGACTTCCTGCCGCCGGTGCCGCTGCCCCGACGCATGTTCGCCGGCAAGCGCATCCGCTTCGAGGGTGAACTGCGCGTGGGCGACGAGGTGCGGCGCGAGTCGGTGATCCAGAGCGTCACGCCGAAGCAGGGAAAGTCGGGCCAGATGGTGTTCGTCACCGTGCGCACCGAGATGTCCACCGGGCGCGGCGTGGCGGTGGTCGAGGAGCAGGACATCGTCTACCGCGAGGAGCCCGATCCGAACGCCCCGAAGCCGCCGGCGGCGGCCCAGGCCGCGCCGGGCACCCCCGTGTGGCGCAAGGTGGTCACCCCTGATCCGGTGATGCTGTTCCGCTACTCGGCGCTCACCTTCAACGGGCACCGCATCCACTACGACCACCCCTACGTGACCGGCACCGAGGGCTATCCGACCCTGGTGATGAACGGTGGCCTGACCACCCTGCTCGTGTTCGAACTCGCGCGTGCCTTCGGCCCGGCGCCGGTCCGGGAATTCTCCTCCCGCAACGTGCGCCCGCTGTTCGTGAACCGCGCGATCTCGCTGTGCGGGGAGCCCGCAGCGGACGGCCGCTCGGCCAGGCTCTGGGCCGAGGACGACACCGGCGCACTCGCGCTGTCGGCGACGGCCCAATTCGCGCAGTAGCCGGCGGTCGCGCCGATCCCCGCGCGGGCCGGTGCGGCCGACGGGGCCCGGCTGGGGCGCGGGAGCAGGGCGGCGGGATGGCCGGGCCCGTGCCGCGAGGCGGGCCGGTCCGATTGGGCTAAACTCGCACGTTTAGTCCCGGGAGGGTCGGACTCGCCTCCGACCGTGCGCCATGGAAGAATTCGCCCGCATCCGCCGCCTGCCGCCGTACGTGTTCAACATCACGGCCGAGCTCAAGATGGCGGCGCGCCGCCGTGGCGAGGACATCATCGACCTGTCGATGGGCAACCCCGACGGGCCGACGCCTCCGCACATCGTGGCCAAGCTGGTCGAGGCCGCGCAGCGCCAGGACACCCATGGCTACTCGGTGTCGAAGGGCATCCCGCGCCTGCGCCGTGCGATCTGCAACTGGTACCGCTCGCGGTACGGGGTCGATCTCGATCCGGACTCCGAGGCCATCGTCACCATCGGGTCGAAGGAAGGCATCGCCCACCTCGCGCTCGCGACGCTCGATCGCGGCGACATCGTGCTGGTGCCCAACCCCAGCTACCCGATCCACATCTACGGCCCGGTGATCGCCGGCGCCGACATCCGGCACGTGCGCATGACCCCGGGCGTGGACTTCTTCGACGAACTCGACCGGGCGATGAAGGAGTCCTACCCGAAGCCGAAGATGCTGATCCTCAACTTCCCGTCGAACCCGACGGGGCAGTGCGTGGAGCTGCCCTTCTTCGAGCGCATCATCGACATCGCGCGCCGCCACCAGATCTACGTGGTGCACGACCTCGCCTACGCGGACATCACCTTCGACGGCTACCGTGCGCCATCGATCCTCGAGGTGCCAGGCGCGCGCGAGGTGGCCGTGGAGTTCTTCACGATGTCGAAGAGCTACAACATGGCCGGCTGGCGCGTGGGCTTCATGGTCGGCAACCGCGACCTGGTCTCGGCGCTCGCGCGCATGAAGAGCTACCACGACTACGGGACGTTCACCCCGATCCAGGTGGCCTCCATCCTCGCGCTCGAAGGCCCGCAGGAGTGCGTCCAGGAGATCGCGCTCACCTACCAGAAGCGGCGCGACGTCATGGTGCAGGGGCTGCACTCGGCCGGCTGGATGGTGGAATCGCCGCGGGCGGCGATGTACATCTGGGCGCGTATTCCCGAGCCGTACGCGAAGATGGGCTCGCTCGAGTTCTCCAAGAAATTGCTCGAGGAGGCGAAGCTGGCCGCCTCGCCGGGCGTCGGGTTCGGCGAGTACGGCGACGACCACGTACGGCTTGCGCTGATCGAGAACGAGGCGCGCATCCGCCAGGCGGTGCGCGGGGTCAAGGA
>Ga0315900_10011942_pt1 | contig 10728 bp, 7 predicted proteins | sample LakEriMetagenome_FD_203521 | JGI IMG/M metagenome (GOLD analysis project Ga0315900, IMG submission 203521) | Freshwater fungal communities from buoy surface, Lake Erie, Ohio, United States - Buoy 12 MA114 | ecosystem: Environmental > Aquatic > Freshwater > Lake > Lake biofilm | place: USA: Lake...
TCTGGGGTCATTTACCATGATTTAGCTCATTATTGGGCTATTTTTAAGGCTTTTTGGCTGCTTTTTTTAGCTGCTTTTATCACAAAAATTTAGTAAATTCGGGACTCTTTTTTAGAAAGCACTCATGAGTAAGTACCCTATATATACGCAACTTAATTTACCTCAAATAAGTAAAGACATTTTAAAGTTTTGGCACGAGAACAAAACATTTGAAAAGTCCATTACAACACGTGAAGGTAAAACGCCTTGGGTATTTTATGAAGGTCCGCCAAGTGCGAATGGAATGCCGGGAATACATCACGTGATGGCTCGTGCTATAAAAGATATTTTTTGCAGATTTAAAACTTTACAAGGTTTTCAAGTAAAACGTAAAGCGGGTTGGGATACACATGGTTTGCCAATTGAATTAGGCGTAGAAAAATCATTGGGCATCACCAAAGAAGATATTGGAAATAAAAATTCGCCCAAATATATTTCGGTAGAAGATTACAATAAAGCTTGCCGAAAAGAAGTAATGAAGTATACCGATAAGTGGGAAGAAGTTACTTCGCAAATGGGTTATTGGGTAGATATGGGCGATCCATACATTACTTACGATAACAAATACATTGAAAGCGTATGGTGGTTATTGCAAAATTTATATAAGAAAGATCTTTTATACAAAGGATTTACCATTCAACCTTATTCTCCGGCAGCAGGAACAGGATTAAGTTCGCACGAATTAAATCAACCCGGTTGTTACAGAGATGTGAAAGATAGAACGGCCACAGTTCAATTTAAAATTCGCAAAAAAGAATTTGAAAAAAATACATTTCTCTCTTCATTTAAAAATGAGGCAGACGATTTTTACTTTATGGCATGGACCACTACACCTTGGACATTGCCATCAAACACCGCTTTAGCTGTTGGAAAAGATATTGAATACGTTGTAGTAAAAAGTTTTAATCCCTTTTCGGGAACGCCGCAAAATACAATTCTTGCAAAAGATCTGGTACACAAATATTTTTCTGAGAAACACACTGATCTAAAGTTTGAAGATTATAAAGCGGGCGATAAAAATATTCCATTTAAGATCATTGGTCATGTGAAAGGCGCAGATCTTGCAGGCATTCATTATGATCAATTACTTCCCTTTGCAGAACCGGAAGGAAATGCATTTAAAGTAGTAGTTGGCGATTTTGTTACCACCACAGATGGTACAGGAATTGTGCACATTGCTCCTAGCTTTGGTGCCGATGACTTTAAAGTTGCTAAGCAAAATAATATTGGCTCATTAACTCTGGTTGATAAGCGCGGTAAATTTTTACCGGAAGTACAAGATGGTGTTTTCTTATACGGCGAAGAGTATGTGAAAGAAGCCTATTTAAGTGATGATGAAAAGAAGGTCGAATTTGAAAAACAGAAAAAGATATTAGAAGCAGCAGGTAAAATAAAAGATCTGAAAGTATACTTAAGTGTTGATGAGCGTATTGTTTTAAAATTACAAGAAGAAGGAAAACTATTTAAGAAAGAAACTTACGAGCACAGTTACCCGCATTGCTGGAGAACTGATAAACCCGTGTTGTATTATCCTTTAGATTCATGGTTCATCAAATCAACGGCTGCAAAAGACCGCATGATGGAACTCAACAAAACCATCAACTGGAAGCCTGAATCAACAGGAACAGGACGTTTTGGTAATTGGCTAGAGAACTTGAATGATTGGAATTTATCGCGCTCTCGCTTTTGGGGAATTCCAATTCCTATTTGGACCAGCGAAGATAGAACAGAACAAATTTGCATTGGCTCTGCCGAACAATTACAAACTGAAATAGTGAACGCAATTGCCAAAGGCGCCATGAAAGAAAATCCGCTTGGGCAATTTAAAGCGGGCAATATGAGTAAAGAGAATTACGAAACATTTGATCTTCATAAACCATATGCCGATACCATTGTTTTAGAGAAGAACGGAAAACAATTGTTCCGCGAACCGGATCTAATTGACGTTTGGTTTGATAGTGGTGCCATGCCTTACGCGCAAGTACATTATCCTTTTGAGAACAAAGAATTAATCGATCAAAAAAAATATTTCCCTGCTGATTTTATTGCCGAAGGTGTTGATCAAACGCGCGGCTGGTTCTTTACATTACACGCTATTGCCACAATGAATTTTGATTCGGTGGCGTACAAAAATGTAGTATCTAACGGATTAGTGTTAGATAAGAACGGAAATAAAATGAGCAAACGCTTAGGTAATGCGGTTGATCCATTTACAACTTTAGATAAATACGGTGCTGATGCTACGCGTTGGTACATGATAGCGAATGCGGCGCCTTGGGATAATTTGAAATTTAATGAGGATGGAATTACCGATGTGCAGCGACAATTATTTGGTACGCTTTACAACACGTATGGATTTTATTCTCTTTACGCCAACGTAGATAATTTTATCATCGATGATCAAAATTGCATTCCGGTAAAAGAAAGACAAGAAGTAGACCGTTGGATCTTATCAAAATTGCATAGCTTAATAAAAGATGTAACTGAGCATTACGAAGCATTTGAACCGCATCGTGCGGCACGCAGCATTGAAGAATTTGTTGACGAACATTTAAGTAATTGGTATGTTCGCTTAAGCCGCCGTCGTTTTTGGAAAGGCGAAATGAGTTCCGATAAAAAAGCGGCTTATGAAACTTTGCACGAGTGTTTAAAGGTAGTATCGCAATTAATGAGTCCTATCGCGCCGTTCTTTGCAGATTGGATGTATCAAAATTTACGTACACCATTTAAAGATTCTGCTGTAAAAAACACCCGCCTTGCCGGCGGGCAGGAAACTTTTTTTGCACCTGAATCGATACACTTAACAGAGTTTGTAAAAGCAAACTCAAACATCATTGATATTGCTTTGGAGCAACGCATGGATCTTGCACAAAAGATCTCGTCGATGATACTCTCTATTCGTAAAAAAGAAAATATCAGAGTTCGTCAGCCTTTACAAAAGATTCAAATTCCTATTTTAGATAAAGACACTCAAGCAAAAATAGAAGCGGTAAAGGATCTTATTCTAGCGGAAGTTAACGTAAAAGAAATAGATTTTGTGGATGAGAGCAAAACGCAGATCACCAAGAATTTAAAGTTGAACTTTAAGACCTTAGGTAAAAAATGTGGCGCAAACATGAAAGCGGTACAAGAATTTGCCAAAGAAAATGGGCCAAAGATCATCAAGGACATTGAGCTTAGCGGAAAGCACGTGATCACAATAGCGGCAACAGAAATAGTGTTAGAGAATGAGGATGTGGAGATCATACCGGTAGACATTCCGGGCTGGAAGGTGGCTAATAGCGGGTCCTTAACAGTAGCCCTAGATGTGAGTATTTCCGATGAATTAAAGCAAGAGGGATTGGCTCGTGAGGTGGTTAATAGGATCCAAAACATCAGGAAAGACAAGGGTTTAGACGTTACAGATAAGATTTTGGTGAGAATTCAACAAAATGCTAAATTAGACTCAGCAATTAAGAACAATTTAAGTTATATTTGTTCTGAAACGCTTACGGGCGACCTGCAATTGGTGGATTCTTTAACGAGCGCTGGTGCAAATTTAGTAGAGGTTGATGAAACGATCTCTACACTGATCTCAATAGAAAAATTAAATTAAATAGAACTTAATAGAATGGCAAAAAAAGACAAAAAGAAAGCGAAGCCTGTTGCGAAGAAAGCGGCTAAGCCTGCGAAGAAGGCATCAAAACCGGCTGCGAAAAAGGTTGTGAAAAAAGCAGCACCAAAAAAAGCGGTAGCTAAGAAAGTAGCTAAGCCTGCAAAAAAAGCAGCTGCTAAACCAGTTAAGGCCGTTAAGAAAGAAGTTGTTGTAAAAGAAAAAAAACCGGCAGGCCTGCCTGCCGGCAAGGCAGGAAAACCAATCGACGCTATTGCTAAGAAAAAAGGCAAAGAAGACAATAAGGTAAAAAAAGGCGGTAAAAAATCAAAGAGCAGCGATGACGACGATGATGATGTGGATGTAAAAGATGATTACGAAAAACCTGAAGAGGATGATGAATTGGTTGGAGAATTAGATGAGGCCGGCTTAGTTGATCTTGAAGGAACAGTTGAAATTCCGGAACCTGAGGAAGACGAAGATGAAATGCCAATAAAACGCGGTCGTGGCCGTCGTAAAAAGAATGAAGGTAAATCAAGTGGTGGAAGTATGGAAGCGTATATTCGCAACCGCCCATTACAAGTTGACCTTTCAAAACCTTTGATCAAAAAACAAAGTGAGAAAGCGCCAAAGCCATTTTTAAATACTAAGGATAATCGCTCACGTTATACAGATAAGGAATTAGCTGAATTTAAAGAATTGATCCTTGAAAAATTAAAAGAAGCTCAAACCGACTATGATCTTTTGAAACAAACCTTGAGTAACGAAGATAACCATGGCACTGACGATACATCTCCAACATTCAAATTATTGGAAGATGGAAGTGACGTGATGAGTAAGGAAGAAACTGCTCAATTAGCTTCTCGTCAAGAAAAATACATTGTTAACTTAAAAAATGCTTTGGTTCGTATCGAAAATAAAAGCTACGGAATTTGCCGTGTAACAGGTAAGCTTATTCCTAAAGAGCGTTTACGCAGTGTGCCACACGCAACATTAAGTATAGATGCTAAATTAAACCAAAACAGTTAATTCATAATTTTAAGTATAAAATAAAGGTTATTTTTGCATTGCTTAAATAACCTTTTTTTATTGATGCTAAAAACGTTCCGCATACCTATCCTTACCTTGCTCTTGGTTCTGTTCGTTGATCAGTTCATTAAGATCTATATAAAACTTAACTATCCCTTAGGTGAAGTTGGAAGATTAGGTAATTGGTGCATCATACACTTCACTGAAAATCCCGGAATGGCTTTTGGAATGGAATTTGGTGGAGATTATGGTAAACTCATTTTAAGTGTGTTTCGAATTTTAGCAAGCATAGGTGGGATACTTTATATTCGTCATATTGTTCGTCACAAAGAAAATCCACTTTTCATATTCTGCGTTTCTCTTATTCTAGCAGGAGCTATTGGAAATATATTAGACAGCATTTTTTACGGCAGTATATTTACAGAAAGCGATGAGTTTTTAACGGCGCAATTGGTTTCTCCGGGTAACGGCTATTCTGGTTTTTTACATGGACATGTAGTTGATATGTTTTATTTTCCTCTTTATAACGGACATTTTCCTGAATGGTTCCCTATTTGGGGAGGCGAAGAGTTTCAGTTCTTTAGACCTATTTTTAATTTTGCTGATTTTGCAATTTCCATTGGCGTGGGCTTATTGATCGTTTTTCAAAAACGCATGCAAAAAAAGATAGTAGAGCCGGAAGCGCCAACTGAAGGCATTGCCGAGGAAACAACTACAGCACAACCATAACTTATGAGCAAAGAGGCCATTCTACTTATTAATCTCGGAACACCTGACGATCCTTCGCCAAGTAAAGTTGGCAAATACCTTACTCAATTTTTAAATGATAAACGTGTTATTGATATTAATCCGATCGGGAGATTCATTTTAGTAAATTGTATCATTGTTCCGTTTCGTAGTTTTAAATCCTCCAAATTATATAAAGCCATTTGGACAAAAGAAGGGTCACCTCTTTTGCTTAACAGCATTGATCTTAAAAATAAGCTACAACAAATTGTTTCGGCCGATACACACGTGGAACTCGCTATGCGTTATCAAACCCCAAGTATTAAAACTGCATTAGAGAATTTAAGAAAACTTCGTCCCGAAAAAATTCACATTATTCCTTTATACCCGCAATATGCTTCATCAAGCACCGGAAGTACTTTGGAAGAAGTATTAAATAGAATTAAAAGTTGGGAAGTAATTCCGAATTTGAATGTGATCAGTAAGTTTTACGATCATCCTAAATTTATTGAAGCGCTGGTAAACGAAGCCAAGAACTACGACATAAACAAATACGATCATATTGTGTTTAGCTATCACGGTTTACCTGAGCGTCAGATATTAAAAGGCGCAAAGCATTACGGAAACAACACCTGTCAAATGGGCGATTGTTGCAATAAAATAACAGCTAACAATCGTTATTGCTATCGAGCTAATTGCATGGAAACAACGAGGCAATTAGTAAAAGCATTGAATATTCCTGAAGGCAAATATACTTCCGCTTTTCAAAGTAGATTAGACAATAAATGGTTAAAGCCCTATAGTGATAAAGTTGTTGCTGAACTTGCCAAAAAAGGCGCAAAGAATATTTTAGTATTTTCGCCGGCCTTTGTAGCCGATTGTTTAGAAACCATCTATGAAATAGGAACTGAATACCAGGAAATATTTCATGAGCATGGAGGCGAAAAAGTTACGCTTGTAAAAAGCTTAAATAGTAGTGATGTTTGGGTGAAAGCGCTGAAAGAAATTGTGTTAAGTTAGATCCTTATACCTACCACTAAAACATCGTCAACCTGCTCCAAGTCTCCTTTCCATCTGGTAAATTCATCCGAAATTTTTATTGGTTGTTGTTGCAATGATAATGCAGAGTTCTTTAATATAAATTCATTCAACTCTTTGTATTTATACTTCTTTCCTTTTGGTCCGCCAAACTGATCCGCAAAACCATCGGTGTATAAATACAAAAGATCACTTGTAGTGGCTTCAACCGTATAGCGCTTGAAAGGCTCTTTCTTTTCACCTTGGCCAACGGGCATTTTATCGCAAGGTAATTTAGTGAGCTTACCGTTTGAGATCATCACCGGCGAATTATTGGCCGCGGCGTAAGTGATCTCTTTTGTGGCAGCATCCATACAAAGTAAAATTCCGTCGAAGCCATCTTTTTGTCCTTCCTTTCCAAGATTCTCAATTAACTTCTTTCTTGCATAATTAAATATTTCATCAACATTTAATATATGTTTTTCGTTAATGGCTTCATTTAAAAAAGTAATGTTCAATAAACTCATAAATGCACCCGGAACACCATGCCCTGTGCTATCGCAAACTGCTAAATAAAAACGTTCGGCGTATTTTGTTGCCCAATAAAAATCTCCGCTTACAATATCTTTAGGTTGAAAAACCACAAAATTATCCTTTATGTTTGCGTCAATAAATGATCTGTGCGCAATGAGTGTGTTCTGTATCTTTTTTGCATAATGTATACTATCCAAGATCTCGGATTGTTTTTCCTCGATCTTTTGTCTGCTCTCATTCAGCTCGCGTTTAAAAATATACACCACCGTAAGCGCCGCCATGATCACTGTAGCCAAATTTATGATATGAACTATCATATTGAATTTTAGATCCTCAATTGGGCTAAAATATTTGTATCCTATGATCGATAGGATCAAGATCAACATAGACACGCTCACAATAAATGCAATGTGTTTCACCTTATCGAAAATTAAGAGAGCGGGCATGGTGGTTACAATAAAGCCCATATAAAATCCTGCATCCTTTCCTGAAATAACATTTACCAATCCAAAACACAGCGGCGCAGCAAATGAAATATACACTCTCGCAAAATTTAGTCCGAAATACTTATTAAATACAGTGGTTAATGAAAAGATCACCATTCCAATAACAAAAACAAACGTATGAAAATAATATCCGTTTAATCCAAACAAGATTGCATAGAACAAACTAATTGGCACGCCCATTAAGCTGATCCCATTTACCAATTTGATCTTCTCAATAGTATCTTTGTCATAAGAAGTTCTGACGCCAATAGACAATAGTTTTAGAAGTAATTTTTGCATTAGAATAAATATAGGGAAAAAATATCCCTGTTCAAATGTAATTCGTGAAAATAATAGTGATTTATTCTATTTGAACTCAGCGCCTTAAAACGTAAGATCCTTGCCTTGATAAAAATCAAGCACTTTTAAACGCAATATATAATCGTATTTACTTTGCAATAAATTACTTTGCGCCACCAACAATCTATTTTTGGCCGTATTATAATCAAAGGCGCTAATGGCACCAACATTAAATTTTTGATCGGCCAAATCAAAAGAGGCTTGTGAAGCTTCAACACTTTTTTTATTCGCCATGTATCTTCCTAAAGCTGCTTTGGCACTTGTGTAAGCCTGAACAATTGTTTTATAAAGGTTTTGTTTAGCAAGATCTTGAGAATATTTTGCGTTCATTAAATTTAACTTTGCGTTCTTAACTCCTGTGTGTGTTTGCAAGCCGTTGAATAATGGAACGCTAATGGTAAATCCAAAGCTCTTATTCACATTATCTCTGAACTGATCGGCAAATGGAATTGTTTTAGTCACCAGCTCGGTGCGTGGCGAAAGAACATACTGTCCGCCTGTAGTAATGGCTGTTGTATCATAACCGGTAATATTAAATCCTGTAATGTTTTTTGCCAAACCCGATGTTCCTGTTCCCATGGAGCCATTCATGCTAATGGTAGGGCTTCTTCTTCCTCGCGCTGTTGCTAAGGTTTTTTCGGAGCTTAATAAACTATACTCTGCTGATCTGATACCCGGTTGATTTTTTAATGCAGTTTCATAAATGCTTTGTACATCATCTTTTAAAATGCTTTGTCCCTCTACATCTAAATTAGGTTTTACTACATTAAATGTTCCAACGCTATCTAGGTTCATTATTTGACGCAAACTTAAAAGTGCCAATTGGTAATTGTTTTCAGCGTTTGTTACATTCACTTCTTCGTTGGCCAACTGTGCTTCAATATCATACTGAACGCTTTTTGCCAAAGCGCCGGCATCTACCATTTTTTTTGTGCGATCCATTTGTTCTTGAGTGATCTTAAACTGGCCTTTGGCAATTCCTGCCAATTCATCGGTAAATATTACATTCAAGTATAGGTTCACAACATTTAATGTAAGGTCGTTTTGTTGTTGCTTCAAACTTTCGGTGCTGCTTAAATAAGCATAGTCGTTTGCTTTTACATTATTATACTGGCTAAATCCACTAAACAAAACAACATTACTACTCACAAAAAAGTTTTGTGAAAGAACTTGGGTGTTAGCGAATGTATTTGTGAATCGGTCGATGGTCTTACCAAAGTTATACGTATGTGATGCGCCCAAATTAATGCTAGGCAAAAGAGCTGCCTTTGATTGATCAGAATTGTTCTTGTTGATCTGGTTATTAAGATCTGCTTGCTTTAATTGAATATTATGTCTCACCGCATAATCAATACACGATTTAATATCCCAATTATTCTGAGCATTAAGCCCCGAAACAAATAGCGAAATAATTATAAGGTGTTTTAGCATTCTTGGTATTAAAGTTATGCAACCGGAACCGATCTACTAAAAAAACTACATGAAAGGTAGTTCTTGCACATAGAGCGCCTGATTACTATTTGGTAACCATTTGGCTGTGCATAATACTTTCAAAAAGTAACTTTCCGTCGGTATTGAATAACTCAGCATCGGAGACTCTTTCGGGATGAGGCATCATTCCAAAAACATTTTTTCCTTCATTGCACACGCCTGCAATGTTCTCTAGTGCGCCATTTGGATTTGATTCGGCAGTTTCCTTGCCATTCTCATCGCAATATCTAAAAATGATCTGGCCATTATCATTCATCTTTTTCAACGCATTTGGCTCAATAAAATATTTTCCTTCGCCGTGTGCTATAGGGATCTTTAAAGCTTTGTTAGCAGGTACTGCGTTTGTAACAGCGGTATCGGTATTAACGGCTTTTATAAATACATTTTTGCAAATGAATTTACGCGTATTATTATGAAGCAAAGCTCCTGGCAACAAACCGCTCTCGCATAAAATTTGAAATCCATTACACACACCAAATACAAAACCTCCTTTATTGGCGTGCTCAATCACTTTGGTCATAATTGGCGAAAAACGCGCAATTGCACCACTGCGTAAATAATCACCATAAGAAAATCCGCCTGGTAAAATAATATGTGTACACCCTTCGAGATCGGTATTTTTATGCCACAGTTTTACTGTTTCTTTTTTAAAGATGTCTCTAAGAACATAAACCATATCCTCATCGCAATTAGAACCCGGGAAAACAACTACGCCAAACTTCATTTTTAATAGAATTTAAGAGCTTAAAATTAAGCTTTATTTAGGAGGCCTCAAAACCAAGCTTATTAACCAACAATTAACCTTTTCTATAGGAAAAACACCTTTTTAATCCCTTTTTAATTGTCTATATTTACCTTCTTTTATGAACGAGATCATTGACAAAGTTAGCCGTGAGGCCTTATTGGATGAGCTTAACAAAGAGCGCTACGTTCGTAGGACCAATAACGGTAATAACGAAATTTATATCATAACCCATTTAAATTCGCCCAATGTCATGCGCGAAATTGGTCGCTTACGTGAAGTAACCTTTAGGCATGCGGGCGGCGGAACCGGCAAAGAGATAGATCTTGATGAATTTGACCTTAGCGATCACCCTTACCAACAGTTATTGGTTTGGAACCCAGCTGACAAAGAAATAGTAGGCGCATACCGATTTATTTTATGTAAAGATGCAGAGTTTAGGAACGGAAAAGTGCATTTGGCTACAACCGAACTGTTTGATTTTTCGCCTAAATTCTATAAAGAATATGTTCCTTACACAATAGAGCTCGGCCGTTCCTTTATTCAGCCGGCCTATCAACCAAGCGAACAATTTCGTAAAGGGCTGTTTAGTTTAGATAACCTATGGGATGGATTAGGCGCAATTGTAATTGATAATCCTTCGCAAAAACATTTTTTTGGAAAGGTTACAATGTATACCGACTTCAACGTTCAAGCACGCGATCATATTTTAA
>Ga0315900_10011945_pt1 | contig 10726 bp, 10 predicted proteins | sample LakEriMetagenome_FD_203521 | JGI IMG/M metagenome (GOLD analysis project Ga0315900, IMG submission 203521) | Freshwater fungal communities from buoy surface, Lake Erie, Ohio, United States - Buoy 12 MA114 | ecosystem: Environmental > Aquatic > Freshwater > Lake > Lake biofilm | place: USA: Lake...
ATCCAACCACCACCTTGCTGAATTGCAGTTGCGCCAGTTCCAACAGAACCATTTATGATATGAATCAAAGCCGTAATGCTTATAAGAAGTAGCAGCGTTCCAATTGTTATTCTGCCGGTGTCACCTGACTCATCGGGAGATTTAAAAATTCGATACGCAAAGTAAATAAATATGAGTGGAACTAAGTAAGCAAGTTGACCAACTGCGCCAAATAAAAATGCATATGTAGATTTGCCCAGAAAATTATCTAATTTAAACCAAATGCCTGCTGAAAAGATTAGGGCCAAAATGAAGATAAAAAAGGCAATGCCATCTCGTTGATGAGTAGGGTCTAATTCCTTGGAGGAGCGAAAAATAAAGCGAACTGCACTACCTAAGATTTTTGAAACAAATCGCCAAATAGAGCTAAGGCCTCTAATTATCGGTGCAAAAATTCGAATTTTTTTTGCCTTGCTTTTTTTCTTTGCCATAAGAAGATAAGCCTAAAGAATAAGTTAATTACTTGCCCTAATTGGCGCGCACTTTGGTCTAAAAACTAAACAAACTTTTTACTAAACCTCTATTACTAGCGGGATTATCATCGGTTTGCGACGATGCTCCTCCCCGACCCAACTTCCTATTGTCTTACGAACAACTTGAGATAGCTGATGGGTACCATTAAATCCACCAGCAACTGCTTTAGCTAAAGCTTTCTCGATGTCACCCTTAACATCATCAAATAAACTCTTATCTTCAGTAAACCCTCTAGCATGAATATCAGGACCGGCAACAATTTTTCCGCTCTGCGAATCTATTACTACTACTACCGAGATAAAACCTTCATCTCCTAATATTTTTCTATCCTTAAGTGAGCTCTCTGTAATTTCACCAACGCTTTGGCCATCAACATACACATAACCGCATGGAATAGATCCAGAGATATCAGCATGCCCATTTGCTACATCAATTGTAATTCCGTTTTCGGCAATGACAACATTATGTTCAGATAATCCTGACTGCATTGCTAAATCTGCATTTGCTCGCATATGGCGCCATTCTCCATGTACTGGTAACACATTTTTTGGTTTAACAATTTCATAGCAATGCAGTAACTCTCCAGCTGAGGCATGGCCTGACACATGAACCATGGCATTACCTTTATGCACAACGTGAGCACCAAATCTAGTTAGCTCATTTATTACTCGGTAAACAGATTTTTCATTACCAGGAATCAAAGAGGATGCCAGAACTACTGTATCTCCCTTACCAACTCTAATCTCATGATCACCATTTGCAATTCTAGATAATGCAGCCAATGGCTCTCCTTGCGATCCAGTGCAAACTAAAACTATTTTGTCACCAAAAGAATCTATATCTTTATAGTCAACAATTAACCCAGTTGGTACTTTTAAGTACCCTAAATCTTCAGCTAATTTCATATTTCTAACCATTGATCTGCCAACATATGCAACTTTACGGTTTGATTCAGATGCGGCGTTTAAAACTTGTTGGATTCGATGAACGTGCGAAGCAAATGATGTCACCACAACTCTTCTTGGGGTTTTCTGAATAGCTTCAATTAAAGCAGGATAAATATCCTTTTCGGCCACAGTTAATCCAGGAACATCGGCATTTGTTGAATCAACTAGAAATAAGTCAACGCCCTCTTTACCTAGTCGAGAAAAAGTCTCAAGATCAGTCACTTTTCCATCCAACGGCATTTTATCCATCTTGAAATCACCAGTATGCAAAATTACGCCAGCTGGTGTTTTTATTGCGACAGCTAGTGAATCCGGTATTGAGTGATTAACTGTGATGAACTCAAGGGTAAAGGGGCCAACTTTTTCTACTTGGCCAGCTTTTACTTGAGTCATTGGAGATGTGATACGTCGCTCTTTTAATTTTGGAGCCACAAAGGCAAGAGTTAATTGTGATCCAATAATTCGAATATCGCTTCGCTCTCTCAAAAGATAAGGAACTGCGCCAATATGATCTTCATGTCCGTGAGTTAGAAATATTGCTTCAACATCATCCATGCGATCTTTAATATAAGAGAAATCTGGCAGAATTAAATCAATTCCTGGTTGATCATCACCTGGAAATAAAACTCCGCAATCGACAATTAGTAATCTTCCTTCATATTCAAATACGGTCATATTTCGACCGATCTCACCAAGTCCGCCCAAAGCAACTATGCGAAGGGTTTTTTTAGCTAACTTTGACGGGTAAGGTAATCCTGGATGTGGATGATTCATTTAGTTACTTTAATTTAACGCCACCGGCCTGAAGATCAACTTTAAGTTGCGCAATCTGCGCTTCAGTTGCATCCACAAGCGGCAATCTTGTAAAACCTCCAGGTAGCCCCATTAGATTCAATCCAGCTTTAGTCAAAATAGCTCCTTGAGTTCTAAATGTTCCAGTAAAAACTGGTAGTAACTGTTGGTGAATTTCAAGAGCGCGGTTTGAATTACCAGAAAACCACGCATCTAACATAGCTCTTAACTCAGCACCAACTGTGTGACCACAAACGGATACAAAGCCAACTGCTCCAACTGAAAGTAGCGGTAGATTCAAAATATCATCACCAGAGTAAACCGGAATAGCACATCTTTTAATTACCCATGAGGTTGCAGCTGGATTTCCTTTAGCATCTTTTAGTGCAGCAATATTTTTATGCTCAGCTAATCTAACAATCGTATCTGATTCTATTTCTATTCCGGTTCGTCCTGGAATGTCATACATCATTATTGGTAAATCAGTGGCATTAGCCATTGCTTTAAAATGTGCTTCAATTCCTGCTTGTGGTGGTTTGTTGTAGTACGGAGTTACAACTAATAAACCATCAGCCCCTGCTTTAGCTGCACGTTGTGCCTGCTCAACAGAGTGAGAAGTTTCATTATTACCTGCTCCTGCAATAATTTTAATTTTATCGCCAACAACCTTGCGAACTGTTTTAATGATTTGATCTTTTTCTTCATCTGATGTGGTTGGAGCCTCACCTGTTGTGCCATTTACTGCAATTCCATCATGACCTAAAGAAACTAGGTGAGCGGCAATTTTTTCTAATCCAGTCCAATCAATTTCACCACTTTTAGTAAATGGTGTAACCATCGCGGTAATTAGCCGGCCAAATGGTGGCGTGATCTGCATGGTCTAAGGCTACCGCTTATCTATGGTGCTATGCGACCAGATTTTTGAAATGCTCCGTATGTTATAGGCATTAATTTAGCGAACTCTGCTTCCATTTTCTCGGCAACCATCTCAATCTCACGTTGAGGATAGGATGGAAAATGTGAACCTTCTCTAGCGGTTCTTAGCGATAAAAAATTCATTAAGGCACGTGCATTCATAGTTACATACATTGATGAGTAAAGCGTCACCGGTAATACCGCTCGAGCTACTTCACGTGCTACCCCTGCACTCAACATTTTTTGATAATTTGCATATGCAAGTTTGCAAGTTTCTTTAATAGCGTCAACCGTTATTTTGAATTGCTCTTCTGTGCCATCAACAAATGTATACGCACCAGCTTTTCCAATCTGTACTAGCTTTCGCTCTTTGCTTGGAACATAGAAAACAGGTTTTAATTCTCGGTATCTACCGCTCTCTTCGTTGTAGGAAGCAATTCTGTGTCGCATAAACTCTCTAAATACAAATATCGGGGCTGATATAAAGAATGTCATTGAAGTATGCTCGAATGGTGAGCCATGGCGCTCACGTGCTAAATAATTTATTAAACCTTCAGATTTTGTAGCGTCAGCGCCTACATCTTCAAGAGACTTATCTCCTGCGGTTGACACCCTGGCCGCCCAAATAACATCGGCGTCACTTGCACTAGATTTCACTAGTTCAACCGACATATCATCCCGAAAAACTATCTCATCACTCATGTGCGCGACCCTATCTTTGGTGATTGATGATTGGCTGGATTAAAGTGTCGGCGTGTCAATTAAACCCAAAAATGATCCTGTGGAGCGAACATCCCTAAGCGTTGCTTTTACCGTAGGTCTATACGGTGCAGCCTTTGGTGCCGCTGGCATTACCGCTGAATTTTCGATTCTGCAAACCTGCCTGTTGTCCCTACTTCTATTCTCTGGAGCTTCTCAATTCGCAGTTGTTGGCATAATGGGCGCAGGTGGTTCTGCAGTGAGTGCAATTGCAACTGCAACATTATTAGGTTTTAGAAACGCTTTATATGGTTTACAGCTAGCCCCAATTTTAAAAGTTACAGGTTTGAAAAGAATTATTGCCTCTCAAATAACAATTGATGAGTCAACTGCTGTCTCAACACTTCAGTCAAATGATTCCGATCGAAAACGAGCATTTTATTTAACAGGATTTGGTGTTTATATCTTTTGGAATCTGTTTACATTTCTCGGTGCACTCGGCGCTAGTGCAATTGGTGATCCATCTGTATGGGGTTTGGATGCAGCCGTACCTGCAGCTTTCTGTGGACTTGTTTGGCCGCGACTTAAAGATAAGCGGCTATTTTTGATATCTGCTTGCGCCATTATTCTGGCGCTTTTGTTAACACCAATAACTCCGGCAGGAATTCCAATAATTACAACTGCCTTACTAGCCGTTATTTTTGGGTGGAAAAAATGAGTTCAATATGGATAGCTGTAATTGGATCAAGCATTACTGCATTTTTAAATAAATATATTGGACATAGTGTCCCAGAGAAGTGGCTTGATAAACCAAGAATCAAAAATATAAATACCTTAGTTCCTATAGTTTTACTAAGTGCATTAATTGGAGTCCAAACCTTTGCCAACAAGCAGGAGTTAGTAATAGATCAGCGATTAGTAGGGGTTGGTGTTGCTCTAATTGCCCTAAAACTAAAAGCTTCTTTCCCGATAGTGGTACTCGCTGCAGCTGTTTCATCTGCAGCGGTTTACAATTTATTCTAAAGAACTTTTAAAGCTTCTAGTTTTTCTTTCAACGCAGCATCAGATGGCTCTGTTAGATGAGTTCCGTCTGAAAATAAAATAACTGGAATAGAACGCATTCCGCCATTAATTTCGATAACTTTGTCAGAAGCACTTGCATCCGCTTCGACATCGATATAGTTGTATTTAACATTATTTGAATCTAAGAATTTCTTAGATCTACGACAATCTCCACACCACTCAGCACCATACATTGTGATCTCACTCATTTTATTGCCTCCATATAGTTTTCTAATCCAACTGTTAAGCCGGGATGCTTAGCAACATTTCTTACGCCAATTAATACTCCTGGCATAAAGCCAGATCTATTAATTGAATCATGCCTAATAGTTAAAGTCTCACCTAAATCTGAAAAAACTACCTCTTGATGTGCAACATATCCGTGAGCTCTAATTGAATGGACAGGTACATCACCCACTATCGCACCCCTGGCACCAGCGAGTGAGCTTTTTGTTGCATCTGGCATAGGCTCTTTATTATTTTCTTTACGCGCAGTTGAGATTAATTCAGCAGTTCTGATCGCAGTTCCTGATGGTGCATCAACCTTATGTGCATGGTGCATTTCAACAATTTCTGCGCTTTCAAAATACTTAGCAGCAGTTTTAGAAAATTGCATCATTAAGACAGCTCCTAAACCGAAATTAGGAGCAATTAGTGCACCTACTTTTGGATGCTTGTTAAGCAGATCCCTTAGTTTATTTAACCTCACCTCATCAAAACCTGTAGTGCCCACAACTACATGGATATTATTTGTAATTGCAAACTCTAAATTTTTCATGACAGAATCAGGAGTTGTAAAGTCAACGACAACTTCAGTACCAGTTTTAGTCAATTGCTCTAAAGAATCGCCAAGATCTAAGGCAGTACTTAAAGTTAAATCGCTGGCAGCATTAATAGCTGCGACCGCCTCTGTGCCCATTCTGCCTTTGGCACCAAGCACTGCAACCTTCATTTTATTAACCTTTCAAATTTACTTCTTGACGTGAATGGTCCCACTACCGCAAGCGTAGGAGATGTAGGTAGGGTTTTGCGGGCAATTTCCCTGATTTGTTCAGGTGTTACGTTTGCAATCTCACTCAAAATCTCATCAAAACTTAAAACTTGGCCATACACCAGTTCACTTTTACCAATTCTAGTCATACGGGAGCCAGTATCTTCCTGACTGAGCACTAAGGCGCCTGAAACTGATCCCTTTGCCCTATCAATCTCTTCCAGAGTTAAACCATTCTCGGCAATATCAAAAAGTATTGATTGAATTACTTTTACTGATTCTTCAGCCTTACTTGGCTTACAACCAACATAGAAAGACAGGACGCCGCTTCCGGCAAATTGTTGACTGTATGCATAGGTTGAATATGCCAACCCGCGCTTTTCTCGAATTTCTTGGAATAATCTTGATGACATTCCTCCTCCTATTGCTGAGGATAAAATACTTAATGCAAACCTTGACTTATCATCCCTTGCCACACCTGGTACACCGTAAATGATGTGTGCTTGTTCGGTCTTTTTGTTAAGCAAGGTAACTTTACCTTTTCCTGAAACCTTAACATTGGCTGCTTTTCTCAATTTATAATCATTTTTTGATTGATCTAAAAATCCATCCTTACTTAAAGCATTTTCAACCATATCTACTACTTTTCTATGCTTAATATTTCCAGCAACAGCTACAACTAAATCTTCTGGTTTATATCTATTTTGATAATAGTTAAAAACAGTATCCCTACTCATACCTTTTATAGACTGTACAGTCCCTAGAATTGGTCGGCCAAGTGGTGTATCTCCATAGTATTTTTCTAGAAATAAATCATGTATTAAGTCGCTTGGATCATCATCACGCATAGCAATTTCTTCTAGCACTACCTTACGCTCTGCATCAACATCCTCTTTTTTGACTACGGATGAGGTTATTAGGTCGCTTATTACATCAACTGCTAGTGGTAGATGCTTATCAATTACACGAGCATAAAAGCAGGTGTATTCCTTAGAAGTAAATGCATTAGTCTCTCCGCCAACTGCTTCAATTGATGATGAGATCTCTAGTGAAGTTCTCTTCTTGGTTCCTTTAAACAATAAATGCTCTAGAAAGTGTGAAGCTCCCGCGGTTGAATTTGATTCATCACGGGAGCCAACATTGACCCAAATACCAAAAGCTGCTGAGCGAACAGATTTTTCTTCCTCAGTGACTATTCGTAAGCCACTTGGCAAGACTGTTCTAGCCAAATTACTCTGACTTAGCTTCTTCTGGAAGATTTGCTGGAACTAATGAGTATTTACCCTTTGGATCTATCTCATTAATTACAACTTCAATCTTCTCGCCAACCTTCATTACTTCTTCAAGGTTTTCAATTCGCTTTCCACCATGCATCTTGCGAATTTGCGAGATGTGTAGCAAGCCATCTTTACCTGGAGCAAGATTCACGAAAGCACCAAAAGTGGCTAACTTAACAACCGAACCATTGAACTTATCGCCAACAGATAATTGAACTGGATTAGCAATTGCATTGATTTGTGCCTTTGCAGCCTCAGCAGCAGAACCTTCGGTAGCACCGATATAAATAGTTCCATCATCTTCAATTGTGATATCAGCGCCAGTTTCATCCTGAATCTGATTAATCATTTTGCCCTTAGGACCAATAACTGCACCAATCATGTCGACTGGCACCTTTATTGAAATAATTCTAGGAGCAAGTAATGACATCTCATCTGGAACTGAAATTGCTTGATTCATTACATCTAAAATTGCTAGACGCGCTTCTTTAGCTTGTAAAAGAGCGGCAGCAAGTACTGATGCTGGAATTCCGTCTAACTTAGTATCAAGTTGAAGTGCAGTCACAAACTCTTTAGTTCCTGCAACTTTGAAATCCATATCTCCGAATGCATCTTCTGCACCCAAAATATCAGTTAGTGCTACATACTCAGTTTTTCCATCTACCTCATCTGAGATTAGACCCATTGCAATTCCTGCAACTGGAGCTTTAAGTGGAACACCGGCATTAAGCAGTGACATTGTTGAAGCACAAACTGAACCCATTGAAGTTGATCCATTTGAACCTAATGCCTCAGAAACTTGGCGGATTGCATATGGAAACTCTTCGCGTGTTGGTAAAACTGGAACTAGCGCGCGCTCTGCAAGAGCTCCATGTCCAATTTCACGACGCTTTGGTGAGCCAACTCTTCCTGTTTCACCAACTGAATATGGTGGGAAGTTGTAATTATGCATATACCGCTTGTGATCTTCAGGTGAGAGCGTATCTAACTGTTGCTCCATCTTTAACATATTCAAAGTTGTGATTCCCAAAATTTGAGTTTCACCTCTTTCAAATATTGCAGATCCGTGAACTCGAGGAATTACCTCAACTTCAGCTGTTAGCGCACGAATATCTCGTAGACCACGGCCATCGATACGAATCTTCTCTCGTAATACTCTTTGTCTTACTAATTTCTTAGTGACTGAGCGAAGTGCTGCAGATATTTCCTTAACTCTTTCTGGAAAATCAACAGTTAGTTTTTCTGTAACAGCGCTATTGATCTCACTTAGCTTTGTCTCGCGCTCTTGCTTACCAGCAATTGTTAAAGCCTTAGCTAGGTCATCTTTTGCAGCCTTTTCAACAACTGCATAGATATCCTCTTGATAATCAAGAAATACTGGAAATTCACCAGTTGGCTTTGCGGCTTGCTTTGCCAATTTAATTTGCGCTTCGCAAAGAATCTTAATAAATGGCTTAGCTGCCTCAAGTCCTTGACCGACAATTTCCTCAGTTGGCACAGTTGCGCCACCCTTAATTAATTCAATTGTCTTTACTGTTGCTTCGGCTTCAACCATCAAAATTGCAACATCATTATCTGAGATGCGACCAGCGACCACCATATCAAAAACTGCTTTTTCTAAATCAGAGTGATTTGGAAAAGCAACCCATTGGCCCTCAATTAGTGCAACGCGAACGCCACCAATTGGCCCTGAAAAAGGAAGTCCAGCTAATTGTGTTGACATAGATGCAGCGTTAATCGCGATCACGTCATACATGTGATCAGGATTTAATGCCATAACTGTTACAACAATCTGTATTTCATTACGCAGTCCCTTAATAAAGGACGGGCGTAGTGGTCGATCGATTAGTCGACAGGTAAGAATCGCATCCTCAGATGGACGTCCTTCACGACGGAAAAAAGAGCCAGGTATTTTCCCGGCAGCATACATTCTCTCTTCTACATCTACGGTTAGTGGAAAGAAATCAAATTGATCTTTCGGATTTTTTGAAGCAGTAGTTGCAGATAGCAACATGCTGTCATCATCTAAGTACACAACAGCAGTTCCTGCTGCTTGCCGAGCAAGTCGGCCAGTTTCAAAGCGGATCTCCCGCTTTCCAAATTTACCGTTATCTATTTTTGCAACGGCTGAATTAACATCTTGACCCTCCATGGGTCATCTCCATTTCTCAACACTTTATACAAAGAGAATGGATCTTCGATCGAAGTTCACGGAAAATCGTTTTCCGGAAACCACTACCGAGGACCAAAACTCTTAACGATAAAGTTTTTTGCTGATTTTATTTATCTGCGAAGATCGAGCTTTTCGATAATCGCTCTATAGCGCTCAATGTCTGTCTTGGCGAGGTATTGCAAAATCCGACGACGCTTACCGACCATCAATAACAAACCACGACGGTTGTGATGATCCTTTTTATTTGTCTGCAAATGTGCAGTTATCTCATCAATACGCTTTGATAAAAGTGCTACCTGAGCCTCTGGGCTACCTGTGTCAGTTGCAGATGAGCCGTACTTACTAATTATTTCCTTTTTAGCTTGTGGCGTTAATGCCATTTGTATTGCTCCTTCTGTCTGTCACGAGGGCCTCGGTGTTACTCACGAAGGCGCACTTTCTCGCTTTAGTAGGGAAAGATTACCAGCGCAGTACTTGATACGAAAAATCGGCTCAAATTTGAGCGTTATTTACTAGTTAAATCTCTAGCCTGATCGCAATCTTTTTTCATTTGCGCTAGAAGTGGTTCTAATCCGTCAAATTTCAAGGTATCACGTAGTCGATAACCAAACTCAATAGTTGCTTCTTGATCATACAAATCTAAACCGACTTGATCAATTGCATATGCTTCAACTTGCCGGCCTCTAACTCCGGGAAAAGTTGGATTGGTTCCAATTGAAATTGCTGCTTGCCATTTAAAGTTTCCAACACTTAACCAGCCAGCGTAAACCCCATCAGCAGGAATTGTTGCTAAGTTAGTTAAGCCAATGTTTGCAGTTGGGTATCCAATTTCACGTCCTCGTTTTTCACCATGGATAACTGGACCCTTTAAAAAGAAGTTTCTAGTTAACAGCTCATTTGCACGCTCGATTTCACCATCAATAATCAAGTTTCTAATTCGCGATGAGGAAATTGTTGAACCACGATCTTCTTGAAGCTTAATAATTGAAACTCCAAAACCATACTTTGGTCCAACCTCAGATAAATACTTTGGAGTGCCTTGGGCTTTAAAGCCAAAATTAAAGTTCTCACCAACAACAACATGCTCTGCAGAAAATCTACCAATTAATACGTCCTCAATAAATTGATCTGGAGATAGAGATGCGAAATCCTTGTTAAAGGTTATAACCTCGACAGAATTTGCACCAGCTTTTTTAAGTAGCAAGCTCCGATCTTTTAAACTGACAAGCTGTGTTGGAGTTCGCTCTGGCGCAATAACTGAGGTTGGATGGGGATCAAAAGTAATCACCGTTACTTCTCCATGGTGTTTGGCCGCTGAAATAATCTGCTGATGCCCAGCGTGCACACCATCAAATAT
>Ga0315900_10011946_pt1 | contig 10726 bp, 11 predicted proteins | sample LakEriMetagenome_FD_203521 | JGI IMG/M metagenome (GOLD analysis project Ga0315900, IMG submission 203521) | Freshwater fungal communities from buoy surface, Lake Erie, Ohio, United States - Buoy 12 MA114 | ecosystem: Environmental > Aquatic > Freshwater > Lake > Lake biofilm | place: USA: Lake...
AACCTCATCAGTGCATTGCATAAATCGCTACGGGGTTCAGATGTACAAGCAGGTCTATACTGGCTTGCACGGATGCTGGCCGGGGGTGAGAACCCGCTCTATATCGTAAGGCGTCTGGTGCGCTTTGCTGTCGAAGATATCGGCATGGCCGATCCGGATGCGCTTCATCAGGCACTTGCTGCCAAAGATGCCTATGATTTTTTAGGCACCCCGGAGGGAGAGCTTGCGATCGCGCAGGCGGTGATTTATCTCGCCACCGCACCAAAATCGAATGCGGCGTATGTGGCATTTAAGGCGTCTCAGAAATCAGCCATGCAGTATGGCTCGCTCATGCCACCGGCGCATATTCTCAATGCTCCGACTAAACTCATGAAAGAAATCGGATACGGAAACGGATACGAATACGATCACGATACGAAAGACGGTTTTTCGGGTCAGAATTATTTTCCGGATGCCGTGGACCGGCAGGACTTTTACCAGCCGTTCGATCGTGGTTTTGAACGCGAAATCAGGAAACGGCTGGAATATTGGGAGAAGTTGCGCGTCAGTAATAAATCTTAGCACTACTGAAGAAACGGACCTTTTGCGAGTTCGGGCACAAGTGCCATGCCACGATGATAGCTCCATGTGATTGTGTTTTCTTTTTCGTCATGAGATAAAGCACACCATTTGGAAGAAGGTTTTACGCCCACTTTTTCTAATAACGCGATTATTTCTAAACACTGTTTTTCAGATGCTTCATGTTGAACATGCTTTTTTACTTGCAACAACGTTGATTCAGCCATATCGCGCGCATTAAATCCTTCCCCACCGGTTTGCTGCAACCCTTCTTTTCCTTCCGGTGTCTTATTGAGTGTATCAATGATGATTGCAAGAGATTCGGGTTGGATTTGATACACCGCACGAAGATATGGACTGAGATTATGATAGTTTTGCTTCAACATATCGGCGGGTTGGATTTTATCTATCAAAACCCGCAGCAAAGGAGGTGATAAAATGCTGTCACTCAAAGGAGGGGTATGAACAATATTCTCTGCATGGTAAGAGGCTCCTTCGCTGTGAAGATATTCCATCATATCGGTATGCCCACTCATCACAGCCCAGTGCATGGGAGTATTTTTATGATAATCAGCAAATAATTTATCGATATCGGGCAATTTCCCCGTATCAGGAATATTGAAATGAGCTTTGAGATGACGGATCATGCATTTAGCCATCTCGACATTGCCCTGAGATGCAACCAGATGCATAACGTTGGTTTGAACGGGATAGTTAGTCCCTTCATCTAAAAAATCGAGCGGCTTCCGAATCATCCATGGGTCTTCCGCCACGATGCTTGATACAGCATCAATGTTTCCGCTACTAACTGCTTCCAGTAATGCTTTTAAGCGTGAATTATTTGGTTCCATGATCGTACTCATGTATATTCTATTTTGATCCAGTTAAAGTTGAGTTAAAGTTAGGATTCTCAAATGCTAGACGAGAATATAAAATGATAACGATAATGCAAATTGCCTTAGGTGGTGCGCTGGGTTCCGTCTTGCGATACCTCACAACCGCTTGTGCAACAAAGCTATTTGGGCTGGGTTTCCCGGTTGGCACGCTTACGGTGAATATTCTGGGGTCATTCCTTATGGGCGTGCTGGTTGCTGTCCTTGCGCGGGTGTTGCCTGAGCAACAGTACGAATGGCGGCTGTTTCTCGCAGTTGGCGTGCTGGGCGGGTTCACCACGTTTTCAGCATTTTCACTAGATGTTGTAACCCTGATCCAAAATCAACAGCATGCGCAGGCAGCCTTTTATGTTCTGGCTTCGGTTTTGCTGTCGGTTGCGGCTCTAATGCTTGGGCTTTGGCTGGTTCGGTAATCTTCCTGCACATATCAATTAGGGGGGTGACGAAGTGGTCTATATAGTCTAAAACCCCTGCCATGATAAAACACACCGTTTCCACTGAAGACAACGATATCCGCATAGACCGCTGGTTTAAGCGCAATTATCCGCAGGTGCCGCACGGGTTTGTGGAGAAATCCCTGCGCACAGGCATCGTCCGTCTGGATGGCAAGAAGGTCAAATCCGCCGACCATGTGCGCGAGGGGCAGGAAATTCTCATCAAAAACCCTGAGTTTGGAAAAGGAGATGAGATCAAACGTACGATTGCATCGCCCAGAAAAAAAGGTGCGTATCAGATTAACGATTACGACCGAAAAGAACTGATGCAGGCGGTCTTATACAAAGATGACCGAATCCTTGTGATAAATAAACCAGCAGGACTTGCGGTTCAAGGTGGCACTAAGCTCGAACGCAATCTGGACGATATGCTGGAGGCGTTGCAGTTTGATAAAAAAGATAAGCCAAGGCTCGTGCATCGTCTCGACAAAGACACAAGCGGGGTGCTGGTGCTGGCACGCGATGTGAAGACTGCTTCTGAACTCAGCGAGTATTTTCGTTTTAAGGAAATGGAAAAGATTTATTGGGCTCTTGTGATTGGGCGTCCGGAGATTGCAGAAGGTAGAATCGACTTGCCACTCGCGAAGCGTGAATCGGGCAAGGATTCCCGCATGGAAAAAGTAGATGTAGACGAGGAGCGTGGTCAGAGCGCGATCACCCGCTACAAAGTACTGGATTCGCTGGGCGATAGCCTGTCCTGGGTGGAGCTGGAACCGATCACTGGTCGCACTCATCAGCTGCGCGTGCATATGTCGTCCATTGGTCATCCGATTGTAGGCGATGGTAAGTACGGTGGTTCGGATGCATTCGTAAATTCCATGCAGCTTCCGAAGCAACTGCATCTGCATGCGCAGCGTATTGCGATTCCGAACTGGCACGGCAAGACGCTCGTGGTCAAGGCCCCTATGCCGCGCCATATGGTAAAAAGCTTTGAGGAGCTTGGGCTTGAACCAGGCTGATACGGATACAGTGCATGAAACGCTTTTACATATCGGTTGAAGCATCCGAAACGCCGTCCGGTTTTGAAATTCTTCTCGATGGTAAATCGGTAAAAACACCCAAGCGTAGAACGCTGCTGATACCTACGCAGGCCTTGGCTTATGCAGTGCGTGACGAGTGGCGCGCGCAGCAGGAAACCATTGATAAGCGCAGTATGCTGCTTACGACGTTATGCAATATCGCGCTGGATGTAATTCCCGATGACCACGAGATTATTCTAAACGATTTGCTCTCGTATGCGGAAACAGATTTATTATGTTACCGTGCGGATGAAGAGAAGCTGGCAGCACTGCAAACCAAGCGGTTTGACGCGATACTCTCGTGGGTAAAAAAACGTTTTCAAGTTGAGTTGCGTCTAACCGTTGGTGTGATGCCGGTTGAACAACCTGCCGAAAACTTAGAAATATTTCGAGCGCACCTTTCGTCTCTCGATGATTTTTCGCTTGCAGCAATTTCCCATGCCACGCGTATCACCGGCTCGCTATTTCTCTCACTCGCACTTTGCGAGCAGGAGTTAAACGACGAGCAGGTGTTTCTTGCTGCGCGGCTGGACGAATTGTATCAGGCTGAAGCGTGGGGAAAAACGGAAGCATTTGAGCAGAAACAGGACGCGATTAGGAAAGAAGCAAGGATTCTTGAGCAATTTTTTGTTTCTTTACAGGAAACTACCTGTCAAGACGAAAAATAGCTTGGTAATCAAGAGCTTCTTTGGTAGCAAGGGGACTTAAAAATAACACTTTCAATCAGCTACGAGGCATAATGCAACATACGAATGTGGTGAAGCAGCTCGAAACCAAGCGCGATCTGGCGCGGCAGGGCGGTGGTCAGAAGCGTATTGATGCGCAGCACGACAAAGGAAAACTTACCGCGCGCGAGCGCATCGAAGTTTTGCTCGATCCGGATTCCTTCGAGGAATACGACATGTTCGTGGAGCACCGTTGCACCAACTTCGGGATGCAGGAAAACCATATTCCCGGCGACGGCGTCATTTCCGGCCACGGTACCATCAATGGCCGACTGGTGTTTGTCTATTCTCAGGATTTCACCGTACTCGGCGGGTCTCTGTCAGAAACCAACGCGCAAAAAATCTGCAAGATCAACGATATGGCGATGAAAGTCGGCGCACCGGTGATTGGTTTGCTCGATTCAGGCGGCGCGCGTATTCAGGAAGGGGTGGATTCGCTTTCCGGATTTGCTGAAATCTTCCAGCGCAACGTGCTGGCGTCCGGTGTAATTCCACAGATTTCCGTGATCCTTGGCCCATGTGCGGGTGGTGCGGTTTATTCTCCTGCACTGACCGATTTCATTATCATGACGCGCGGTACGTCTTATATGTTCGTAACCGGACCGGACGTAGTGAAAACCGTGACCCACGAGATTGTCACACAGGAAGAACTCGGTGGTGCGGATACACATACCCACAAAACCGGAGTAGCGGATCTCGCGTTCAACAACGATATCGAGGTGTTGCAACAGACACGCCGTCTGTTCAACTTCCTGCCACTGAACAACAAAGAAAAACCCCCGGTACGACCGACAGTAGATCCTGCGGACCGCGTGGAGATGTCACTTAACACGCTGGTGCCAGACAACCCCAATAAGGCATACAACATTAAAGAACTCATCGAACGTATCGTCGATGAGGGAGACTATTTCGAAATCCAGCCGGATTATGCGAAAAATATTTTCATCGGTTTTGCGCGTATGGAAGGTACGACGGTGGGAATCGTTGCGAACCAACCCATGCACCTCGCCGGATGTCTCGATATCGATGCTTCACGCAAAGCAGCCCGTTTTGTACGTTTCTGCGATGCATTCAATATTCCTATCATCACACTTGTGGACGTACCGGGCTTCCTGCCAGGAACGGCACAGGAGCACAACGGCGTGATCAAACACGGCGCGAAGCTCCTCTATGCCTATGCCGAGGCCACTGTTCCGAAAATCACTGTGATTACCCGCAAAGCGTATGGTGGCGCGTATGACGTGATGAGTTCCAAGCACCTGCGTGGCGACATCAACTATGCCTGGCCATCGGCTGAAATCGCGGTGATGGGTCCGAAGGGCGCGGTCGAGATTATTCATCGTGAAGCGCGCGATAATCCTGCGCTGATGGAAGAAAAGGTGAACGAATATAAACTGAAATTCGCATCTCCGTTTGTGGCTGCATCACGCGGGTATCTCGACGATGTGATCCGTCCGCAAAACACGCGCTGGCGCATCTGCCGCTCACTCTCGATTCTGAAGAATAAACAGCTTCAGAATCCATGGAAGAAACACGATAACCTGCCATTGTAAAAACATATGTTTGAAAAGATATTGATCGCCAACCGTGGTGAAATTGCCGTTCGCATCATGCAGACCTGCAAACGCATGGGAATTAAAACTGTTGCAGTGTATTCTGAGGCGGATACCAACGCACTGCATGTGAAACAAGCGGACGAAGCTGTTTATATCGGTCCGAGCCCATCAGCACAAAGCTATCTGAACGTGGCTAATATCATGAGCGCGATCGATCAGACGGGCGCGCAGGCGGTACATCCGGGCTACGGATTTTTATCCGAAAATTCGGAATTCGCAGCCAATCTGAAACGTCATGGTGTAGCACTCATCGGCCCTTCGCCGGATGCGATCAAGCTCATGGGCGATAAGATCGAATCGAAGAAAATCGCACGCAAAGCTGGTGTGAACACCGTACCCGGCACGCTGGACGTGATTACATCTTCGAAGGAAGCCAAAAAAATCGCCGATGAAATCGGCTACCCTGTCATGATCAAGGCGGCTGCTGGCGGTGGCGGTAAAGGGATGCGCATTGCACGGAATGAAAAAGAACTGCTGGATGGTTTAAAATACGCCGCATCCGAAGCGGAGTCGAGCTTCTCTGACAGCCGTGTGTTTATCGAGAAATTCTTCGATAATCCACGCCATATCGAAATTCAGGTGCTGGGCGACAAGCACGGCAACACTGTATATCTTGGGGAGCGCGAATGCTCCATTCAGCGTCGTCACCAGAAAGTGATTGAAGAAGCACCAAGCTCTTTCCTCAATGAGAAAAAGCGCAAAGAGATGGGCGAGCAGGCCGTCGCGCTTGCAAAAGAAGTGGGATATTATTCCGCAGGAACGGTGGAATTCATCATGGATCAGGAAGGAAATTTCTACTTCCTCGAGATGAATACGCGCCTTCAGGTGGAACACCGTGTCACCGAGCTGGTGACTAAAATCGACCTCGTGGAACAGATGATCCGCGTGGCATCCGGTGACAAGCTTCCCTTCAAGCAGGAAGACATCCAGATCAATGGCTGGGCATTCGAGTCTCGTGTGTATGCAGAGGATCCGCGCCGTGGGTTCCTGCCGTCCACTGGACGCATCACTCGCTATCAGGAGCCGGTTACAGAGCATAATGTGCTGATCGATACCGGTGTATATGAAGGCGGTGAAGTGAGTATGTTCTACGACCCGATGATCGCAAAAGTCTGCACCCATGCGGCAACTCGCGAGAAAGCAATTGAAGCGCAACAAGCGGCACTTTCCGCATTTGTGATTCGTGGCGTGCAGCACAATATCAGTTTCCTCGAAGCGGTGCTTGGGCACGAGCGTTTCAAGCGTGGCGATATTTCCACGAACTTTATCGAGCAGGAATATCCCGGTGGATTCTCCGGTGCCGAGCTTACAAGTGAAACCACCAAAGTATTTCTCGCAGCCGCAGTGTTCATTTTTCTGCGCGATGCGGAACGCGCCGCAAAAATTTCCGGACAGATTCCTGGACGCGAGCGTGCCATCGGTGCGCGTTGGGTGGTCACGATCGGCGATCAGAGCTTCCCGATTTTTGCCCGCGCCAAAGAATACGGCTATGACATCAGCTACGATCAGGGCCTCATTGTCGTGCGCAGCTCATGGAAGCTGGGACGCAGGCTGTTTCAGGCCACCGTCAATGGCCGTCATGTAAGCGTGAAGTTACTCTATCAGAATGAAGGCTTCCAGCTCAGCTATGCTGGTTCGGATGTGAATGCGTATGTGCGCACGCCGCGTGTGGCGGAGCTTGCACAGTATCTCCCGAAAGTAACGCTCTATGCGCGTAAAGACCAGCTGGTTGCACCGATTGCGGGCATGGTTCAGCATGTGCGTGTCAAAGAAGGGGACGTGGTCAAAACCGGCGGTGAGCTGGTCGTGATTGAGGCGATGAAGATGGAAAATGTCATTCACGCCGATCACGATGTTAAAATCAAAAAAGTGCATGTGAGCCCAAAAGAAAGCGTGCAAGCGGATCAGGTGCTTATCGAATTCGATAAGGTTGCATAGCGTTCTGCTAGTAACCCAACCATTGGTAAGAGGGAGTTCGTATATGAACTATTCCGGCTTTTTATCCGTATCCATACTTTTGTTGAGCACGGCAGTGTATGCACAATCACTTCCCGCGCAGCCCGTTATTCCAGATAGCGCGACGGTGACCGCAGCGGAAAAACTTCAGACGCAAACACTCAGGCAACCCACTCCAGAGGCTGCTCCTGCTCTCGTTGAGGCATATCAATACACGCCGTATAAAATTGAAAATGCGGTGCGCAATGCAGCACATGTGGTGCTTGCCACCAACACAGCGAACACGGTGGAAAAAGACGAGAAGGGGCGTTTGTGGACGATCTCGAGCTTTACCGTGACGCAGGCCATCAAAGGTGGTTTTGAAAATAACATATTTAGCCTGCGCACCATCGGTGGGTATCGGGAAGAACCGCTACTGAAAGAATATCTCATCACCGGCGGTTTGGATCTGAGTTACAAAACTGGCTCGCGCTATGTCATGTTGCTGACTGATAGTGGTATGGATAATCGTCCGATTGCTGCGCGTCAGCAGGTGTATATGGTGGAAGAGGGAAGTGTCCCGCTTGTGCGTGACCTTAAAGGTGGCACGATCAAAATCCTAAACCCAGAAACCAAAAAACCGTTCGATGTTGGAAGCGCAATTCCACTCGATATATTTTTGGGCGCGCTCACTAAAGTGGCTAAGTAAGTATGCCAGAAAAAGCGATTAAAGTTCGTGTCTTTGGTCGCGTGCAAGGTGTTGGCTATCGTTCATGGACCTCTTCCAACGCACAAAAATATGGGCTGATTGGCTGGGTAAGAAATCGCGTGGATGGTTCGGTTGAAGCGTTATTTGTGGGTGAAGAGTCGGTGGTTCAATTGCTTGTTGAGCAATGCAGAAAAGGCCCGCCTGCTGCGCGGGTGGAGAAGGTCGAAACCGAAGATGCCCTTGGTATCGTTGATAAAGGATTCAGGCAGCTACCGACAGTATAAAAGCTTGCTGTCAGGTGTCAGCTTTCAGCTTTTAGTTGAATGATATTTTCATACAAACGGACAATGTTTCATCAATGCGGTGTCCAGCTCCGCAAGCGACACATTCTTTCCGAGTGTGTGAAGCGAAGTGACGCCGAATTCGCGGATTCCGCAAGGCACAATCCCTGCAAAATGGGTTAAATTCGGATGCACGTTGATCGCGATCCCATGATAGCTCACGCCGTGGCGTATGCGGATTCCCTGTGCCGCGATTTTCGCCTCACCACCTGTTGGAGTCTGAACCCATACCCCGATGCGTCCTTCGCGCGTGAAGGCATTCACACCGAATTCCGATAGCGATGCAATCACCCATTGTTCGAGTGTTTTTACGAAATCGCGGATGTCAGGTGTATTCGGTGCGTAGCGTTTTTTTAGATCAAGCATGATATACCCCACGCGCTGGCCTGGCCCGTGGTACGTATATTCTCCACCCCGTCCAGCATCGTACACCGGAAAACGCTGCGACAAGAGATCGCTGGCTTTTGCGCTTGTTCCCGCTGTATAAAGCGGTGGGTGTTCGAGTAACCAGATGCATTCGGACTCACTGCCCGCGCGTATGCCCGCAACACGTTGTTCCATAAACGCAAGTGCTTCCGGATAAACAATTAGCGAATCGGTGACTTTCCATTCCAATTCCAAAATGTTGGGCATTTGATTTTTCAGCATTTTTTCTGTATTTGTCATACAATCTTCATACTGCAAAACCCCTCAATTTGCTAGATTAATGCGCAGAAAGAGGGGATTTATGTCCAAAGATATATCACGCCGCGATTTTGGAGCAGCACTGGTAGGAATGTTAGGATTCGCAGGTGCGCTCGAAGCGCAGCGCAAAGGAACCGACATCACCCCCGTATTATCGGATACAGGTAAGTTTGGAGCGATCAAAGACCAGCTCGGTAAGCCCTTTGATGCAAAAACCATTCTGGGCGGACGCCCGTATGTCATTGCATATGGGTTTGCAAGCTGCCCGCTATGCAATACCAACATCACCCCAACGATTGCCGAAGTACAAAAGCAGATGCGCGCTGCCGGGCTTAATGTGCCAATTGTTGTAGTAACATTAAAGCCCGAAGAAGATGGGAAGGATAACGCATCAGCATTTGGTTACCAGCAGCGTTACCAGTCAAAAGGGGTCTTGCCGTTCCAACTCAAGCCAAACGAGAAAGAACCCAAACTGAATCCGGATGCAGGACCCAAAGAGCTGGAACAGTTTCAGAAAAAACGTTCACTTCACATTCTGTTCCCCAAAAGCAATAAAGCATCATTGGATCTGCATTATGCGATGAATATGACGCGTGTTTCCAGCAGCGAAAACTCTCATACCGTGATGCTCACTTTGGTCGGTGACGATGGTAAAGCTGTTACCAGCGTCATGGGGAATCAGGGCGATCCGTCTAGACGAGCAGAGGCTGCAGAAAAACTCAAGAATGCAGCCATGGAAGAAATGAAAAAAATCCGAACCCCATGAACGAAACCCCGCAAACCTCATCTCAAAATCAACAGACCGCGAATGATCCGCACGCCCATCATCGCATGGGGCCCTGGACGAAACTGGTGCTGACCGGTGCGTTGGTGAGCGCGGGATTTATTCTTGCGCCGCATATACTTCCGATGGTGGGTATAGGAAGTGTAGACACAGCGGAAAACGCGCTACAGATGTTGCATCCGTTTGAAGAAGGCGCGGGGCTTGCCGGTGCGGTTAACAGCGTTATCAATGGGATTCCGCTGGTTGGAGAAACGCTTGCTACCAACGGAATAGTGAACGCGCTCACAACCGGTGTAATCGGTATTGGTGGTGTGCTGCTTGGAAACTATATTGAGAAGCAGGAAAATGGTGAAACGAAAATCAAGTGGGGCAATGTTATTAAAACAGCCGCGCTCGCCACTAGCTTCTTTCTTGCTCTTCCTACCGTGCTCACGGGTGTTAGTATGGGGCTGATTTATCTTGGACAGGCGGCAGCCGATGCAGGCCTGATTGAGGCTATGGCAGCATCGGATTTCTTTGGCGGGGTTGCATCTACGTTAGGAACAGTCGGAGGTGCAGTGCATAATACGATGGGTGCGGCGGGTGGTATTCTTGCTACATTACCGCACTTACTGACCTGTGGTGTTTCGCTTCTGCCTGCTGCAATTTCGTGGAAACTATCCGATACGGACCCGCCTGCAGCTCACCCTATGTCGCACTCCGATGGCAGATTTGCAGGCCGTGCGCCGGCTCCAATGTCCCATATGGATCGCGCCAGCATTCCTGCTTCGGCCAGTGCCGCGATTCACCGTTAAGCGGATATTCCACAACCCATTGAAATATCTATAATCTAATGCTCCATAAAGCCGTTGCATCAAGAGAACGTATTTGCTAAACCCTGAGCCCTCTACCCACGTGCGGTCGTGGCGAAATTGGTAGACGCACTACCTTGAGGTGGTAACGCCGTGAGGCATGGAAGTTCGAGTCTT
>Ga0315900_10011948_pt1 | contig 10725 bp, 7 predicted proteins | sample LakEriMetagenome_FD_203521 | JGI IMG/M metagenome (GOLD analysis project Ga0315900, IMG submission 203521) | Freshwater fungal communities from buoy surface, Lake Erie, Ohio, United States - Buoy 12 MA114 | ecosystem: Environmental > Aquatic > Freshwater > Lake > Lake biofilm | place: USA: Lake...
CTGCTCGCCGGCAGCCATCTGCTGGCGGCCCTGTTCATTCTCGCCTTGCTGGCGGGCGGGCCCGGCGGACCCTTGGGTATCGGGCCTGGGGGGATGGCGCCGATCTGGTGGGACACGCTGATGCTCTCGGCCTTCGGGCTGATCATCTCCTTCCAGGTGCTGGGCTTCTCCATCGTCCGTGCCGCCGTGCCGCCCGAGCAGGCGGGGCGCGCGCTCTCGGCGATGAATGTCTCCTTCTTCCTTGGCGCGGCGCTGTTGCAGGCGGGATCGGGCATCATGGCGGGGGTGAGCGGCGTAGCGGCCGCCCTAGCCACCTTCGCCGTCGCGCTGATCCTGTGCACCGGCTGCTTCCTGGCGCTGACGCCGCGCCGATGAAGGGCTACAAGGGCGCTTCGGAGGATCCGTGATGCTGCGTTCAATCCTGGTCGCCCTTGACGACACACCTGGTGCGCGCGCCGCGCGCGACCACGCCTTTGCGCTCGCCCGCCGCCATGGCGCGGCCCTCAGCGCGGCGGTGGTGCTCGACCATCCGCATACGCGCAGCGAGCATGAGGTCGTGCCGCTCGGCGGCGCCGCCTTCAAGGCGCGGCGCGATGCGGCGCTGAGTGCCCGCGCCGATGCCGAAGCCGCTTCCGCCTTCGCCGATTGCGCCCAGGCCGCGGCGGGCACGCCCTATGTCGAGCTCCGCCTGCCCGAGGCACCCGAGCCCGCCTTGCTGCGCGCCGGCGCGACGCATGACCTGGTGGTGATCGGCCGCGACAGCACGCTCGGGCGCGAGCAGCTCGATGACGGCGTGGCGCCGGTCATCGAATCGCTGCTGCATGACGGCGCGCGCCCGCTGCTGGTGGTGCCCGAGGTTTCAGCGGCGCGTGCCGATGGCCCGGTTCTGGTCGGCTATGACGGCTCGATCCCCATCATGGCGGCGCTGCAGCTCTTCGCCCTGATGGGCCTGGCCGATGGCGCGCCCGTGCAGGTGGCGAGCGTGGCCGCGACGCGCGAGGAGGCACTCGCCATGGCGGAGGAAGGCTGCGCCTATCTGCGCCATCACGGCCTCACCGCGACGCCGCTGGCGATGCTGGGCGATCGGCCCGCGGATCTTCTGCTGGCCCAGGCCGAGGCTTTGGGCGCAAGAATGATGGTGCTTGGCGCTTTCGAGGTCGGTGGCCTGCGCCGCCGCCTGCTCGGCAGCGCCACCCATGTGCTGCTGCGCGAGGCGCGGGTGCCGGTGTTCATTCATAGATAATTGGGCCTCAGGCGCCGGCGCGCGCTCCGCGCGCTTGGCTGCGCGCCGACGCGCTGTGTCGCGGGTCGCAAGAGACCCTCTGCGCGCGTGGCCGCTTTCGCGGCCGAAGCGGTAGCGGCGGCTCAGCCCGCCAGCACGCCCGCCTTCTGCAAGGCCGCGATCTCCGCCGCGCTGTAGCCGAGCTCCGCCGCCAGTGCCGCGCCGGCGCTGCCGGGCGCGTGCAACTCGCCCGCCCCGCCGGGGCGCGCGCCGTCCAGCGTGACGGGCAGGGCCGGGAGCTTGATCGGGCGGCCATCGGGCAGCGTCATCGGAACCAAGCCCCCCGAGCCGTTCAGATGCGTATCCTCGAACAAATCGGCCGGCTTGCCGATCGGCGCGAAGGGCAGGCCGAGCGCCTCGCACTTCGCCATCAGCTCCGCCTTGGTATAGGCGCGCAGCGCGGCCGCGACGCGCGGGATGGTGCGCGCGCGCTCGATCACGCGTTGCTGCTTGGTGGCGAGCGAGGGATCGGCGGCGAGGTCCTCCAGCCCGAAGGCGGCGCAGAAGGCGGGCCAGGAGGTGTCGGTGACCACACCCACGAAGACCTGCCCGCCATCGGCCGTTTCGAAGATGTCATAGACCGGCCAGGCCGGCAGGCGCGTGGACATGGGCGGCGGCGCGGTGCCGGTGATCACCGTCTGCGCCATGTGCTGGGCCATGAGCAGGGCCACCGTCTCGAACAGCCCGGCCTGGATTTCGCCCCCCAGCCCCGTGCGTTCGCGTTCGGCGAGGGCCGCCTGGATGCCGATGACGGCGGAAAGCCCGCCCATGATGTCGATCACGGAGGATCCCGCGCGCAGCGGCCGCCCCTCGAGCCCGGTCATGTAGGCAAGCCCGCCCATCATCTGCACGACCTCATCGAGCGCGGTGCGGTGCTCATAGGGGCCGGGCAGGAAGCCCTTGCAGGAGCAATAGACGAGCCGCGGGTTCAGCGCCGAGAGTTGCGCATAGCCGAGCCCGAGCTTCGCCATGGCGCCAGGCCGGAAATTCTCGATCAGCACATCGGCCTTCGCGACGAGCCGGTGCACCAGCGCGAGCCCCTCGGGCTTCTTCATGTCCACGCAAAGGCTGCGCCGCCCGCGCCCGAAGGCGGCGTAGAAGCCGGTGCCCGAACCGGTGAGGTGGCGCGTTGAGTCGCCCGCGGGGGCGGGTTCCACCTTCACCACCTCGGCGCCGAGATCGGCCAGCACCATGCCCGCGGTCGGGCCCATGACCATGTGGGTGAACTCGACGACGCGCAGGCCAGACAGAGGGGTTGCGCTGGTCACAGGAAGGCTCCGACGCCGGCGCGCTGCCAGCCGGTGGGCTTGCCCGCCCGCGCATAGGCGCCGTGCAGCGCCTCATTCGGCAGCGCCTCGGCCAGGATGGCCCGCGCGGCGACCAGCGCATCGAGGTCGATGCCCGTGCGCAGCCCGAGCGATTCCAGCAGAAACACCAGATCCTCCGTCACGATGTTGCCCGAGGCCCCCGGCGCGAAGGGACACCCGCCAAGGCCACCCAGCGCGCCATCGAAGACCCGGATACCCTCCTCCACGCCGACCGTCACATTCGCAAGACCCAGGCCCATCGTGTCGTGCAGATGCAGGCTGTCGCACAGCCCGCCGATCTCGGCCTGCACGGCGCGCAGCACGCGGCGAAGATGCGCGGGGTTGGCGTAGCCGGCGGTGTCCGACAGCCCCACCGAATCGCACCCCATCTGGCCGAGTTGCACCGCCATGGCGACCACATCGGCGATCGGCACCTCGCCCTGCAGGGAACAGCCGAAGGCGGTGCTGATCGCACCTTCCAGCTTGGGCCGCGTCTGCGCATCGCGTGAGCGCATGTAGACGGCGACGGTGCGCGCCTCCTCGACCTGCTCGGCGCGGGTGCGGCGCAGATTGGCCTGGCTATGCGCCTCGCTGGCCGAGAGCGTGAGCGTGACCTTGTGGGCGCCCGCCGCCACCGCCGATTCGGCACCGCGCAGATTGGGCACCAGCACGGCCACGTTCAGCCCGTGCAGCGTCGCGGCATAGCGCGTCACCTCCCCGGCATCGGCCATCTGCGGGACAAGACGGGCGGGGACGAAAGAGGCGACCTCGATCTCCGGCAGGCCGGCTGCGGCGAGGGCCGCGATCAGGCGCTTCTTGGTGGCGGTGGGCACCACGGTCTCGACCATCTGCAACCCGTCGCGCGGGCCCACCTCGCTGACCAGCACGTCGCGTGCCGTCGCAAAACCGAACATCCTAGAGGTCTCCACCCAAGCGTCGGGACAGATCGGACGCCGCCTTGGCGACGGCCGCAAGGCCTACCCACTTCAGGGCGGCGGGATGTCGGCTGCGAGCAGGCTGCCGGAGTGACTCTCCGTGATCACCAGCGTGCGCCCATCGGGGGCGAAGGCGCAGTTGGTGGGCATGCGGCCGAAGCCGGTGCAGTCGATCCGGTGCGTCGCCACGCCATGCGCGTCCACCACCCAGACCTGGCCATGGCCGGGATTGGCGACGAAAAGCCGGTCATGCGCATCCACCGCCATGCCATCCGGCCCCGAGGTCCCGGCCGGGGTGCGGAAGAACAGATTGGCCTTGGCCACCAGCGCATCCGGGCGCAGCGCGAAGCGCCAGACCTCGCAGGATCGCGTCATCGCCACAAGCAGATGCGTGGCCCCCTTGTTGAGCGTGAGGCCATTCGGGCTCGGCCCATTGCCGATCAGCCGATCGAGCCGCCCATCCGGGTGCAGGCGATAGACCCGCCCCGAGGGGTCCTGCAGCCCGGTCTGCCCCTGGTCGGTGAACAGGACGGAGCCATCCGGGTGCAACACCAGGTCGTTCAGCCCCTTGAACCCCTCGGAGAGCACGGTCTCCAGCACCGGCGCCATGGCCCCCGTGCGTGGGTCGAGCGTCAGCAGACCGTGGCGGTAATCCGCCACCAGCAGATCCTCGCCCCGCGCGGCCAGGCCGTTCGGCCAGCCCTCATAGGTCGCGATCGCCTCCCAATGCGCCCCCGCCACGCGGAAGATGCGGCCATGCGGGATATCGGTGCAGAACAGGTTCCCCGCCGAGTCGAAGCACGGCCCCTCAAGAAAGGAATCGACCGGCGCGCCGCCGCGATTCGCATCCGACCAGGCGGAACGCTGCGGCCTTCTGAGCGCGTCAGGCAGGCGGGAGAGCAGGGCGGGCGCGATCACGCGCGGGGCTTCGGTCCACATCCGTCAAGCCTTGCGGCGGGGACGCGAAGGACGCAAGGTCTGGACCATGGGACGCACGCTTTTCCAGAAGATATGGGATGCCCACATCGTGCAGGCGCGCGATGACGGGCTTTGCCTGCTCTATATCGACCGGCACTATTTCCACGAAGGCAGCTTCCACGCCTTCAACATGCTCAAGGCGCGCGGCCTGCCCGTTCGCCGCCCGGACCTGACCTTCGGCTTCGGCGACCATTATGCGCCAACCACGGCGCGCGCGACCGCGACCATCGCCGATCCCGAGATCCGCGGCATCATCGAGACCTTCGAGGGCAATGCCCGCGCCCACCGCATCCGCGCCTTCGAACTCGCCGATCCAGAGCAGGGCATCGTGCATGTCGCCGGCCCCGAGCAGGGGCTGACCCTGCCGGGCATGACAGTGGTCTGCGGCGACAGCCATACCTCAACCCATGGCGCGCTCGGCGCGCTGGCGTTTGGCATCGGCGCGAGCGAGGTCGCGCATGTGCTCGCGACCCAGACCATCTGGCAGATGCGCCCGAAGCAGATGCGCGTGCGCTTCCAGGGCACGCTGCCCAGGGGTTCTACCAGCAAGGACATGGCGCTGGCCCTCATCGCGCGCATCGGCACGGGTGGCGGGCTGGGCGCGGCCATCGAATTCGCCGGCAGCGCGGTGCGGGCGCTCTCGGTCGAGGCACGGCTCACGCTGTGCAACATGGCGATCGAGGCCGGCGCGCGCACCGGCATGGTCGCCCCCGACGCCACGACGCTCGCCTGGCTCGAAGGCCGGCCCTTCGCCACGAAGGTGGACATTGCCGACCTGCACAGCGATGCTGCGGCGCGCTTCGATACCGAGGTGACGTTGGACGCCGCCGCCATCCCGCCAATGGCCACCTGGGGCACCAGCCCGGAAGAGGCCGTGCCGCTTTCGGGCCGCGTGCCCCACCCCGAGGAAGCGCCGGACGAGGCCCGCGGTAAGGCCTGGGCACGCAGCCTGGAGTATATGGGCCTCAAGGGCGGCGAGGCGCTGGCCGATGTGCGGCTCGATCGCGTCTTCCTTGGCTCCTGCACCAATTCGCGCCTCGAGGATCTGCGCGCGGCGGCCGATGTGCTGCGCGGCAAGCGCGTCGCCGTGCCGATGCTGGTCTCGCCGGGCTCCACGCCGATCAAGCGCGCGGCCGAGGCCGAGGGGCTGGACCGCGTGTTCGTCGAAGCCGGCGCGCGGTGGGAGGAAAGTGCCTGCTCGCTCTGCGTCGCGATGAATGGCGAAACGGTTGAGGAAGGCGCGCGCTGCGCCTCCACCTCCAACCGCAATTTCGCGGGCCGACAGGGCAGGGGGGCGCGCACGCATCTGGTTTCGCCAGCGTCTGCGGCCGCTTCGGCCCTGGCCGGCCGCTTGGTGAGCGCCCAATAATGGAACCCTTCACTACCCTCACGGCCATCGCCGCCCCGCTCGACATGAACAATGTCGACACCGACCAGATCCTGCCCGCGCGCTACCTCCGCCGCCCGCGCGACGAGCGCTACCCGACCTATGGCTTCCACGACCAGCGCTTCGACGCCGAGGGCAAGCGGCGCGACGATTTCATCCTCAACCAGCCGCCCTTCGACGCGGCCGGCATCCTCGTCGCCGCGCGCAATTTCGGCGTCGGCTCCTCGCGCGAGGCTGCGGTCTATGCGCTGCTCGCCATGGGCTATCGCTGCGTGGTGGCGGAGAGCTTCGGCGACATCTTCCACTCCAACGCGCTGAAGAACGGCCTGCTGCCCGTCGCCCTGCCCGCGGCGACCTGCACCGCGCTGCGTGCCGCGCTGCTGGCCGCCCCCGGCGCGCAGATCACCGTGGACCTCACCGCGCAGATCCTGACTGCGCCCGATGGCGGCACCCATGCCTTCACCGTGCCGCCCTTCGCGCGCGACTGTTTGTTGCGCGGGCTGGACGAGATCGGGCTTACCCTGACCCTGGCCGACGCCATCGCCGCCTTCGAATCTCGCCGGGACCAGGGGGCAAGGGGCGGTCACACAGCCTCGCCTTGACCTGCGCCGCCGCGGCGCGGTTGAGTGCCTGCAATCATTGGATGCCCCGCATGCGCTATCCCCTGCCGCGACTCCTGCTGGTCGGCCTTCTCCTGCTGTCCGGCCATGCCCAAGCCCAGCCCGGCGCCGCCGGACCACCCGCCGTGGGCATCATCACCGCGGCGAAGCGCCCCGTGACCGAAACCACCGATTTCGTCGGCCGCATCGAGGCACCCGACCGTGTGGAACTGCGCGCCCGCGTTACCGGCTTCCTCGAGGAACGCCTGTTCCGGGAAGGCCAGGAAGTGCCCGCTGGCGCGGTGCTGTTCCGCCTGGAACGCCCACCCTTCGAGGCCGAGGTGGCGCGCGCCCAGGCGCAGGTCGCCGCCGCCGAGGCCGAGCTCGCCAACGCCAATATCAGCCTCGCCCGCGCCCGCGAATTGGTGCGCACCCAGGCCGGCACGCAGGTGCGCGTGGATGACGCGACGGCGAACCAGCGCAGCGCCCAGGCCTCCGTGCTGGCCGCCCAGGCGCAACTGCGCGTGGCGCAGATCAACCTTGGCTATACGGACATCGCCGCTCCCTTCGCCGGCAAGGTGGGTGCGGCCGCCTTCTCGGTCGGTGCGGTGGTCGGGCCGACCAGCGCGCCGCTCGCGACCATCGTCAGCCAGGACCCGATGCGCGTCTCCTTCCCCGTCAGCCTGCGCCTGGGTGCGGAGCTGCGCGAACGCTACGCGACGCGCGGTGGGCCCGATGCGGTGCGCGTGCGCGTGCGCCTTGGCGGCGGCGATGCTATCTATGGCCAGTCCGGGCAGATCGACTTCATCGATCCGCAGGTGGATCGTGCCACGGATACGATCCTGGTCCGCGCCTCCATCCCCAACCCGCCGCTGCCCGGTGGGCAGAGCGGCGACCGCGCGCTGATCGATGGCATGTTCGTGGCCGTGCTGGTGGAAGGGGCGGAGCCCGTGCAGGCGGTGGTCATCCCGCGCTCGGCCGTGCTGCAGGACCAGCAGGGCAATTTCGTCTTCGCGCTGGATGAGCAGAACCGCGCCCAGCGCCGCACCGTCGCCCTCGGGCGCTCCATCGCCGACCAGGTGGTGATCGAGCGCGGGCTCGAAGGCGGTGAGCGTGTGGTGACCGAGGGCGTGCAGCGCGTGCGCCCCGGCCAGCCCGTCACGCCCGCCCCCGCCAGCACGCCGCTGCGCGCCCCACCCCCAGGTGGCGCACCGGCCGGCGGGCGGGGCTGAGGGCAGATGATCTCCGCCGTCTTCGTCGATCGGCCGCGCCTCGCCATCGTCATCTCCATCGTGCTGACGCTGGCCGGCGCGCTGGCGCTGCTGCGCATCCCGGTGGCGCAATTCCCCGACATCGTGCCGCCGCAGGTGAGTGTCTCCACCGTCTATCCGGGGGCCTCGGCCTCGGTGGTGGAAGCGACCGTTGCGCAGGTGATCGAGAGTGCCGTGAACGGGGTGGAGGGCATGATCTACATGTCCTCGAACAGCGCGAATGACGGCACCTACGCGCTCTCCGTCTCCTTCGCGCTCGGCACCAATGCCGACATCGCCACTGTCAACGTGAACAACCGCGTGCAATCGGCGCTCGCCCGATTGCCGCAGGAAGTGCAGCGCAACGGGGTGACGGTGCGCAAGCAATCCTCGGCGATCCTGCAATTCATCACGGTGACCTCTGAGAACCCGCAGCATGACGGGCTGTTCCTGTCCAACTACATCACCATCAACATGCTGGACCGCCTGGCGCGCGTGCCGGGCATCGGCTCGGTCTCGATCTTCGGCGCGATGGACTACTCCATGCGCATCTGGTTCGAGGTCGATCGCCTGATCAGCCTGAACCTGACGCCCACGGACATCATTTCAGCGATCCAGTCGCAGAACATCCAGGCGGCGGTGGGGCGGATCGGTGCGCGGCCGATCTCCGATGACCAGCAATTCCAGATCAATTTGCAGACCCAGGGGCGGCTGGTCACGCCCGAGCAGTTCGGCGCCATCGTCGTGCGCGCCAATGTCGATGGCTCGCTGCTGCGCGTGCGCGACGTGGCGCGGATCGAGCTCGGCGCGGCGCGCATGGACCAGGAAAGCCGCCTCAACGGCAAGCCGGCCATCACGGTCGCGACCTATCTCGCGCCCGGGGCCAATGCTGTCACCGCCGCCGCCAACCTGAATGCCACGCTGAACGACCTGGCGCGTCGCTTCCCCGAGGGCATGCGCACCGAGGTGTTCTACGACACCTCCACCTTCGTGCTCGAGACGATGCACGAGGTCATCAAGACGCTGCTCGAGGCCTTCGTGCTGGTGGTGATCGTGGTGCTGCTGTTCCTGGGCAGCGTCCGGGCCACCATCATCCCGGTCATCGCCGTGCCGGTCAGCCTGATCGGCACCTTCGCGGTGCTGCTGGTGCTGGGTTTCTCGGCCAACACCGTCTCGCTGCTGGCGATGGTGCTGGCGATCGGCATCGTCGTGGACGACGCCATCGTCGTCGTCGAGAATGTCGAGCGCGTGATGGAGGAGGAACCGCACCTCACCCCCCGCGAGGCGACCAAGAAGGCGATGTCGCAGATCACCGGGCCGATCATCGCGATCACCCTGGTGCTGCTGTCCGTGTTCGTGCCGGTGGGATTCATCCCGGGCCTGTCCGGCATGTTGTTCGCGCAATTCGCGGTTACGGTCTCGGCCGCCATGATCATCTCGGCGATCAATGCGCTCACGCTGTCGCCGGCGTTGTGCGGCGTGCTGCTGCGCCCGCATCACGGCCCGCGCAAGGGCGTGCTGGCGACGGTGATGCGCGGCATCGACTGGGTGCGCGACCGCTATGGCGACATCGTCGCGCGGCTGGTGCGCGTCTCCTTCATCTCGATCCTGCTCACGGCGGTCTTCGCGGGTGGCATCTACGCGCTGTCGCAGCGCACGCCGCAGGGCTTCCTGCCGGAGGAAGACCAGGGCGCCTTCTTCGTGCAGATGCAGTTGCCGCAAGGGGCGAGCCTGTCGCGCACCCGGGCTGCGGTGGAGCAGGTTGAGGCGATCATCGCCCCGGTGCCGGGCGTGGAGAAGGTGCTTTCCATCGTCGGCTTCTCGCTGGTCGATGGCGGCGCGCAGTCCAACTCGGCCTTCCTCGTCGTGCGCATGAAGCCCTTCGCCGACCGGACGGAGGCGCAGCAGAGCGTCTTCGCCGCGATCGGCCGCGTCTTCGGCGCGACCCAGCAGGTGCTGACCGCGAATACCTTCGCCTTCAACATCCCGCCGATCTCGGGGCTGGGGACCGGCGCGGGCTTCCAGTACCAGTTGCAGAATCTCGAGGGCCGACCGCCGGAGGAGATGGCCTCGGCCATGCTCGGCCTGATCGTCGCGGCCAACCAGGACCCGCGGCTGACGCGCGTCTTCTCGACCTTCGCGGCCAATACGCCCTCCCTGTTCCTGGATGTGGACCGTGAGAAGGCGCAGGCGCTGGGCGTGCGCATCAGCGACATCTTCACCGCGCTGCAGGCCACGCTGGGCGGCTTCTATGTGAACGACTTCAACGCCTTCGGCCGGTCCTGGCAGGTGAACATCCAGGCCGAGGGCACGGATCGCGACGACATCCCCGATCTGTGGCGCATCCATGTGCGCAACAACAAGAACGAGATGGTGCCGCTGCGTTCGGTGGCGGATGTGCGGATCGTGCTCGGGCCGCAGACCATCAACCGCTTCAACAATGTCCGCTCGGTGGCGATCCAGGGTGCGCCCGCGCCCGGCGTATCCTCCGGCGCGGCGCTGGTGGCGATGGAGGAGATCTCACAACGCGTGCTGCCGCAGGGCTACAGTTTCGAATGGACCGGCACCGCCTTCCAGGAAAAGCAGGCGAGCGGGCAGACCGGCATCATCCTCGCCCTGGCCATCCTCTTCGCCTACCTCTTCCTGGTGGCGTTGTATGAGAGCTGGATGATCCCGGTGCCGGTGCTGCTCTCCATCGCGGTCGGCGTGCTGGGCTCCTTTGTCGCCATCGGCATCGGCAACCTCGCGCTTGATGTCTATGCGCAGGTCGGCCTGATCGTGCTGATCGCGCTGGCCGCCAAGAACGGCATCCTCATCATCGAGTTCGCGAAGGAGCAGCGGGAGGCGGGCCTTTCCATCCAGGAGGCCGCTGTAGTTGGCGCGCGCCTGCGCTTCCGCGCCGTGATGATGACCTCGGTCGCCTTCATCCTCGGCCTGGTGCCGCTGGTGATCGCCACCGGCGCGGCCTCGGCCTCGCGCGCGGCGGT
>Ga0315900_10011952_pt1 | contig 10724 bp, 5 predicted proteins | sample LakEriMetagenome_FD_203521 | JGI IMG/M metagenome (GOLD analysis project Ga0315900, IMG submission 203521) | Freshwater fungal communities from buoy surface, Lake Erie, Ohio, United States - Buoy 12 MA114 | ecosystem: Environmental > Aquatic > Freshwater > Lake > Lake biofilm | place: USA: Lake...
TCACCAATTTGGATATCGATTATCGAGGGCGCGTGTGGGTATGCGAGGTGGTGAACTATCGAGGACATAATGGGGAACGGCCCGAAGGGGATCGGATCCTAATCTTGGAAGATACCGACCAGGACGGGGTGATGGATCAATCGAAGGTCTACTATCAGGGGCCCGAAGTCGATTCGGCGATGGGGATCTGCATTCTGGGAAACCAAGTGATTGTCAGCGCGGCGCCCAACGTCTGGGTTTTCACCGATACCGACGGGGACGACAAGCCAGACAAAAAGGAAGCGGTATTCACCAAGACTGGTCAGCCTCAGCACGACCATTCGAACCACAGCTTCGTCTTTGGCCCGGATGGAAAGCTGTATTGGAATTTTGGGAATACGGGACGTGCGATGCACGATGCGGCGGGGAATCCAGTGAAAGATCGATGGGGGCGCCCGATCAACGATTCTGGGAGTCCTTATCGACAGGGGATGGTATTTCGTTGCAACTTGGACTTCACCGACATGGAGGTGCTCGGCCATAACTTCCGCAACAACTATGAAGTGGCCGTCGATTCCCTAGGTACGCTTTGGCAGTCGGATAACGACGATGACGGAAATCGAGCGACTCGCATCAACTACGTCATGGAGTTTGGAAACTTCGGTTACGTCGATGAGATGACCGGTGAGGGGTGGCAGGCGGAGCGGATTGGCTGGGAATCGGAAGTGCCCCAGCGCCACTGGCATTTGAACGATCCGGGAGTGGTTCCAACCATGCTGATCACCGGTGCTGGATCACCCACGGGAATCACCGTCTATGAAGGAAGGCTGTTGCCAAGGGTGTTCTGGGATCAAGTGATTCATTGCGATGCGGGTCCGAATGTGGTGCGAGCTTACCCAGTTGAGCCACAGGGGGCGGGCTATCAAGCTTCGATGGTGCCGCTGCTTACCGGTAGCCGCGACCGCTGGTTCCGTCCCGCGGATGTCTGCGTAGCACCCGATGGATCGCTTTATGTGACCGATTGGTACGATCCTGGGGTGGGTGGCCATGCGATGCAGGATATGGAACGCGGGCGACTTTTCCGCATCGCTCCTCCGGGAACTGCATACCGTGTCCCCAAGTTTGATTTGTCGACTGCGGAGGGTGCCGTCGCAGCTTTGGCCAGTCCGACGCAGGAGGTTCGCTTCCGAGCCTGGATGGCGATTGTGGCGATGGGCGATAAAGCGGTACCAGCCTTGAAGAAAATGGCAGGGGGAGACGAAAGCCGTGCACGGGCCAGGGCCTGGTGGCTGCTAGGAAAGCTGCCCGGGCAAGGGGAAGCCACGGTCAAGGCAGCGATTGCGCACCAAGATCCGGAAATCCGAACAATTGGCATCCGCTTGGCTCGGCAACTGAAGCTTGCTTCATCCACCTGGATGCCATCGCTATTGAAGGATTCCCAGCCCTCGGTTCGACGTGAGTTGGCGATCGCGTTGCACGAGGACACTTCGGATGAGATGCCTGGATACTGGGCCGATCTTGCTGGCGACCTGGATCCTTCGGATCGCTGGGCACTGGAAGCGCTGGGAATTGCCGCCAACCATCGCTGGGCGGAATGCTTGGATGCTTGGATGACCAAGTACCCGGACGCCTGGAACAGCGATGCTGGGAAAAAGATCCTCTGGAGGGCTAGGGCTCCCAAGGCGGCTGAGTTGCTGGTCCGATCGTTGACATCCGCTAAATGGTCGGCCGATCAGCGCGATGCGCTGCTTCGATCGTTTGATTTTCAGGATCCCAAAGAGCGGGAAACTGCATGGCGCGCGATTGCGACCGAAGTGTGCGCCCAACCAGCCGATCGTCGAGACGTGGAGTTAGCGGTTTACGCGGCGACGAAACTGGGGTCCGACGCTGCAGAAAAGATTCCTGGACTGAAAGACTTGGTATCCGAGCGATTGCGGTCGTCCAGCGATCCGAAGGAAGCGGTGCGGTTGGGACGCAAGTTGGGGCTGAAGGGGTTTGGGGAGCTATTCATGGCGATGGCAGAGAAGTCGGGAGTCAATTCCGAGGGGATCTCGGCCACCGATCTGGCGCTGGAAGATGGAAGAGCCGCAGCGATTTCGGAGGCTCTCAATGCCGCTCCAGAATCTCCCAAGGCGCTTCTATGGACTCGGTTGTTAGCGCAAAGCAATCGACCGGAGGCCCGAAAGATGCTGAGCGAATGGCTGGTGAATCCTGAATCTCCCACCCAGGCACGCATCGATGCAGCCGAAGGTCTTGCAAGAACTCCCGATGGTCAACGACAGCTGTTGAAGCTGGCGCAAGAGAATCGACTTCCTGCGGAGGCGAAGGTGATGGTCTCTGCTGCGATGCGGCAGTCCAAGGACGAGGCAGTGCGCAAGGAGTCTGAGCAGTTTTTCCCCGCCAAGAAGGCGTCCGGCGCGGCCCTCCCGCCGATCGCTCAAATGGCCAGTCGTCAGGGGAATCCCGAGCAAGGGAAAAAGATCTTCGATAGCTCCGGCACCTGCGCCCAGTGCCATCAAGTTCAGGGAGGGGGGAAGAACGTAGGGCCTGACCTGAGCGAAATTGGTACCAAACTGTCGCGCGAGGCATTCTATGTTTCGATCCTTGAGCCAAGCGCCGGAATCAGTCACAACTACGAAGCCTATGTGGCTTTGCTGGATGATGATTCGGTGGTCACCGGCTTGAAGATCAACGAAACTGGCGACGAGGTCATCCTTCGCGATGCGAAAGGAATCGACCGGAAATTGGCCAAGAAGGAGATCCAGGAAATCAAAAAGAGCGACAAATCGTTGATGCCGGACAATCTACATGAAGGATTGTCCGAAGGGGATCTGGTCGATCTGGTGGCCTACCTGGAGACTCTGAAAAAGAAGTAATCATCGATCGCTTTCGTGACAAGCATTGTTTTAGGCATGACACGGTCATTACCTGAAGCTGATCCAGGCGTACTTTGTTATCACACCATCGAAGGAAAAAGGCGATGAGAAAGAGGATTTTGGGTTTGGTATTGGCGATGTTGCCGACGCCAGTCGTTTATGGTGAAGATGGGGTCTACCTCAAGGTGGCGGATGTACCTGCGGATTATGCGATCCAAGGGGAGTATTCTGGAATCATCGACGCCAACCAGGAGAAATGGGGAGCTCAGGTGATCGCCTTGGGGGATGGGAAGTACGAATCGGCGGGCTACCGATTGGGGCTTCCTGGGGATGGCTATGAACCGGGGGAGGAGGTTCGGCGAATCGAGTTTCGAACCGAAAATGGCAAAGTAATCGCTGCCAAGGACGAGTTCACTTTTGAGATCAAAGACAAGCAACTGCATGTCATGGATTCCTCCGGACAGCCGCTTGGTAAGTTGACGAAGATCGAGCGAGTCAGTCCTTCAATGGGGAGCAAGCCTCCAGCAGGGGCTGTTGTGTTGTTCGATGGGAAGAACGCGGATGCATTCCAAAACGGCAAATTGTCGCCTGAGGGATACCTGCAAGCCGATTGCACCTCCAAGGAGACATTCGGTGACCATTTTCTGCATCTGGAGTTCTTGACCCCGTTCAAGCCGAAGGGACGCGGGCAGGATCGAGGAAATTCGGGCGTCTACATGCAGGGCCGATACGAACTGCAGGTGTTGGACTCCTTCGGGCTTTCTGGTGAGAACAACGAATGTGGTGGCATCTACTCGATTGCCAAGCCTCGTGTGAATATGTGCTACCCGCCACTCACCTGGCAGACGTACGACATCGAATTCCAATCCGCTCGTTACGATGCGGAAGGAAAGAAGATCAAGAACGCGCGAGCAACCATTCTGCACAATGGCATCAAGATCCACGAAGACTTGGAACTGAAGAACGGGACTCCTGGTAAGGATCCCGAAGGGCCAGGCAACGGTCCCCTGTATCTGCAGGGGCATGGCAATCCAGTCGTCTACCGAAACATCTGGGTTGTCAAACGCTAGTCATTTGGCTGGTCATTGAATAGAAAATGCCGGGGCCTTTCGGCCCCGGCGTACCCGCCCCCTGGGTATTTCTTCATGTTCCGATGGTTTCCGGGTTCCCCTTCGTTTATCCGGAAACGATTGTCTTTGGTGGACTCTGTGTGCTCAGTATCGCCACTGCAATCCAATGATTCCTGCCTGTAGGCTGTAGTCGGATTCTCGCAGTTGGTATTTGGGAGCCACTGCCTGGAAGGGGTTGTTCAAGTCAACCTGCAGACTTGGATCGATCTGCTCGGAAGCACGTGCCAAGCTGGTCAGCGACAGGTAGTTGTAGCCGAAGGTGAGATCGATATTGCGGGTCAGTCGATAACCCAGGGAGACTCCAAACTCCGGGCTGACGACGAAGGTGTCATCGTCGTAGACACCTGCGTTGGTGTTTCGGGCCAAGAGACCTTGGGATTCGATAGTACCGTTGATCGATCGCTGACCTTCGATGGTGACAACGCGGTTCAGGTTCCCTAGCCCCATCTTGAACTGGAGGTCCAAAGACCAGTTACCCCATCGGGAGAACCTCTGCAACCCAATCGTCCCCGCATCGTAACTGTTGTCGGTTGCAAAATGGTCTTTGACCTGGAGCACGTTGATCGTATCGTTGGTGTTGCTTTGAATTGTCAGGCGATCTTCCAGTCGCAGTCCCTGGTAACCCAGTAAGATGTCCCAACGTAGACCTTCGGCCTGAAAGAGTTTGCGACGCAACAGGATGTCGCCACCCCAGACATGGGAACTGGCTTGGACATTTGCACTGCCGGTCACGGCACCTTCCGAGACGACCAGACGATTGGGCTGGTTGGGGTTGAGCTGGTTGAAGGGACGAGCGACGGTCTGAGGAGAACCGGCGGTGAAATTTGTTTCCCACTCGGTTGTATCGTACGTTCGTATCTCAATCGCTCGCTCCAGGCACGGATCCAGCCAATAGCCAGCAGCCAGCCGGTAGCCAGATTGGGCATCCTCATGGAGGACTTGGTTTCCAAAAAGCGTCGTCGATCCAGGGTTGCCTGATGCCAACAGGACGGGTGTTCCCATCCCTGTTGCTTCAAAACTGGCTACTTCGGTGCGGAAGTACATCCGCTCGGTCAACCAGACAAAGGTATTGATCAGGCCTCCACCGCCGATGCTCAGGTCGATCAGGACGGGGGCTTCGGATACCGGAGCTTCATAAACCGAAGCTTCGCTGTAGCCAGGTTCCACGATTTGGCCATCGGATTCGTAGACCACTTCGCCCGAGTCGACCACTCCGTCGTGAATCGGCTCGGAATGGACGATGCCACTGGCGGCATTCTGTGCCTCGCAGGCAGGGCAGCCCGCCTGCACCACACCCTGGCGGTGATCGTGACGAGCTGGTGTCGTGGCCGATGCTTTCGTTGTACTTCTTCGATTCTTTGTCGCAGGTGCTTTCCCCATCGTTTGGTTCGCTGGGGATGGAGTTTGGACTGCGGGACGGGTGCCGGCGACGGCTTGGGTAGCCGAAGCGGGGCGTACCGAAGACTTCCGACTTGGCTGAGTTGGCGCATCGTAGGCGGTCCGAACGTCACCACGTCCGGTGCGGAGTTCCTGAGCCAGCAACGATGGACCGTCGCTCCAAGGTTGGCTCCAGCCCGCAAGAAGTCCGCATGCGATGCTGAGCGGCATCCAGGATTTTGAACGCTTGGGAACCATCGGTCACTTCTCCAAGTGAATTCTTTTGAGGCGGAAGCGGGCAACGCCTTGGCAGGTCGACGTGCCGTCGATCCCCATCTATGCCTCCAGGTTGGATGTATCGGTTCTCGCGAGGATTCCGGTTGAGTAAACTCGGTAAGTTTTGACGGTTCGGTGGAGTTTGGCGATGAAATCCCTGAACAAGTCAGGTTGCTTTCCCAAGAGAGTTGTTGGTTTGGAGGACCGCGAGATCCTTGGGGTTGTCGTTGATTCCCAATGGATCGCGTTCGATAGCTAATCCCCTGTACGCTATGTTTTTGGCGGAACCGCAGGGCACTCAGCTAGAATGGACCGGGGTTTGACTGCCCGTCGGGAGTCGTCCGAAAGGACTTTTCGTCCCAGATCTTTGAGGGGTGTAGCGCCCATGACCGGCATTGGCCAAGTACCAGGGAGATCGTTTTGGCTAGCGCCGTTGCTGCTATTCCATGGATGGTTTTCTATCTCTTCCGGGCAGGAGGCATCTGAAGGTCCATTTTTTCAGGAGCGAGTGGTTCCGATCCTGGAAACTCATTGTTATGGCTGTCACTCCCATGCGACGGGGGTAATGGAAGGGGGCTTAGCACTCGACTGGAAAAGTGGCTGGCAGCGGGGTGGTGGGCGCGGTCCTGCGATCGTGCCTGGGGAGGTCGATGAGAGCCTGTTGATCCAGGTGGTGCGACGGGACGACCCGCAGCTGGCGATGCCCCCTGACGAGCCCTTATCTGAGGAGGAAAGGGGAGTCTTGGAGGAATGGGTGCGGCGCGGTGCCTACGATCCTCGCCAATCAGCACCGCAGGGAAGCGATCCACTGGATTGGTGGTCGCTTCGGACACTGGAGTTGCGGCAGTTGCCTGAGCGGTGGGACGGGGCGCCTAGTGACGATCATCCGATCGATCGATGGGTCTTCAAGCAACTTGCCGATGCGTCACTTGTCCCCTCTGCTCTTGCCTCGCCGCGCGATCGAATCCGGCGGCTCTTTAACGATCTGGTCGGATTGCCACCCAGTCCCGAAGAAGTGCGCTGCTTTGAGGCGGACCCATCAGCGGAGGCCTATCTGAGGTTGGTCGATCGATTGCTTGCCTCACCGCGATACGGGGAGCGATGGGCGCGCCACTGGATGGACGCGATTCACTTTGCCGAGTCGCATGGGTTTGAGCACGACGTGGGGCGAGACCACGCATGGCCGTATCGCGATTATCTGATCGATGCTTTCAATCGGGATCTTCCATGGGGACAGTTCATTCGACAGCAACTGGCAATTGACCACGTTGCTCCGGATGCGACGCATCTGACGCCTGCGCTCGGATTCCTGGGGGCAGGGACGTTCGACTTGAGCACCTATAGCACCGGTCCGCTGACCTTTGCGTCGATGGACCGCGACGACATGGTGACCCAGACGATGGCCGCCTTCTGCAGTGTGACCGCCAATTGCGCACGATGCCATGCGCACAAGTTTGATCCAGTCAGCCAGGAGGATTATTACGCATTGCAAGCAGTCTTTTCTGGAGTGCTGAAGGGCGATGTCGAGTTCGACGCCGATCCCGAGGTCGCGATGCGCCGCCGAAGCCTGGATGCGCAGCGACGATTGGCCGTCGATCGCGATTCTCAATTTTTGTTGGCTGCTGAACAGTGGAGTCGTGTTCAGAGGTGGCGAGAAAGGTTGGCGGCGCAAAGCCAATGGCATCCGGTGGAAATCAGCTCCTTTGTGTCGGCTGAGGGAGCAACATTGACCAAGCAGTCCGATGGTTTTGTGCTGGCCAGCGGGCATAGCCCCGAGATCGACACGTACACCTTGACGTTCCAAACCGATCGGAAGCAGCTGAGTGCCTTACGTTTGGAGATTGCCCCACATGATTCCCTGCCGATGCGAGGACCCGGCAGGTGCCAGAATGGGAATCTGCATCTCTCCGAAATTCAGGTATTGGCTTTCTCAAAAGGGGGTGAGGCACCTCGCGTCCTGACGATCGCAAGAGCGACGGCTGACTTCAACCAGGAGGGGTGGACGATCGATCACGCCATCGATGGCAACCCGAAGACGGCTTGGGGCATTCATCCTGCGGTTGGACAGCCACACGCTGCCGTTCTGGAATTGTCGCAACCGGTGGATTTGGAATCGGGAATGGTCTGGACGGTGGTTCTGCGCCAGTTGCATGGAGGAGCCCACACGATTGGATGCCTGCGTCTTCTGGTGACGGATGGTCCGGCAGATCAGACGATGGTTCTTCCCGGTGACATCACCAAGTTGCTGGAGAAAGCGGAAGCGGAACTTTCGCAAGAGGAGCGATTGACGCTGGGATCGTGGGTTTTGCAGCAAGAGATTGCCAAAGAGCTTTCCGAACTACCGACGCGGCAGCGTGTCTACGCGGTGGGGAGATCGGTCCGGATTCCGACCGGAAATGGAAAGGAACAGGATGGACGTCTGGATCAGGCAACCCCAGTCCATCTCCTGCAGCGAGGGGACATAGGAAAGCCGTTGCATCGAGTTGCACCGGGGGCTATCGAGTCGATCGATTGGTTGCCTTCACGATTCGATGGCGGGGAAGAATTGCCGGAATCGGCAAGGCGCGCTGCGCTGGCCGATTGGATTGTGCACCGCGAGAATCCGCTTACCTGGCGTAGTATCGTCAATCGCATCTGGCACCATCATTTTGGACGAGGGATCTGCGATACGCCAGGAGACTTGGGGCGGATGGGAGGAGTCCCTTCGCACCCCGAACTGCTCGACTGGTTGGCGCTCTGGTTTCGCGACGACGCCGAGGGATCACTGAAGAAACTGCATCGGTTGATTGTCACCAGTCATATCTACCAGCAGGCTTCAGAGGATCGTCCCGAAGCGGCCGTGGTGGATAATGAGAATCGGCTGCTATGGCGACACCATCGGCGCAGGCTGGATGCGGATGCTTATCGCGATTGGGTGATGACGATCTCCGGTAGTCTGGATTTGACGATGGGAGGGCGGTCGATTCAGCAGTTTCATCAGTCGCCTGGACCTCAGTCGACCCCGAAGCTGGATTACGACAGCTTCGATTGGAATTCACCCGAAGCGTTTCGCCGAACGATCTACCGTTATGTCTGGAGAGGAATTCCTGATCCCTTCATGGCATCGCTTGATTTTCCCGATCTTGGTCTACTGGCACCGACGCGAGGCTTTTCTGCTTCCCCGATGCAGGCCCTAGCTCTTTTCAATCATCGATTCGTGCTGGTACACAGTGAAAAGATGGCCGTGTCGATTGCGAGGGAGGTGCCGGAGGTGAGAGGGCAGGTGATCGAGGCGACGTGGAGGGCTTTTGGCAGGGATCCGACTGCAGTGGAACTGGAGGAAATGGTGGGGCTGGTGGAAAGGCGTGGGCTGGCGGCGCTCTGCCGTGTGCTGTTTAACACGAACGAGTTGCTGTTTGTTCCCTGAGTTTGCCTAGTTGGATCGAGAGGTCGATGGAGATGGGAATCGAACGGACCAGTCGACGTCATTTGCTGTTGCAAGCAGGGCATGGTTTTGGCGGCTTGGCACTCGCCGATCTGCTCGCACGGGAATCTGCGATGATGGCTGGGCCATCCTCGGCGCTGCCAGATCGCCTTGCCGAAGCACCCAAAGCGAAGGTCAAACGGATCATCCAACTGTTTATGACGGGCGGCGCCAGTCCGATGGATACGTTCGACTACAAGCCGCAGTTGGAGCGGTTGGATGGTCAGATGCTGGGCCCGAAGGAGAAGCCTGAGGGATTTACTGCACCGGCGGGTGCGATCATGAAAAGCCCGTTTCGATTCGCTAGGCATGGTCAGTCGGGGCGCTGGGTCAGCAGCGTGTTTCCTGAGCAGGCCAAGCTGGTGGACGAGATGGCGTTTCTGATGGCGATGACCACCAAGACCAACGTTCATGGGCCTGGCACTTACATGATGAATAGTGGATTCCTCCTGCCAGGTTTTCCCTGCATGGGAGCGTGGATCTCCTATGCACTCGGGAATCTGGTCGACAATCTTCCCACCTTTGTGGTGCTGCCTGATGCGCGAGGACTTCCTTACAACCAGAAGGGGTGTTTCAGCGCAGGGTTTCTCCCCTCAATCCACGAAGGGGTGGTTCTGGATGCCGCAGCGAAGAAACCGATCGCGGATCTCCAGCCCGATGCGGCGTATAGTTTTGCCGGTTCATCTTCGGATGCCGAGTCCCTGGCGCTGCTTCAGGCGATCAATCAGCGGCATGCTCAGCAACATCCTGGCGACTCTCGATTGGACGCCAGGATCGGTAGTTATGAATTGGCAGCAAAGATGCAGCTTTCGGCGCCGGAGGCATTTGCGATCGATCAGGAGACTCAGTCGACGCAGCAAGCCTATGGGCTGGATCGGCCAGCGACCAACGATTTCGGCAAGCGTTGTCTGTTGGCGCGGCGGTTGGTGGAGCGAGGGGTGCGGTTTGTGCAGGTCTGGAGTGGTCCACAAGGAGCGGTCAACAACTGGGACAATCATGGCAACATACTAACCGAGTTGCCGCCGATGGCCGAGAGTGTCGATCTGCCGATCGCTGGGCTACTGCGCGATCTGAAGGCGCGTGGGCTGGATGACGACACTTTGGTGATCTGGACTACCGAATTTGGCAGGACCCCGTTTGCTCAGGGAAGCCTGGGGCGCGATCACAATGGCGGCAGTTTCGTTACATGGCTTTGGGGGGCTGGAATTCGGCCTGGTGTTTCGTATGGCGCCAGCGACGACTGGGGTTATCAAGCGGTCGAAGGGAAGACGTGGTGTTACGACCTGCATGCCACGATCCTGCATCTGCTGGGGATCGATCATGAACAGCTGACCGTGCGGCAAAATGGAATCGACCGACGGCTTACCGACGTGCACGGTCATGTGATCGAAGAGATTCTGGGCTGATGAGGCCAGAGAAGCCCTTTTCGGGGGCTATTAGGGATTCTTGTCGGTAGCGATTACTTCAATGCATCCATTTGGAGCCGCCCAAGGCAGGTGACCGGATATCGCACGCAGTACCGTCCGGGATCTTCCAAATGGGAGCGGAAGGGCGCTAGCCTTCTTGTGTGTTTCCACAATCGCAAAAGAACCGGACGGTTCGTGCCGAAACGCTAAGCTCTTC
>Ga0315900_10011957_pt1 | contig 10722 bp, 9 predicted proteins | sample LakEriMetagenome_FD_203521 | JGI IMG/M metagenome (GOLD analysis project Ga0315900, IMG submission 203521) | Freshwater fungal communities from buoy surface, Lake Erie, Ohio, United States - Buoy 12 MA114 | ecosystem: Environmental > Aquatic > Freshwater > Lake > Lake biofilm | place: USA: Lake...
GTCGGAAGTCGACCAGATGGGCCAGTTCGATCGACTCGAAGTCGATTTCGCCCTGACACATCAGGGCCATGATGGTCGCGCGGCGCACCAGGTCGTCCCGGGTCAGCGCGATGCCGCGCACCACGGGCAGTTGGCCCTGGGTGATGCTGTCCTGGTACTCGTGCAAGGTCTTGGCGTTCTGGCTGTAGGTCGGGCCGATCTTCGAGATGGCCGACGGACCCAGCGCCAGCAGGTCGCAATCCGGCAAGGTGCTGTAGCCCTGGAAGTTGCGGTGCAGCCGGCCCTGCCGCTTGGCCACCGCCAGGGGATCGTCCGGGAGCGCGAAGTGATCCATGCCGATGTACTGCCAACCCTGCGCGATGAAGCCGGCGATCGCGATGCGCAGCAACTCCAGCTTGGTCTGCGGCGACGGCAGCTGCTGCTCGTCGATGCGGCGTTGCGGCTTGAAGCGCTGCGGCAGGTGTGCGTAGCTGTAGAGCGCAATGCGGTCCGGCCGCAGGCTGGCCACCTGGGCGACCGTCTCGCCGAAGCTCCGGGTCGTCTGCAGCGGAAGGCCGCAGATCAGATCGACGTTGATCGATTCGAAGCCGAGCGCCCGGGCGTCGGCCATCAGCGATTGCACCTGCTCGAAGGGTTGCTCGCGGTGCACGGCCCGCTGCACGGCCGGGTCCACGTCCTGGACCCCGAAGCTCAGGCGGTTGAACCCGAGTTGCCGCAGATGCGCCAGTCGCTGCCGGTCGGCCGTCCGCGGATCGACCTCGATCGACCACTCGGCATCCGGCGCGATGCGGAATCGCGTCGTGATCGCCAGCATCAAGCGCTCGAGTTCGGCGTCGCTCAGGAAGGTCGGAGAGCCACCGCCCAGATGCAACTGCACCACCGGCTGCGCTGGGCCCATCTCGGCCAGCGCGAGATCCATCTCGCGTTCGAGCAGATCCAGGAACGGCGCCGCCCGGCTGTGCTGCCGGGTGACGATCTTGTTGCAGGCGCAGTAGTAGCAGACCGATTCGCAGAACGGCACATGCACATACAGCGACAGCGGAGGCACGCCGCCAGCGACGGCACCCGAGCCGCGTTGACGCAGCGCGAGCCGGGCTTGATCGGGGCCGAAGGCCTCGACGAAGCGGTCGGCCGTCGGGTAGCTGGTGTACCGCGGGCCTGGCTCGCTGAGCAGCCGCAACAAGGCGTCCGTCAGGGTGGGCGGCTGTGGGGCCGCGGGCAAGGGCTTGACCGCGCGCCGCGGCAGTGGAAGTGCAATGGGCTCGACCATGGGCCCGAATGTGCCCGCGCAGCAAACCATCGGGCTTGATCGGCATCAACCCGCACGTGTTTCGGGCCTTCTGGCCGGCATACTCCCCTGTCCAGCGGTTGCAGTACCAGGAAGTCCACGATGTCCAACCAGTCTCATGGCGTTCAGCAGCTTGTGCGGGGTTCGATTCCGCCAGTCGTGTCGTCTTCCCGCCAGGACCCGTTCAAGGTGGCCTGTGCCAGTTGCAACCTCCGCGAGCTGTGCCTGCCGGTCGGGATGTCCGGCGACCAGCTCGAACGCCTCGATGCCATCGTCTCCAATCGGCGCCAGGTCCCACGCGGAGCCGCGCTGTTCCGCACCGGGGACGCGTTTTCGTCGCTGTATGCCGTGCGACTGGGGTTCTTCAAGACCTGCGTCGCGGCCGAAGACGGGCGCGAACAGGTCTCGGGCTTCCAGATGGCGGGCGAACTGCTGGGCCTCGATGGCATTGGCACCGACCATCACACCTGCGACGCGGTCGCGCTGGAGGACTCCCAGGTCTGCGTCATTCCCTACCACCAGCTTGAGCATCTCGCTCGGGAACTCTCGGATCTGCAGCGCCAGTTCCACCGCATCATGAGCCGTGAGATCGTGCGCGACCATGGGGTGATGCTCCTGCTCGGCAGCATGCGGGCTGAAGAGCGGCTGGCGGCCTTCCTGCTGAACCTGACGCAGCGGCTGCGGGCCCGTGGCTTCTCGGGCAGTTCGCTGGTGCTGCGCATGACGCGCGAGGAGATCGGCAGCTACCTCGGCTTGAAGCTCGAGACCGTCAGCCGAGCGTTCTCCCGCTTCCAGGACGACGGCATCCTTTCGGTCAAGCAGCGCCAGATCGAAGTCCTGAACGCCGACGCCCTGAAAGCCCTGGTCAACCCTGGCGAGTGTTGAGTCCGCCACCCGGCGCGAAGACGCCGGGCATGCCCTTGCCCTCTGACGGGATCCGTCCCGCGCATCCGGCGTTGCGCGTGCTGTCGATCATCCCGCCGATGACGCAGCTCAACACGCCCTACCCGTCCACGGCCTATCTGACGGGTTTCCTGCGCTCGCGCGGCGTGCAGGCGGTCCAGTGCGACCTGGCCCTGGGGTTGATCCTTCGGCTGCTCTCCGGCAAGGGCTTGCAGGCGGTGCTCGAACAGATCGAGGCCACGCCGCAGGACAGCCGGGGCCCGCTCGCCAATGCCTTTGCGGCCCGGTTCGCCGACTACCGGGCCACGATCGAGCCCGCTCTCGCCTTCTTGCAGGGCCGCGACAGCACGCTGGCCCACCGCATCGTCGGCCGGGCCTTCCTGCCCGAGGGTCCGCGATTCACGTCGCTGGACGTGTACGAGGCCGACGGCGATGGCCCGGATGGCGGGGATGGCGGTGATCCGCTGGCCTGGGCCTTTGGCGCGCTGGGCGTTCAGGACCGCGCCCGCCACCTGGCCACGCTGTACCTCAACGACATCGCCGATGTGGTCAAGGAAGCCATCGACCCACGCTTCGAATTCGTCCGCTACGGCGAGAGTCTGGCCGCCAGCCAGCCGAGCTTCGAGCCGCTGGCCGCCGCGCTGGCCGCACCGCACAACCTGATCGACACCTACCTGCACGGGCTGACGCTGGCCTCGCTGGCCGAACAGGCGCCCGACGTGGTCCTGTTGAGCGTACCCTTCCCCGGCGCGGTCTACGGTGCCTTTCGCATCGCCCAGGCGATCAAGGCCGCGAGGCCCGAGGTCGTGACGGTTCTCGGCGGTGGCTTCGTCAACACCGAGCTGCGCACGCTGAGCGAGCCACGGGTGTTCGAGCACTTCGACTACGTGACGCTGGACGCCGGCGAACGGCCCCTGCTGGCCTTGCTCGAGCACCTGCAGGGCCGGCGGTCGGCGCAGCGCCTGGTGCGCACCTTCAGGCGCGACGGTGGCGAGGTCCGCTACGTCAACTTCGTCGAGCCCGAGGTGGCCTTCGACGACGTGGGCACGCCGACCTGGGACGGCCTGCCGCTGGACCGGTATCTGTCGCTGCTGGACATGCTCAACCCGATGCACCGGTTGTGGAGCGACGGCCGCTGGAACAAGCTGACCGTGGCACACGGCTGCTACTGGAAGAAGTGCAGCTTCTGCGACGTCAGCCTGGACTACATCAGCCGCTACGACGCGGCGAGCGCCACGACCCTGGTCGACCGCATCGAGACCATCGTGGCCGAAACCGGCCAGACCGGTTTCCACCTGGTCGATGAAGCGGCACCGCCCAAGTCGCTGAAGGCGCTGGCGGCCGAGCTCCAACGTCGCCGCGTGGCGATCTCCTGGTGGGGAAACATCCGCTTCGAGAAGACCTTCACCCCTGCCCTGTGCCAGCAGCTGGCCGACAGCGGCTGCATCGCGATCAGCGGCGGACTGGAGGTCGCTTCGGACCGGCTGCTGACGCTGATGAAGAAAGGCGTGTCGGTCGACCAGTTGGCGCGGGTGACCAAGGGCTTTGCCGACGCTGGCGTTCTGGTCCATGCCTATCTGATGTACGGGTTCCCGACCCAGACGGTGCAGGACACCGTGGATGCGCTCGAGCTCGTGCGCCAGCTGTTTGCCAACGGCTGCATCCACAGCGGCTTCTGGCACCGCTTCGTCTGCACCGTGCACTCGCCGGTCGGCCAGCGGCCGCAGGACTACGGCGTGACGCTTGTTCCCCTACCGCCCGTTTCGTTTGCGAGCAACGACGTCGGCTTCATCGACCCCACCGGCGTCGACCATGACGCGCTCGGTCTGGGCTTGAAGAAGGGCATCTACAACTTCATGCACGGGGTCGGACTCGAAGAGGATGTGCGCATGTGGTGGGACCGACCCATGCCCAAGACCCGGATCCCCCGCAGGCGGATCGAAAAGGCGCTCGCCGGCCCGGCTTAGCGCACGCCGCCTGTCGCGGCATGGTTCCGCGCCTGGACCGCCGGCGCGTGCGAGGCATCGGACACCGCAGGCTGCACGATCACGGGGTCGGGGTTGAGGATCGCGATGGCCAGCGTGGCAAAACCTGCAACCACCACCACGGCCGGGCCGGAGATGACGAGCCAGACCATGCCGTGACGCCACCAGGGGTCTGGGTTTCGAGCGGGAAGTTGACGCATGGTGGACTCCTTGGGTGGCATTCAACGAGGGACGATGAAGGTGGACTTTTCGACCAGACGGTTCGGCCCAGCGCCCGCCGTATCGTGCCGCTGCTCGACGGTGAAACGGATCTCGTGGCTGCCAGGCCCGGCCTTCTCGGCCTCATTGGGCGGCACGCGAACCGCCACCACGACCCATCGCGCCTCGGTCGGCTCGACGGTCACGCCCGCGGCCGGGTCGATCACGGCACCGGGCAGGCCCTGGACGCCGATGGACAACTCAAGCCTGCGCTCGGTCGCGTTCATCAACTGCAGACGATAGACGTTCTCGACATGGCCGTCCTCGACCACGCGGGCGAGCACGCCCCGGTCGCGCACCACGTCCACCTTGTAGGGCGAACGAAGAACCAGCAGGCTGTACAGAAAGGCCGCGACGATGACGAGCAGGATTCCGGTGTAGACCAGCACCCGGGGCCGGAACACACGCCGCCACTCCTGGCGCCGCGTCAGGTGCTGCGTCATGCCGTTCAGCGTGTCGTACCGGACCAGCCCGCGCGGATACTGCATCTTGTCCATCACGCTGTTGCAGACGTCGATGCAGGCGGCGCAGCCGATGCACTCGTACTGCTGGCCATTTCGGATGTCGATGCCGGTCGGGCAGACCTGGACGCAGAGGCCGCAGTCGATGCAGTGGCCGAGCTTGGCCTCGCCGAGGTCGGTCTTGCGACCGCGGGTGCCACGCGGCTCGCCGCGCTCACGGTCGTAACCGATGACGAGGGTGTCCTTGTCGAACATGGCGCCCTGGAAACGCGCGTAGGGGCACATGTACTTGCAGACCTGCTCGCGCAGCCAGCCGGCATTGCCGTAGGTGGCCAGGCCATAGAACAGCGTCCAGAAGGTCTCCCAGGGCCCGAGCGACAGGCTCGCCACGCCCGCAGCAAGCTCACGGATCGGCGTGAAGTAGCCGACCAGGGTGAACCCGGACCACAGCCCGATGGCCCCCCAGGCGATGTGCTTGCCGCCACGTCGCAACAGCTTGGTCGGACCCCAGCCCGCGGCGTCGAGCTTCAGCCGCTGCATCCGATCGCCCTCGAAGCGATGCTCGACCCACATGAAGATCTCGGTATAGACCGTCTGCGGGCAGGCATAGCCACACCACAGCCGGCCGGCGACCGCGGTGAACAGGAACAGGGCGTAGGCCGAGATGATCAGCAAACCCGTCAGATAGACGAAGTCCTGCGGATACAGCACCAGGTCGAAGATGTAGAAGCGGCGCGTCGACAGATCGAACAGGACCGCCTGGCGGCCGTTCCAGGGTAGCCAGGCCAGGCCGTAGAACAGGATCTGCGTGGCCCAGACCAGCACCCAGCGCCAGGTCGCGAACCAGCCACTCACCGCCCGCGGCTGGATCGTCTCGTGCTTCTTGTAGAGCGACACCACCTGCGGTGGCAGGTCGGCGCTCGTGGTGGAACTGTCCGTGGTCACTGGGCCGCGCTTACTGGGCGTGCGCGGTGCGCGCTGCCGATGCACCCGACAGCCCACGGACGTAGGCGGCCAGGACCCTGACCTGATCGGGCGTCAGCAGGCGCCCTTGCGCCGGCATGTGGTTGTTCACGCCGTTGGTGACGATGTTCACGATCGCCGCCTCGCCCCAGCCGTGCAGCCAGGTCTTGTCGGTCAGGTTGGGGGCACCGAGCACCGGGTTGCCCTTGCCGTCGGCGCCATGACAGGCCGAGCACACGGCAAACATGGGTTTGCCCTTCTGCGCCGCGATCTCGTTGTGGGCACTGCCCGACAGGCTGAGCACGTAGTGGGCGACGTTGCGCACGTTCTCGGGCGAACCCAACGCGGCCGCCATCGGGGCCATGACACCGATGCGGCCCTCGACGATCACCTTCTCGACATAGGCCTGGTCGCCGGTGCCGAGCCAGTCGCTGTCGGCCAGGTTCGGGAAGCCCTTGTTGCCCTTGGCGTCGGAACCGTGGCAACTGGCGCAGTTGTTCAGGAACAGGCGCTGGCCGATGGCATTGGCCTCCTTGTCGGCTGCAATCTGTTCCGGGCTCATCGATGCAAACCGTGCGTAGACCTTCTGCAGGTTCTCGGCGGCGCGCTTCTGCTCGGCTTGGAACTGACCGGTGCTGCTCCACTTCAGGCTGCCCTCGTAGGAGCCCAGGCCCGGGTAGAACGCGAAGTAGATGGCTGCGAAGACGACCGTGATCACGAACAGCCACATCCACCAGCGCGGCAATGGGTTGTTCAGCTCCTTCAGGTCGGCGTCCCAGACGTGACCGGTCGTGTTGTCGTCAGCCATCACGATGCGACGGCTCGCAATGACCAGCAGCACGAGGCAGAAGATCAGACTGGCAACCGTGGCCGCGATGACGAACCAGGACCAGCCACTGTTCAGGAAATCGCTCACGTCGGCTCTCCTTTGTTCTTGCTTCCGAAGACTGCAGCAGCCGGCGCAGGCGGAGCGTCGCCTGAAAAAGGCGACAGCGCGGCGCGCAGGTGCTCGTCGCTGCGCTGCCGGCTCCAGGTGTGGCGCCACAGGGCCAGGAAGGCCACCAGGCCCAGCAGCATCACGACGATGCGAAGGGTGTTGAGATCGAAGTCCATGACGTCGGTTTCCTGCGGTTCACTTGCGCGCGGTACCCAGGACCTGCAGGTACGCCACCAGTGCGTCCAGCTCCGTCCGACCGGCCACGTCGTCTGCGGCCTTGGCGATCTCGGCGTCGGTGTACGGCACGCCGACACGCCGCAAGGCGACCATCCTCGGCGCCATGCCGGCGGCGTCCACTGGGGCGCGCTCAAGCCAGGGATAGGCCGGCATGTTGGATTCGGGCACCAGGTCCCGCGGATTGATCAGGTGCAGGCGCTGCCACTCGTCGCTGTACTTGCCGCCGACGCGGTGCAGGTCCGGACCGGTGCGCTTGCTGCCCCACTGGAACGGGTGGTCGTAGACGAACTCCCCGGCCAGCGAGACCTGGCCGTAGCGCAGGGCTTCGGCACGGAACGGGCGCACCATCTGCGAGTGGCAGTTGTAGCAACCCTCGCGCAGGTAGATGTCGCGGCCTGCGAGCTGCAGCGCGGTGTAGGGCTTGAGGCCCTCGACCGGCTGCGTCGTCGAGCGCTGGAAGAACAGCGGCACGATCTCGACGATGCCGCCGACGGCGACAGCCAGCAGGATCAGCACGATCATCAGGAAGTTGCTGGTCTCGATCTTCTCGTGACCGGTGGGGGTCTTGTTTGCAGCCATGGGGCGATGACTCCTGGGTGTGTCGGTCGGATCGGGATCAGGCGTGAGCCATCGCCACCACGGGGATGGGCTGTGGCGCCGCGCGTCCGTTCCGGACCGTCATGACGACGTTCCAGGCCATGATCAGCATCCCGCTCAGGTAGAGGACCCCACCCAGCAGGCGGATCACGTAGTACGGGAACGTGGCCTTGACGCTCTCGACGAAGGTGTAGACCAAGGTGCCGTCGGGGTTGACCGCGCGCCACATCAGCCCTTGCATCACGCCGGCAATCCACATCGCGGCGATGTACAGCACGATGCCGATGGTCGCGATCCAGAAGTGCAGCTCGATCGCCTTGACGCTGTACATCTGCGTGCGGTCGAACATGCGCGGGATCAGGTGGTAGAGGCAGCCCATGCTGATCAGGCCGACCCAGCCGAGCGCACCGCTGTGAACGTGCCCGACGGTCCAGTCGGTGTAGTGGCTCAGCGCGTTGACGGTCTTGATCGACATCATCGGCCCCTCGAAGGTGCTCATGCCGTAGAACGACAGGCTCACGATCAGGAACTTGAGGATCGGGTCCTCGCGCAGCTTGTGCCAGGCACCGCTCAGCGTCATGATTCCGTTGATCATTCCGCCCCAGCTGGGGGCCAGCAGGATCAGCGAGAACAGCATGCCGATCGACTGCGCCCAGTCGGGCAGCGCGGTGTAGTGCAGGTGGTGCGGACCGGCCCACATGTACGTGAAGATCAGGGCCCAGAAGTGCACGATCGACAGCCGGTAGCTGTACACCGGGCGCTCGGCCTGCTTGGGGATGTAGTAGTACATCATCCCCAGGAAGCCGGCGGTCAGGAAGAAGCCGACCGCGTTATGGCCGTACCACCACTGGATCATCGCGTCCTGCACACCAGCGTAGGCGCTGTAGCTCTTCAGCAGGCTCACCGGGATGGCCGCGCTGTTGACGATGTGCAGCAGCGCGACGGCCAGTATGAAGGCCCCGAAGAACCAGTTTGCGACGTAGATGTGGCGCACCTTGCGCGTGCCGATGGTGCCGAAGAACACCACCGCAAAGGACACCCAGACCACCGCGATCGCGATGTCGATCGGCCATTCGAGCTCGGCGTACTCCTTGCCCGAGGTGTAGCCCAGCGGCAGCGTGATGGCGGCCGCCAGGATGACCAACTGCCAGCCGATGAACGTGAACATCGCCAGCCCGGGCATGAACAGCCGCGTCTGGCAGGTGCGCTGCACGACGTGGTAGGCCGTCGCGAACAGCACGCAGCCGCCGAACGCGAAGATCACCGCATTGGTGTGCAGCGGGCGCAGCCGGCCATAGCTCAGGAACGAGATGCCGAAGTTCAATTCCGGCCAGGTCAACTGCGCGGCGATGATCACGCCCACGAGCATGCCCACCACGCCCCAGAGCACGGCAGCGAGCGCGAACAGGCGGATGGCCGTGTCGCTGTATTGCGATTCCGCGACTGGGGCGGAGCGCGAGGCGTTGGCAAGCGAGGCGGAACTCATGCGCGATCTCCCGTCGTGTCGATTGGTTGGCTTGTCATGGCAGGGTCGTTTCAGGGTGATGTCGATTGTTCGGACCGGAGCGCCCGACGGCCTTGATCGGCGTCAAGCGAGTCGCTTGGCTCGGTCAGGATGCGTTCAGCCTCTGCCTCGAGGGACTCGAACTGGCCTCCGAACACCGCCCAGCCGAACACGGCGACGATGAACAGGATCAGTCCCGCCGACAGCGGGATCAGCAGGTAGAGGCTTTCCATTCCAAGGCTCCGTTGAGGGGCAGGATGCCGGCTCGCCTGGGCAGCGAGGCGGCGCGCTGGGCGTTGGCGACGACGAGCACCGAGCTCAACGCCATGCCGATGCCTGCCGCCCATGGCGGCAGCCAGCCGACAAGCGCCAGCGGAATGCAGGCGGCGTTGTACGTGGCGGCCCAGAGCATGTTCTGCCGCACCAGGCCCAGCGTTCGGCGAGCGGTCGCGACCGCCAATGCCGCATCGGCAGGGCGATCCGACAGCAGGACCAGGTCGGCCTGCTCGCGCGCGGCAAGCGCGGCCTGGCCCATTGCGATCGAGACATCGGCGCGCGCCAGGACAGGTGCGTCGTTGAAACCGTCACCCACCATGGCGACACGTCGGCCCTGGGCTTGAAGGGCCGCCACCGCATCCAGCTTGTCCTGGGCGCTCGCACCGGCCTGCCAGTGGCGGATGCCGACACGCTGCGCCAGCGCGTGCGTTGCGGCCGGCTGGTCGCCCGACAGCAGCATCGTGGCCAGACCGAGATCGTGCAGCGCTGCGACACCCGCCACGGCGTCGCGGCGCGGGGTTTCTTCGATTTCGAACTGCACGACCACGCGTCCGTTGCAGGACATCACCAGCTGATTGGCGGGTTGGACTTCGGGGGCGCCGGCGCCCGTCGCCGCGTCGTCCAGGGCCCAGGCGTGCGCACCCAGGCGCCAGCGTCGGCCATGGGCATCGTGGGCCTGGACACCACGGCCGATCACCTCTTCGATCCCCTGCCACTCGAGCGGCGCAGCAAGCGACTGCGCGCCGGATCGGGGCTGAGCGTCGCTTCGTGCCGCGTCGACCAGGATCCGCGAACGCGGATGGCCGGACCAGACCGCGAGCGCTGCCGCCGCGGCCAGTGCTTCATGCGGGTCGGCCAGGCCCAGCTCAGCCGCCGCAGCGCTGGGCCGGACGCCCGCCAGGCCCAGAGCATCGCGGCTCAGCGTGCCGGTCTTGTCGAACACCACCTGGTCGACGCGGGCCAGGATCGCCAGCGCCTCGAGCCGACGCACCAGGACCCCCTGCCTTGCCAGACCTCGGGTGGCGGCGAGCAGGGTCGCGGGCACGGCCAACGACAGCGCGCAGGGACAGGTGACGATCAGCACCGCCACCGCGACCCAGACCGCACGCGATGGGTCGATGAAGCTCCAGGCCCAGGCGCCAAGCACCGCCAGCGTCAGCACCGCGACCAGGAAAGGCGCAGCCCAGGCATCGGCCAGGGCTGCTGCGGCCGGCCGCTGCGACATCGCCCCGCGCACCAGGGCCTGCAGCGCGGCCAGGCGGGTGTCGGCACCGACCCGATGCACTCGCACACGGGCCGGGACACCCAGGTTC
>Ga0315900_10011958_pt1 | contig 10722 bp, 11 predicted proteins | sample LakEriMetagenome_FD_203521 | JGI IMG/M metagenome (GOLD analysis project Ga0315900, IMG submission 203521) | Freshwater fungal communities from buoy surface, Lake Erie, Ohio, United States - Buoy 12 MA114 | ecosystem: Environmental > Aquatic > Freshwater > Lake > Lake biofilm | place: USA: Lake...
AAAGTAGAAGAGGGATATAATAAACTCTAAACTTCTATTACCATGTCGTCGCGATGGATGAGTGTATCGCGGCCCTTGAATCCGAGGATGGATTCGAACTCCGTGCTTTTGTGACCAATAATACGGGCGGTGTCCTCAGACGAATACGCAATCAGGCCTTTGCCTAAAATTTTTCCGTTCGAATCTTTGATCTGCACCGCGTCGCCGCGCTCGAAATGCCCTTCTACGGATTTTACCCCGGCGGGCAGAAGGCTTTTCCCTGATGCGAGTGCCAGTTTCGCGCCGTCGTCAACCACAATGGCACCCGTCGCGCTGATCGAGCCTGAGATCCAGTGTTTACGGGCAGAAAGTGGGGTGGAAGATGCCTTAAACCAGGTGCACTTTCCGCCATCCATGAGGTAGCGTACGGGGTGCTTGGGCTTACCGTCCGAGATCGTCATATGACATCCCGCTGCCAATGCAATTTTTGCTGCCTGCACCTTGGTGGCCATGCCGCCGGAGCCGACCGTGGAGATCGCTCCGCCCGCCATTGCTTCAATCGCGGGCGTGATGTGCTCCACCGTATCCACAAATTGCGCGGAGCCGTCGAGTTTTGGATTGGCCGTGTACAGCCCTTCAATGTCAGAAAGCAGAATCAGCCAGTCTGCTCCGATCATCTGGGCAACACGTGCAGACAGGCGGTCATTGTCACCGACCCGGAGTTCGGCAGTTGCTACCGTATCATTCTCGTTGATGACTGGCACGACACCATGATCGAGCAGCGTATCGAGTGTGTTGCGGGCATTCAGATACCGCCTGCGGTTGTCGCTTTCATCAATCGTGAGCAACACCTGCGCAACCGATATACTGTGTTTGGCGAGTGCTTCGCGCCAGGCCTGCACCAGCGCAATCTGGCCACAGGCAGCGCATGCCTGCTTTTCCTCAAGCAGGAGAGTTTTACCCTGAAGTCCTAAAATCGAACGTCCAAGTGCCACCGCGCCCGAGGTGACAACGACAACGCCCTTTTTTTCTGCTCTGAGTGTGGAAATATCTTCGGCAACGCTGGTAAGCCAGCTTTTGCGAACCACGCCTGTCTGCTCGTCAATCATGAGCGAAGAGCCGGTTTTAATCACGATACGTTTGGGGTTTTGTGGAGTCATGTCATTAAATTGTAATCATATTTTAGTAAGATTTAGGCCGATATGGCTGAGAGCGCAAACATAAAAACACCGGCAGAACACACCCCCACAGGAAAACAGATTGTTTTCTCCGCGGTAAAGACGGCTGGTGTGGGAGCGGTTCTGGCCGGATTAGTTGGCGCGGATATAACACTAAATTGCCTTGGCTATAAGCACTTGTTGGCTGTTATGGGGGTTGGTGCGCTTGCAGGAGGAGTTTTGGGTGTAATGATGGAGAAATACCCGGCAAACAACAAAGCTCCAAAACCCGTCTCCGACAATGAATGGGACGATGGGAATATGGCCACTAATTGGGCAGAGCGAATGAAAAACGCTGCAACGCAAACCGTTGCAAGCAGTTACCGGCTAAAATAATCGCTCTACTCCACTTGGGTATCGACTCTCTGACTTTCAATCACGCTCCACATCTCACGCAGCACTTCCTCCACGCCCTGACGCGACACGGCGGATATCGTATAGATATCTTTTTTGGAGGAGCGTTTGAGCGAAGCCTTTTTCTTTTTGATTTCATCAGCTGTAAGGGCGTCGCATTTATTCAGTGCGATGATTTCCGGTTTATCCAGCAGGGCTTCGCTATATTCACCCAGTTCCGCGCGGATGGTTTTATACGCACCGAGCACATCGTCTTGTGTGCCGTCGATAAGATGAAGTAACACACCGCACCGCTCCACGTGTGCCAGAAACTTGTGGCCAAGACCAATGCCTTCTGCCGCGCCTTCAATAAGTCCCGGTAGATCGGCGAGCACGAATTCCTGATTATCAACTTTCACAACACCCAGTTGCGGATGCAGGGTGGTGAAGGGATAATCGGCAATTTTCGGTTTGGCGTGCGATACAACCGAGAGGAAGGTTGATTTTCCTGCATTGGGCATCCCGATGAGTCCAGCGTCGGAGATGAGTTTGAGCCGCAGCCATACCCAGAGTTCCTTTCCTTCTTCACCGGGTTGTGCATATTCCGGAGCCTGATTGGTCGAACTTTTAAAATGCGCATTGCCTTTACCGCCACGACCACCTTCCAGCAGCACGATGCGCTGTCCGGCCTGCGTCATATCCGCCAGAACGGTTTCTTTATCTTCTGCGAGAATTTCTGTGCCTTCTGGCACGCGCAGCACAATATCGTCCGAGGCTTTGCCGTTGCAGTTAGATCCCATTCCATGCTGGCCGTGCTTTACTTTGAAATGCTGTTGGTAGCGATAATCGATCAAGGTGTTCAGGTTGCGTACGCACTCAATGACGATATTTCCGCCGCGCCCGCCGTTGCCACCATCCGGCCCGCCCATGGGGATGAATTTCTCGCGCCTGAAGGATACGCATCCGCGCCCACCGTCGCCACTTCGTAAATAAATCTTTGCTTCGTCGAGGAATTTCATACCGTTATTATCTGGCTTTGCGTATTTTTATGAGATCATCCTCTTATCACGTGCTGCCCAGAATTCACGATATTTCGTCATAAATCGGTAACTTTACCGTTATAGTATCTGCCACATGGACATTACAAAAACCTGTAAACATGCTCTTATGAAGGCTGTACTGGCGGTGGCGCCGATAGCGTCAATCTGCGATGCGATTAACATTCATCCCGACAGGCATGAATTAAAGGTGGCACAGGAAGTCGTACAGAAAGTCGGAAGCGGGATTGCAGACTCACAAAAAAGAAAAAATGAACTCGAGGCAACGCTCGAGGCATCAATGATGAAGCGCGGTGCGTCTTTCAGAAGAATAGGATAAAAAAAGGGAGCGACACGCGCCCCCTTAATTTTTTATATTTGGAAGATTACGCCGCTTCAACGATGGAAACGACCATTTTTCCTGCTTTTTCAGCAAATTTTACGCGGCCAGTGATTTTGGCAAACAACGTGTGATCGCGGCCAATACCGACATTTGCGCCGGGATAGAATTTGGTGCCACGCTGACGCACGAGAATATTACCGGCAAGCACGAGCTGCTCACCGAAACGCTTTACGCCGAGGCGCTGGCTGTTTGAATCGCGACCGTTGCGGGATGAACCGCCTGCCTTCTTATGTGCCATGATATTTCTCCTTACATACTTCCAGCTCGGCCATCGGGCCTCGCAAGTCTATTTTCGATTACGCGTTAATGCCTGTCACTTTGATCGTGGTGATCATCTGACGGTGACCGTTTTTGCGGCGATAGTTGTGACGACGGCGTTTCTTGAAGATGATGACCTTCTCGCCTTTGCCCTGTGCGGTGATTTCCGCACTGATGCTAGCACCTGCCACAGTCGGCGCACCGACTTTGGTTCCAACGGCAAGTACTTCGGAGAGGGTGATTTTGTCTCCGACATTGCCTTCGAGTTTTTCTACCTGCAATACAGTGTCTTTCGTGACGCTATATTGTTTTCCACCGGTTTTTACTACCGCAAACATAAGGGTATTCCTTGTATGATCAAATTTGGGAGGCGCAATATAGCTATTTGCAATCCCCTGTCAAGCCGCCTGTTCCCGATATCTACTATGGCTGGCTGCAAACACGGTTTTCTGCGCTTCCGCTGCGCATGTGCCGGACGCACATTTACGCTGCGGGTCTCAAAAATCCATGTTTTCGCTTCGCCATAGCGATATTTATGAAGAGGTGGTGCTACACTTCATAGATGTCTGGCACCCGCTGAAATGCGATTTTATCCTTTCCAACCAGTTGCTTGGTGTCTTCGTCCAGACCGAGGGAAACGGTACCGCGACCATATTTGGCGTTGATCGAGTCAATTGCCTGCATCATGCGGGATTTTTTGGGGTTCTCAAACAGGCTCATCTGGTGGGAGTTGGCGGGAATAAGGCCGTGCAGTACCACTGCGACACGAAGAGGGGCGGCCATTTTGGGGAATCTCTGCCACAGCTCCTGCAACTGCTGGAGCAGGAACGCGGTATCCTGTGTTTCCGAAAAACGCTTGCTTGCCTCAAAATACCCACCCTGACGCGTTAGTTTGGCGTGGACGGAAATACCACAGCAATAATAACGGTTGCGTCGCAGCCGCTCGGTGCCTTTCTCTAAAAGCTGCCTGAGGCATGCAAGCCCGCCCTGTCGCGAGCGCAGATGTGGCTCCAGCACATGCTGGTGGCTCATGCTGCTGGTGCGGCTTTCTGCGGAGGCGAGATCATTCCCGTGCAGGAGTGCATGAAATTTCGCTCCGCCCACACCGCCCCAGATCATACGCATCCTGAGAGAATCGAGATTCCATAATTCTTCCACGGTGCCGATGCCGTGGAGGCGAATCCGCTTTTCCATGCGCGGACCGATGCCAGGAAAATCCTGCAGACGGAGTGTGAATAGCTGTTCGTGGTAGCGATCTCCAGTGAGAACCGTCAGCCCGTCCGGCTTTTGCATATCGGCCGCGACCTTGGCGAGCATAGGGTTTAGGCTCAGGCCAACCGAGCTGGTCATGCAATCTCCCACCTCGCTGCGGATGGTGTCTTTAATTTTTTGTGCGAGTGCCTTGGCGTTGGGTAGCAGTTGCTGATCGCTGGTCAGGCGGCAGGCAACTTCGTCGATCGACATGATGTGTTCCACGGGGATGCAGTGATCGATCGCGGTCAGGATCCGGTGATGGTATTGCACATAGAGTTTCGGGCGTGCCAGCACCAGCGCGATATCGGGGCAGAGCTTTTTGGCGTCGCCGACGGAGGTGCCGGTTTTAATACCGAATTTTTTGGCCGGGTAACTTGCGGCGAGGATGGCGGTGGTGTCGGCCTGAAGGGGGATGATACCCACCGGACGCCCGCGCAGTTCAGGGTTTTCCTGTTGCTCGCAGGAGGCAAAAAACGAATTGAGATCGAGGAATAACCAGCGCACGGTTGGTTGCATGAAATAGAGTGTAGGGCAGGGGGGACCCAGTGGTCAACCGGAATAGATTCTATGCATATGCGGTTTTTCATTTGATTGATTGCGCGCTTGTGTTAATGGACATGCCCGCTTTATGGCGAGGTACCAAGATCAAGGATGGAAGTCCTTGGGAGCCGTCAGCCCGCGAAGCGGTATCTCATGGCGAGGTCAGCAGACCGAGCCGGAGATGATGAATATAGCACATGGGCAGGCGTGTCCGCCGAAGCTCTTGTCAAAGAGCGAAGGGGGATGGCCGAGTGCCCCCTGCGAAGCAGAATACACAGAAGCTTCAACCGCGAGGCTTTTGTGAGAAGTGGTTAGGACATGGACAGGTGGCCGAGTGGTTGAAGGCGCCGGTCTCGAAAACCGGTATACGGGCAACCGTATCGTGGGTTCGAATCCCACCTTGTCCGCCATTAACTGAAAGACAACCGTTCTACACTCGGTAACGGTTGCCCCGCAAAAGCCCAGTCTGTGCGGCTTTTTCCCATGACTTTATCCTGACTTTCCCACCCCTAAAACAGCCCGTTTTTTCTAAAGTACGCCGCTATATCGCTCTCAGTTATAAAAAACCCGTACTTGGGAAAAGCCAGTACGGCTTTTTTAGTCAAGACAATTTGCGGCTTTGCGCGATTTCATGACCATGACTGTTGCCATAGCCTACGCTAGGCGTTGTTGTTTTTTATAGACCTCAAGGCTCTCTTTTCCCCTGATAATGAACTTGGGCTTATAAACATGCTCTGACGTAACGAATTCAAGCGGATCGTCGGACAAGCCAAAAGTGACCTTGAGTTTCTTCGAGAACTCTTCTTTCTGTTTTGTCACCTTGCTTCGATTATTATGATTATCCTGCCACCCAAACTCTCCAGCCATTGCCAGTGCCTTAAAAATTGCCCACTGGGATGTTGGGCGTTTTGTGCGCTGGTCTTTCATCTTGAAATGCTCTGGCTCAAGCCTTTCAAATTTATCACGGCATGAAACATTAATCATTTCGTCCGCTGTGAACTCAATGATCAGTTCTCCCCATGTTGCATTGGGCGGCATTGGATATACATATTCCGACCCTGGCTTCTGGCTCTTGGGAATTAACCCCTCAACCCATCCAGAAATTAATCCTGCCGCCGAATCCTTAACCTCAACCCCACCAGTATCCGTTGCCGTCAGCAGATCATCCAAGCCTATCAGCTTTGCTTTCACTTTGGCAGATGCATCCATTGCAGCATGGCTGAACAGCGATCCCAGATTACCAACCAGGATGAAAGGTGCGCCTTGAAATGAAAGCTGATTAACTACCTTATCGAGCCCAGAGGATTTTCCAGCCAGAGAAACAAAAACTGAAAACTTGAACTCACCTTGCGGGCTAATCTGCCCTATCTTCCATGTGTTGGGCAAACCAGTAACGGCTTCTGTCTGAACATGGCAATGGGTAGCTTCGGCAATCTTATTCATCAGAGCGTTCGTGTTGAGGCGATAAAGTATAGTCTCCTCGTTCTTCAGCGAGCGGCGGTCGCATCGCCTTGGTTCGGATGTGCATATACCAACATGCTCATCGTCATGAGAAACGACATTCATGTAGCATCCGCCCGCTTTACCGCACGGCAACGCCTCTGCGCGGTTGTTTGTGATCTGCAACAGCGATTGTGGAAAAACTCCCCATTCAACAATTACGCCCTGTAGCCCCTGAAGGTCACAGAGATTATGCCATGGCTGCTTCTTCAGCGTGATGCTCTGTAGTTTTGTGCTCATGTTCTTCATCTGTTTCTTGTTCAATTACAAAGCCACGTTTGCGTAACCAGGTCTCGATAAGGTGGGAATCTTCCTTGCGATCAAAGTTCGCAATATTCGGTGTTCTGACTTTTACTGTGCGCGGACGGTTTGCTTTCTCAAATTTGACTGCAAAACTGGCAGAGACCAATTCGCCATAGTTAGGGAATGTACGGTTGCGGCCTGACAAAGATGCAAAAAAATCCTTGGAGCGGTAGGTCTGTCGATCATTGAGTGGCCCACGGAATTGCAACTGAATCTCGGTCAGTTTTACTTCCTCCATGCCAGATATATCGGCACATGTGAGCGCATCTGCACCTTGCTCAATAAGTGGTGCGAGTGTGTATTTATCGTCATTTGGGAAATGGTCGGCATCAGCGAAAAAATGGCTACCAAATAACCCAAGGTACATATGCCGCTCTTTTTTTGCTTGGGACTTATTGAAGATAGCGAGCTCGTCGTTTTCGTTATCGTATATCACCACATCATGAAATTCTGGGCGGTAAAAAATGCTGCCTGATTTACCTTCTTCAATTTTCCCCTCTCGCTTGAATGGCATGCCATGCCTAATCAGGAAGTAAGTTTTGTTCTCCTCCTGCACAGGGAAAGCAAAAACGCGACTGCCGATCCCACGCTTATTTTGCTGGAACCACTCGTCCATTTCTTTTTCCATGGACTGGCGTTTCTCGGCATTCGGATTCAGCAGATTTTTTTTACTTTTTTTCTTTGCCTGAAAATACATGAAGGATTTTGGAGTGAATGCCAGCACCTCAGCATGCGACCGCTTCAGCAGTTCCTGATCATGTAGCCATATCGCAATAGCAAGATCGGCGGGTGTGCAGTCAGCTTCAACCGTAAGGTTCACGCTATTGGCAAGTTCGTGGAGATTGTCAAACTGCTCATCACTCGACATCTCCTGGATGCAGTAAAGCGCATCAATCATTGGAATCGGCGTTTTTTCGTTCGAGTCCATGAGAATTGCCGCTAACGCTTCGTACTCAAGCTCTCCGCTGCCGTTGATGGCGAGAGTGAAGTTCCGTTCGCTCAAATAGCCCTCGTGTGGCTTAAGAAATGCAATCAAGCTCTCTGGCTTGATGTTTTTTAGCGCATCAGGCTGCGCGAACCTTCTTAAATTGTATGTACTCATTTGGGATTGCCTCCTGTTTTGTCATTACAGGGCTGGCCTTCGAGCATACATGCAAGACCTTCCCAATTATTTTTAAATCATCCTCCGGCCCTACATGGATCGGTTGAAGTCTTTTGTTTTCAGGACGCAGTTCAATGCGATCATCAGAAATAAAGAGGCGTTTGACCGTGGCGGAGTCACCCACCATAGCCACGATAATATCGCCGTGCTCGGCGATAGGTTGCTGGCGAACCACCACATGGTCGCCATCATTAATGTCAGCATCAATCATGCTGTCGCCCTGCACGAGCAGAGCAAAACAATTCCCCCGCACCACAGCAGCATCTACCATCACTTCACCAATGCGATTTTCTACTGCCAGAATTGGCGTGCCTGCGGCTACCGTTCCAATGATCGGAACAGCGATCAGGTTGCTGCGCGTTGGCGCAAGAGATTTCAGGACTTCAAGGGAGCGTGCCTTGCGAGGTTTACGTCGAATGTAACCCTTCGATTCCAGGCGTTTCAGCAACTCATGAACGCTTGGCGGCTGGATGGAAAGTGCATCGGCGAGTTCTTTTACCGTAGGCGGAACGCCCAGTGATTGCATCAGCTGGGTAATCGCGTTCAACAAATTAGTCTGTGCCTCGGTAAGCCGTTGCATCAATGCTCCATTATGAATTTCGTCGTACCTAATAAAGATTAGGTAAGCGAATAATATAAGCCTTATTTTTATCTGTCAATTCCCTATCTTATCCGACAGTTAGCATACCATCTCGGTAAGTAACCCCATGAACACAAATGTGGGGAAACGATGGGTACTCTCAATCCAAACCTAATGAACGGTAAGCAGCGCATGGAGGAAATCGCCAGCATTCTAGCGACAGGAATTTTGCGCCTGAGAAAACGCCAGAAAGTGAACAATTCTCTGGACTTCAGAACGGTTGGAAGCATTCATGCCCATGACGACGAACAAAGAGGTTTTAACAATGAAAAACAATGTATTAGCGCAGCTTGCGAGTCTGCGAACCATGACGGGTGATGACCTACGCAAGATGTGGAATGACCTATATAAATCCGAGCCGCCACGCGCCAATAAGCAGTACCTGACGAAGCGGCTGGCGTATCGCATTCAGGAAATTGCCTACGGTGGCAACAGCGCGGAAATTGAAACGCGCCTCGCAATCAAAGCCGATGAATATTTTGGCAAAGGCAAGCGACCAAAACGCACCGAGAAAAAAGCCATCACTGGCAGTGTGCTGGTGCGTCTGTATCAGGGAGTCGAACACCAGATAGCGGTGCTTGATGATGGCTACCAATACCAAGGATGCAAATACCGAACCCTCTCCGCCATCGCGCGTGAAATCACAGGCATGAACTGGTCGGGAAACGCCTTCTTCGGTCTCAACAAAAAACTGGAGACGGTGCATGAGTAATACCAAGCCAAAAATACGCTGTGCGATTTACACCAGAAAATCTTCCGAAGAAGGGTTGGACATGGAGTTCAACTCGCTCGACGCGCAGCGCGAGGCTTGTGAGAAATACGTTCAGATTCAAAAACACGAAGGCTGGCACATCGTCCCTGATAATTATGATGACGGTGGGTTTTCAGGTGGCACGATTGAACGCCCAGCACTCAAACGGCTGATTGCCGACATCAAGGCTGGTCACATCGACATTGTGGTGGTGTACAAAATTGACCGCCTCTCACGCTCGCTGCTCGATTTCCTCAATCTGATGCAGGTGTTTGACGCACAGAAAATTGCCTTTGTTTCGGTGACACAGAACTTCGATACCAGCACCTCTATGGGCAAGCTGATGCTCAATGTGCTGCTCTCCTTCGCGCAGTTTGAGCGTGAAATAAGTCCGTGCGCTACCACTCGCTCGACGAGATGATCAAGCTGCGTGATGTCATCCGCAATCAACTGAATGCTGACGCGCAATCAAAGCCAAGCCGCGCCAGTTTCGCATCATTTGTGAAGGATTGATATGTGGTTAGATGACATCATAGGGGTGTTTTCGCCTCAATCTGCCTTCAAGCGTAAGCAAGCTCGCATCGCCATGGATGTGCTTGCGCGTGGCTATGAAGGCGCGAAAACTGGCAGACGGATTGATGACTGGATCACCAGCGGCACATCCGCCAATGCGGAAATCGGTGGCGCGGGCAATCGCCTGCGCGAGCGATCACGCGATCTGGTGCGGAATAATTGCTACGGCAATAAAGCCATTGAGGTGTTCGTTGGCAATGCCATCGGCACAGGTATTACCGCACAGGCAACCACAGATTCGGATCGGCTGAATAAGCAGATCATGGATGCATGGCGCGACTGGTGTCAGTTCTGCGATGCGGACGGAGACCTTGATTTCTCAGGCATTCAGTCACTGGCTGCGCGTGCCATGTTTGAAAGTGGCGAATGTTTTATCCGCTTTCGGGACATTGGTTTCAGCAAAACCATGCGCGTGCCTATGCAGTTGCAAATTTTAGAGGCAGATTTTCTCGATACTGCAAAAACCACTACGGGCGACAGTGGCAACGTCATTCGCCAGGGCATTGAGTTTGACAGTCAGAACCGCCGTGTTGCTTATTGGATGTGGCCGCAGCACCCAGGCGAAAGCATTGTTGGTAAAACCAGCTTTCAAAGCGTTCGTGTGCCAGCGGATCAGATTTTACACATCTTCCGCAAGCTGCGTCCTGGTCAATATCGCGGCGTGACTGCCTTCGCTCCTTCCATGGTGCGACTGCGCGATCTCGACGGTTACGACGATGCAGAATTATGGCGCAAAAAGATTGAAGCCTGCTTTGCCGCCTTCGTTGTTCAA
>Ga0315900_10011959_pt1 | contig 10721 bp, 7 predicted proteins | sample LakEriMetagenome_FD_203521 | JGI IMG/M metagenome (GOLD analysis project Ga0315900, IMG submission 203521) | Freshwater fungal communities from buoy surface, Lake Erie, Ohio, United States - Buoy 12 MA114 | ecosystem: Environmental > Aquatic > Freshwater > Lake > Lake biofilm | place: USA: Lake...
GATCGCCGCGGGCTGCAGGCCGTTAGGCTTTTGTTTGAACCGATTTAGTACTACTCCTTAGGCGGAATACAACGGCAGCGCGAACTATTGGTTGCAAAATCAGAATTAATCGTCTGCCGACGGTTGCACACGGGTGATGACGAAGAGCCGAACGGTCGCAGAGGAAACAGTCGATGAACCTTAAGAAGGCGCTTCTCGCGGCGACGATGCTGGCCCTGCCGCTCACCGCGCAGGCTCAACCGATCAGCGGCTTGTACGTCGGTGCAGGCGCCGGCCTGAATGGCTTGCAACCGTCGGATTTGCAGCTTTCAGGAGCAGATTACGCGCAGTTGATGGACGGGGCCAAAATCGGGAAGGCCGAGTTTGATCTGGGCTTTGCGGCGGTGATGAGCGTTGGCTGGGGGTTTGGCAACGGGTTCCGTGCCGAAGTTGAGGGAAGCTATCGCGAAAACAACGTCAACAGCGTGAACGGGTTCGGCTTTCTTCCGGGCGAACCTCGAGGCTCGGGCCCAGCCCGTAGCTATGGAATAATGGCGAACGCCCTATACGACTTCGACCTTGGCGCTGCGATGCCGCTGGTGCCCTATGTCGGCCTCGGCATCGGCTACATTTGGCACGCCTACGACGTCCGTATCGTCGATCGCACGCCTCCTATTGGCAGCACCTGGCAAAATACGATCAACGACAACCAGGGCCGTTTTGCCTATCAGGCGATTGCGGGAGTGGCACTTCCTGTTGACGATATCGTCCCAGGATTGGCGATCACCGCTGAATATCGTTTCCTCGGTACAGCCGGTCACGAACTGAGCAACCGCGAGAGAGACCACGGCCAAACTTTGCACCGCGGCAAAGCCGAGGTCGAAAACGTCAACCACAGTCTGATGATCGGCCTGCGCTACGCCTTCAACGCTGCTGCCCCGAGCCCTGCGCCTGTCGCCGCCCCTGCTGCGGCGCCGGCCCCGGCCCGCACCTTCCTGGTGTTCTTCGACTTCGACCGCGCCGATCTCACGGACCGCGCGCGGGCGATCATCGCCGAAGCGGCGCAGAACGCGCAGCGCACCGGCTCGGCGCGCATCGAAGTGGCCGGCCATGCCGACCGCTCCGGCACGCCGCAGTACAACCAGCGCCTGTCTGAGCGCCGCGCCCAGGCGGTTGCCGCCGAGCTTGAGCGCCGTGGCGTGGCCCGCTCGGCCATGACCATTCAGGCCTTCGGCGAAAGCCGCCCGCTGGTGCCGACCGCCGACGGCGTGCGCGAGCCGCAGAACCGTCGCGTCGAGATCGTCCTGCGCTGAGCGGAGGGCGAACCGCGCAGCTTCAAGCCGCTTAGGGTCAACGAGGTTCCGGCGGGGTTGCTTGAGTACGCGCCCCGTCGGATCGACTGCAAAGCGTGCTCCTCGGACTGAACGCCAAACGCTCGCGGATGGAGGGCTCCACCCAAGCGTTGGCGATGGGCCGCTCCATGCGCGGATGTAGCCTTCGTCGCGTCAGTAGAGCCGCCAGCTCTTGCGAAGCTTGCTGGTCTCGGCGCGCACGTTGATCGGAGTCGTTCCCGATCAATAGTCTACGCGCAATCCGTCACTCCCACTCGATCGTCCCGGGCGGCTTGCTTGTGATGTCGTAGGTGACGCGGTTGATGCCGCGGACCTCGTTGACGATGCGGTTCGAGACGCGGCTGAGGAAGTCCATGCTGAAGGGATAGACGTCGGCCGTCATGCCGTCGGTCGAGGTCACGGCGCGCAGGGCGCAGGCCTGGTCATAGGTGCGCCCGTCGCCCATCACGCCCACCGTGCGCACCGGCAGCAGCACCGCGAAGGCCTGCCAGATCGCGTCATACAGGCCAGCGTTGCGGATCTCGTCCAGGTAGACGCTGTCCACCTTGCGCAGCAGGTCGGCCTTCTCGCGCGTCACCTCGCCGGGGATGCGGATGGCCAAGCCTGGGCCCGGGAAGGGATGGCGGCCGACGATCGCCTCGGGGATGCCAAGCTCGCGGCCCAGTGCGCGGACCTCGTCCTTGAACAGCTCGCGCAGCGGCTCGACCAGCTGCATGCGCATGCCTTCGGGCAGGCCGCCGACATTGTGGTGCGACTTGATCGTCACGCTCGGCCCGCCCGTCGCGCTGACACTCTCGATCACGTCCGGGTAGAGCGTGCCCTGCGCGAGGAAGTCGGCGCCGCCGAGCTTGGTCTGCTCTTCCTCGAAGACCTCGATGAACAGCCGCCCGATCGTCTTGCGCTTCACCTCCGGATCGGTGACGCCGCTGAGCTGGCCGAGGAACATCTCCGACGCGTCGCGATGGATCAGCTTGATGTTGAAGCGGTCGCGGAAGGTGGTGACGACCTGCTCGGATTCATTGGCCCGCATCAGCCCGTGATCCACATAGATGCAGGTCAGCTGGTCGCCGATCGCCTCGTGGATCAGCACGGCCGCCACCGAGGAATCCACTCCCCCCGAAAGTCCGCAGACCACCCGACCAGACCCGACCTGGGCGCGAATTCGGGAAACCATCTCGGCGCGGAAGGCGCCCATGGTCCAGTCGCCGGTGCAGCCGCAGACGAGATGCGTGAAATTCTTCAGCAGCTGCGCGCCATGCGGGGTGTGCACGACCTCCGGGTGGAACTGCACGCCGTAGAAGCGGCGCTGGTCGTCGGCGATGGCAGCGAGCGGCGCGCCTTCGCTGGTGGCGACGATGCGGAAGCCATCCGGCAGGCGCGTCACGCGGTCGCCATGGCTCATCCAGACCTGCTCGCGCGCGCCCTTCTGCCAGACATCGCGCGTCAGCAGGCTGTCGCCCGTCACCTCGACGAAGGCGCGGCCGAATTCGCGGTGGTCGGAGCCTTCCACCTGCCCGCCGAGCTGGGCGCACATCGTCTGCTGGCCGTAGCAGATGCCGAGGACCGGCAGGCCCATGGTGAAGACGCATTCCGGCGCGCGGGGGCTTTCGCCTTCCGTCACGCTGGCCGGGCCGCCCGACAGGATGATGCCCTTCGGCGCGAAGGCGCGGATGCGCGCCTCGGGGGCTGCGTTGAAGGGCCAGATCTCGCAGTAGACGCCTGTCTCCCGCAGGCGGCGCGCGATCAGCTGCGTCACCTGGCTGCCGAAGTCGAGGATCAGGATCCGCTCATGGCGGGCGCCAGGGGCAGGGGTGTCAGGGGCGGAGTCGGCGGGGCGCGTCATGGCGGGCTAGGACCACAACGCCGCCCCGAGGGCAAGCGCCGGCCGCGCCGCGCCCCCGGTCGCACCATGCCCGGTCAGCCTTCCTTGACCGGTGCGGTGGCGGACAGAAGGCTGTCGATCGGAGCCCAGACATAGGCCGATTGCCGCACCGGCCGCCCGGCAACCCGGATATCCTCAGCCATGGCAGGCTTGCCGCCCAGGTGGCGGTAGAACCAATTGGCCGGGTTGTCCGACAGCACCCAGACCAGCGCCGAGCCGCAGCCGACCGCGCGCAGATGCGCCGCCATGGCCCGCATCAGCCGCCGCCCCACCCCGCGTTCGCGGAAATCGTCCAGCACATAGAGCGTCTCCACCTCGCCCTCGGCCAGGCCCGTGCGGCGCGCGCGCCCGCCCGAGGCGAAGCCGACGATCGTCGCCGCCTCATCCTCCTGGCTGTCATCCGGCTGGTCGCGGCCGGCGGCGGTGGCGACGAACACCGCATGTCCCGCGCCACGATCCAGGATCGCGCGGCGGTAGAAATCGGCCAGCCGCGTTTCGGACAAATGCGCCAGGTAGGCGGGGTCGAGGATGCCGGCATAGGCGCTGCGCCAGGCCGCGACATGCACCGCGGCGATCCCTGGCGCATCGTCCGGCCGCGCGCGGCGGACACAGATCATGGCCGTCTCTCCAGCACCGCGGCGAAGAAGCCATCCGTGCCATGGCGCGCGGGCGACAGCGCCATGAACGGCCCCTCTCCCGGCGCCGAGCTTGCGTCCTGCGCGCCTGGCGGCGCGACACCAGGGCACAGCTCTGCCCAGAGGCCCGGGACGGGCTTCACGACGAAATCAGCATGGCGCTCGAGGAAGCGCTCGATCTGCATTTCGTCCTCCTCTGGAAGGAGCGAGCAGGTAGCGTAGACCAGTCTTCCGCCCGGACGCACCAACTCTGATGCGTCCTCGAGGATCGCGCCTTGCTTTGCCGCAAGCTCCGCCAGGTCGGTCGCATTGGTGCGCGTGCGCGCATCGGGGTTGCGCCGCCAGGTGCCGCTGCCGGTGCAGGGGGCATCCACCAGCACCCGGTCGAAGCTGCGTCCGCGGCGCTTGCGCCACTTGTCGCCGGGCACCAGCAAATGCCGCTCGGCATTGTCCACCCCGGCGCGCCGGAGGCGCTTGCCCGCCCCTTCAAGCCGCGGGGCGGAAACGTCACAGGCCACGATATGCCCGCGATTGCCCATGGTCGCGGCCAGCGCCAGCGTCTTGCCCGCAGCGCCCGCGCAGTAATCCGCGACCCGCATGCCCGGCCTGGCATCGGTCAGCAGGGCGATCAGCTGGCTGCCCTCGTCCTGCACTTCGACCATGCCATCCTTGAAGGTGGCGGTCGCGGAGACGGGCTTGCGGTCCGCGACCCGCAGCCCCCAGGGGGAATAGGGCATCGGCTCGGCCGCGATCCCCTCGGCGGCCAGGGCCAATCGCACGGCCTCCCGGCTGGTGCGCAGCAGGTTGGCGCGCAGGTCGAGCGGGGCCGGCGTCTCCATGGCCGCGGCCTCTGCTGCCAGCGCCTCCCCGAAACGGGCGCGGAGGCCCGGCAGCGCCCAATCCGGCAGGTTCAGCCGCGCGCTCTCCGGCATGGCGAGGTCCACCAGCGGGCGCGCGGCCAGGCGGCGGACCAGCGCCACCTCCTCGGCCGCAAGGGCGGCCGGGGCGAAGCGGTCGCCGGTGAAGTGGCCGGCCAGCTTCTGCGGCGCCCAGCCTTCGGCCAGCAGCAGATACGCGATCAACAGCCGCCTTGCGTCCGGCGCGGAGCCGAGCTCAGCCAGGTGCCAATCCAGCCGCAGCCGCTGGCGGACCACGCCCCAGGCAAGCTCGGACACGGCGCGCCGGTCGCCACTGCCGATGAAGCGGCGGGCGCGGAAGAAGTCGTTGGCGATGGCGTCCGCCGGGCGGCGCGGCTGCGCCTCGATCGCCGCCAGCAGGTCCGCCGCTGCCTGGATCCGGCCTGCGGGTGTCATGCGCGGCGATGCGGTCGGGCGGCGCGGGGCGGGGTGAACGGGGTGCCGTGGGCGCGCGCGACCACGGCGACGGGGGCTGGCATGCCGGGGCGTCGTCCTTCGGGGAGAAGGCGATGCTTGCGCCGATGTCGGCGAAGCGCAAGCGCCGGCGGACCAAACGCTGCACTTCGCTGTTCCCCGGCGCGGCGGCGCTGGTCTAGCCTGATCCCGCGCGCCACGGCTTCGGCGCGCGGTTGGGGAGGACAACGACCATGTGCCCTGCGCCCCGCGCCCTCCGCGCGGCGGGTCTGGGGTTGGCCATGCTGATCGCGCTCAGCGCGGCGGCGATGGCGCAGACGCGCCCGACGGTGCTGCAGCTCGAGGACCGGCCCTCCTCGGCGATCTATCTCGACGAAGGCCTGTATTTCCAAAGCTTCCGCGAGGTGGATGGGCTGGCCGCGCAGGTGACGAGCCTGCTGCTGGGCGGCGGGGCGCGGCAGGCCTTCCGGGCTGCGCCGGTCGCGCTCAGCGCCGGGCATCTGCATTGGCACGACCCGGTGGGCTACGCCTTGGCGCGCAGCGGGCCTGCCTTCGTGCGCGGCGCGGCGGGGCAGGATTGGCGGCCCTTCGACATCGCGATCCTCACCGATTGCGGCAACTGCCCGGAGGAGCCGCGCGCCCAGGCCGCGTGGATCGAGCGCAGCCGGCGCGATGCGGCGGCGGTGCGCCGCCATGGTGGGCAGCCCGTGCTGTTCATGCCCTGGGCAGACCGCGACCGGCCTGAGGCGATCCGCCGCATCGCGGAAGCGACGACGCTGGCGGCGAATGCCAGCGGCGCCTTCGTCATCCCGGCGGGGTTGGCCTTCGCCAAGGCGCGCGACCAGCGGCCGGGGCTTGTGCTGCATGCGGACCAGATGCGGCCGAACCGGGCCGGCACCTATCTGGCCGCCGTCGTCACCTATGCCGTGCTGTTCGGCGTCTCCCCGGTCGGCAATCGGGCGACCGGGGATCTGGAGGCGGAGACGGCGCTGTTCCTGCAGCGCGTCGCCTGGGAGACGGCCTGGACCTATTTCGCTGGCCGCCTGCCGCCCGAGTAAGGCTTGGTTTGCGTCCGCCTCCATCGCCGGCGCGACCTCCGGTCGCTGGGCCGCGCGCCCGCCTATGGCGGGCGCCGGTCGTGCTCAATGAGATCGGGTATCACCCCTCCATGCGGTAATTCGGCGCTTCCCGCGTCACCGCGACATCATGGACATGGCTTTCGCGCAGGCCCGCATTGGTGATGCGGCGGAAGCGCGCGGTCTGCTGCATGTCGGGGATCGTCGCGCTACCGGTGTAGCCCATCGCCGCGCGCAGGCCGCCGACCATCTGGTGGATGACCGCCCCCACCGGGCCCTTGTAGCCGACGCGGCCTTCCACGCCTTCGGGCACCAGCTTCAGCTTGTCCGACACCTCCGCCTGGAAGTAGCGGTCGGCGGAGCCCCGCGCCATCGCGCCCAGGCTGCCCATGCCGCGATAGGATTTGTAGCTGCGGCCCTGATAGAGAAAGACCTCGCCGGGCGCTTCGTCCGTGCCGGCAAAGATGCTGCCCATCATCACGCAATCGGCCCCGGCCGCGATGGCCTTGGCGATGTCGCCGGAAGACCGGATGCCGCCATCGGCGATGCAGGGCACGCCGCGCTCGTGGCAGGCGGCGGCACTTTCCATCACCGCCGTCAGCTGCGGCACGCCGACGCCGGCGACGATGCGCGTGGTGCAGATGGAGCCCGGGCCGATGCCGACCTTCACCGCATCGGCGCCTGCCTCGATCAGCGCCAGCGCCGCTTCCGGCGTCGCGACATTGCCCGCGACGACCTGCACGGAATTCGACAGGCGCTTGATCCGCTCGATCGCCTTCATCACCCCGGCCGAATGCCCATGCGCGGTGTCCACCACCACCACATCCACCTCGGCCTCGACCAGCAGGGTCGCGCGGCGGAAGCCGTCCTCGCCGACGCCGGTGGCGGCCGCGACGCGCAGCCGGCCCATCGCATCCTTCACCGCATTCGGGTTGGCCTGCGCCTTCTCCATGTCCTTGACGGTCACCAGGCCGACACAGCGATAGGCCTCGTCCACCACCAGCAGCTTCTCGATACGGTGCTTGTGCAGCAACGCGCGCGCCTGCGCCGGCGAGACATCGGCATTGGCGGTGATCAGGTTCTCTCGCGTCATCAGCTCATAGACGCGCAAGTTCGGGTCGGTGGCGAAGCGGACGTCGCGGTTGGTGATGATGCCGACCAGCCGTCCGCTCTCGCGCTCGACCACCGGGATGCCGCTGATCTTGTGCGCGTCCTGCAGCGCATGGACATCCGCCAGCGTCTGGTCGGGATGGATGGTGAGCGGGTTCACCACCATGCCGCTTTCGAACTTCTTCACCCGGCGCACCTGCGCGGCCTGGTCTTCGGGCGAGAGGTTCTTGTGGATCACGCCGATGCCGCCGGACTGGGCCATGGCGATGGCCATCGGCGCTTCCGTCACCGTGTCCATCGCAGCGGCGACGAGGGGGATGTTGAGCGCGATCTCTCGTGTCAGCCGGGTGCGCGTGTCGGTGTCGGCCGGCAGCACCGTGGAGTAGGCGGGCACCAGCAGAACGTCGTCGAAGGCGTAGGCTTCTTCGAACCTGCCCCTTGCGGGGCTGGTGGCGACGGGGGAATCGGGGGGAGCCATGGCTGTCCTCGTGCGGAGCGCGACCTTGGCGGCCCGCCCTACACCCGTTGGCGGTCCCGCGTCCAGGGCTGAGGCAATGACGCCGTCATGACGATCCGGCGGGGCAAGGCTGCCCTTCGGGAATAACGCGATCTTGGCGGAGACAAACTGTCGGCGCTGCGTTGACTTGGCCGTCCCTGCACGATCCGGAGTTCCCGCCGCCATGCCTCCTGGCCGCGTCTTCACCCTCCCGGACTTTTCCGCCCTTGAGGCCGATATCGCCGCCTGGGCGGCGCGGCTGCGCCAGCAGGCCGATGCGGCATGTGAGGATTTGCGGCTGGCCTTGGAGCGGTCGGAGCTGGCGGGCGTATTCGACGCGGGCCCGGTCTTCGAGGGCAGCCTGTTCTGCGGCCTGCTGGACCAGGCGGGCCTTGGCGGTGCGCAGGGCACGCCGGACCTGCGCGACCTCGACGGTCTGGCCGCGCTCGCCGCGCGCCTGCCGCCGGAATTCGCCGGGCCGGATGCGACCGGGGAGGTGCCGACCGGCAGCGCCGCTATCGGCCGCGAGGCGCTGGCGGTGGCCGCAACCCTTTCGGCCGCTGCGCGCATCGTGGCGGCGATCGGCCCGCAGGCCGAGACGATCGAGACAAGTGGCCTGCGCTTCACGGTGGGTGAACGCTACCAGGACCCCGAAAGCGGCTTTTCCGCGCTGCTGCTGACACCGGAGGACGGCGGGCCCGTGGTGGTCTCGGTGGATGGGCTGCAGGTCGGCTCGCGCGCTGACGAGGTGGCGGCGGCGACCCTCGGGCGGCTGCAGGTGGAATCGGACGCTTTCCGGGCGATGATCGCCGATGCGGCGCAGTTCGGCGCTGGGGAGGGCGTGGTGTTCGCCGGGCCGAGCCTTGGGGGCGCGGTGGCGCAGGTCGCCGCCTATGAGACGGCGGAGGCGCTTCGCGCTGCGGGTGTGCCGGTGGAGACCGGGGCCGTGCAGCTGGTGACGGTGGATTCGCTGGGCGGCACGGACGCCGCGCGCGCGATCAATGCCGGCGTTCTGGATCCGGCGGTGCTGGCGCTGATCGAGGCGGTCAATATCCGCACCGAGGGCGACATCGTCTCGCGCATCGGCAGCCATCTCGGCGCGACGCTGACCTTTCCCGCGCGCGATGCCACGGGCCAGACGGTGGAGGTGAGTGCGGCGGAGGCACATGTGAACGTTCTGTCGCTGCTGCAGAACCTGTCGTCCGACGCGTTCTTCGCCGAGGGCGCCTTTGGCCCGCCCGCCGAGATCGCCGGCTTCGCGCTGGCGGCGAATGCGGCAGCCGATGAGGTGATCGCGCTTTGGCGGGCCTTTGGCGCGGAGGAGGAGGAGGCGCAGCCGCTGCAGATCACCGGCACGGCCAGCCTCGATCCCACGCGCACGACCTGGTTGCTGGATGCGGATGACAATGGCAGCGTGGACCTCGCGGTGCTGCTGTCCTCCCCGCTCGATCCCGGGCGGGATGCGCTGGTGCTGGTGTAGCCGCGGGCTGGGGCAGAACAGCGAAGGGCGGCGAGCCGAAACCCGCCGCCCGATTGCGTAGCCTGATGCCGTCCTGGCTCAGGTGCCGATAATGCCGCCGTCGTTCTTGGTGATGACCAGCGTCGCGGAGAGCGGCACGCCATCGCCGTTCGGGAAGCGGCTGTTGACGCGCCCCGCCGCCCATTCGGCTGCCGGCGTTGTCGCGCCCGGATGCTGCACATTCACGAACATCGTCCGGCGATCCGGCGTGGTGATGACGCCGGTGATCTCTTGGCCATGCGGGCCGGTCAGGAAGCGGCGGATTTCGCCGGTGACGGGATTGGCGGCGAACATCGCATTGTTGCCGAAGGGTGCGAGGGCACCGCGCAGCTGCTGGCCCTCGCCGATGTCGGTCTGGATCCACATCCGGCCGTCGGCGTCGAACCAGAGCCCGTCCGGGCAGGCCAGCATGTTGTCCGCATTCACCGGCGCGCCGGTGACAATGCGGCTGTCGCCCTCGGGGCCGGCGATCATGAACAGGTCCCAGGTGAAGCGCGTCGCGGCGTGGTCGTCATTCGCCTTGCGCCAGCGGATGATCTGGCCGAACTGATTCTGCGCGCGCGGGTTGGCCACGTCGCGCTGCGCTTCAGTGCGGCGGGTGTTGTTGGTCAGCGTGAAATAGACATGGCCATCGCGCGGATCCACGGCGCCCCATTCCGGCCGGTCCATTTTCGTCGCGCCCACTGCATCGGCGGCAAGCCGCGTGTTCACCAGAACTTCGCCCTGGTCGGCGAAGCCATTGGCGGCGGTCAGCGGGCCCTGGCCGTGCACCAGCGGCAGCCATTCGCCGCTGCCATCGGCGTTGAACTTCGCGACGTAGAGGATGCCGTCATCCAGCAGTGCGCCGTTGGCGGTCGCCCGGTTGAAGGGGCGGGTGGAGACGAATTTATAGATGTATTCGAAGACGGCGTCGTCGCCGGAATAGGCGACGACGGGGCGGCCTTCGCGCGCCGGGCCGAACACCACGCCCTCATGCGCGAAGCGGCCGAGTGCGGTGCGCTTCACCGGGGTCGCGTTCGGGTTGAAGGGGTCGATCTCGACGATCCAGCCGAAGGTGTTCGGCTCGTTGCGGTAATCCTGCGTCGCGTCCGAGCCGGTGCTGCTGGCGTTGAAGCGCGCGAATTCGTCCGCACCGCCGGCGGTCTGGTCCCAGTTGTACCGCGCCTGGCTGTTGGGCACGCCATAGCGCGCATGCTCCCGCGGGAGGCGCGGCTGGCCGTCCACGCGGTCGAGGTTGCGGAAGTAGCCGGCCCAGTTCTCCTCGGCCGTCAGGTAGGTGTTCCAGGGCGTCACGCCATGCGCGCAGTTGTTGAGCGTGCCGCGCGTGCGGCTGCCGTCCGG
>Ga0315900_10011962_pt1 | contig 10719 bp, 12 predicted proteins | sample LakEriMetagenome_FD_203521 | JGI IMG/M metagenome (GOLD analysis project Ga0315900, IMG submission 203521) | Freshwater fungal communities from buoy surface, Lake Erie, Ohio, United States - Buoy 12 MA114 | ecosystem: Environmental > Aquatic > Freshwater > Lake > Lake biofilm | place: USA: Lake...
GGCGTCTGGCTCCATGGTCATGCCGGCGATCTCTGGCATCGCGAGCATCCGCATGGGGCGGGGCTCGATCCCGCCCGGCTGGCCGAAGGCATCCCGGCCGCCTGGCCCCATCGCGACGACACGAGGGCAGTCCTGTGAGCATCAGTTTCCCCGAACGAAAGGCTGCGCTGGCGCTCCTCGGCGAGCGCGCGGCGCGGGCGCGAGCCCAACCGATCGCCGCGCTCTTCGATGCGGATGCCGACCGCGTCGGGGCCTTCACGTCGGAGGCTGCGGGTCTGTGTCTCGACGTCTCGCGCCAGCGCCTCTCGCGCGACGATCGCGATGCGCTGCTGGCCTACGCCGCGCTGGCAGGGGTTGCCGAGCAGCGCACCGCGATGTTCGCCGGCGCGATCGTCAACCCGACCGAGGGACGCGCCGCCTGGCACAGCGCGCTGCGGGCCGCGCCCGGCCGCGGCCAGCCGACCGAGGTCGCGGCCTGCCTGACGCAGATGTCGGTGCTTGCCGAGTCGGTGCGGGAGGGTCGCTGGCGTGGCGAGCGCGGCGAGCCGATCGCCGACGTCGTGTGCGTGGGCATCGGCGGCTCGCACCTCGGGCCGCAACTCGCCTGCGAGGCGCTGGTCGCCCAGGCGACCGCGAGCCCGCGAATCCACTTCCTGTCGAACGTCGATCCGGCTGCATGGGCGGCCTTGCACCCGCGGCTCGACCCTCATCGAACCCTTGGCGTGGTCGCCTCGAAGTCATGGCGCACACTGGAGACCGCGCGCAACATGGCAGCCCTCGTCGACTGGTTCGAGGCCGCCGGCATCAACGAGCGCGGGCGCGCGCGTCATCTGGTCGGTGTCACCGCGGCGCCGGCGCTCGCGGTGGCCAGCGGCATCGATCCGGATGCGGTGTTCCCCTTCTGGGACTGGGTCGGAGGACGCTATTCGCTCTGGTCGGCGATCGGGCTGCCGGTGATGCTCGCGATCGGCCCGCAGGGATTCGGTGAGCTGCTTGCCGGGGCGCGGGCCATGGATGAGCACTTCGCAGCCGCCGCCCCCGCCGCGAACCTGCCGCTGACCCTCGCGCTGGTCGCCCTCTGGAACCGCCTGCTGTCGCCGGGCGCCACCGAGGTGGTCGTCCCCTACTGCGAGCCCTTGCGCCGTCTGCCGGCCTACCTGCAGCAGCTGCAGATGGAGAGCAATGGCAAGTCGGTGACCGTCGAAGGCGAGGCACTCGACTGGCCGAGCGCGCCAGTCACCTGGGGTGCGGCCGGCACCGACGCCCAGCATTCTTTTTTCCAGGCACTGCACCAGGGCACCGATGTGCATCCGGTCGAGTTCATCCTCGCGCTTCCGGACCGCCCCGATCCCCAGCGGCGAGACGAGGCCCTGCTCGCGAACGCGATCGCGCAGGCCCAGGCGCTGATGCAGGGGCGCACGCGCCCCGCGGTGGTCGAGGCGCTGGTTAGCGCAGGCGCGGACCCGGCACGGGCCGCACGCGAGGCTGCGCATCGCGTGCACCCGGGCGACCGGCCATCGACCATGCTGCTCGTCGGCAGGATCGAGCCGCGCACCCTCGGGGCGCTGATCGCGCTCTACGAGCACAAGACGGTCGCGCTGGCGTGGCTGCTCGGCATCAACCCCTTCGACCAGTGGGGCGTGGAGCTCGGCAAGCAGATGGCCGCGCCGATCGAGGCGGCGCTCGGTGCGGCACGCCGCGGCGAGACGGTTGAGGCGCAGCCCGCGGGCGATGCCGCGAGCCGGGCCTGGATCGCGCGGCTCGGTGCCGCGCTGCGCGCACTCGACGACGCTACGGACTGAGCTTGCGGCCAGCCCGCAGCACCACCCGCTGCTGACAGCGCGCCGCGAGCTGCTCGTCGTGCGTGACCAGCACCAGCGTGGCGCCAGCCTCGCGGTTGAGCTGGAACAGCAGCTCGATCACCCGCTCGCCGGTGGCCGCGTCCAGGCTGCCGGTGGGCTCGTCGGCGAGCAGCAGCGGCGGCGAACCGGCGAAGGCGCGGGCCAGCGCCACCCGCTGCTGTTCGCCACCGGACAGCGTGCGTGGATAGTGGGCTGCCCGCTCCGCCAGCCCTACCCGCGCGAGCAGCTCGCGGGCGCGTGCGCCGGCCTGCGGGTCACCGGCGAGTTCCAGCGGCAGCATCACATTCTCGAGGGCGGTCATCTGCGGCAGCAGCTGGAAGCTCTGGAAGACGAAGCCCACATGGCGAGCGCGCCATGCGGCCCGCGCATCCTCGTCGAGCGCGAAGATGTCCTGACCGGCGGCGATCACCCGACCGCTGCTGGGCAGATCGAGTCCGGCGAGCAGGCCGAGCAGCGTCGACTTGCCCGAGCCCGAGGCGCCGACGATCGCCACGGTTGTGCCGGGTTCCACGGTGAAGGAAACATCGTCGAGGATCGTGAGCCAGCCATCGGCATCCCGTACCCGGCGCCCGAGACCCTCGACGATAATCGCGTTCATGAGTTCATTCCTGCGCGCACCGCGCCGCCTAGCGCTGATCCGGGTCGCGAGTCTACCTGTCGCCGGCGCCGCCACGCTGATCGGCCTTGCCGCGCGTGCGCCGATCGCGGCAGCGTCCTCGTCGCCGGCCGCGAGCGCCCCGGCCGCGGCGCTGCCCACGCTGCTGGTGCTCGGCGATAGCCTTTCGGCGGAATACGGCCTGCGTCGTGGCGGCGGCTGGGTCGCCCTGCTCGCCGAGCGGCTCGTGAACCACCGTCCGCCATGGAGCGTGTTCAACGCGAGCATCAGCGGCGAGACCACGGCCGGCGGCGCGACGCGACTGCCCGCACTGCTGGCCGAGCATCGTCCACGCGCCGTGCTGATCGAACTCGGCGGCAACGACGCACTGCGCGGCCTCGACCTGGCCGCCACCAAGCGCAACCTGGACGCGATGGTCGGCGCCGCCCAGGCCGCCGGCGCGCGGGTGCTGCTCGCCGGCATGCGCGTGCCGCCCAACTACGGACGTGCCTATACCGAACGCTTCGAGCAGATCTTCCGCGAGGTGGCCTCGGCACGGGGCTGCGCGCTGCTGCCCTTCCTGCTGGAGGGCATCGCCGAGCGTCTGGATCTCTTCCAGCCGGACCGGATCCATCCGGCCGAGGCGGCCCAGCCGCTGATCCTCGCCAACGTCTGGCCCGCGCTCGCCCCGCTGCTCGCGCGCCGCTGAGGTCGGCAGCCGGTGCCGCGACGGGTCGTGCGAGAATGCCCGGCGCGGCGCCCATGGCGGAATCGGTAGACGCCGGGGACTTAAAATCCCCTGACCTCGGTCGTGCCGGTTCGAGTCCGGCTGGGCGCACCAGCGCGCCTGCCTGCGTCCTCGGGCCTTCCCTCAGGACGCCGGCTCGAGCAGGCCGCGCTCCCGGATGAACCCGATCACCGTGGCGAGTCCCTCGCCGCGCTTCAGGTCGGTGAACACGAAAGGCCTGTCGCCGCGTTGCGCCCGCGCATCACGTGCCATCACCTCCAGCGACGCGCCCACGTGCGGGGCGAGGTCGGTCTTGTTGATGACCAGCAGGTCCGAGCGCGTGATGCCCGGCCCGCCCTTGCGCGGAATCTTCTCGCCGCCTGCCACGTCGATCACGTAGATGGTGAGGTCCGACAGCTCGGGACTGAAGGTGGCGGCGAGGTTGTCGCCGCCCGACTCGATGAACACCAGATCGGCATCGGGGTAGCGCGCGAGCATGCGGTCGACGGCCTCGAGGTTGATCGAGGCATCTTCCCGGATCGCGGTGTGCGGGCACCCGCCGGTCTCGACCCCCATGATCCGCTCCGGCTCGAGCGCGCCGGCCACCGTCAGCAGCCGCTGGTCTTCCTTCGTGTAGATGTCGTTGGTGACCACGACAAGGTCATGATGGTCGCGCATCGCCTTGCAGAGCATCTCGACCAGGGTGGTCTTGCCGGAGCCTACCGGCCCCCCGATGCCCACGCGCAGCGCGGGCAGTGTCTTGGTGCGCATCGTGATGATCCTCGTGTCCGGGAACGCTTCAGGAACGGAACAGGCGGGTGTACTGGCGCTCGTGACGCATCGCGAGCACCGAGGCGAGCGGCGCGAAGCTCCAGGGCTGCCGCTCGGGCGGCCCGGCGAGCAGCGCGCGCAGCGCCACCAGCAGCCGCTGACCCGCGCTCTGGCCAAGCGGAACGATCTTGACGGCCGCCATCACCTGATTTTCGAGCCATGCGAAGCCCCAGGCGAAGCGCGCCGCGCTCGGCGGCAGCCTCTGCGCGCTCGCGCACAGCGCGAAGGCGAGCGGCGCGGCGGGCGCCTGCGCCCGAGCCTGCACCGCCAGGGCCAGGCCGAGCCGGTGCTCGTGGCTGTCCGGGTGCAGCCCGCCCAGCCAGCGCAGCAGGGAGGCCCCGGTCTGGCGCGCCTCGGCTCGCGCCTCGGCGCTGTCGCGGCTCGCGATGAAGCGCTCGTCGAGCGCGGCGAGTTCCGCGTGCAGCGCGTCCCATGCCGGGTCGCCGGGCCCGCCGATGCGCGCACAGCCCTCCAGGCAACGGGCTGCCGCCTCGACCACCGGTAGTTCGCGGACCGCGAAGGCGCTGTGCCAGTGCGAACGGATCCAGGCGAGCGCCTGCTCCTCGTCGCGCACCACCCCGGCCCAGGCCGCGGCCTCAAGCGACTGCGAATAGCTGAAGCTGCCGATCGGCAGGGTCGGCGATGCCAGCTGCATCAGCGCCGGCAGCCAAGCCGGCAGCATGCCGTCCTCAGTGTCCATGACCACCGTAGGCGCCCGACTCGGGCTCGAAAGGCGACCACCGGCGAACGATACGGGCCCCTAGGCCGACCAGCATGTCGGCCAGCACCGGGTCGTAGCCGAGCAGCAGGCGATCGGAATCGACCTGCACCGGCACATGGCGGTTGCCGAGGTGGTAGGCCGCTCGGGCCAGCGCGAGCGAGCCGTCGCAGCGGACCTCGAGCAGGTCTTCGTCGGCTGCCTCGATGCGGACTCGCAGGCCGGCGCCGCCCACCACCATGCCGTGGCGCAGCACAGTGCCGCGAGGCAGCACGAGCGCCACCTCGGTACCGTCGGTCAGCCGCGCACGCTGTCGGCTGCGCGATCGTGCCTCGAAGGGCAGCCGCAGCAGGGCCTCGGTTGCCATCGCCGCGGCATCGGTCTCGGCCTCGACGCGCTCGAGCACCGGCAGGCCGGCAACCGACACGAGGGGGGCCGGATCGACCCGGCTGCCTGCGCCCATCGCGCCCGCTAGAACAGGAAGTAGCGCTGCGCCATCGGCAGCACGGTGGCCGGCTCGCAGGCGAGCAGAAGCCCGTCGGCGTGCACCCGATAGTTCTGCGGGTCGACCGTGATCACCGGCGTGCAGCCATTGCGGATCATGTCGGCCTTGCGCAGCTTGCGAATCCCGCTAACGGCGGCCAGGCGCCGCTGCAGCCCGAGCCGCTCGCCGATGCCCTCGGCAAGGGCTGCCTGCGATACGAAGCTCACGCAGGTACTTGCCAGCGCACGCCCGAAGGCGCCGAACATCGGTCGCATGTGCACCGGCTGCGGCGTCGGGATCGAGGCGTTGGGATCGCCCATCGCGGCCGCCACGATCGCCCCGCCCTTGACGATGATCGCCGGCTTCACGCCGAAGAAGGCCGGCTTCCAGAGCACGAGATCGGCGAGCTTGCCGACCTCGATCGAGCCGACCTCGTGGGCGATGCCGTGCGCGAGCGCGGGGTTGATCGTGTACTTGGCCACGTAGCGCTTGACGCGGCCGTTGTCGGCGCGCTCGAGGCCCGCGGCCTCCTCGGGAAGCGGGCCGCGCTGCTGCTTCATCTTGTGAGCGGTCTGCCAGGTGCGCAGGATGACCTCGCCGACCCGGCCCATCGCCTGGCTGTCCGAGGACATCATCGAGATCGCGCCCATGTCGTGCAGGATGTCCTCGGCGGCGATGGTCTCGCGCCGGATCCGGCTCTCGGCGAAGGCCACGTCCTCGGCGATCGACGGGTCGAGGTGATGGCACACCATCAGCATGTCGAGGTGCTCGTCGACGGTGTTGACCGTGTACGGTCGGGTCGGGTTCGTGGACGAAGGCAGCACGTTGGCCTCGCCGACCACCTTCAGGATGTCGGGCGCATGGCCACCGCCCGCGCCCTCGGTGTGGAAGCTGTGGATCGTGCGGCCCTTGAACGCGGCGATGGTCGTCTCGACGAAGCCCGACTCGTTGAGCGTGTCGGTGTGGATCGCGACCTGGATGTCGTGCTCGTCGGCCACTGACAGGCAGCAGTCGATCGCCGCGGGGGTGGTGCCCCAGTCCTCGTGCAGCTTCAGCCCGATCGCGCCGGCGCGAACCTGCTCGACCAGCGCCTGCGGCTGGCTCGCGTTGCCCTTGCCCATGAAACCCAGGTTCACCGGCAGGCCCTCGGCCGCCTCGAGCATCCGCGCAAGGTGCCATGGCCCGGGCGTGCAGGTGGTGGCGTTGGTGCCGGTGGCCGGGCCGGTGCCGCCGCCAAACATCGTCGTGATGCCCGACATCAGCGCCTCGTCGACCTGCTGCGGGCAGATGAAGTGGATGTGGGTGTCGATGCCGCCGGCGGTGACGATCATGCCCTCGCCGGCGATCACCTCGGTGCCCGGGCCGATCACGATGTCGACACCGGGCTGCACGTCGGGGTTGCCCCCCTTGCCGATACGCGCGATGCGCCCGCCCCGCAGGCCGATGTCGGCCTTGACCACGCCCCAGTGGTCGACGATGAGCGCGTTCGTGATGATGGTGTCGACCGCCACCGCATTGCCAGCCTGCGACTGGCCCATGCCGTCGCGGATGACCTTGCCGCCACCGAACTTCACCTCCTCGCCGTAGATCGTGAAGTCGCGCTCGACCTCGACGAAGAGCTCGGTGTCGGCCAGGCGAACGCGGTCGCCGACCGTGGGGCCGAACATCTCGGCATAGGCCCGACGGGAGATCTTCATGATGCGGCTCCAGGGGCAGGGGTTGCCGCCGCGTCGAGCGCGCCCATGACCGCGCCGGTGAATCCGTAGACCCGCCGTTCGCCGGCGTAGGCCACGAGCTCGACGCTGCGCGCCTGGCCGGGCTCGAAGCGCACCGCGGTGCCGGCCGCGATGTTCAGGCGCATGCCGCGCGCGGCCGCGCGATCGAAGTCGAGCGCGTGGTTGGTCTCGGCGAAGTGGTAGTGCGAACCCACCTGCACGGGCCGGTCGCCGCGGTTGATCACCTCGATGCGCACGCTGCGTCGGCCTTCGTTCAGCTCGATGTCGCCGTCGACGGTGATGATCTCGCCTGGATTCATCGGAATTCTCCCTGGGACTGCGGTGGATCCATGGGTCCGGAGCCGCGCGCGACGCGCACGGGCGAACCTCGCGTTCACGGCTTCAGACGATCGGCTGATGCACCGTGACCAGCTTGGTGCCGTCCGGAAAGGTCGCTTCGACCTGGATCTCGGGGATCAGCTCGGCCACGCCATCCATGACCTGGGCCCGCCCCAGGATCGTGCGCCCGTGAGACATCAGCTCGGCCACGGTGCGACCGTCGCGCGCGCCCTCGAGGATCGCCGCGGTGATCAGCGCCACCGCTTCGGGATGATTGAGCTTCAACCCTCGCGCCAGCCGCCGTTCGGCGAGCAGCGATGCGGTGAAGATCAGCAGCTTGTCCTTCTCGCGCGGACTCAGGTCCATCGGGTAGGTCTCCGGAAAATCAGGTGCGCCAGATGCGCGGCACGACCGCCTCGCGTCCGACGAGGGGCGGACGCAGCACCGACCATGCCGCGGTGATCGCTGCCCGGACCGTCTGCGGGGAGCGGCCGAGCACGCGAACGAGCAACAGGTGCGGGTCGACCAGCGACGCACCCCCGATGGTAGCGTCGATGCCCCAGCCGCGGCGATCGTCGCGGTGTTCGTCAGCCGCGGCGATGGTCGCGTCGATCGCTGCCTCACAGCGCTCGGGCAGCAAGGGATCGATCGGGTCGGGCGCGATCGCCCACAGCAGGCCGCTGGCGTGCGCGTCGCCGAGGGCCGCCGCCCCGGCCGCCCGAGCGTCGATCCGGGCGTGCTCGGCGAGCAGCAGGCGTCCATCGCGTCGAAGCTCGAGCCGGCTGTCGAAGTCGGCGCGCTCCAGGCGCTCGCCGCTGGCGCGCCGACCGAGCACCAGCACCTCGGTGCCCAGGGCGGTGGCGTCGGCGGCGACATCGACACGCATCGACTGGGCGCCGATCACCCCGTCATGGAGCACGCACTCCTGCGGCAGCCATTCGAGGCAGGCTCGCGCGCCGACGGCGACGCTGACCGTCTGCGAGGCCGGGGCATCGCCCCGGTACCAGCGCCCTGCCCCGGGCGTGGTCAGCAGCAGTGCGCTGCCGGGCTCGAGCGCGAGCTCGAGCGAAAGGCTGTCGCCCCCGGCGAGGCCCGCTGGCGGGTGCAGCAGAATCGCGTGCGCGAGCGCCGGCCCCTCGGGCCAGAGCAGCTTCTGCACGCGCAACGGTCCGTGGTGCGCGAGCCGCGCGGCGACGCTGCGACCGTCGCGCAACGCGAGGTCGAGCGCGAGCCGACCCTGCCAGCCGCCGCCATAGGCCCGCAGCGCGGTATCGGCGTCCGCCAGCACCGGATCGCCCTCGCGAACCGCACTCATACCGCGACCATCGCCCGCACGCCATCGGCCTCCATGCGCACGCCCTCGCCTCGCGCAACGATCTCGCCGCGCTCCATCACGAGATAGGCATCAGCGAGTTCGGCGGCGAAATCGTAGTACTGCTCGACCAGCACGACCGCGAGCCCCTGCACATCGGCCAGTCGACGGATCACGCGGCCGATGTCCTTGATCACCGACGGCTGGATGCCCTCGGTGGGCTCGTCGAGGAGCAGCAGCGTCGGTTGCGTGCAAAGCGCCCGGGCGATCGCGAGCTGCTGCTGCTGGCCACCCGACAGGTCGCCACCGCGGCGCCTGCGCATCTCGCCGAGCACCGGGAACAGCTCGTAGAGTTCCGCTGGAATCGTGTCGAGCCTGCCGGTGGCGAAGCCCAGGCGCAGATTCTCCTCGACCGTCAGCCGCGGGAAGATCTCGCGGCCCTGGGGCACGTAGCCGATGCCGGCGGCGGCACGCCGCTGGGGCGACAGGCCGTCGAGCGAGCGCCCGCCGAGGCGTACCGAACCGCCGAGCGCCGGGTGGATGCCCATGATCGTGCGCAGCAGCGTGCTCTTGCCCACCCCGTTGCGCCCGAGCAGCACCACCACCTTGCCGGCTTGCGCCGTCAGCGACACGTCGCGAAGGATGCGACTGCCGCCGTAGGCCTGCGTCAGTCCCTGGACCTCGAGCAGCGTCATCGTCAGCGCCCCAGATACACGTCGATCACGCGGGGGTCGGCCTGCACGGAGGCCAGATCTCCCTGGGCGAGCACCGAACCCTGGTGCAGCACCGTCACCGGGCATCGCAGCCGATCGACGAAATGCATGTCGTGCTCGACGACCACCACCGAATGCCGTCCGGCCAGGCGCAGCAGCAGTGCGGCGGTCCGCTCGGTCTCCTCGTCGCTGAGGCCGGCCACCGGTTCGTCGAGCAGCAGCAGCTTCGGATCCTGGATGAGCAGCATGCCGATCTCGAGCCACTGTTTCTGGCCGTGCGAAAGCGTGCCCGCGATGCGGTCACGCTCGCCGCTCAGGCCCACGGTCTCGAGAATCTCGTCGATGCTTTCGGCCTGACCCGGCGCGATCCGCTGACGCAGCGAGCGCAACCAGCCCTTGGCGCCAGCGCAGGCAAGCCAGAGGTTCTCGACCACACTGGCCTGCTCGAAGACCGACGGCTTCTGGAACTTGCGGCCGATGCCGGCGCGCGCGATCTCGGCTTCGGTCATGCGCGTGAGGTCGAGCGTCTGACCGAGGTAGGCGCGCCCGCTGTCGGGGCGGGTCTTGCCGGTGATGACATCCATCATGGTGGTCTTGCCGGCTCCGTTGGGCCCGATGATCGCGCGCAGTTCGCCGTCGTCGATCGACAGCGTGAGCTGGTTCAGCGCCTTGAAGCCGTCGAAGGATACCGTGATGTCCTCGAGGTACAGAATGACCCGGTGCGAGGTGTCGATACTGCCCTGGACGGCGATGCGCGCCGCGGGTTCGCTCATGATCGGGGCCCCCGGGAAGCTCGAGCGGCGCGCCAGCGCTCGGCCAGGCCGACCACGCCGCGGGGCAGCGCGAGCGTGACCACGACGAAGAGCAGCCCAAGGAAGAACAGCCAGAGCTGCGGGAAGGCCTGCGTGAACCAGCTCTTGGACAGGTTGACCAGGAAGGCACCGACGATCGGGCCGACCAGCGTGCCGCGCCCGCCAACCGCCACCCAGACCGCGATCTCGATCGAGTTGGCCGGGCTCATCTCGCTGGGGTTGATGATGCCTACCTGCGGCACGTAGAGCGCACCGGCGATCGCGCACAGCAGCGCCGAGATCACCCAGGCCGCGAGCTTGTAGGGCACCGGATCGTAGCCAAGGAACATGACGCGGGCCTCGGCGTCGCGGATCGCCTCGAGCACGCGGCCGAACTTCGAGCGCACCAGCCAGCGACACAGCACGAAGGCGCCAAGCAGGCACAGCGCCGACGCCGCGAGCAGCGCCGCGCGCGTGCCCGGCGCGGTGATCGGCTGGCCGAAGATCCGCTTGAAATCGGTGAAGCCGTTGTTGCCGCCGAAGCCGGTCTCGTTGCGGAAAAAGAGCAGCATCGCCGCGTAGGTGAGCGCCTGCGTGACGATCGACAGGTACACGCCCTTGATTCGCGAGCG
>Ga0315900_10011963_pt1 | contig 10719 bp, 10 predicted proteins | sample LakEriMetagenome_FD_203521 | JGI IMG/M metagenome (GOLD analysis project Ga0315900, IMG submission 203521) | Freshwater fungal communities from buoy surface, Lake Erie, Ohio, United States - Buoy 12 MA114 | ecosystem: Environmental > Aquatic > Freshwater > Lake > Lake biofilm | place: USA: Lake...
TTCCGGAAGCAGCTTAAGTTTGCCTTAATAGTAAAATTTGTTTATTATAATACTTTATTTATTATAATACTTTTATTTATTATAATACTTTTATTTATTATAATACTTTATTTATTATAATACTTTTATTTATTATAATACTTTTATTTATTATAATACTTTATTTATTATAATACTTTATTTATTATAATACTTTTATTCTAAATTATGGTGAGATATCTAAAATAGCTTCTTCTAACCAAGAATCTCGCCACTGAGTTCGTATAGTTGGATTTGGAGTTTGAGGACCAACCCATCCGTGAATTATTGGCTTTGGATTAAATACAAACCCTAAATCTGGGTATACAGTATATTCAAATTCATTTGCCAATGGAGCTCCACCATTAATACCTCGTAAATTTGGAGCTAAATCCATACTATTTCCATCAGTTTGAATATATGTACTTAATCCATTAACAGTATTAAAATAATCTTTAGCATTACTATCAACACGAGTGACTGGAATTGGGCATAAAGGATTTCCAGAAGAATCTCTAATTCGAGCATTTGTGAAAGCTACAGGTAAACTTTGAACAAATCCAGACCAAACTCCACCTTTATTAGAACCATCATTATCACCAAAATATTTAACAGTTGTGTTATTTCCAATTTGTTTATCTAAATTATTACCCATAAATCTTCGTTGCAATCCATCTCCTGCACTAAAGGATCCTTCAGAAACAAGAATATTAACTTTACAATTTTTAATTACACTATCATTTCCATATAAACTCATATTTAATGACGGTTTCAGATCTGATAAAGTTGAAACAGCGGGTGCTACAACATTATTATACACATTATACAAACTTAAATTAAATAACGTTGGTGTTAAATTTCCATTACATAATTGCACATTGTATAATCCATCATTACCTTTTCTATCTCCTCCAAAAAATGAAGCAAATGCGGGAGCTTCTCCAGGGAATCCTCCGGCGTTTCTTCTAATGTCTAAAATGCATCCATCTAAAGGTCCAAAACTATTTAAATATTTAAACATTGGGGCAAATACAGTATAATATGGTTCATAAAATAGCCGACTAGTATACGGAGTTGTAGCAAATTGTAAACTACTAATTAGACGTTGTGGATCAAAGTGATTTTCAGCTTGTAATGCTATAAATGCGATTCTCTTTCCATTACTTAATGAAGTTTTAACAAATCCAAAATACATCGTATTTGCAGTTAATGTTGCATTGCTTCCATTAAAAGCTCCACCAAATAAAGTCCAAACTTTCGGATCTGGATTTTGATCAAATACAATAGTAGCTGTAGTATATCCAGAACCACCATTATTAATTATTACACTTGAGACAGAACCAGCTGTCAACACAGCTGTAGCGACAGCTCCAGTACCATTACCAATAATTCGGACATTTGGAGGAACAGTATAACCACCTCCAAAATTAGTAATACTGATAGATGTTATACTTCCACTAGATAAAACAGTAGTACCGGTTGCAACTAAAGGTGTGTATGCAGAAACCACACTTTTAAAAAATGCTCCACCCGCTGTAGTTCCACTTGCATTTTTATATCCAATACTTCCTGCAAAAGAGTTTAAAGGATTGCTAGGATTTGGAACTCCATCTAAAGTATAGTATAAGTTGCATAAATTTTCTAGATAATTTTGGCGAATATCATAATCATAGGTTCCATTAACTTTAAGTTGAGTTAAATCAAGATACGGCTCATTATAGTGCCAGGGAACAGCATTAAATATAGTATTTATACCTGAAATTGGGATATATACACTATTTAAAGCTGGATTACTATAAAAACTAGCAGGATAAATTCTCATTGTACGGGTTCTCATTTGTAAAGTAATTGCTGTATTTGCAGTTAAACCAGATTGAAGTAGATTATATGTATTTGGAAGTAATATATTACCAGCTTTTTGGATATAAGCTCCGTAGTTAGTATGACTTGCAACTCTAAAAATAGAGTAAAACATTCCGAGTATACTAGCTATAAATTCTGGATATTCAGAATCATCACGAATCTTATGAGTTACTGAAACTGATGCATTTCCAAACATTGAAGGAATCGCAGTTCCATCAGAAAAACTCAAAGTGTTTAATGTATTAGCAATACCAGCATTACCGATAAATTGGGGTAAAGTAGAACTATCAAAGGCAGTAATAAAGGTATCTAATCTAGAACCATTATTTCCAGAATCTAAATGTTTATTATTAGGATTTGGTCGGCCGGAAAAATATTGCGTTCCAACCGCATTAGTAAAAGTACCGTTTAATACACTCCAAGGTCCCGTAAATCCACTAAAAGTTATAGTACTTCCAGGCATACAATAATGAAATGTATTTGTGTAAAACATAGTTATTCCCGAGTTATTTCGAGTACATCGAATTTTATAAATATTTGAAGTATATGTTACACCAGTCGTAAGTAATTGTTGAAATTTTGTTAATGCCTGATAATACGGTAAAATATCGTTATTGTACACACTTGAACTAACAGTATGATTATAAAAACGATTAAATAAATATTCGGCTAATATAGTGTGTCTGCTATAATCTGGAAATTCGGGTTCTCTAGCATCATATGGAATAATAGTTTTAGGGATTTGATCAAGGGTTATTTTTTTCCACACACTAATTCCTTGAGTGCTTCCACTTGCAGCAAATGATGGTAAATTTGCACCCATTCCGATATCATTAGTTACAATTATAGTATTTTTATCAGTTTGCATATTTAAAACAGCTGCTCCAAATACCGCTGGAGAAAGACCAGGTTTTTCTATAATTGATTTGTTTACTAAAGTATTAGAATCCAAAAACAAATATTGAGGATTTGGACCTAAATCATTAGGTTGAGGTTCTCGCACATCTTTAAATGTACCTCCATATGATTTAATTAATACATACGGTTTAGTTGTAGTATCAATAAATATAAATCTATCGACATCTTCACTCTTACTAGAAGTTAAATTATATAAAGTATCTGAAAATCCGAATTCATACGCTACATTTAAAACAGCCCAGTATCCATAAAATGGATTGTTTGGAATTTCATTAACAGTATATGAATCTCCAAATTGATTAACAGTTTGTAAAGAATTGTTTAAATTATACAAACATTTTTCGTTACTTGTTGGAGCTGGTACAGCAGAAGTTATATTATTTAAACAAATTTCTTTAGATTCAATATTACTTATATTTGCATTGTTACCATTAATATTAGTAGAATTCATATTGGTTGAATTCACATTAGTAGAATTCACATTAGTAGAATTTACTGTACTAGAATTCACTGTATTAGAATTCACTGTTGAACTATTTAAAGTCGAGGTACTAATTGTAGTAGAGGTTAAATCTTCAACTGAAACCTGATGTAAAGTTGTAGAACCACAAACTTCTAAATCTCTCTTAACTTCTAAATCTCTCTTAACTTTAAGATTTCCACAGATTTTAACATCGGATTCAAAAACTTGTTTCTCAGGTTTGCAATGTTTCTCAGGTTTGTAAGACTTTTTGTGACAAGAATTTGATTGACTCATAATTAATTAAAAAAATATTTTTAATTAAAAATATAAAATATAATTAATTAAAAATATAATTATTAATAATGAGCTCTGATAATTGCAATTTTGAAACAAACTGTGATGGAAGAAGGATTTTAAAGAACCCAAATGTAATTTTAGATGAAGATGAACGAATGAAAGTTCAAAATGAAAATTCTCAAATATTAGCAGAAATGCTTGAAAAGGCAGTCAAAAATGGTTGTATCGACTTAAGTAATGGGTATGTTAAAAAGTGTCCTGATTCTTGTAAATGTTTACCAATTTGTGAATAAAAATTTATATTCTAAAAAATATTTAAAATTGATTTTAAATATTTATTTTTAATTTGAATTTTAAATATGTCATATAATGATAATTTAGGAGTTGTGTGGTATCATTATTTAAAAAATAATGATAAATCTGTTGGATTGTTAAGTCGATATAATTTACAAACTTTAAATGAAAATTTTTTAATTGTGTCAGTTCAACATTCTGAAAAAAATAGAATGTATTCATTATTTTATTCTTATTTAGATTTTTATAAATATAACTGTAAAATAGAATTAAATAATCGACATTTTTATGAAATTGTATTAGGTTATAAACCTCAAAAACCACATTTTGATTTAGATTTTGAATTAAAAGATGGATTATTTTATTATAACGGTAAAAGTATAAAACCTGAAACAGTGTTAAATATTGTATTAAATTCTATAGTAAATGTATGTAATAATTACAATATCAGATTAAATTTAGAATCTGATATATTAATTTATAGTAGTCATAGTGATACAAAATGTAGTTATCATATTTTAATTGATAATTATTATCATTGTAATCATATGGAAGCACGAAATTTTTATAATTGTGTAATAAATTTAATTCCCGTTGATTTAGTAGAATCTAAATGTATAGACAGTAGTGTATATTCATCAGTTCAACAATTTCGTATTTTAGGATCAAGTAAATATAATAAAAATCGTCCTAAAATATTTTTAGAAACTTTTAAATATAATGATTCTATCGTTAATTATAATTATAATCGATTAAATTCTAATATTAAAACAGATACAATCTTTAAATTTAAAGAATTATATATATTAGAAAGTAGTTTAATCAGTATTACACATTATTGTACTCAATTACCTAGTTTTACACAAGGACAAAAATCTAAAAATTTATTTACTCTCAATAATAGCTTTAATAGTGTTAATAATAATATTAATAACGGTAATACAGGAAATCTTGAAAATTACAATATACAATTAACTGAAACTCATATAATTGAATGTTTACAATTATTACAAAAAAGTATGAATATATCTAATGTTTATTATATTTTTGAAGTATACAAAATTAATTTAGGATTAATAATCTTAAAAATTAAAAATCCATACAAATGTTTAATTTGTAAACGAGTTCACGAATCAGAAAATCCGTATTTAAGAGTGAATGTATTATCAAATATATATTATTATTGTCGAAGATCAGGTTGTAAAATGTATATAGGAAGTTTGTCTACAGATCCTGAGAAACTTCAAAATTTAAATACTGTTGTATCTGAGTGTTCAGAATCAGATTCAAATTTTGGATTAACAAATTTTGAACCTAGTGATACAGATATTATATCAGATATTACATCGGATACTAATTGTGATTTTTTAAATTTACCAGTAATAAATGCTACAAATAATACTATAAATAATAATATTATAAATAATAATACTATAAATAATAATACTATAAATAATAATACTATAAATAATAATACTATAAATAATAATACTATAAATAATAATACTATAAATAATAATAATACTATAAATAATAATACTATAAATAATAATACTATAAATAATAATACTATAAATAATAATACTATAAATAATAATACTATAAATAATATAAATAATATAAATAATATAAATAATATAAATAATAATAATAATATAAATAATATAAATAATAATAATAATATAAATAATATAAATAATAATAATAATATAAATAATATAAATAATAATAATATAAATAATAATAATAATATAAATAATACTAGTACAGAAGATAAATCAAATTTAGTTTTAGATCTTAAAAATTTAAAAATACAATATAACAAAATACATTATAAACCTGAAATTTCTAATTCTGTTATTTTTGAAAATTTAGGATCTGAATTTTTCCAAATTTCTAAATTTAAATAATTATTTATATTAAAAAATGCCAATATTTCAAGGTTTAGATTCAAACGGTTATTTTTATAGATACGGGGAAACCGGTAAAAAATATTATTTCGACTCTTCAGATCCAGTTTCAGAAAATGACGCTTATACTCACGCTGTAAAACAAGCACAAGCAATTCACGCGAGGCGTGGATATTAAATAAAAATTATTGATTTTTAATTTTAAGTTATTTAAAATAATAATCTTTTTTGTAAAATGAGTATAAATAATATAAATGATTCAGCTGGATCTATGATAACAGATCCAGCTAAACGTATAACATCAAATATATTAAGTAAATATGAAGTATCTGCAATTTTAGCAAAACGTGCTCGAGATTTAGAAACTGGAAGTAAATATGATCCTCGAGTATTACAATTTATTCCAGCTGAAAATATATCTAATATAACTATTGCTGAAACTGAATTAAAATATGGGTTAATTCCGTATTATATTTATAGAGAAGTAGGTGATAACATTTATGAACGGTGGAGTGTGTCTGAAATGTATTATCGAGCCGATTAAAATTTAAAAATAACAAATATAAATACTACAGTATGGTTAAATTATAAACATTTATATGTTAAAAATAAATTTACCATACTTCAAAACTTATAATATTTAAATTCTAATAGTAATTATATATATATTAACCGATATAAAAAATATTTATTAGAAAACAAAAATTAAATTTTAAGTTATATAGCTTAAAATTTAAATAATTAATATTATGTAAGTTTTTACTAAACTTGTATAATTGACACTAATTTAGAAATATTTGATTCTGTAAAACTTAATAATATTGTTTTTTATTTTTGGGTTTATATAAATGAAAATTGTACTTTAGAAATAATTAAATAAAATTAGATTATTTACAAAGAAATTTAGATATGTTTCTGAATTATCTATAATATTAGAAAATCTAATTCCAGAATCTTTAATTGTAATTTTAGTTCAATATTTACTGATAAATTAAAACAAATTAAATATATAAAATAACCTAACCGAGTGAAGAAGGTTTATAAATAAAATAAAAGTTTATTTATCTTATTTAATATTTATAAGCAGCTTTAGTAATATGGGCGTAGCCCACCGAGCGAAGCGAGGTTTATATCGTTTTATATTATTTTATCTTATTTATATTATTTTATCTTATTTATATTATTTTATCTTATTTATATTATTTTATAAGACCTCGCTTCGCTCGGTGGGCTACGCCCATATTACTAAAGCTGCTAAAGCTGCTAAAGCTGCTAAAGCTGCTAAAGCTGCTAAAGCTATTAAAATATATATTCTCGGTGGGCTACGCCCATACTGTTAAAGCTGCTAAAGCTATTAAAATATATATTCTCGGTGGGCTACGCCCATACTGATAAAGCTGTTAAAGCTGATAAAGCTGTTAAAGCTGCTAAAGCTGTTAAAGCTGCTAAAGCTGCTAAAGCTGTTAAAGCTGCTAAAGCTGCTAAAGCTATTAAAATATATTTTATATCTTACACTTTATATCTAAAATTTAAATAAATTAGAATTTTGCAAAATTGTATTAAATAAAGTATAATCTAAATATTGTGCGCTATAATTACTTTGAGTATTTGAATTACGAGCAAATGGTCTTAATTCTGTTATTCCATTCGAGTTTAAAACAATTGATAATGGATTACTTTTTAAAAAACTTATTAATGCTGGGTCTGAATCTATTTTTACAGGTTTAGGAGCCCATACTATTTGTTGTGGAGCTATTGAAATTGGAAATGAATCATATGCCGGAAGTGAAGTTTGTGGAAATAACAACCACGGAAAATTACTACCTCCATTTCCACAGGTAGATAATCCTACAAGAGTTCCATCACTTGGTTTACTAACAACTGGAGTTAAACATAAATTGTAAATACGATTAAAAAAAGAAGCATAATTTCCTTTTGGATCTCGAATCAATGAACTACTACTACTTATTTTTGCCTTATCAACTCTCCACAATTGACCAAAACTTAAATCACATCTAGATCCACGAACATTAGTTCCATCATAGTATAAACATTTTGCGGTATTTAAAATCACATTAATGTCTGGATTGTAATTATAATTTAAAGCTATACTACTTAAACTTGTCGTACATTGAGGTGCAGTACACGAAATATAAAATAATGCACTATCTCCTACAGGAATTTTAGTTCCATTATAATTTCGACATCCTAAACTATCAGTTCCTTTCCCAACACATTCTCGAATTTGCTGTTTGGCAGCTACTTGATCTACATCAATACACGCGTTATTTGTTATAGCTGTAGGACCATAACAAGTCTGATTCGGAATATTAAAATCTGAAACACATTGATTTATTGTTCCATTTCCTAAATTAGGAACTCCGGGAGTTGCAATTGTTCCAGAAATATTTCCCGCAAAAGTATATACACCACACTTATTTCGAGTTCCGCCTGTCACATCTTTTGCAGGACCCCAATAACTTATATCTGCGTATTTATTTTTAAAAACATTTGAATTATTTGAAGTATTTGAAGTATTTGAAGTATTTGTTTTAGGTTTATAAAAAAATTTTAATAAAATTACTATTAACAATATTAAACATAAAATTATAAATGTACTTAATAAATAAATATCCATATATAAAACTTTTTTAATATAAAATATAAATTATATTAAAAAGAAAATGAATTTATGTGTTTATGAAACATATGATTCAGATTGTGTGTGTTTAACTCGAGACACTACAAATACAGAATACAAACAATCAGACTCAAAACATAATTCTTGTTGTGGAACTATTCCGTACTCGATTCCACTTACAGATAATATAAGTTCAGAATTAGACGCTATAAATAATATACCATTATGTAATGATTGGTGGAGTCGACATAGCACCCAAAAAGACAAGGATCGTGCAACTTTACAAATGAAAATTTTTAATAAATTTCCAGAAGCCCAAATAGATAGGGTAAATGAATATTATACTTTAAGTTGTGAAGCTAAAAAATTACCTCGTTTGTTAGAATTTCCAAGTTTAAATTCAGATTCAGGATCCGAATCTAAAATAGTATGTGTATCAGATTCAATTTCAAAAATAAAGAAATATGATTTTTGGGAAAACGATAAATTTAATTTAGGATACATAAAAAATTGTGATCCTACTGAAAATATGTGTACTACAAGTACACCATACGATGTCGATTTTTATTATTTTTCTAAACTAAATAATACTACTACAACTAACAGTACTTTTAGTTTAGAAAATTCAAATATATATAATTCGACAAATCCTTTTATTTTAGGAGCAACTGGTAGCACTGGAAATACTGGTACTTCTAGTAATACAGGTTTAATTATAGGAATTGTAATAGGTGTAATAGTATTATTGATAATTATAGGAATAATATTATATTTTGTATTTCGTAAAAAACCTACAAGTACAATTCAAACTTCCGAACCCTCTGGACAGGGCCCTGGTTCTGTAGGCATTGCAAATCCGACAGGTTCTACTAATATTATAAATAAACCCATACCAAACAGTAATATTACAACAATTACAAGTACAATTCAAAAAACATATGAACCTAATTTTGATTATAATTCTTTAAGTGATTCAGCTGTAGATTTATTTGAATCAAATTCGAATAAAGCTACGTATTCTATTTCTCAAAATGGAAATTTACCAAATTTTTTATAAATATTGTTTTAAACATACAAAAGTAAATTGATTTTTATAATTTTATTCTTCCTATTTTGAGGGTATAGCTCAGTTTGGTAGAGCATTCGACTTATCATCGGCTGGTCGTGGGTTCAATTCCCACTATCCTCACAGTTTTTTATATATCTGTACAGATATATAATTTAAAATTGATTTTTACATATATTATTTTTAAATAAAAAATAATATATGGGATCTCGACCTAGTAATACTCGCTACTTTAATAATAGAGTTGTAAACCATATTAACGATATTTTAGAAAATCAGATATATCAGTCTAATTTTCTATTAAATAATATATTTTCACGAATATATCATCCTAAAATTACTGTATTAATTCCAGAATCATTTACCTCTAAAGATATAAAAAATTTCAAACCTACTAAAACTATACAATATAATTATAAAATCGTATTACAATTACAATACACTAATAATATTTTACATTTTAAACATCCAATATTAGAGTTTTTAGATTTAGATTATACAGATTCATCTGAATTAAAAAGAATTTTATGTAATACATATAATTATAATTATAGGTTTAATATGAATTACAATATTACATTAAATGTAAATGAATTTAAACCCTTATTTGTTTTAATTTTTTATCCGCATCTATTAAAATTGTATATAAATGCAATTAAAAATAATATATACAGTAAGGCCTATTTATATTATACATATGGGTTTACAAATTTAAACCATATTTTAAAGTATACACATATATTTAATTTAACACCTATACATTTAGCAATTTTATGTAATTGTTCCAAATCTTTAAATATATTAATGTATGAAACAGACTTGTTAGATTACACAAATTCACAAAATTTACAAAATTTACAATCTGAGACACTAGAAACTTTATCCAGGTATTATGTTTACAAAATATCTAATAATTCTAAAATTACAGATTTTAAATTATCCGAATCTTTATTGTACAATATTATAAATAAATTAAAAGACAGGATTTCAGATTTACAAAAAATTGATTCATATAGTATAGATTCTATTTGTAAATCAATTATTAAAAGTTATATTTAAACATATTTAAATAATAAAATTTTTAGATAAAATGTATAAATATTTATATAAATTATATAAATATTTAGATACTTTAGATTTCAATAAACTATTTTATTGTATTTGTATTTTAGAATCTAAATATAAAAAAGAAATTAAATATCGAGTTTTATATATACAATTTTGTTTAGAATATGATCCAGAAACTGTA
>Ga0315900_10011965_pt1 | contig 10717 bp, 10 predicted proteins | sample LakEriMetagenome_FD_203521 | JGI IMG/M metagenome (GOLD analysis project Ga0315900, IMG submission 203521) | Freshwater fungal communities from buoy surface, Lake Erie, Ohio, United States - Buoy 12 MA114 | ecosystem: Environmental > Aquatic > Freshwater > Lake > Lake biofilm | place: USA: Lake...
GACGACCTCAACGACAAAGAAATCAAAGGCGCGATGACCCAGGACCTCCACTACACCAAACCCGGCTACGAACTCCTCGGCCGCCGTTTCGTGCGTCAGGCAAAGGCGCTCATCGAAGGCCAGAAGCCGGCGGAGAATGGGCGGCCGTCGTGATCGACAGATTGAATATCGAACATCGAACAAGGAATCTCGAATTTCGAAGGACTGACGCTTCGCGAATTGGATAGCGTTTGGGAATGACGGAGGGGCGGGATTTTGGCAGGATGGTGGTCCTATGAATACAGATTCAAAGACCAAGACCTATGATTTGGAAGAACGCCTGATCGACTTCGCGGTGCGCGTGATCACCGTGGTGGAAGCATTGCCTGACACCAAGGCAGGACGGCATATCGCAGGCCAGTTGGTGAGATCGGGAACGTCGCCCGCTCCAAACTACGGCGAAGCTCAGAGTGCTGAGTCCGTGGATGATTTTGTCCATAAACTCAAAGTCGCTCTCAAAGAACTGCGGGAGACCAACATCTGGCTCAAAATCATCAAGAAGAAGCCGCTTTGTTCACCCAAGAAACTCGAATCGCTGATTCAAGAGTGCAACGAGCTCATAGCCATCTTCGTGAAGAGCATTCAGACCGCCAAACGCAACTCCGGCAAGCGTTGAACTCACCCAGCCATTCTGGACTTCGTCATTCTGAAATCCTTGTTCGATATTCGATATTCAGCCCCCGGGTTCCCGCCGCTCATTTCGTTGAGAAGTCGCGCTGTTCCCTTCGTTAAGGCCGCTCCCACCATGAAATCGCTCCTCGCTGCTAGTTTTGCCCTTGTTGCCGCCGCCGCGTTTGCCGCGCCGCCGAAGTTCAATGTGCTTCACATCGTCTCGGATGACTTGAACACCTCTCTCGGCTGCTACGGGCATGCGCAGGTGAAATCACCGCACATCGACAAGCTCGCGGCCACCGGCGTGCGCTTTGAAAAAGCCTATTGCCAGTATCCACTGTGCAATCCGAGCCGCGCGTCCTTCATGACCGGCATGCGCCCGGGCAGCACGAAGGTGTATGAAAACAGCACGCACTTCCGCAAAGCCCTGCCCGACGTGCTGAGCATCCCGCAGACGTTTTCGAAGGCAGGCGCGTTCGCGGCCCGCGTCGGCAAACTTTACCACTACGGCGTGCCGACGCAGATCGGCACCAGCGGTCTCGATGACGAGCCGTCGTGGCAGCAGGTCGTGAATCCCATCGGTCATGACAAGAAAGTCGAGGACCAGATCCACACGCTCACGCCGGGGCAGTTCGGCGGCACGCTGAGCTGGTTCAACGATCCCTCCGAGGAGCCGCAAACCGATGCGATTGGCGCCGCAGAGGCCATCAAGCTGCTCGAAGCGAAGAAGGACGGTCCGTTTTACCTCGCGGTCGGCTTTTACCGTCCTCACACGCCGTATGTCGCCCCGGCGAAGTATTTCGAAGGCTATCCCATCGACAAGATCCAGCTCGCCACCGGCCCGATGAAGGATGCGCCGGGCATGCCGACCGCCGCTTACGCCAGCTACAAGAAAGAGCAGGACCAGCTCACCGACCCGATGCGCAAAGAGATCCTGCAGGCCTACTTTGCCTCCACCACCTTCATGGATGATCAGGTCGGGCAGGTCGTGGCTGCGGTCGAGCGTCTCGGGCTGCGTGAGAAGACGGTCATCGTGTTTCACAGCGACCACGGCTACCACCTCGGCGATCACGGCCTGTGGCAAAAACAAAGCATCTGGGAAAACTCCGCCCGCGTGCCGCTCATCATCAGCGTCCCCGGCAACGCGAACAACGGCAAGAGCTGCCCGCGCCCTGTCGAGCTCATCGACGTGCACGCCACGCTCGCCGATGTGTGCGGCCTGCCTCTTCCTCAAAGCGATGGCGTGAGCCTGAAGCCGCTGCTCGACAATCCGCAGGCCGCCTGGGACAAGCCCGCCTTCACCCAAACGCTGCGCGGCGCACCTCAGGGCACCACAGCGCCGAGCTTTGACCCGAAGAACCTCGAAAAAGGCAAGAAGGCTCAAGGGAAAGGAAAGGGCAAAGGCAAGGCCGGTGCCTTCTTCGGCCTCAGCGTGCGCACCGAGCAATTCCGCTACACCGAATGGGACGAAGGCCGCCAAGGCGCGACGCTCTTCGACCTGCAAAACGATCCGCAAGAGTCCAAAGACCTCTCCAAAGACCCCGCGCACGCCGAAACCGTCGCGAAGATGAAGGCGATGCTCGCGGGGCTGAAGAAGTAATCGAGCAGCAGGTGTTGGAGTCTAGGCTTTAGCCGATACGAACGATCCTCCAGATCGGCTAAAGCCTGCACTCCAACCGATGAACTTGCAGCCGCTGGCAAGGAAACCCTCGCCAAAGGCGTTTTTTGAATTGGTCTGACCAATTCTCATGCCTCCCACCCGCCGTAACTTCCTTCACAGCCTCAACGGAGCCGCGCTGGCCTCGCTGCTGCATCGCGATGCCAGCGCGGCATCGGCGAATCCGCTCTCGCCGAAGGGCGGACATCATGCGGCGAAAGCGAAGGCAGTGATCCAGATTTTCTGCCCGGGCGGCCTGTCGCATGTCGATACGTGGGATTACAAACCCGAGCTCGAAAAGCGGCAGGGCAAACCCTTCGATCCGGATGGCAAACTGCAGTTCTTCGCTTCCAAGCCCGGCAACTGCCAGCAGAGCTGGTGGAAGTTCCGCCAGCATGGCGAGTGCGGACGCTGGATGAGCGATTTGTTTCCGAAACTCGCCACAAAGGTCGATGACATGGCCTTCATCCACTCCATGCAGAGCAAAACCGCGCTGCATGGCCCTGCGATGTTCATGGCGAACAGCGGCTTCATTCTTCCCGGCTTTCCGAGCATGGGCGCGTGGGTCACGTATGGCCTCGGCAGCCTCAGCGAAGATCTTCCCGCTTTCGTCGTGCTGCCTGATCCGCGCGGTTTGCCGCCCGGTGGCGTTCTAAACTGGGGCGCGGGGTTTTTGCCCGCGATTCATCAGGGCACCGTCATCACCACCGATGCCGAAAAACCGCCCATCGCCGATCTTTTCCCGCCGAAGGGCTACATCGACGGTTCCGAGGAAAAAAGCCGCGAATTCCTCCAAGTACTCAATCGCACGCACGCAGCCCAACGACGCGAAAACAGCGAGTTGGAGGCCCGAATCGCCGCTTACGAGCTTGCAGCGCGTTTACAGCTCAGCGCGCCCGAAGCCACCAACGTGAACGGCGAGACTGAGGCGACGAAAAAGCTCTACCAGCTCGATCACGAGGACATCGGGCCGTTTGGAAGGCAGTGTTTACTCGCACGACGGCTCGTGGAGCGCGGCGTGCGCTTCGTGCAGCTCTTCTGCGGCGCGGAAAACACCACCGCGAAGAAAATCCGCCCGAACTGGGACAGCCACGAGGACCTCGTGCGCGATCACGGCTATTGGGGCCCCATTCTCGACAGCGGGGCCGCCGCGCTGCTCACCGACTTGAAATCACGCGGCCTGCTGGACAGCACGCTCGTCATCTGCACCACCGAATTCGGCCGCCAGCCCGCCGCGCAAGGCGCCGGCAAAGGCCGTGACCACAATCCCGGCGCCTTCACCGCCTGGATGGCCGGTGGCGGCATTCAGGGCGGCACCGCGTATGGCAGCACCGACGATCTCGGCTTCAAAGCCGCCGAAAACCCCGCCTACTGCTACGATCTTCATGCCACCGCACTGCACTTGCTCGGCCTCGACCACGAGAAGCTCAGCTACTACCACAACGGCATCCAGCGCCGGTTGACGGATGTCCACGGGCACGTCATCAAAGGGATCATCACATGAGTTTGCCACACATCGCGATCATCGACTGGCGCACCGCTCCGCAGGGAGATGTGGAGTCGGCTATTGAAAAAGGTATCATCGGCAGCATGGCGCGGGTGACGCGGCATCTTTGCGATACGGATGCGGACCTCGATGACGAGATCACGGGCGCGAATGCGATCATCATCTGGCACAACATGCCGCTGACGGCGCAAGGCATCGCAAACCTCAAGAATTGTCGGGCGATCATCCGCAACGGCGTCGGTTTTGACAGCGTGGACATTGCGGCGGCTCGTGAGCGAGGCATCGCGGTGTGCAATGTGCCGGACTACGGCACGGAGGAGGTGGCGGATCATGCCATCGCGCTGGCGATGGCGCTTTGCCGGCAGCTTTTCCCGCTCGATGCGGAGGCGAAGACGCTGGGATGGAACATCAAGATCGGCGCGAGGCTGCGGCGGCTGCGCGAGCTGACGTTTGGCATCGTCGGCCTCGGCCGCATCGGCACGGCGACGGCGCTGCGGGCGAAGGCGCTTGGTTTTCGCGTGGTGTTTCACGATCCGTATCTGGCCAACGGCGCGGACAAGGCCGTGGGCGTCATGCGGGTGCGCACACTCGATGAATTGCTCGCGCAGAGCGATGTATTGTCGCTTCATTGCCCGCTGAATGATGAAACGCGTCATCTGATCGCCGAGCGCGAGCTGTCGCTGCTCAAACCGGGCGCGTTTGTGGTGAACACGGCACGCGGCGGTGTGATCAAGAAGAGCGCCATTCTCGCGGCGTTGCGCGAAGGCCGTATCGCAGGCGCGGGGCTGGATGTGATCGAGGATGAACCGCTGCGCAGCGCCGAAGAAGCCGCCACACCGAATCTCATCGCGACGTGCCATGCGGCGTTTTGCAGTGTGGAATCGAAGATCGAGATGCGCAGTACCTCCGCACGCATCGCGCTGGCGGCGGTGACAGGGCAAAGATTGGAAAATGTCGTCAACGGTGTCGTTTGATGGCCATGCGCCTGCTCGCCGCCCTCATTTTCGCTTTCGTGATGCAACTCCGTGCCGTTGAGCCGGCGGTGTTGCTTCAGGAGTCATTCCAAGAAGACTTGTCCAAAGACTGGTTCTGGGGTCTCGGCACTTGGAAGGCTGAAAACGGCGTTTTGCGCGGCTTTGAGTCTGGAGCACGGCGTCACGGTCCCGTGAAGATGCGCAAGCTGCCGCTGAAGGACGCCACGGTGGAGTGCGAGTTCCGCCTCGAAGGCCGGGCAACGTTTGCCGGTATCATTTTCAATGGCTCGCAGGAGCGTGGACACCTCGTGCATCTGGTCATGGGGAAGGATCAACTGCGCATCCTGGCGCATCCGAAGAAGGGCGAGACGAAGGAGTTGCTAAAAACGCCCGCGAAGCTCGCCGTGGGTGACTGGCATCGCGTGAAGCTCGTTTTCAAAGGACCCACCATGACCGCCACGATCGATGACCAGACGATTTCCGCCGAGAACGCCTGCATCGCCGAGGAAAAGCTCACCTTCGGCCTCGGCGGTGATTCAGGCGGGCCGGAGGGCGAAAAAGCGGGCGCGTTGGAGTTCCGCAGCCTGAAGATCACGCAGTAGGGTGGGTGCGCAGGCGGATGATCATCGCGGCGATGGTGCTGCCGACGAGATTCGCGACCAAGTCCCAGCCGGTGTTCTCATAACCACCGACGTTGGTGTTCGGAATCGTGAGCACGGCGATGAATTCGATCACCTCGTTCAAAGCGCCGAAGCCCATGCCTGCGGCAGCACAGAGCGCCAGCATGCCGAAGGTCGGCCGCACGGAACCACCGTCTGGCTGACGCAACGCCTGACGCAGGATGTGCCAGCACAGCCAGGTGGTGATGCCGAAACCGTAGGCGTGGACGATTTGATCGTATTTCAGGCGGTTTGGAATGAGCCAGAGGCTGTAGAGCACCTCCTGGTCGCCATTGTAAGGCCATCCCGAAGGCAGCGGGCAGAGGCCGCCTGCCATGTGCGCCAGTCCCCACATCGAAAAGGCCCACAGCAGGCCAGTGGTGAGCTTCACGCGGCTGTGAACGAGGCTCATCACCGCGATGAGCACGAGCATCACCACGATGTAAAAGACGAACTCGCGGTTGCCACGCGAGACGGAGACCGAGGCCGCCAGGGCGATGTAGGCCGCATTGAAAAGCAGGACGGGTAGCAGCTTCGCGGGAGGAGAGGTGCTCATGGCCGTATCATGACAAGGTGGCCCGCCCCGTGGCAAGAGCTTCCTGCCAGGGTGGTTGACTGGCATCCCTCGTGCTGCATCCTAGCGCCGCCCTCTCCCCTGCATGAAATTTCCACTCCCCCTTGCTGTACTGTCGTTGCTTGCCACGCCCGTGTTCTCACAGGTGGCCTTGGACTCGGTGAAGGGGTTTGGTGATCTTGAGAAAGTCGCTGCTCAACTCGCCACGCAGCCTTACCAAGCACCTTCGCAGCAGCTTGATCCCTTCTTCGAAGGCTTGAAATACGACGGGCACCGCCAGATCCGCTTCCTGCGTGACAAGGCGCTCTTTGCCGAGCTTGGCGATACGTATCGCATCGAGTTCTTCCATCCTGGCTGGATGTTTAAGAAGCCGGTCGTCTTCTACAACATGCAGGCGGCGAAGACGGTGGATGTGCCTTTCGACCGGACGCACTTCGAGTACGGCGACCTCAAAGTGCCTGCGGAGGCAAAGAACCCGGTGGGCTACGCCGGCTTCCGCGTGCTGGCGCCCGACTCGCTGGTGAAGCGGCCATTTGAGTTCATGGTCTTCATGGGCGCGAGTTACTATCGTGCGGTGACCACCGAGCTCGGCTACGGCATCTCGGCACGCGGTGTCGCGGTGAACACGATCGGCGGGGAACCGGAGGAGTTCCCGGACTTCACGCATTTCTGGTTCCAGCAGCCCAAACCAGGCGACAAGTCCTTCAAGCTGCTCGCGCTGCTGAACGGGCCGAGCATCACCGGTGCCTACGAGTTCGAATCAACGCCGGGCGTGACGACGGAGATGAAGGTGAAGGCCACGCTGCACCTGCGCAAGGCGGTGAAGATGCTCGGCATCGCACCGTTCTCGAGCATGTTCTGGTTTGGTGAGAACTCGAACCCGAAGCCCTACGATTTCCGTCCGGAGGTGCATGATTCCGACGGCTTGCAGATTGAAATCGAAGGCGGCCCGTCCATCTGGCGGCCTCTGGATGTCAGCCGCGATCTTCGCCTGAGCATTTTCGAGACGGACCGGCTGAAGGGCTTCGGTCTTGCGGAACGTGATCGCGACTTCAACAACTTCCAGGACCTCGAGGCAAACTACCACCGTCGTCCCGCCGTGTGGGTGGAACCGGTGAGCGGATTTGGCAAAGGAGCGGTGACGCTGGTCGAGCTTTCCACCGGTGAGGAAACTTGGGACAACATCGTGGCGATGTGGAAGCCGGATCAACTGCCCGCCACACCCGCCGAGCCGCTCAAAGTCGAGTACAAGCTGCACTGGCTTGACCAGCACGAGCCAGCCGGCCTGTACAAGGTGATCAGCTCACGCCGCGGCTTCGTGATGGACTCGGACGATCATCTCTACGTCATCGACTTCGCGCCGCAGAAAGTCACGCGGAATCCGCAGGACAAGGAATGGACGCCGGACATCGACGTGGTGCTCAGCGGTGGCGAGGGACAGGTGATCGACAAACGTGTGATGAAGAACAACGAGACCGGCGGCTGGCGTGCCTTCTTCAAGCTCGACATCCCTGAAAAGAGCAACCTCCTGGAGATCATGATGGAGCTGAAGGATGGCAAGAAGGTGATCTCCGAACGCTGGATGTACCAGTGGCGTCGATGAAGCTGAACCTCCTCGATCTCGGCTGGAATGACTTCTTCGAACGGCAGTTTGAGCCGTTCCGGGCGGAAGGCTGGAAGCCAGCACGGTTGATCCGTGACAACAAGATCAGCTACGGCGCTCTGCTGGAAGACGGAGCGAATGGCTTCGACGAATTCGAGGTCGTTTTGAGCGGCAAGGTGTATCACGATGCTGAAACCGATGCCGAACTGCCAGCGGTCGGCGACTGGGTGGCTTTGGAAGTCGGCGGCGAGAACGGCGACAACGTCATCCGTGCCCGCTTGCAGCGGCAGACCTGTTTTTCCCGCAAAGCGGCTGGTGAAAGCGCCGAGGAGCAGGTCATCGCGGCGAATGTGAACACGGTGATCGTCGTGACTGATGCGGGACCCGATTTCAGTCCACGGCGCATGGAGCGCTACTTCACGCTCATCGCCCGCAGCGGCGCCCAAGCCGTCGTGCTGATCAACAAGGCCGATCTTTACCCTGACGAGCAGAACCAGCAGGCCGCTGCAGAGATCCGTGCGCTAAACACGGAGGCCGAAGTGCATGTGACCAGCGTGAAGAAGCGCAAGGGACTCAAGGTGCTCAAGGATCACCTCAGGCGTGGTCAAACCGTCGCCATCATCGGTTCCAGCGGTGTGGGGAAGTCAGCACTGGTGAACCTGCTGCTCGGCGAAGACTGGCAGTGGGTGGACGAGGTGAATGAGGTCACTGGCAAAGGCCGCCACACCACCACAGCGCGCGAGCTGCTGGTGCTCGAAAAAGGCGGCATCCTCATCGATAACCCGGGTATCAAGGAAGTGCAGATGTGGACGGACGAAACCACGCTGCGCGAACGCTTTGCTGACATCGACGAGATCGCGCTACAGTGCCGCTTTCACGACTGCAAACACGGCAAGGACGCCGGATGTGCCATTCGTGGTGCCGTGGAGGCCGGAACGCTGGATGCGGAGCGCTACGAAGGCTATTTGAAGCTTGAGGACGAGATCGCAGCGCTGCGCAAAAAGCGCAAGAAGCGTCAGATGACTGTCGAACGCCGCAACAAGCGCGATCACAAGATCAAGGCGCGCAACCGCGTGGACCGTGAGGACATCGAGCGTGATTTGAAACCGAGGGCCTGAGATCAGTCTCTCGTCACGCTCACTGGCGTGCTGTCGAGCACCCATTCATAAAAAAACTTCGCCGGATTGCCCTCGTTGAGCGGCACGCGGATGCAGCCGTGCGAGGCGGGGTAATTGGGAACACTGGTGAAGCCGTGGATGAAGACATTGCCGTTGATCTGCACGCTCCAGGGCATGGGCGCGTTTTGATAAAGGGTGGAGTGGTGCATCACGGTGCGAAACGGACCTGCGCGAAACTCGCCCGCCGGGGTGCGGCCGTTGCGGCCGGAACTAATGCGCGTTTGCAGGACCAGGCGATCGCCCTGCCAGCCTTGAAGCTGCTGCCTTTTCAAGCTGACCACCACACGCTGCGGTGAAACCACGAGGGTGAAACCACGGAAGAAGCCGCCGACACGGACACGGCCATTCTCATCCGGCGGGGAGACCTCAGCGCCGGCCTGGGTCAGTTGATCCGTGCTCACCACTTCCGTTCCGTCGGTCAAAGTACGCAGCGATGCAGGCGGCAGCATCATTTCGTTCAATTGAAAAACTTTGCCCATGTCGTCTCGCCGCACCGGCCACTTCAGCTCGTCCACCGCTTCGTCCACAGGTAGAAAGAGCTTTCCCGGCTCCGCGTGGAAGGTGATGGCCTCAATGGTCCCGCCGAGCGACACGGCCGGACAAGCGATCTGCAGGATCGCGATCAGGCATGGAGAAATGAAAAGCAGGCTGAAACGCCGGGACATGGTGTGTGAGGAGGGGACTGTGGCGTCTCTCGCATGTCTTGCACGAGATTCCTCCGGCAAAGCGGCTTCTGCTGAGCTAAGTCTGCGCCATGCCACCGCCGCCCGCCGCCACACGCACCGGACTCGCCCGAGCCATGTCAAAGCTCGGTTTCTGCTCGCGTAGCCGTGCCACGGAGCTCATCCGCATGGGCAAGGTGAGCGTAAACCACGTGGTGCGGAAGAATCCCGAGTTCCCGGTCATCCTCGGACAGGACATCATCATCATGGATGATGTGAGCATCAACCAGGCGAAGCAGGTTTACGTCATGCTGAACAAACCGCGCGGCCTGGTGACCAGCGCTTCGGATGAACTCGGCCGCGAGACGGTGTTTTCGTGCTTCGAGCATTCCAGGTTGCCGCATCTCTCCCCCGTGGGCCGTCTCGACAAGGCGAGCGAGGGTTTGCTGCTTTTCACAAATGACAACACTTGGGCGGACAGGATCACAAATCCCACGACGCACCTGGACAAGACTTATCACGTCCAGATTACCGGCCTTGTGGATGAATCGCTGCTTTCTCGGCTGAAAAGCGGCATCCATGACCATGACGAGCATCTCTCGGCAAAGAACGTGACGGTTTTGCGCACGGGTGAAAAGAACACCTGGCTCGAGTTCACGCTCGACGAAGGCCGCAACCGGCACATCCGGCGTCTGCTCGACGCGTTTGGCATCGAAGTGCTGCGTCTCGTGCGCGTTGCGATAGGACCTCTTGCCTTGGGCGATCTTCCGAAAGGAAAATGGCGGGAACTGACCAAGCGCGAAGTGGCCGCGATGAGATAGCCAAAACGCGCCCGGCCTTTCGACCGGACGCGCTTTGGGGTTTTGGGGGTGGTGATGGGAAGTGTGGTGCAGGCCTCTGGCCTGCGTTTTCAGCCCGGAGGGCTGAATCCACATCAATAACGGTAGTGATCCGTCTTGTACGGACCTTCGACGGGGACGCCGATGTAGTCGGCCTGGTCCTTGGTGAGGACGGTGAGCTTCACGCCGATCTTGGCGAGGTGCAGGCGGGCGACTTCTTCGTCGAGCTTCTTCGGCAGGACGGTGACGCCGACGGGGCGCTTGTCCTTGTTTTCCCAGAGGTCGATCTGCGCGAGGCACTGGTTGGTGAAGCTGTTGCTCATCACGAAGCTCGGGTGGCCGGTGGCGCAGCCGAGGTTCACGAGGCGGCCTTCGGCGAGCATGAAGATGCTGTTGCCGGCCGGGAAGGTGTA
>Ga0315900_10011966_pt1 | contig 10716 bp, 8 predicted proteins | sample LakEriMetagenome_FD_203521 | JGI IMG/M metagenome (GOLD analysis project Ga0315900, IMG submission 203521) | Freshwater fungal communities from buoy surface, Lake Erie, Ohio, United States - Buoy 12 MA114 | ecosystem: Environmental > Aquatic > Freshwater > Lake > Lake biofilm | place: USA: Lake...
CCCCGCATGTGACAGAAGAGTTTGACAAGTACAATCGCTGCGGGATACTGCAGCACGGTTTCGTCAGGCTCTAATGTCAGGATTGCCAGGCTGAAAGGGTCATTGGATTTTACTGTAAGGGTCGTGGTGGGCGAGATCTCAAGGTATTACGTCACTTATTTTAACCAGACGTTCATCAAGACGGATCACTAAATGCCGACTGTTAATCCAGACTAAGGTGGTGGTGACATTTGTGCAGTTATTTGGGTCAAGTTTGGCGCCCACTGTCCATGGCAATATGGGCATCTTCACATGATGTTTTTAGACGGGATTTATGCGAGCGCAGGTGGCGGCCCGAGGTTTTACGAGCAGCCAGAGTTTCATACCAAAACCGTGATAACGATTTTAGAGAGGATCTATCAAAGACTAATGAGATTATTTCCCAAGAAGGGCTATGTAACAGACGAAGTGGCCGTGAGTGTAGATGATGATTTGGAGTCGAATGTGCCGATGCCGTTTCGACAGTTTTATTTTATAGCGAGCTCCCAAGGCAAGTCTCGCACGGATCACATTTAAATTCTAATCTAAATACTACGGATTCGAAATAAGCCGTTAGTCATTTAGTACTATCACACAGTCCCCCGACCACGGTACTGACCTTGATAGCCTTAGGGTAACTACCCGATGGAAGAAAACCTAGTCTCGCCACACCTTTGCCTGTTTTTAAGTAATCATTAAGCCACAGAGGTAAATCAGTTCTTGCTCTAAGCTCTTCCTCGTAAATTTTGTTTTCTGGAGGATCGTAGACGTTAAAATAGCCGATGAAGGGACCATTTTCTTTGAAAGTTCGATCAAACCCAACATCAAATTCCACAGTCATGCCTGGCGCAATCAAAATAGAGCGAATTCTAGATCCCGCAGCGACACCTTCCCACATGTAAGGTTTGTCTCGACTCTCTAGAAAAACTCCATCTTTTGAATCAAAAGCTTCGCCGTGGCCAATTGGCCTGCCAGATTTGGTGCGTGGAAAGCTACTCTCAGAATTCTCGCTAACCATACCGATTCTCGCGCCACTTACTGCTGCCCAACAGCTCGGCATTTGCTGTCGTGTCTCACCGCTTGATGGAAGTTGGTTGTCCTCTTTTCTCTGATCAGACTTCATGCCTTTAGTTTGGGGGGCGGATGCTCCAGTAAAATTCGAGGGTGCACAGCCATATAAACCCATCGCACCAACCAAGATGTATAAAAAATTTCGTCTATGTCTCACTTTTCACCTCCGAAGGATTATCGGTCGTTTTATTTAGGGACTTGAATAGACCCAATTTCAGGTGGTATTTGTGGGGCTTGGCTCGCCTGCTTGGGCGAGTAGGCCAGCCTGGATGTGGCATGCCGAGGTATTCAAAAGCCCTTGGTACATGCCAGTTGTGAGCAACGCCATAGGTAAGGCTTTCTACTAGCCTAAACAGCTTCTTCAAGGGGATCCATGAGGGTCCCTTTTTCTATGAGTTCAGCCGCTTTTGCTGCGATGCGGCGTTGAGCGTCGTCGATTTTCACCACGGCTACGGGCTTGGTTGTGGAGATGTTGTCCTTGACTTGTTCAGCGCGGCGTTCTGACATGGCTGCAAAAAATGCGTCTGACACGCTTGGGCTACAGCGTCTAAGAGCTAGCTCAAGATCACTACTGTCGACTGATCGTAGGAGGATTTCAATATCACTTCGACCAAGTTTTTGAATGTCTTCAAACGTGAACATACCTGCTCGGATATTTGAGCCAAGCTCTGGGGATACACCTTCGATCTCGGATAGCACTTTCTGGCGCTGCGCAGGATCTAGCTGAGTGAGGATCTCGGCTGCACGCTTTGATCCACCAAGACTAAGTTGGCTGTGGCGCTTAGCGTTAGCAATGGCGTTAGTCAGAACTTCATCGATTTCATCAAGTAAGACGGGATCGACCTCGGTGATCTTGGCAAGTTTAACTAAGACGTCTCCCCTTATCTCTTTACTCATGTGCCTGGTGATCTCGCCGGCTTTTTGCGGACTAAGGTAGCCAAGAATCAAAGCAATGGTTTGTGGATGCTCTTTTTGAAGAATCTGCCAGAGAATTTTGCCGTCCACATGCTCGGCATCACGAAAGGCTTTTGGTATAGGTTTTGGAAGAGACCTCAAAATCACAGAGGCCTCGTCAGCGGCAAATGTTTTTTGAATGATGCGTCTAGCCGCGTGTGCACCGTCTGGGGTGGGGTTGGTTAATGAGTTGATAAGATCTTTGAATTCAGTCTGCACGAGCGTAACGGTCGCTTGGTCGACTCGGCCCATGGTGCTCATGGCACTCAGAATTCTTGAGGCGTCGTCTCTTGGAATCTTTTGTAAGAGTTCACTAGCCATATCTTCGCCAAGGCTAAGAAGCAAAATGGCGATCTTTTCCACCTTCGACAGTGGCTTTGCGTTGGTGTGACCTGAGGGCTGACCCATGATCCAATGCTCCCTTAGGAGGGCTTTCCTCCAAGGGATTCATCGGAAATCTTGGGATTTTAGTTAAGGGTGCCTTGCCATATTAAAATAGATCATTAATATTAACTAGTTACCAGTAACACTCACCTGATCAACGAGTGCCCAGGGCATCTGCATGGCCCCTGACACGTCTTCTGTGATTGATGAAACTGCCAAAATCTGGCGCAGGCACTCAAACAAGTTTCCTGCAATCATCGTCTCGGAAACGGCGCCTTGATCCGCACCGTTTTTAAAATAGCGGCTTGATTTGGCGACGCCTGAGAAGTCACCCTTAATTGGATCGATGTTGCCGGAGAAGCGGTCCACCACAAGTAACTCACTGCGAGCATTCATCATGGTTTTAAGGTCTCCTTGGCCAGGCTTCATGACCAATGCAAATGGGCCACCTGATGACGCCGTCGATGATGCCTTACAGCGCTTGGCAGTGTAACAATCATGAAGGTGAGTCATCAAAACACCGTCTTTAAGAAGAGACCTGGCTACAGTTGGCAGACCGTCACCATCAAATGACGTGGCTCCGGAGAATCGTGCCAGATGTGGTTCGTCGTTGAGGGTCAAAAGTTTAGAGATAACCTCGCTATTGATCTTCTCATTCCACTGACTCTTGCCGTCCATAACGCTAGCGCCCGACATGTGGTAAAGAATCGTTCCCAGTAAGATTTCTTCCACCGCTCTTGGAGTGAACAGCACGGGACCTTTATATGAGGGGCTTTTTTGGGGTCTAAGGTTTTTGATGATTTTTTCTGAAAATTCCTCGCACTGCTTTAAAGCAATGTCCAAAGCTCCGTCCCAGCCGTAAACGCTTCGACCGTCATAATCAAATCCGCTGACGTCTTGGCCGTCCACGGCCATTCCCATAAAACTCCAGCTTAAAGAGGTTTGGGTTTCTGATTGACTCACACCCAGTGAATTATAAAGCCCGTGCCACATGGATGTGGTGCTGACTTCGAGACGGTCCAGTGCTACGCGTTTGTCTTTAGTGAGGCTGGCAAGCATGGCCTGCGCAAACTCTTGAAGCTCTCCGAGGCCAATACTGCTGGTGCGGTCGTTCCACATAAATGGTAATGGCTTAGCCGTTGTTGCGAGTTTGCTGTCAGGCATCGTCAAATACTCATCTGGAACCGAAAACTTAGCCAAGGCGAGTGCATCGTCTACACTTTGGCGAAGGCCTTTTTGATCATAATTATTAAGACTGGCAGAGCCTTTCTTTTGATCCTTGTGGACGCCAATTCCGACTTTTTGAGTTTCCAGAGTGTTGGCTAAGCTAAACTGCTTATTTTCAACCACCAATCTTTTTTCAACTTTGCAGCTAGCTGTGACTTTTGAACGGTCAGCTGATTGCTTTTGGGCGTAGGCTAGGGTGTCAAGGGCAGCAGCTTCCAATTTTTTACCGAGAGATAGAATGGTGTCTTTGGTTGAGGTGCTCATTGCTGACGACCTCCAATGTTGATCTCACAGCGGATGTAAGGCCCACCAGCGTCTACTTTTGCAGGCTGACCCTTGCCGCAGTGACCTGTTCCCAGATCCCACTGAAACTCAGAGCTGACGGCGTCGACTGTTTTTAGAACATCAAATGCGATACCGGACAGTGTCGCCTCCCTAAGAAGGGCCGTCTTCTTGCCGTTCTTGATCTGCCAAACATGACCACAGCCAAACATAAATTCACCGTTACTGTCGGCTTGACCACTACCTGCTCCCTCAATGAGGTAGCCATCATCAAGGCTTGCAATCATGTCAGATAGCTTTGAAGTCCCGGGCACAATGTAGGTATTACGCATACGAATAAGAGGCTCATCAGAAAATAACCAAGCCCTGGCGTTGCCCGTTGGGTTGACGCCGAACTCTGCAGCTGATTCACGGTTATGAAGATAGCTGACAAGTTTACCGTCTTTGATGATGACCGTATTCTCAGTCTCCACACCCTCGTCGTCAAAGGGGAGATTTCCCACAGCATAGCCGGCGATCGTCTCGTGACCACTGTCAGCCATCGTGACAAGGCGGCTTGCTACGTCTTGACCGATTTTTCCAGCCGCAACACTTCCTGCCTTCACGAAGTCGGCTTCTACCGTGTGACCAATGGCCTCGTGGCATAATAACCCTACGACTGCAGGAGCCAGGATGACTTTTTTGCGACCACCCTCTGGATATTTGGCATCAAGAAGATCCACACTTGTCTTCGCGATATCGTCGACCATGTGATCAAGGGTCGGGTGCTTAAATAGACAAGTCCAGCCGCCGCTGACGCCGGCTCCTTTGTTGCTGGTCGCCCGCTGCCCGTCTTTTTCTGCAATGGCTGAGAGCGAAATCTCAGGCTGTGCGATCTGAAAGCTGCAGTTAGCGCCGTCACTTGTGACAATGGCTTTTTCCTCTAGATACTCTGTGTAGCGAGCTCTAGCTGTGTGCATACGAGACGACGACTTGGCAAGTTGATGTTCAAGTTCAATGATTTTTCCAAGTTTATCGGCAATCGGCATATTAGAGAGTTCTATGAATCCCTCGCCCGTGAAGTCCTTGGTTGAGAGCTTTCCTTTGCGAAGTTCTAGGTGGTGTGCACCCTTAGCCTTGGCCAGAAGACCGGCATTGGCCTTGGCCTGCTCAATAGCTCGTTTAATGGCCGCCTCGCTGACATCCGCTGTGGCTGCAAATCCCCAGGAGCCATCGACGAGAGCCCGCACACCGACGCCTTCGGTTAGAGAGTGATTGGCCACGTCAACACGGCCCTTGGTGGCAAGAAAAGAATTACTGGTTCGTTTGTGCCATCGAAGCTCAAGGTAGCCCGCCTCTTTGCGGATCAGTTCTGAGAGTATTTGTTTCATGGGCATAAAAAGGCCTCCAATCTTGGAGGCCCGATCATATCAGAAAAGCGACTCTACCGAAATCAGTTTGGTATGTCGTTTACAAACTCTTTGACGGTTACCCTGTTTTGAGGCGTATCATGCAGAATCAAGCGGAAGCGCTGTTTGTTTATCGTCGCACCCATTCTGGACATTCCATCAGCCGGAAACTCGCCGCCGACTCGTTTGAGGGGAAGTACGATACAGCCATCTCCTACTTTAAAATCTAACTTATCTCTCGAAAATTTGGCGGTCTCGGCGTACAGCTGTCCAAGAGTTTCAATTTTAGTCGTGCCTACTCCGAACATGGATCCTATTTTCACGAATAAATTTTCGTTAGCTGCGGGACTTTGTCCAAAAAGTATTCTTCCATTAGAGCAATAGTTTTTGGTATTCAAAGTAGTAGCGGCTGCTTTGTTTATCGCGCCATCGTCGACACGCCATAGCCCGTCTACATAGAGCTGAAGATATGTGGGCTTTGGCCCACTGCTAACGGCTTTCTTGCATGGCACTGAATCGCAGTAAACTTCGTCCACACCGTACCGATTGGCGAATGTACCAATAAAGCGAGTCTTGGAGATTTCGTCACTTGTGCCCAAGAAAACGGCCTGATGTCCGCTAGCTGTGTTGGTTTTGTCTGGCTTCTGATAAGCTCCGCGAGATACAGATTTGTAAAACGCGACTTTGTTTTGGGCTGTAGGAGTGATCTTGGCGCCGCTTCCATCCATAAGGCTGCAGCCCACAGCATCACCACCTTTGGCATCAGACGGCGACTGTTCGCAGGTGAGATATGCTCCAGTCACCACGTAAGGTTCAGCAGCATCGATAGCAACCGCGTCGTCTTTCTTTTTTCCTTTATTGGTCCCAGAGTCTCCGCTCATCGCAGCGCCACCGCATCCAGACAGAAGTCCGAACGCTCCTAGGGCGAACAACAATGACAGTGATTGTTTCAGCATGACTAAGCTCCCAAGTCTCTTAGCGACGGGCTCAAATGCCGTACACCTTATGGAGATGCCATCGGTTAGGGTTTGGGCATTATTTAGGCGGCCTAAAAAAAATATTTAATATCCTGAAATGATTGCATTAAATAAGCACTGCGATGGGGCAATTTTTTTGGGTCCTCTAGAGGTGGTTTAAAACATCCTAAGGTCTTGGGGGCTTGGCCCTCACTCGGGGCTTTGAAGATCCATGGATCAGGGGTATGCTCCTAGGCCGTGTTCGCTAACCATCTGAAACAGCAAACGTTTCTAAAGAAGGGCCATGCTCATGAAAGCTATATCTCTTGACGTCTCGGTGTCAACGTCAGTGGACGGCCTTAATGCCGACGGACTTCTTTGTATTCTCGCTCTTGATGGAAAAAACCACCCAAAGCTCGACCAGTTTGTCTCAAAGTTACCGACTTGGCTCAAATTAGATTTCGCGGGGATCGCCAAAAAGAGGGACTTCAAACCAAAAGCCGGTAGCTCCATCGCTTTTGATGGGTCTGACGGTGTTCGAAAAACACTTCTTATCGTCGACACTAAGGCCTCGATGTATGAGATGCTAGTTGCCGCAAGAAAAGTTATTGATGCAGCCGTTTTTGACGCCAAAGTAAAACATGTTGCCGTTGACCTTAGTCATGCTGGGGCCTTATCAGATGACCTAGCTAATGCCGTGGTGTCTGCGTTAGCGGCGAAGCTCTATAAATTTCCTAAATACGAAGGCCCGACGAAGGATAAGCCTGAAAAAGCTAAAAAAGAAGACGACTCTCTAGAAATCACCTTAGTCGTTGGCAAGGTTCACCTCAGAACGGTCCAGAAGATTGCCGAGAGAGCTGTCACTGAAACCACGTCCGGAACCAATCTTGTGAGATGGCTGGCAAAAAGAGCCGGTAATGACCTGACGTGTAAGCACTACGTGGACTATCTTCGAAGCCTTGCCAAAGAGCGCCGCTGGTCTTTCAAACACCACGGACATCAGCAACTTGAAAAAATGAAGGCCGGTGCCTTCCTCGCTGTCGTCAAGGGATCGGCCCATAAAGATTACGGAATCACTGAGCTGACCTATACCCCGAAAGTAAAAACCACAAAGCATCTGGCCCTTGTTGGTAAAGGAATGGTGTTTGACACAGGCGGACATTCCCTAAAGGCCTCTGCCTACATGCTTGGCATGCATGGTGATATGGCTGGAAGTGCTGTGGCTTTAGCTGTTTTAAACGTGGCAGCTCTTGAGGCGTGGCCAGTGAAAGTTTCTGCGTATCTTGCAGTCGCCGATAACATGATCGGGCCTTTGGCTTATAAGCCAAATGATGTGATTACATCTATGAAAGGCACCACCATTGAAATTATCGATACGGATGCCGAGGGGCGGATGGTTTTGGCCGACACTCTGTTCTATGCTGCTAAATCCAAGCCCACTCTCATGATGGATTTTGCCACGTTAACTGGTGCCTGCGTCAGGGCCATCGGAACGACGTTCTCAGGTGTTTTCACAAATCGTTCTGATCTCCATTCTGATCTCGTGAAGGCTGGCGTAAGTTGTGGAGAGCGCGTGTGGCCGTTTCCGATGGATAAAGATTTTGCCGAGTGCTTAGAGAGTACGGTGGCAGATCTGAAGCAATGCCGCGAAAAAGGCGGCGTCGATCACATCGAAGCGGCGCAGTTTCTCATGCATTTTGCTGGTGAGGAGTCACCCTGGGTCCACGTGGATCTGTCGGCTATCGAGCATGGCGGAGGTCTTGGACACGTGGCTACAGATGAGACCGGTTTTGGCGTTCGTTTCGCGGCACAGTTTGCAAGGCAGTATTTTAAAATTCGCTAAACTGTCACGGTATATTTATTTGTGGCTGTGGACCCGAGAGGACGCAAGATGAAAATTGGAATTATTGTTGGAAGCCAAAGAGTTAAGAGTCAAAGTCGAAAAGTGGCGGGGGTGGCCCAGTCACTGCTAGCAGAGTTGGATAAAAGCGCCCAGTTTTTTACCCTGGATCTTGCGGAAAAGCCTTTGCCATTTTGGGATGAGGGTGTGTGGGCTGGTGATGCTGGCTGGAAAAAAGTATGGGGCCCAATCTCTGAAGAGCTAAAGTCTTGTGACGGATTTGTGGTGATTGCTCCTGAGTATCACGGGATGGCTCCTGCTGCTTTGAAAAATTTCTTTTTGCTAGCCGGGAAAGAGGAGATTGGTCATAAGCCTGGGCTTATCGTCGCCGTCTCGGCAGCTCGCGGTGGCAGTTACCCTGTCGCCGAGTTAAGGCTCAGTTCCTATAAAAATTCCCGGCTTGTTTGGCTGCCGGATCACGTGATTGTCCGTAATGCGGAAACTGTACTTAACGGGGGACAAGTTGCCGGTGAGGAGGATCAGTTTACCAGGAGTCGGTTGCAGTATTGTTTAAGTCTACTTTTAGAGTACGGCAAAGCACTCGGACAGGTGCGACGTTCGGGGGTCGTAGACTTTAAAAATCACCCGAATGGCATGTGAGTTTTAAAGCATGGCCGTTTTTTCGTATCTAGTGGCAGTAGGAAGTAATCTTGGCGACCGACGGGCGTTGGTCAAGCAAGCCATGGATTTACTAGGAGAGCGTGGTGTTCGCGTCGAGTCAGCATCAGAACTCGTCGAGACGGCACCCATTGGCGCGGCCGATAAGATTTTTTTGAATGGGGCCTTCATCTGCTCGGCCGACATCCTGCCAGACGACTTTATGCGTTTGATTCTTGATGTTGAAGAAAGGCTCGGGCGAGTGCGGGACGTCCGGTGGGGTAATCGAAATATCGATCTTGATATTTTACTCATTCGTAACGAGTCTGGACAATCGATTGAACACAATTCTGCTATTCTAAACGTCCCGCATCCTAGGATGCTAGAGCGTGACTTTATGCTTCGCCCAGCAGCCGCTGTGGCAGGGCATTGGGTTTTGCCATTTTCCGATCAAAACTTGAGAGCTCTCTGCGTATCCCGGGGCTGGCGCCCCACCTGGAGTAACCTTAAAGGCGACATCAAGCTTTGGCAGGCTTTGAAGGGTGATGTGTTCTCGGCGACGACATCAAGGCTCTGGTGGCCAGTGCTGATGATTGTACTTGCCTTTAGACTTTGGATGGCCGCCGAGATTCCTTTTGGTAATGATGAAGCTTACTACTGGGATTGGGGTAGAGCTCCGCAGGCCAGCTACTTTGATCACCCGCCTTTTGTGTCTTGGGTGTCGATGTTTTCAAGGCTTCTAGTATTTTCTTGGACGGAAGGACCTCTTCAAGGGCGACTTTTAATACCATTTATCCATCTTTTGACGACTCTGATGTTTGGAGCTTTGGTCGTGCGGTTGATCCGCCGCGTTTTGACCAACATGGAGTCTCGCTCTGTTCTGATCGTCTCCCAACTTGTCCCCGCATTTTCGCTGGGCGGTATTATGCTGATGCCAGACGCAAGCCTCATTCTATTTATGACGACAGCTCTTTGGCTGGTCATCGCTATTGCGCGCCGAGATTATTTACCGTGGTGGACCGGTATTGTCCTTGGGCTTCTCTTAGGCGGGGCTGGTCTTAGTAAATATCATGCCGTTATCATGGCATCAGGACTTGTGGGCTGGCTATTCTGGCGACGATCCAGAAGGTTTTCCGGAGAATGGCCGTTTTGGGCGTGGCTTATTTTTACAGGCCTTACGGTGGTCTCTCCAGTTATTTGGTGGAATATCGCAAACGACTGGGTGTCGATCAGGTATCAGGGAACTAGAGGTTTTTCTGAAAATGGCTTTGGATTGACTCCCGCCATCCGAACATTACTCGGCGAAATGTTATTTTTGGGTCCGATTATTTTGGTCGGTTTGTGGTCGGCTTATAAAAGGCGTCGAGAATGGTGGAATCCTGATGATGGTATTATTTTGTGGACTGCAATGCCTTTACTGGTTGTCTTGAAGGTTTTTTCCCTGACAAGTCAGGCCTTGCCCCACTGGACGATGCCATCCATATGGATTCTAGCGGTCTTTACCGTGCCTGTTTTGGCCAAATCTCGAAAACTTCGATGGACGGCTCGAATCTACGGTGTGACGCTGTGTTTTGTGATACCGCTCATGCTTTCCATGCAAGAAACAAGGCGCGCCATTCTTCGTTGGACGGGTGATCGGCCTGCAGCTTTGGGTGAGCTCACGCTGTGGCCAGAGGCTGTTAAGGACCGGTCTTTGATGAATTATGTGCTGGATCAGAGCTGGGTGGATACGTCTCTAACGGGTCATGTGCTCTCGGATAGGGCGTGCGCTCGAGAAGTTGTTTACGCATCTCCTCGATGGTTCACTGTGGCGCAAGTTGCGGCAAATTTTCCAAATCATCCAACCGTTGAAACGTTGGATCCTGAGCATCCGTCCTACTATAATTTTAGACAGAAAAAACCGACCGCTGGTTGTCCTGTCGTGGTGTTTTCAGAAAAA
>Ga0315900_10011967_pt1 | contig 10716 bp, 8 predicted proteins | sample LakEriMetagenome_FD_203521 | JGI IMG/M metagenome (GOLD analysis project Ga0315900, IMG submission 203521) | Freshwater fungal communities from buoy surface, Lake Erie, Ohio, United States - Buoy 12 MA114 | ecosystem: Environmental > Aquatic > Freshwater > Lake > Lake biofilm | place: USA: Lake...
GATCGCCGGCCGCAAGGCGAAGGCCGATGTCGTCGCGCTGGTGGGCCTCGTCGAGAACATGCCGTCGGGCACCGCGCAGCGGCCGGGCGACGTGGTGAAGACCCATTCCGGCCAGACGGTGGAGGTGATCAACACCGACGCCGAGGGTCGCCTCGTGCTGGCCGACGTCATGTGGTACTGCCAGGACCGCTTCGACCCGCGCTGCATGGTGGATCTCGCGACGCTGACGGGCGCGATCATCATCGCGCTCGGGCACGAGCATGCGGGGCTGTTCAGCAACGACGACGAGTTGTCGCAGCGCATCGCGGCCGCGGGTGCCGCGGTGGGCGAGAAGTGCTGGCGCATGCCGCTCGGCGATGCCTATGACAAGCAGATCAAGTCGGACATCGCGGACATGAAGAATGTCGGCGGGCGGCCGGGCGGGTCCATCACCGCCGCGCAGTTCATCCAGCGCTTCACCAACGGGAAGCCCTGGGCGCATCTGGATATCGCGGGCACGGCCTGGAGCGGGAAGGACCAGCCGACCATCCCGAAGGGCGCGACGGCCTTCGGCGTGCGCCTGCTCGATCGCCTCGTGCAGGAGATGGCGGAGGAGGGTTGAGCGCAGGCGGCGTGCTGAAGGTCGCGATCCGCGGCGCGGCGGCCGACCCCGCGCTGCCGCGCATCCTGCCGGTCCGTGAAGGCTGCATCCCGCCTGATCTTGCCGATCTCGCGCGCGCCCTCGGCTTCACCGGCAAGGCGGGCGAGATCGCGGAACCCGCCGCCGCGCCGCGCCGCATCCTGCTCGGCCTCGGCGCCGCCACGCGGCTCGATGCGGAGAAGGCGGGCGCGGCGGCGGCGGCGAAGCTCATCGAGACACCGCACGTCGTTCTCGACGCAGCGGAGGACAACGCGCCGGAGACGGTTGCCGCGATCCTCGCCGGCCTGGCGCTCGGCGCCTGGCGCTTCGACGCGCATCGCACGCGCGACATCGCGCCGCGTCTCGAACGTGTCACCGTCACGACGCCCGATCCCGCCGCGACGCGCGCCGCCTGGGCGCGGCAGGAGCCAGCCGTGCGCGGCTGCCTCTTCGCGCGCGACCTGGTCTCCGAACCCGCCAACCACCTGACCACCCGCAGCTTCGCCAAGCGGCTGGAGGCCCTGGCGGAGTTCGGCATCCATGTGGATGTGCTGGGGCGCAAGCGCCTCACGCGCGCGGGCTATGGCGCGCTGCTCGCGGTCGGGCGCGGAGCCGCGACGCCGCCGCGGCTCGCCGTGCTGCGCTGGCGCGGCAGCTTCGACGCGCCGCCCGTCGCCTTCGTCGGCAAGGGCATCGTCTTCGACACCGGCGGCATCTCCATCAAGCCCGCGCACGGGATGGAGACGATGCGCGCCGACATGGCCGGCGCCGCGGCCTGCGCGGGGGCGATGCTCGCGCTCGCGCTCCGTGGCTCGCCCGCACCCGCCGTCGCGGTGCTGGCGCTGGCGGAGAATGCGACGGGGGCGGACAGCTACCGCCCTTCGGACGTGATCCGCACCGGATCGGGGCGCACGGTGGAGGTGGTGGACACCGACGCCGAAGGGCGGCTGGTGCTGGCGGATGCGCTGCACCATGCCCGCGGCTTCGCGCCGCGCGCGATGGTGGACCTGGCCACGCTGACGGGCGCGATCGTCTCCGCACTCGGCCATCACCGTGCGGGGCTGTTCGGCAACGACGCGGCGCTGATGGCCGCGCTGGCCGCGGCGGGCGATGCGGTGGGAGAGCCGCTCTGGCCGATGCCGATCGCGGCCTCGCACCGCGCCGACCTCGAGAGCGACATCGCGGACCTGAAGCAATGCGCGCCGGCCTCGCGCGGGGAGGGCGGCTGGGGCGCGCGCTTCCTGCCCGATGCCTGCCACGCCGCGGCCTTCCTGCGCGAATTCGCGGGCGACACGGCATGGGCGCATCTCGACATCGCGGGGGTGGACACGGCCGATGGGCCGCATGCGCTCGGCGCGGCGGGGGCGACGGGCTTCGGCGTGCGGCTGCTGGACGAGCTGGTCGCGCGCCGCTTCGAGGAACCGGACCACCACGCCGTTCCTTGAGACGCCTTTGCTTGAGACGGGGCATCGCGATGTGTATATCCTTGCCGATCCCTACACATCGGGGGCCGCGATGCGGACCAACATCGAGATCGACGACAAGCTGATGGCGGAGGTGCTGAAGGTCACCGGCCTGCCGTCGAAGCGCGCGGCGGTGGAGGAGGGGCTGAAGATGCTGCTCCAGACCCGCCGGCAGGCGCGCATCCGCGCCTTGCGCGGCAAGGTGGACTGGCAGGGTAACCTCGACGAAAGCCGTCAGTCCTGATCGTGGCCGATACCTCCGTCTGGGTGGACTTCCTGCGCGGCACGCCGAGCCCGGAAGCCGAGCTGCTCGACCGGCTGCTGCCGGTGCGCCGGATCATCGTGGGCGACCTGGTGCTCTGCGAGGTGCTGCAAGGCGTCGCCGATGCGCGGCAGGCGCGCCGGACGGAGGCGTTGCTGCGTGAATTTCTCGTCCTGCCCATGGTGGACGACGGGCTGGCCGTGCAGGCGGCGGAGAATTTCCGCCGCCTCCGCGCGCTCGGCGTCACCATCCGCAAGACGATGGACCTGCTGATCGGCACCTTCTGCATCCGCCACGGCCACCAGCTGCTGCATCGCGACCGCGACTTCGACCCGATGGAGGCGCATCTCGGCCTCCGCGTGCTGCGCGGCTGAGTCGATGGCGGAGTACGGCTTCTACCACCTGACGCGCACGCCGCTCGATCAGGCGCTGCCGAAGCTGCTCGGACGCGTGCTGGCGGGCGGCGGGCGCGCGATGGTGCTGTGCGCGACGCCGGAGCGGGTCGCGGCGCTGGATGCCTCGCTTTGGACGTCCGCCGAGCCGGACTGGCTGCCGCATGGCACGCCCGCGACCGGCCACGCGACCTACCAGCCGATCTGGCTGACGACGGAGGATGCGCCGGAAGAAGGCGCGCCGAACGCCGCGCGCTTCCTGGTGCTGCTCGACGGGATGGAGAGCGCGCGGCTCGATCGCTTCGACCGCGTGCTCGACCTGTTCGACGGCGCCGACGAGGAGGCGGTGGCCGCCGCGCGCCGCCGGTGGAAGGCGGCGAAGGCCGCGGGCCACGTGCTGACCTATTGGCAGCAGGGCCCGCGGGGCTGGGAGAAGAAGGGCGGCTAGCTGTCCAGCCGCACGCCGGTCAGCTGCACCATCTCTGCCCAGCGCGCGACTTCGGCGCGCTGGAAGGCGGCGAAGGGCGCGGGCGCCAGCGGGTCCAGCGTGAAGCCGGCCGCGGCGAGCCGCCGCTGCACCTCGGCATCCGACAGCGTGCCGATGAAGGCCGCGGCCAGCCGCTCCGCCGTCGCGGCGGGCAGGCCGGCGGGGCCGAACAGGCCGAACCAGGCATCCACCGCCATGAAGGGCACGCCGGCTTCCTCGGTGGTCGGGATCTCCGGGAAGTCCGCCAGCCGCCGCGGCGCGCCGACCGAGAGCGCGCGCAGCCGGCCCTCGCGGATCAGCGCGGCGACGGTCGGGAAGGTCGAGACGTAGAAATCCACCTGCCCCGCGACGGTCGCCGTGGCCGCGGGTGCCGCGCCGTTGAAGGGGATGTGCGTCGCATCCATCCGCGACCGGCGCACGAAGGTCTCCGCGATCACATGGCTCGCCGAGCCCGCCTGGGAGGAGGCGTAGTTGAGCCGCCCGCCGCCCTGACCCAGCGCCGCCAGCTCCGCCATGGTCCGCGCGCGCGAATTGGCCGGCACCACCGTCGCGTGGTGCACGGTGCCGAGCTTGGCGATAGGGGTGAAGCCGTCCACCACGTTGAAGGGCAGGCGCGCCATCATGTGCTGGTTCGAGGCGTGGGTCTGGTTGTGGCCGACCATGATCGTGAGCCCGTCGGGTGCCGCGCGATGCGTCGCCTCCGACCCGATCACGCCGCCGCCGCCCGCGCGGTTGTCGATCACCACCGGCTGGCCGAGCGCCGCGGCCGCCTTCTCGCCGGTCACGCGCGCCAGGATGTCGGTCGGGCCGCCGGGCGGGGCGGGAACGACGAGGCGGATGGAGCGCTCGGACTGCGCGCGCGCGACGGCGGGCAGGGCGAGGATCGCGGCGGAGGCGGCAAGGGCGCGGCGGCGGGTCAGGGTCATGGGTCGGCAATCCTCCTCGGGGGTGGCGCGCCGTCACGACGCGGCGCGGGCCGGTCAAGATTTGGTGACGGTGCAATCTGGCGTTGCAACCAATTCTGGCATTCTGGCAACCTGTTGGAAACCCGCACGATCGGGGAGGCAGGCATGACCCCCGACGGGGCACAGGATCGCAGCAGAACGGAGCAGCGCCCGGACCCGGCCGAGCCGCCGACGCCGCGCGCCCTCTGGCCCACCTTCATGCGCCGCACGCTGGAGGAGGACGCGCTGCGCGCCGAGCAGCGTGAGGTCGCCCCGGCGAAGTAGCCCGCCCGCTCCCTCTTCGTCTGGGAGGCCGACGCACTGCGTCGACCTCCCGGAGGGAGAGGGGATCAGGGGGCGGGCGCGTCGGGCATGGGCAGGCTGCTGCCGAAGATGCCGCGCAGGATGCCCGGCGTCAGCGCCGCGAGCGGGTTCACGCTCACCTGCGGGTCGTCGAGCGGCCCCCGCAACTGCCAGGTCGCCGCGAACAGCCCGCCGCCGGTCTCCGGCGAGAAGAGCCGCCCGATGATCGGCAGGTTCCCGAGCAGCGTATTGATCAGGTAGGCCGGCACGATCGTGCCCTCCATCGCGATGCGCTGCCGCCGCCGGTCCAGGCTGCCGCGCGCCGTGAGACCCAATGAGGCCGAGAAGGCCCGTGCCTCGTCGAGCGAGAGCGTGTCGGGCGTCAGCGTGAAGGGCGCGACGAGCCGGGCGAAGCCGACCCCCGGCCCCGCCAGCGCATCGAGCAGCCCGTAGAGCGTCATCGCCTGCAGCAGCTTCGCGAAGGACGGGGCGTTGAGCACGGCGAAGTCGCTCATCTCCGCCGTGCCCGTCAGCGGCGCGCCAGGGCCGTTGTGCGCGTAGCGTCCCGTCACCTCGAGCCGCCCGCCCTGCAGGTTCCGCAGCACCCCGAAGGCGTGCAGCAGCGCGCCCGCATCCTGCGCGACGAGGCGCAGCGCACGGCCGCGCCCCTCCGGCGTGATCGTCGCCTCGAAGGGCGCCTGCGGGCCGGTGCGCCCGGCAAGCCGCCCTTCGCGCATCACGCCGCGGCCGTCGAGCGCGACGCGCGCCTCCACCCCCGCCAGTTCGCGCCCGGGGGCGAGCAGCACGCGCTCGAAGCGGCCGTCGAGGGAGATGGCAGGGCCGGGCTCGGCCGGCGGCGGCGGCGGCTGCGCGCCGCCTTGCGGCGTCTCCTCCGCCATCATGCGGCGCAGGTCGAGCACCTGGCCGCGCAGCGTCACGGTCCAGGGCGCGCCCGGGCGGGTGGGCGGGCGCGCCTCGCCGCCGAAGCGGCTGTCCTCCAGCCGCCCCTCGTTGATCGAGACGCGCTCCAGCCGCGCGCCGCGGGCGAAGGCGGCGTTGCCGCGCAGCAGCAGCGACGGCGCCTCGATGCGGAAGCTCTCGACCGCCTCCAGGTTGTCGCCCGACAGGCGCAGCACCGCATCGGCGCCGGCGTTCTGGCCGGCGGGCTTCGACCAGGACAAGGGCTCGATCGCCAGCGCCGCATCCCGCAGGTCGGCCCGCAGCGTGACGCGGCCCTGGCCGTTTCGGCGCCGCTCGCCACGGACGTCGAGGGCCACGGTGCCGCGCGCGAGATCCTCGTGCAGCAGGCCGAGGGCGGCGAGCTGCTGCGTCGTGGCGCGCGCCGTCACGTTCTCGCGCAGCACCACCTGGCCGGGCGGGCCGGCGCGGAAATCCATCTCCACCGCGATCCGCGCCGCGATCTCGGCGATGTGCGCCGTTCCGGCGACGCGCAGCCCGTCATTGTCCACGGCCAGGTCGAGGCTGCCGCGATCGAGCGCGCGCCCCATCACCGCCTCCGCCACGCGCAGCTGGCGGAGCTGCGCGGTCGCGGCGATCCGCATCTCCTCCACCGTCAGCGCGGCGAGCAGCGGGAAGCCCAGCGTCAGCCGGCCTTCGGCCTGGCCCTGCGGATTGCGCACCGGCACGGGGCGGCGCTCGAACAGCCGCAGCCGCGGATGCTGCAGCACCGCCAGCACATCGGCGACCGGCCCGCCGACCGCGACCTGCATCTCCGCCGTCGGCATGCCGTCCTCCGGCAGCAGGAAGCGCAGCAGCGTGCCGTCGCGCACCGCGACCTGCGTGCCCGACTGCCGGCCGCCCGCGACCTCCACCGTCACCTCGCGCAGGTCGAAGCGCACCCGGCCGCGCGCGCCCTCGGCCGGCGGGATCGGGCGCAGCCAGTGCACCGTCGCGTCCTCGACATCGAGCGTGCCGTGCAGCGCGACGAGGCGCGGATCGGCGAAATCGGCCGCCGCCTCCGCCTCGATCATCCAGGCGCCGTTGCGCGCGGTGCCGGCGGTGATGTTGGCCAGGATCCAGTCGCGCTCCCCCGCGCCGAGCCCCGCCGGCCACCAGCGCGCCAGATGCGCCAGCGGCAGCGCATCGAGAGCCAGCGTGCCGCGCGCGCGCCAGCCCTCCACGCTGCGCGACAGCAGCCCTTCCGCGCGCAGCAGCGGCGCGCCGGGCCCGTCGAGGCGGAGCGCCGCGCGGGTCAGCCGCACGCCCTCCGGCCGCCATTCCGCGACCGCGTCGAGGGCGGCGATCGGGAGACGCTGGTCCGCGCCGAGCACGATCGCGCCCGCCCCCGCGCCGAGCGTCACCCGCCCCTCCCGCACCACGCCATCCGCGCCGAGCCGCGCCGCGAGATCGAGCCGCGCCGGCGCATCGAGCGCGGCGAGCGGCGCGAGCGGCGGGGCGAGGGCGGCAAGCGCGGCAGGGTGCAGCTCGGGCAGCGACAGGCGCAGCGCGAGCTCCGCCGGCGCGCCCTGGCTGTCCCCATGGGCCTCGCCCGAGCCGGCGAGCGGGATGCGCTCCGCGCCGAGCCGCAGCATGGCGCCGAAGCGGCCCGTGATGCCGCCAACGGGCAGCCGCCGCAGCTCCACCCCGGCCTCGTCGAGCGACCAGGTGACGCCGAGCCGCGCATCCTCCACCGTGAGGTGCGCCCCGGTGATGACGACGAGGGACAGTGCGCCGAGCGGCGTCGCCTCGGTGGGCGGGCGCATCATCTCCGCCAGCAGGTCCTCGAGGCGGGCGGTGCCGGGCGGCGTCTCCGCCACCGGGCCGGCGGCGAGTTCCACGGCCACATGCCCCTCCGCGTCGCGGCGCAGGCGGAGTTCCGGCGCGCGCAGCTCGAGCCGGCTCGGCGCGATCTCGCCGCGCAGCAGCCAGGGCAGGGACAGGCTGACCGCCGCATCCGGCAGCGCCGCGCGCAACGCGCCGTCGGGGCCGAGGATGCGCACCCCCGACAGGCGCAGCTGCAAGGGCGTGAGGCCGCTGCTGCGCAGCCCGTCCCAGGCGACGGAGGCCTGCCCGACCTCCAGCCGGATGCCGCCCGGCGCGGTGCCCTGCGCCTCGATCGCGCGGGCCAGGACGGGCAGCTCGATCGGGCCCTGGGCCAGCCGCCAGCCGAGCGCGGCCAGTGCCAGCAGCACCGCCAGCGAGAGGCCGATCAGCGCGCGCGCCGCCAGATGCGCCTGGCGCGCCACTTGACCCACCGCCTGCCTCACCGCAAGCCTCGGTGCCGATGCCGAAGACCCAGGATGCGGCGCCGCCCGCCAGCCTCACCGCACTGCGCCTGCCGCGGCCCTTCGATCCGGCGGGGGCGGAGCTGCTGGCCGGACGCTTCGCCGAACGCGGCGCCGCCGAGCGCGCCTTCGCGGCGACGGCGGAGGGCGCCGCCCTGCTCGCGGCGCTCGGCGGCCATTCGACCTATCTCGCGGACCTCGCGGTGCGGGACAGTGCCACGCTTCTGCGGATCGCCGAACGCGGCCCCGATGCGGCGATGGCCCTCGCGATGGACCCGCTCGGCCGCGCCGATCCGGCTGCGACGCGCCCGCAGGTCGCAGCCCGTCTGCGCCAGGCCAAGCGCCAGGCGGCGCTGATCGCGGCGGTGGCGGACCTCGCCGGGCTCTGGCCGCTCGACCGCGTCACGGGCGCGCTCTCCGACCTCGCGGATGCCTGCACCGACCATGCCTGCGCGCATCTGCTGCGAGAGGCGCAGGCGCGGGGCGAGCTGAAGCTGTCCAACGCGCAGAAGCACGATCCGCGCGCCACCTGCCGCGGCTCGGGCCTCGTGGTGCTGGGGATGGGCAAGCTCGGCGGGCGGGAGCTGAACTACTCCTCGGATATCGACCTCATGGTGCTCTACGATCCGCTGGCGGCAGCCTACGACGCGGACCGGGCGGGCGCCATCTACGTTCGTCTTGCGCGCGATCTGGTGCGCCTGCTCGAGGACCGGACGGAGGATGGCTATGTCTTCCGCACCGACCTACGGCTGCGGCCCGACCCGGCGGCGACGCCGCTCGCGGTCAGCCTGCCGGCGGCGATCTCCTATTACGAGAGCATGGGGCAGAACTGGGAACGCGCGGCGATGATCAAGGCGCGGCCGGTGGCCGGCGACCGCGCGCTCGGCGACGGCTTCCTGAAGGAGATCCGGCCCTTCGTCTGGCGCCGGCACCTGGATTTCGCCGCCGTCTCCGACATCCATTCCATCAAGCGCCAGATCCACGCCCACAAGGCGTCCCGCGGCGCGCATGCCGAGGTGCAGGTGGCGGGCCACGACGTGAAGCTCGGCCGCGGCGGCATCCGGGAGATCGAGTTCTCGACGCAGGTGCTGCAGCTGATCTGGGGCGGGCGCGATCCCGGGCTGCGCGACCCGACCACGCTCGGCGCGCTGGCCGCCTTGGCGGCGGCGGGGCGGATCGAGCGGCGCGCGGCAGCGGAACTCGCCGATGCCTATGTCTTCCTCCGCAACGTCGAGCACCGGCTGCAGATGGTCGCCGACCGGCAGACCCACCGCCTGCCGGAGGACGAGGCGGGCCTCGCGCGCATCGCGTCCTTCATGGGTTTCGACGGGCTCGACGCCTTCCGCGCCGCGCTGATCGGCCACCTGACGCGGGTCGAGCGCTGCTATGCGGGGCTGTTCGAATCGGCACCCGACCTCGGCGCCGGGCAGCAGGGCGTGCAGGGCAGCCTGGTCTTCACCGGCGTGGAGGACGACCCCGCGACGCTCGAGACGCTGCGCGGCCTGGGTTTCCAGAACCCGCAGGCGATCGCGGCGACGGTGCGCGGCTGGCACCACGGCCGCACGCGCGCGACGCGCAGCGAACGGGCGCGGGAACTGCTGACCGCGCTGATGCCCGCGCTGCTCGCGGCCTTCGGCCGGCAGCCGCACCCCGATGCCGCGCTGATGCGGCTGGATGCGGCCTTCCAGCGCATGCAGGCCGGCGTGCAGGCGCTGAGCCTGCTGCACCGGAACCTGGCGCTGCTCGATCGCCTCGCCTTCGTGCTGGGTGCGGCGCCGGCGCTGGCGGATCATGTGGCGCGCAGCGCGGCGGCGCTGGATGCGCTGCTGTCCGGCACGCTGTCGGCGAGCGATCCGGCGGCGGCCCTGCCCGCGCTGGTGAAGGAGGCGCGCTACCTCGAGGAAGCGCTGGACGCGACTCGGCGCGTGGTGACCGAACGCCGCTTCGAGATCGACGCCGCCGCACTCGAAGGCCGGATGGACGTGGATGCGGCGGGCATCGCGCGGTCCGACCTGGCGGATGCCGCGATCGGCGCGCTGCTGCCGCGCGTGGCCGCGGAATTCGCGCAGCGCCACGGCAAGGTGACGGGCGGGGCGATGGGTGTGGTGGCGCTCGGCAAGCTCGGCGGGCGGGACATGATGCCGGCCTCCGACCTCGACCTGATCCTGGTCTACGACCACCCGGAGGAGGTGGTGGAGAGCAAGGGGGGCGCGAAGGCGCTGCCGCCCTCGCAATACTACGCGCGGCTGGCGAACCAGCTGGTCGCCGCGCTGACCGCGCCGGGGCCGGAGGGCAAGCTGTTCGAGGTGGACATGCGCCTCAGGCCTTCGGGGTCGAAGGGCCCGGTCGCGGTCTCGCTCTCGGGCTTCGCGCGCTACCACGCGGAAAGCGCCTGGACGTGGGAGAGGATGGCGCTGACGCGGGCGCGCTTCGTGGCGGGCCCGGCGGCGCTTCGGCGCCGTGTGGAGGCCGCGATCCGCGCCGCGCAGGTGCGCGCCGCCGATGCCGCGCAGGTGCTGGCCGATGCGGCCGCGATGCGCGCGCGGATGCTGCGCGACCTGCCGGTGGACGGGCCGTGGGACGTGAAGCTGATGCCGGGCGGGCTGGTGGAGGTGGAGTTCGTCTCCCAGGCCTTGCAGGTGGCGCATGCGCATCGCGTGCCGGCGGTGCTCTCGCCGACCACGCGGACGGGGCTCGCGGGGCTGGCGAAGGCCGGGCTGCTCGACGCCGATGAGGCGACGGCGCTGATCGCGGCGGAGCGGCTGTGGCGTGCCATCGTCGCGCATCTGCGCCTGACCGTCGGCCGCTGGCCGGAGGAGGTGCTGCCGGAGCCCGTGGCGGTGGCGTTGCTGGGGGCGGTGGGCCCGCTGGTGCCGCGCCCACCGGTTGACCAGCCGGGGTTGCGCGCACAGATGCGCGAGGTGGCAGAGGCGGTGCGCGCGATCTTCATCCGTCGCATCGGCCCGCTCGAGACCTGACGGGAGTTGGCGATGGCGACGAC
>Ga0315900_10011968_pt1 | contig 10716 bp, 17 predicted proteins | sample LakEriMetagenome_FD_203521 | JGI IMG/M metagenome (GOLD analysis project Ga0315900, IMG submission 203521) | Freshwater fungal communities from buoy surface, Lake Erie, Ohio, United States - Buoy 12 MA114 | ecosystem: Environmental > Aquatic > Freshwater > Lake > Lake biofilm | place: USA: Lake...
TGAGAACATTGGCAAGATGCCATCCTTCGGACTGCTTAACCCACAACTGTACAAGGCAGGTGGTGGTAGCACCGATGGTATCTACAACTTGTTGCCCGATGAACCCGATGACGGCTCAGGTGGTGATGGTACTGAAGCAATGGATGACTGTGCAGATGGTGGCGGTAGCCCTGCCGAACAAGCACAACAACAAGCCGAGTGGAAAGTACGAGTAGCACAAGCGGCACAAGCCGCTAAGATGATGGGCAAGATGAGTGCAGGACTTGAACGCTTAGTCAGTGAGGTACTTGCACCCAAGGTAGACTGGCGAGATGTGCTTCGCAAGTTCGTTGAGAAGTGCAAGAGTGACCAACGCTCATTCGCTAGACCGAACCGCAGGTTCTTGTCACAAGGACTGTACTTGCCCAGTGCAAGTGGTGAATCACTCGGTGAGATAGCCATTGCAGTTGACTGCTCAGGTTCGATTGACGATAGAGTTCTTGCCCAGTTTGCAGGTGAGATTAACGCAATCAAAGAAGATGGCAACCCATCATGTATCCATGTGGTGTACTTCGATAGCCGTGTATCACACTACGAGAAGTATGAGCGTGACGATACGCTAGACATCAAAGCACACGGCGGTGGAGGTACTGCCTTCAGCCCAGTGTTCGAGTACTTCAACGAGCATGACATTGAACCTATCGCATGTATCTTCCTGACTGACTTGTGTTGCGATGACTTCGGTGATGTACCTCAGTACCCAGTACTGTGGGTGTCAACAGATGAGGGCACTGCACCCTTCGGTGAAGTAGTACTGATGTAAGGAGAGCAAGATGATTACATATGTAGAACTCATGGTGCTTGCTGTATATGCGGCAATGGCAGGGTACATCATGTACCTGCAACACCAACTCAAGAAGGCTAAACACGCATGTGAAATGCTTGCAATGGTAGTGCGTGACATGGTGAATGGTGATGTTGAAATCGAAAGGACAGACGATGGAATCCACATTAAACATAACGGAAGCAACGCTTGATAAGTACCGCCATATCAATGTAGACCATATTGATTGGTGGGATAGCACCGAGGAGTGCTACAAGGAGGACATGAAGGAACAGGGTATCTATGTAAGCGACATGTACTTCAGTGGTTTCTGTTCTCAAGGTGATGGTGCTTGCTTCAGTGGGCATCTTGATGATGTACCTTTGTTCATTGAAAAGAACTTCAAGCCTGATGACTACCCAATGATACGCAAGTTGTTGGATAGTGGTGGCTCACTGAAGTTCAGCGTAGAGCATAGCGGGCACTACTACCATGAGAACTGCACTCGGTTTTATATCGAGGCTGACCGACTAGAGTATTGCGTAAATATGCCGACAGAGTTTCATGAACAGATAGTAGAACAGTGGGATAAAGAATTGGATAACGAGATTGTAGATTTTGAGAAGCAAAGCATAGAGATATTCAAGAACCACATGCGAGAGTTGTATCGCAAGTTGGAGCAAGAGTATGACTACTTAACAACTGATGAGGCGGTGAGGGAAACCATTGTCGCCAATGACTTACAGGAGGAAAGCGATGACGATTGATGAACAACAAAGAGTAGTACTAGCAATCAACAACTTGTTGTACTTGGTTGAGGTGTTCTATCCCGACCCAGTATATGCAGAGCAGTACCATGTTGATGAAGTGGTAGAGCAAGGGCGCAAAGCCTTAGAGATATTAACCAAACAAGGAGAGTGACATGGCAACAGTACGATTTTCAGATGAGTTGAAGGGTGCAATCATTAAGAACGCAGAAGCTATCTTCAAGAAACAGATTGACGATGCGCTATCTTCATACCCCAAAGACTGGGCAGACCGAGTGTATGAGCGAGCCTTTGCACCATACATCCCAAGCATGAACGCATTACCCTCATGCTTCTTCACCACAGTAGGTACTCTTAACATTGCCAAGATTGGTGACATGCGAGTGGGTGTAGCCTGCGAACTTACCAACAAGCGAGCATACCCCCATGCCCTGCCAAACACTGATGACTTCCCAGTATCTAAGGCATCGTATGGTGATACCGAGTTAGCACTCAAAGATATTGCTATGTTCGAGGACATCAAGGTAGAAGCTATTGCCTACATGGAACGAGTAAGTACTGCACGACAACGCAAGGATGTATTCGTTGAACAGGTCAAGAAGATTATCAATGCACATGCAACCCTTGCACCTGCCCTCAAGATGTGGCAACCACTGTGGGACTTAGTGCCTGAGGAATACAAGGAACGCCACCGCAAGGTAGTAGAGCGTACCAAGAACGAGGTGACTGTGGATGTAGACCTTGGGTCATTGACCGCCGCAGTAGTAGCACACAAACTAACACGATAAGGAATAGATATGCGTACAGATAAACTCTCATACGAACAAGTTGCAGAATGGTATACCAAGGCAAGGAATCCCGAAGCGGGTAGACCAGTGCAGTCATGGGCACGGATGTTCAAGGTAGGTGACAACTACGAACTGCGGTTCGGTACTTCCGTGGTCGGTGTGTTTACACCTGACAACAAGTTTACATTTAAGATGACTGCGCAAGAAGCACGGCGCAACAGTATCACTCTGAGCCAAGCACTACAACGAGCCATTCCATTTGTATGGGTGCGTAAGAGTACTGGTAGGTATGTAGTCAAGCCTACCCCACAGTACGAGAAGTTCAAGGAGAGTAACCCTGATAACTATGGTGCGTGGAATTACTTTACCAAGGTAGAAGGCTATGAACTATTCGACGGCTTATGCTTTGACCTCAATACCTATGAGCCTATCAATGCCAAGCCCTCACTCAAAGACACCGAGGTAGTACAGGACAACAAGTTGGAGTGGCTTCGTGCTCTGCGTAAGTTCAAACATGCAGTCAAAGTTCGTGCTCGTATGGGTGTATTGGAATCCTTGATACAACAAGTTGATAAGGAACGAGTAGGTGTATCCCGATATGATTGGGAACAACCCGACTGGAACAGTGAATCATGGCAGGATATGCTATACACTGCACTCAAAACAGGTGAGTGCCCAACAGAACTACTCAAAGGTATTATCAAATCGGTAAGCCGTGGCTATTATCAAACCAAGATAACAGTCGATGAGGTAGTATCAGAGGTCGATAAGATATGTGGTACATATAGTCTTGACCTGCGTAGAAAATTCGGTGTGTTCAAAGAGTCAACCTAAGGAGATGACATGACTGATACCCTCAAGCGTGATGGTGCGTACTCGCACTTCATTGGTAGCGTAGCTACTGAGAATGATGGTGGGTGGAGTAAAGAAGTATGGGATGCCGCATGGCATGAACAACAAAAAGAAATTGACCTTCTACATGCACGGGTCAAACTGCTTGAAGAAGAATGTGCATGGCTTAACTCAGTAGGAAAAGACAAATGAAAAGCAAAACACAAAAGGTACGAGAGTACTTCCGCAAGCACCCGCTTGCCACACCAAAAGAAGTTGGTGCGAAGTTCAAGGTAGCTATGCCTATGGTGTACAAGATTCGCAAGGAAGAACACGCTGACTTCATTGAGCGCAGTAATGCAGGGCATGTGAACCCACAGATTACTGATGCGGTGACACAGTTCAAGCCAAGCAACAAGGCTGATGACTTACAGATTGGTGGCGACCACTACAAGAACATGGGTGTACAACCTTGGAAGGCTATGGAATCATGGATGACACCCGAACAATTCGCAGGGTTCTTGCGTGGTAACGCAATCAAATATCTTGCACGATGTGATGCTAAGGGTGGCATTGATGACATCAAGAAAGCCCGACACTACATCGACAAACTTGTTGAGGTAAGAGGTAACGATGATTGATGCCATTATCTTTGGCTTTAAGTTTATGTTGATGGGGATAGGGTTCTTGGTAGTTGCTTTCGTAATCTTCTGCCTTGTCCTTTACTACCTTGAAAGACGCTGATGCGTAAGCGCAGTAAGTACCGACCAAAGAAAGTGCTAGTTAATCCAGTGGGGTATGTGCTTGAGGGCATGACCCCAGTGGGTAAGCACGATAGCTTCTTGCTTGACCTAAAGATAAAGAACCATCTCTCGATGTCTAGTCTTACACAGGGCAAGGCTACTCGTGAGGACATGGACAAGCTAATCAGTATGTCGAACATCACTGAAGCCTTGTATCGCTTGGGGTTTGGTACTGACTACAAAGATGTATTGCGAGATGGAAGTACTGCGTTGCTCGACATTGCAAGGAGGGGGGCTGAGACCAACCGCTTTGTCCTATGGGGGGTCGAGATGAAGGCACTCAATACCCTGATGGAATTGCATGACGCACAGATGGAAGTCATCACCATCAAAGACATGGAGAGGGCAGTTGCCCTTGTAGAAAATGAGCGCAGACAAAAGCGCATGACTTCAATAATAGAAAGGAAGTGACAATGGACATCGTAACCATTGACTTTGAAACCTACTACGACAAGGACTACTCCCTGTCTAAGATGACCACCGAGCAGTATGTTCGTAGCAATTTGTTTGAGGTCATCGGGGTTGGCATCAAGGTCAACAACTACCCAACCGACTGGTACTCAGGCAGTGACCCTGCCAAGTTCTTGAAGTCGCTTGACTATTCAGACAAGGCAATCCTTTGCCACAACACTGCGTTCGATGGGGCTATCTTGTCATGGCACTTTGGAATTAAACCAAAGCTATGGCTCGACACCCTATCAATGGCAAGACCACTCCACCAAATGACTGTGGGGGGTTCGCTCAAAGCACTGGCTACTTACTATGGGTTAGGGCAGAAGGGCGAGGAAGTTCTTAACGCATTAGGTAAAAGAAAATCTGCGTTCACACCTGACGAGATGGCTAGGTATGGTGAGTACTGCAAGAACGATGTGGAGTTGACCTATCAGTTGTTCAAGAAACTGAGCAAGGGTTTCCCCACCAGTGAGTTGATGGTCATTGACCAAACCATACGCATGTACACCGAGCCTACGATTGAACTCGACAGGCAACTCTTAGAGCAACATCTTGAGGAAGTCAAAGCAAGGAAGCGCACCCTCATCACTGACATGGGACTCACTGGTATCAGTGACGAAGCAATCACCAAGACATTGATGAGTAACCAAATCTTTGCGAAGTACCTCGTCAACCTTGGGGTCGAGCCACCAACCAAGGTGAGCGCACGCACAGGCAAGGAAACATTTGCGTTTGGCAAGACCGACAAAGCGTTCACCGACCTGCTCGAACATCCTAATGAGAAGGTTCAGGTTGCGGTCGCCGCAAGGCTCGGCGTGAAGTCCACCCTAGAAGAAACTCGCACCGAGAATTTGATTGGTGTGTCCGAGCGCGGTCGCCTGCCAATCATGCTCAACTATTATGGTGCACACACAGGCAGGTTCTCAGGCGGTGACAAGCTGAACTTGCAGAATCTACCCGCTCGTGGGAACAACACAATCCGACGGGCATTGCGAGCACCCAACGGACAAGTTCTTGTGGCATGTGATTCGTCACAGATTGAGGCCCGCATGGTAGCTTGGGTAGCAGAGCAACATGATTTGGTCGGTGCGTTTGCCGAAGGTCGTGATGTATATAGTGAGTTCGCATCCGAAGTCTATGGTCGCAAGGTCACGAAGGCTGACAAGATTGAACGATTTGTTGGCAAGACCTGCATCTTGGGACTGGGCTACGGCATGGGTGCTGAGAAGTTCAGACGCACCCTTGAGATTGGGCAAGGCGGTATCAGTGTGAAGATTGACCTTGCCGAAGCAGAGCGTATCGTTCGCTTGTACCGACAGAAGAACCACAAGATTGTTGCCCTATGGCAGAAGTGTGGAAGCGCACTGGGTGGCATCGTGTCACGACAGACAGGTTCAATCGCAAAGATGTTGACGTATGACGAGCAAGGCATACGGCTGCCGAATGGTTTGTACATTCGATACCCTGCACTCCGTGCCAACGGAAGCAACTACGAGTACATCGGTGACGCACGAACATATCGTAAGGCGGTGACTGACAGGGTGATGACTGGGCAGGTGTCCGACATCTCGTGGACAAAAATCTATGGGGGTAAGGTCACAGAGAACATCATCCAAGCGATGGCTCGTATCGTGGTGTCCGAACAGATGACTGCCATCGGTCGTCATTACCATGTGGCTTTCCAAGTGCATGACGAAATTATCATCACAGCCCCGGCGACACATGCGACAGAGGCAGAGCAACATCTTGTCACGATAATGTCCACCGCACCTAGCTGGTGTGCCGACTTACCAGTGGCTTGTGAAGCAGGTCACGCAGAGAACTACGGAGATACCTGATGGTTGACATAACCAAATGCAAAGGCTTTGGATGCCGAGTGCGTGAGGAGTGTTACAGATTTACCGCACCTACCAGTGACTGGCAGTCTTGGTTTGAGATTACCCCAGTCAACGATGATGAGAATGGGTGCGACATGATGATTGACAACGAGAGGAAACAAAATGAACGTCACAAACTTGACTAATGTAGTAGGGAATAAACGCAAGGAAGAAGTTGTTGCCATGTTGCAGTCAGCACTGGCACGGGTAGAGGAGGGGGGTGCGACTGATGTGCTCATCATGCTGAAGGCAGATGACATGTACACCCGCTACTCCACCAAGATGGAGAGCGTGACTGAGGTGATTGCCCAGTTGGAAATTTTGAAGTACGACATCTTGCGCCGTATGCACGAGTGATGTACACTGGACTTTCCAAATAAACAGAGAACCCCAAGGACACCCCGAGGGGCTACAACCTATGCGCCTTAGCCACTCCTACTCATCCATTAAGTTGTATGAGAATTGTCCGTACCGCTACTTCCGCCAACGCATTGTTAAAGATGTGGTCGATGCAGGAGGGGAAGCCAGCAAGTATGGGGAACGCATCCATGAATATCTTGAGCATAGACTCAAGTCCAATGCCCTACTCCCCCAAGAGATTGCTCACTACGAACCACTGTGTTCATCGGTCGAGCGCATCTCACAGGGGGGTGAACTGCACATCGAGAAGGAGCTAGTCCTCAGCGACAACCTTACACCAACAGGTTGGTGGGATGCTGACGCATGGCTACGCAGTAAACTTGACATCCTTGTAATCAATGGGCACGATGCCAACGTGATGGATTGGAAAACAGGCAAGCGAAACCCTGACTTCTTTCAGATGCAGATATTCGCCGCCCAAGTATTCAAGCATTACCCTGAGGTGCAACGAGTCAAGACTTCACTGGTGTGGCTCAAGACTATGGAGATGGACACCGAGGTGTACAACCGCATCGACATCAATCCCTTGTGGGCTGAGATTATGAAGCGTATCCAACGTATCCACAGTTCATTGGAGCATGACAACTGGCCTGCCAAACCATCGGGGCTATGCAGATTCTGCCCTGCTCGGCACGACTGTGATTCAGCTAGGGTTTAACCTTACTTGACATTGATGTAAAGGAAGCTATAATGAGCGCAATGACACCCGAAGGCAAGATAAAACGTAAGGTTGTCGAGGTACTGAAGACACACAATGTGTGGTACTTCTTCCCTGCCAACAATGGATTCGGTAAGGCAGGTATCCCCGACATCATTGCGATTGTCAAAGGTAAGTTCGTAGGGATTGAAGTCAAAGCTGATAGGACAAAGAAGCCTACGGCATTGCAGGTGCAGTGTGGTGAACAGATACAAAGTGCAGGTGGTTGGTGGTTCTTAGTCTATGACCAAGACACCATCGCCTCATTAGAACAAGCGATAGAAGAAAAACTTTACAGGTGACGACATGTTGGTAGTGGAACAGGCAAGGACACTTGCTCTGAAATTGAACAACCCCAATCGGGTGCTTGATAGCATACCGACTGCCAAGACTATTGAAGTCCGTGGCATACCGCTTGTGGTTGCTCCCCATAAGTTGGATGAGGTAAAGGTATTGAACAACCTTGGCATCAAAGCCCCCTCACCCATCTTGCATTACTACGACTGGCCCGGCCAGTACACGCCGTATGACCATCAGAAAGATACTGCTGCGTTCTTGACGCTCAACCATAGGGGGTTGGTGCTGAACGAAATCGGTACAGGCAAGACCCAATCTTCTCTGTGGGCTGCGGATTATCTCATCAAATCCAAGCATGTAAAGAAGGTGCTGATACTTTCACCACTGTCCACACTGGAACGTGTGTGGGGTGACGCGCTCTTTACTGGATTCCCACACCGCAAGTTCGTGGTGTTACATGGCACGGCAGAGAAGCGTAAGAAGTTGTTGCAGAAGGATGTACAGTTTTACATCATCAACCACGATGGGTTCAACATCATTGCCGAAGAAGCCAAGGGGATGTTTGACTTGGTGATTGTGGATGAGGCGGCGGTACTGCGTAACCCATCGACACAACGCTTCAAGATATTCCGTCGGTGGATGGATGCTAACCCGTCAACACGTTTGTGGTTGATGACTGGCACACCTACACCGAACGACCCTACAGATGCGTGGGCACTTGCCAAGTTGGTGAACAGTCCATTCTGCACCAAGACATTCACGGCTTTCCGTGAGCAGGTGATGATGAAGATAGGGCAGTGGAAGTTTGTCCCTCGCCCTGAGTCAGTCGATATTGTGAAGCACATCCTGCAACCTGCGGTGCGGTACACACGAGACGAGTGCTTTGACTTACCTGACACGGTGATTCAAACCCGCCAAGTAGAACTGACTGCGGAACAGAAGAAGCATTACCAACAAATGCTCAGGCATTTTGTTACAGAGATGACCGCCGAAGGAACTATCACGGCGGTTAACGAAGCAGTGAAGATTCAGAAGTTGGTTCAGATTGCCTGCGGTGTAGCCTATGGTGACGATGGACAGAACATTGAATTGGATTGTGCGCCCCGCATCAATCTAGTGAAGGAGGTAATTGAAGAAGCAGGGGAAAAGGTGATTGTGTTTGTACCGCTGACGGGTACTCTACACATGTTGGAGAAAGAGTTGAGCAAGCATTGGTCGGTTGGTGTTGTCAATGGTGAGGTATCCTCATCCAAGCGCAACCAAATCTTCCACGACTTCCAACACGCTAAACATCCACATGTGTTGATTGCTCATCCTGCGACGATGGCACACGGCTTAACGCTCACGAGTGCGTCAACAATCATCTGGTATGGCCCGATTACTAGCAACGAACAATATGTTCAAGCGAATGGTCGAGTCGAGCGTATCGGCAAGAAGCATGTATCGAACGTCATCCACATCGAGGCGACAGACCTTGAGTACAAGATGTATGAACGATTGAAGAACAAGCAGAAACTGCAAGGCTTGCTTCTTGATTTAATTCAACAACAGACTAATAGGTGACACTATGACTGTAAACGTAGATGATGTAGTAGCGACCTACATGAAGCTGAGGTCGCAGAAAGAATCTATTGAGGCTGAGGTGAAAGACCGTGTGTCTACCATCAAAGCCAAGATGGAGAAGTTGGAAGCATGGATTAAAGAACAAGCTGACGTGCAAGGTGTGACATCGTTCAAGACCAAGCATGGCACTGCGTTCCTGACAACCACTGACTATGCCAACGTAGCTGACTGGGATGCCGTACTCGATTTCATTCGGACACAAGAAGCGTTCGACATGTTAGAGAAACGCATCAGCAAGATAGCCGTACGTGGTTACATCGAGGCGAACAAAGCAGTACCGCCCGGGGTTAACTACGGCACGAAACTGGAAATAAATATCCGTAAGCCTGCTAACAGAGTCGAAGGAGATTGACATGAGTATCAAATCATTTTTCGGTAAGGGACTGGCGTCTTTACTAGATGCACACCATGCAGACCACACTAGGTCAATAGGTGCACAGGTTCGTGAATCCAATGAGATGGAGCGTATGTTTGGTAGTTGCACACCTACCATCGTAGCCTTCCGTATCAACAACGGCTTTGTGGTTCGGACTATTGATACCGAAGCCGCCTATGTTGGTGGTAGGGCGACAGGCTTTACCTACTGTAAAGACAACCAAGAAATTGCTGAACACATCATCGCATCTGAAGTGAAGCGCAAGCTGAATGTCGGTGAGGAGTATCAACAAGAAATGTTTGCCGCTGAGAAAGCACGGGCGGTGGCAATGCAGGGCGGTTTAGCCCAAGCCAAACGTGCGACCAATCGTATTTAACCCGCTCACTAAAGGAGAATATCTATGAGCAACGCAATCACTCTTGCCAATGTGCAAGTCCCAGCCCACCTCGCTCAACGTGTAGGTGTCCCTTCTGTTTTGTCACAGTCCTTGAGTGGCGGTATCGGTGGTGGTGAATCCACTGCACGTATCTCTATCAAAGGCTCACGCTTCCGTATCGCTGAAGGTGGTACTGAGACTGTGCTTGACTCCACATCTTTGGATGTGGTCATCGTTGGTGCTAACCCTCGCCTGTCTAAGACTTGGTACGCCAAGGCATGGACTCCTGAGAGCGAACCATCTAGCCCTGACTGTTTCTCTTTGGATGGTGTCGGCCCTGATGCACAAGCCACTGAACCACAAAACGATTTGTGTGCGTCTTGCCCACAGAACGCATGGGGTAGCAAGGTAACTCCACAAGGCAAACAAATCAAAGCCTGCTCTGACCAAAAGCGTTTGGCAGTTGTGTCTGCTGATGACCCAACAGGCCCGATTTACCTGTTGCAAGTTACTCCTGCCGCACTGCAAGGCTTGGGTAAATACCAAAAGGAATTGTCTCTGCGTGGTATCCCTGCCGAGATTGTCCGTACCCGTGTATCGTTTGAC
>Ga0315900_10011969_pt1 | contig 10716 bp, 8 predicted proteins | sample LakEriMetagenome_FD_203521 | JGI IMG/M metagenome (GOLD analysis project Ga0315900, IMG submission 203521) | Freshwater fungal communities from buoy surface, Lake Erie, Ohio, United States - Buoy 12 MA114 | ecosystem: Environmental > Aquatic > Freshwater > Lake > Lake biofilm | place: USA: Lake...
TGAAGCATGTGTGGGGCTGGTGCGCCGGCCTCGACATGACGCGCCGCGACCTGCAGAACGAGGCGAAGAAGACCGGCCGCCCCTGGGACATGGGCAAGGGCTTCGACTTCTCCGCGCCGATGGGCCCGCTGGTGAAGCATGACGGGTCCTATGACGGCTCCAAGGGCAAGATCGAGCTGAAGGTCAACGGCGTCGTCCGCCAGACCTCCGACCTGTCCAAGCTGATCTGGTCGGTGCCCGAGGTGATCGCGAACCTCTCCGGCCTCGTGCGGCTCGAGCCGGGCGACCTGATCATGACCGGCACGCCGGAAAACGTCGCCGCCGTCGTGAAGGGCGACCTCCTCGAGGGCTATGTCGAGGGCGTGGGCGAGGTCCGCACCAAGATCGTCTGAGGCTCCCGTCCCCTCCCCCGTTCTTGCGGGGGAGGGCCAGGGTGGGGGAAACCCCCGACGAGCCTGTGGGACGCATCCCCCACGATCCTCGCCACCCGTCTCCCACCCCCCGTCCAGCCTGCGCGTCGTCGGCTGAAGCCGACCGCTCCGGCGCCGCGGCAGTCCCGGAGCGCTCGTGACCCGTCCCCCGCTGCGCATCGTCACCTGGAACATCAACTCGGTCCGGCTGCGGCTGCCATTGCTGGCCGATCTCGTCGCGGCGCTCTCGCCCGACGTGATCTGCCTGCAGGAGACGAAGTGCCCCGACGAGCACTTCCCGCATGAGGGCGTGGCCGCCCTCGGCTTCGCGCATCGCGCGGTGCGCGGGATGAAGGGCTACAACGGCGTCGCCATCCTCTCGAAGCTGCCCTTCGCGCTGCGCGACGGGCAGGACCCCGACTGGTGCGGCAAGGGCGATTGCCGGCACATCGCGGTGGAGCTCGACGCGCCGGGCGGCGCAGTGGAACTGCACGATTTCTACATCCCCGCCGGCGGCGACATCGCCGACCGCGCCGCCAACCCGAAATTCGCCCACAAGCTGGACTTCGTGGCGGAAGCCACCGCCTGGTCGGCGCAGCGCCACAAGGCGGGCGGGTTCAGGCGCGCGGTGCTGGTCGGCGACCTCAACATCGCGCCGCTGGAACACGACGTCTGGTCGCACAAGCAGCTGCTCGACGTCGTCTCCCACACGCCGGTCGAGACGGCGGCGCTGACGGCGATGATGCGGGCCGGCGCCTGGCACGACGCGCTGCGCCACTTCGTGCCGGAAGACCAGAAGCTCTACACGTGGTGGTCCTACCGCGCCTCCGACTGGCGCGCGTCGGACCGCGGGCGGCGGCTGGACCATGTGTGGGTCTCGCCCGATCTCGCCGGCGGGCTGCGGCGCCACGCCGTGCTGAAGGACGCCCGCGGGTGGGAGAAGGCGTCGGACCACGTGCCGGTGCTGGTCGAGATCGCGACCTGACGGGCGGCCGCCGCGCAGGGTCTGCGCGGCGGTCTTGCCGAGTGGTCTTGCCGAAGCGCCTCCGCGGCCCGATTTTCCAGCGCAACCAAGCCGAGGAGGAAATCGATGATTCGTCGCCGCGCGGTTCTCGCCAGCGCCCTTGCCCTGCCCGCCCTGATGCCGGCCGGCGCACGCGCCCAAGGCACCTGGCCCAACCGGCCGGTGCGCATCATCGTGCCCTTCGGCCTCGGTGGGTCCGCCGATGTCGCGGCGCGCTTCCTGTCGGAGCCGCTGCAGGCCGCGCTCGGCCAGCCCTTCGTGGTGGAGAACCGGCCCGGCGCCGGCGCCGTGATCGGCACGGATGCCGTCGCGAAGGCGCAGCCCGATGGCTACACGCTGCTGCTGATGTCGAACACGCACACCGCGAACGAGACGCTGATCCCGAACCGGCCCTACCGGCTGATGACGGACCTCGCGCCGGTCGCGCCGATCAACGTGGCGCACCATGTGCTGGCCATCCATCCCTCGATCCCGGCGCAGACCCTGCCGGAGCTCATCGCGCTGCTGCGCGCCAATCCGGGCCGCTACGACTACGCGTCCTCCGGCCCCGGCACGCCGTATCACGTGGCGGGCGAGGTGTTCCTGGCGATGGCCGGCGTGACGGCGCAGCACGTGCCCTTCCGTGGCTCGAACGAGGCACGCACGGCGCTGATCTCGGGCCAGGTGCCCATCATGTTCGACGCCATCCCGACGATGCGCGAGCAGATCGCGGGCGGCCGCGTGCGGGGGCTGGCGACCACCGGCCCGACGCGCAGCCCGCTGATGCCGGAACTGCCGACCGTCGCGGAGACGCTGCCGGGCTACGAGGCCTCCATCTGGCTCGGCCTGATGGCCCCCGCCGCGACGCCCGTGCCGATCCGCGAACGGTTGAACGCCGAGGTCAACCGCATCCTCGCCCTGCCCGCGACGCAGGAAGCCCAGGCGCGCGCCGGCGCGCAGCCGATGCGCATGAGCATCGCGGAGTTCGACACCTTCCTGCGCCAGGACATCACGCGCCAGGCCGAGTTCATCCGCATGGCCCGGATGACGCCGACCTAGTGCGCCTCCCTCCCCCGCGCGCGGGGGAGGGGAAACCCATCGGGGCGAGCAGCACGTGACCTTCATCCTGAACGGCGCCACCGCCGCGCCCGACATCGAGCCCGACGCGCCCCTGCTGGCCGCGCTCCGCGGCCCGCTCGGCCTCTCGGGCCCGCGCTTCGGCTGCGGCGCGGAACACTGCGGCGCCTGCGTCGTGCTGGTGGACGGTGCGCCGGCCTATGCCTGCACGCTGCCGCTCGCGGCGGTCGCGGGCCGGCGCGTGGAGACGGTGGAAGGCCTCGGCACGCCGGATGCGCCGCATCCGCTGCAGCGCGCCTTCATCGACCTGCAGGCCGGGCAATGCGGCTATTGCCTGTCGGGCATCCTGATGGCGTCGGCGGCGCTGCTGCGCCGCGTGCCGCGCCCGACGGAAGCGCAGGTGAGGGAGGCGCTGAACCCGCATCTCTGTCGCTGCGGCAGCCACAACCGCATCCTGCGCGCGGTGCTGCGCGCGGCGGAGGAGATGGCGCCGGGGGACGTCGCGGCATGAACCTCGCCTTCAAGGGCCCGGTCGATGACGGGCTGCCGAAGCTGCCGGGAAGCCTGCACGTCAACCGCCGGCTCGATCTCTGGCTTAGCTTCCATGCGGAAGGCGCGGTGACGATCCGGCCCGGCAAGGTCGAGCTCGGCCAAGGTATCCTGACCGCACTCGCGCAGATCAGCGCGGATGAGCTAGATGTCGCGCTGACGCGCATCCGCGTGCAGCCCGCCGCGACCGAAGGCAGCCCGGATGAGGCCGTGACCTCCGGCAGCCTCAGCGTGCAGGAATGTGGCATGGCGCTGCGCCATGCCTGCGCCGATGCGCGCCGCATCTTTGTCAGTGTCGTCGCGCAGAAGTCGGGCGTTCCTGCGGCCGATATCGCGGTGCGCGACGGCGCGTTCGTCGCGCCCGATGGCCGCGTGCTCGGCAGCTACTGGGCCATGTCCGATGACGCGCTGCTGGCGGTGGAGGCCTCGCCCGAGGCGCAGCCGAAGCCTGCGGACCAGCGCCGCATCACGGGCCACTCCGCCGCGCGCATCGACCTGCCCGACAAGGTCTTCGGCGCCGCGCGCTACGTGCACGACCTGCGCCTCCCGGGAATGTTGCACGCCCGCATGATCCGCCCGCCGTCGCGCGGCGCGCATCTGGTGGATGTGAAGGACGGCCCGCTGCCGGGCGACGCCGCGCTGTTCCGCGACGGCAGCGTGCTCGCCGCCGTCGCGTCGCAGGAACACCACGCCGAGGCCGCCGCCGAGCGCATCGCGCGCCGCGCCCAATGGGACGAACGCGACACGCTGCCGCAGGACGGCGCGGTGGAGGCATGGCTGCGCGCCGCCCCGCGCGAGAGCAGCATCGTGCTGGAACGCAGCGCGGACACGCCCGCGCCGGCGCACCGCGTGCAGGCGTCGTTCTTCCGCCCCTTCCTCGCGCATGCCTCCATCGGCCCGTCCTGCGCCGTCGCACGCTGGGACGGCACGGTGATGGAGGTCTGGAGCCACAGCCAGGGCATCTACAATCTCCGCGCCGACCTCACCAAGGCGCTGCGCCTGCCGCCCGAGCGGATCCTGGTGCGCCACGCCGAGGGCTCCGGCTGTTACGGCCACAACGGCGCCGACGACGTCGCGCTGGATGCCGCGCTGGTCGCGCGCGCGCATCCCGGCCGTCCCGTGCGCGTGCTCTGGAGCCGCGCGGAGGAACTCGGCTGGTCGCCCGTCTCGCCCGCCATGCTGGTGGAGGTCGATGCGCAGGCCGATGCGGCGGGCACGCTGACCACCTTCACCCTCGACGTCGCCTCCAACGGCCATTCCGGCCGGCCGGGGCGCGGCAAGGACCCGACGCTGCTCGCGGCCTCGATGCTCGCCGATCCCTTCCCCGTGCCGCTCGCCATCAACCCGCCGATCGCGGGCGGTGGCGGCGCGCAGCGCAACGCGGTGCCGCCCTATCGCACCCCGGCGCTGAAGGTCGCGATGCACCGCCTGCTCGAGATGCCGGTGCGGACCAGCGCCCTGCGCGGCCTCGGCGCGCTGGTGAATGTCTGGGCGATCGAGAGCGTGATGGACGAGATCGCCGCGCTGGCCGGCGCGGATCCGCTGGATCACCGCCTGCGCCACCTCGACGATGGGCGCGCGCGCGATGTCCTCACGCGCGCCGCGGCGATGGCGGGCTGGGCCGATCGCGCGACGGCCGAGGGCACGGGCTTCGGCCTCGCCGTCTCGCGCTACAAGGGCACGGGCGCCTGGTGCGCGGCGGTGGCGGAGGTGGAGTGCGCGGAACGCGTGCGCTGCCGGCGCCTCTGGCTCGCGACCGATGTGGGAGAGGTCATCAACCCCGACGGCGTCGCCAACCAGATGGAAGGCGGCGCGATCCAGGCGGCGTCCATGTGCCTGCTGGAAGCCGTGCGCCACGATGCGCGCGCCATCACCTCCGATGCGTGGGACCGCTACCCGATCCTGCGCTTCGGCGAGGTGCCCGAGGTCGCCGTCGAGATCATCGCGCGGCCCGAGGCGCCGCCGCTCGGCGCCGGCGAGGCCAGCATGGGCCCCGTCATCGCCGCCATCGCCAACGCCATCGCCGATGCGCTCGGCGTGCGCGTCCGGCACTGGCCGTTCACCCCCGACAACATCGCACGGGCCGCATGACCCTCACCCTCGCTTCCACGCTCTCGGACCGCACGCGCCCCCTGCATGACGGGCGCGTCAAGGTCGAAGGCTTCGACATCGCGACCATCGCCGGCGAGCCGGAGGAGCTGTTCCGCATCGCCATGCGCGAGGCGACGCACGAGATCACCGAGCTTTCTATGTCGAGCCACATCCTCTCGGTCGCGCGCGGCGACAGCCGCTACATCGGCATCCCCGTCTATCCGTCCCGCTCCTTCCGCCACAGCGCGATCTACATCCGCACCGACCGCGGCATCGCGCGGCCGGAAGACCTGGCGGGCCGCGTCATCGGCATCCCGGAATACCAGCAGACCGCCGCACTCTGGGTGCGCGGGTTGCTGCGCGAGCAGTATGGCGTGGACACGCGCGGCATCGCCTGGCGCTCGGGCGGGGAACGCACCGCGATCACCCTGCCGCCCGGCTTCGACGTGCAGCCGATCGCGTCCGGCGACACGCTGGAAGCAGCACTCGCCGAAGGCCGCATCGATGCCTTCGTCGGCCCCCGCGCGCCCGCCTGCTTCCTGAACCGCACCGCGCCCGTCGCACGCCTGTTCGCCGAGACGCGCGCGGCGGAGGAAGCCTATTTCCGCGCCACCGGCTTCTTCCCGATCATGCACTGCATCGCGATCCGCCGCGACGTGGCCGAACGCCATCCCGGCCTCGCGCCCGTCCTCGCCAAGGCCTTCGCGGAGGCCAAGGCGATGGCGCTGGCGGAGCTGTCGATGGTCAATGTGCTGCGCGTCTCCCTGCCCTGGATCGCCTCCGAGGTGACGCGCCAGACGGAGATGATGGGCGGCGATCCCTGGCCCTATGGCTTCGCGCGCAACCGCGACGAGCTGGCGGCGATGTGCCGCTACGCGGTGGCAGACGGGCTCGCCGTGCGCGACGTGGCGCCGGAGGAACTGTTCCACCCGGCGACCCACGCGCTCTAGATCTCCCCACAAAGCCGCTGCGCGGCTCTGCGGGGGCTCCGGCTTGGCGCCGATTCTTCTCGGCAGGGTTCATCCTGCCGTGGCAAAGCCACGGCAGGGCACCGGGGGGCGGACAGGTGCGGGTGGACGCTCCTCCGCCGCACCAAGTCAGCTGACCGGCGGGCCGCAGCGGCGCCAGACGGGCTCCATCGGCCCGTTCTCGGCCTGCACGCGGATCATCGTCTCGCCCATCAGCCGCATCTCCACGCGGCCGCCGGCGCCGGGCTCCCCGGCCGGCGCGGTGTAGCTGAAGCCGTGCCGCGTGTAGTCGCCCGCCAGCCGCGCGCCGCCGGGCGACAGCAGGCTCGGCCCCTGGATGGTCAGGCGCAGCCCGCCATCGCTGCACCAATGGCCGTCGATGGCGTCGGCGCGCGCGGGCCCGGCCAGCGCGAGAAGGCCGCCGGCCAGCAGCGTGGCGTGGACGAGAAGCTTGCGCATGGCGGGTCCTCCTCCGGGACGGAGGAAGCCTAGATCACGCGCGGTGCCCCGCGCAGCAGCAATCCGCGCGGTCAGCCGCGCAGCGGGATCACCCTCTCCAGCCGGCAGACCAGCGATTCGCCGGTCGCGAAGGGGTGCGCGGCGGCGGGCGTCACGACGAAGATCTGCCCGGCCGGCGTCTCGATCTCGTATTCGCGCGTCTGGCCGAGGAAGGCGGCGCGCAGCACGCGGCCGGGCAGCCCCTCGCCGTCGGGCAGCAGCGTCACCGCTTCCGGCCGCACGGCAAGCTGCGCGGGGCCGGTCGGGTGGTCGCGCATCAGCGTGGACAGCGCGACGCCGCCGAGCGCGATGCGACCCGGGCCCAGCACCTCACCCTGGAGGACATTCGCCTCGCCCATGAAATCGGCGATGAAGGCGTCGGCGGGATCGTCGTAGAGCTGGTTCGGCGTGCCCATCTGCGCGATCTTCCCAGCGCGCATGACGCAGACCAGGTCCGACACGGCCAGCGCTTCCTGCTGGTCGTGCGTGACATAGACCACCGACAGGCCGAGCCGCTTCTGCAGGTCGCGGATATCCTCCCGCACGCGGCGGCGCAGCCGCGCATCGAGGTTCGACAGCGGCTCGTCGAACAGCAGCACCTGCGGGCGCAGCACCAGCGCGCGCGCGACCGCCACGCGCTGCTGCTGCCCGCCGGAGAGCTCCGACGGCAGGCGCTGGCCCAGGCCCTCGAGCCCGAGCGTCTTCAGCATCGCCGTCGCATCCGCCTCCGCCGACGCCTTGCGCGCGCCGTTCACCAGCAGGCCGTAGGCGACGTTCTCCTGCACGTTCATGTGCGGGAACAGCGCATAGGACTGGAACACCATCGCGATGCGGCGTTCCGCCGCGGCAAGGCGCGTGACGTCCCGCCCCTCGATCGTGATGCTGCCTTCGGTCGGCAGCTCGAGCCCCGCGACCAGGCGCAGCGTCGTGGTCTTGCCGCAGCCCGAGGGCCCAAGCAGCGTCACCAGCGCGCCCTGCGGCAGCGCGAAGGAGACCTCGTCCACCGCGCGCACCGTGCCGAAGGCCTTGGTGACGCGGTCGAAGCGGATGGCGGGTTCGGTCATTCAGGCTCCTGCCCGCACGGGCGCGGCGGCGGGGGCGTTGCGCGCGATGGGTGTCTCGCCGGTGGCGCGGCGCCCCAGCTGGGCGCGGCCCACCAGCCGCTCGATGCCGAGCACGACGGCCAGCATGATGACGATCAACACCGTGGAATAGGCGATGGCCAGCGCCATCTCCCCGGCCTCGACGCGGCCGACGATGTAGACCGTCGCCAGGTTGTGCTGCGCGGAGACCAGGAAGATCACCGCGGAGACCGCCGTCATCGCATGCACGAAGCTGAAGGCCAGCGCGGTGACGATGGCCGGCCGCAGCAGCGGCAGCACCACGCGCCGCAGCGTGTCGAGCGCGCTCGCGCCCATCGTCGCGCTCGCCTCGTCGAGCGATCGGTCGATCTGCGCCAGCGCCGCAAGCCCGCCGCGCACCCCGACCGGCAGGTTCCGGAACACGAAGCAGAGGATCAGGATCAGCGCCGTGCCCGTCAGCTCCACCGGCGGCACGTTGAAGGCCATGACATAGGCGACGCCGACCACGGTGCCGGGGATGGCGAAGGACAGCATGGTCATGAATTCCAGCAGCCGCCGCCCGCGGAAATCCTGCCGCGCGATCAGCCAGGCGAGCAGGATGCCGAGCCCCGCCGTCACCGGCGCGGCCAGGGCCGCAACCTCGATCGTGGTGAACAGGCTGTCCCAGGCGGCGCCGCGGAAGGCCATGCCGCCTTCCATCTCCACCTCGAAGGCGGTGACGATGTGCCGCCAGGTGAAGGTCATGTCGCCGCGGCCGATGTCGTGCACGAAGCCGCCGACCAGGATGATGCCGTAGACCAGCACGGTGAAGGCCATCCACGGCCACACCACCAGCGACGCGCCGAGCTTGAGCCCGCGCGGCAGCGGCGCCGGCAGGCCGCTGTCGCCCTTGCCGGTCATGGTCGTGTAGCGCCGCTTGCCCAGCCACCAGGCCTGGAAGGCGAAGGCGCCGAAGGTCAGCGCCAGCAGCAGCAGCGCGAGCGCAGCCGCGCGGCCCGGATCATGCCGCGCGCCGGCGATGGCGAAGAAGATGCGCGTGGACAGCACGTCGAAGTCGCCGCCGAGCACCAGCGGGTTGCCGAAATCGGCGAGCGACTCCACGAAGCCCAGCAGGAAGGCCGCCGCCAGCGCCGGCTTCAGCAGCGGCCAGGTGACGGTCCGGAACACCTGCATCCGCCGCGCCCCCATGGTGGAGGCCGCTTCCTCGAGGCTGGGGGAGATGGCGCGCAGCGCGCCGTCCAGCAGCAGGAAGGCGATCGGCGCCTGCGCCAGAACCTGCGCCAGCAGCACGCCCGGCAGGCCGTAGATCCAGCGGCTGCGCGGAATGTCGAAGACGTCCCACAGGAAGGTCGTGACGATGCCGGTGCGGCCGAACAGCACGATCAGCGCCATCGCGACGACGAAGGGCGGCGTGATCAGCGGCAGGATCGACATCGCGCGGAACACCGGCGCGCTGCGCCGCATGCCGCCGCGCACCGCGAGCAGCGCGAAGAACAGGCCGATCGCGGTGGAGATCACGCCCGTCAGGCTCGCAAGCAGCAGCGTGTTCCACACCACGCCGCAGCCCTGGTGGGTGGCGAGGCAAGCGAGGCTCCAGGCTTCCGGCGCGGTCAGCCGCGCGGCCAGCGCATCGGGCGCGAAGCGGTCGCCTTCGAAGATGGCGGCGGTCAGGATGGTCGCCAGCGGGGCGAAGACGAACAGCACCAGCAGCAGCGCGCTACCCATCACCAGGAAGGCGATGAAGGCATCCGCGCCGAAGGCCCCGCGCGCCGCAAGCCCCGCCGCCAGGAGCCCCACGGCGCCCGCCAGCAGTACCAGCGCGCCCCAGCCGAGCGAGGGCTGCGCCGGCGGCGCGCCGAGCACGGGCGCCAGGAAGTCCCATTCAAGCCCGCGCAGCCCGATCGCATGGCCCATGGCGAAGACCCAGGCCAGCAGCCCGATGCCCGCGACCAGCAGCGGCAGGCCGGGTGCGCGGCCGCGCAGCAGCGGCACCGCGGCAATCAGCAGCAACGGCACCACCGGCCACAGCCACCAGCGCGCACCGCCCAGCAGCAGCGCGGCCAGCGGCGCGGCGCTGCCGCCCGGCCAGGCGGACAGCTCCGCCAGCCCCCGCTCCAGCCCGTGCCAGGGCAGCAGCAGGAAACCCAGCGCGGCGCAGATCAGCGCCGCGCGGCCGGCGGACAGTGCACCCAAGGGACGCTACCGCGCCCCGGCGCGCACTTCGCGTTCCCAGCGCTGGATGAGGCGCGTGCGCTCCTCCGCGCTGCCCCAGCGGGCGAAGTCGTAGTCGATCATGCGGATGTTCTCGAAGCGCGGCGCCTGCGGCGGGATCGGGGCGTTGCGGTTGGAGGGCAGCTGGAAGGCGTTGGCCTGCACGGCCAGCGCCTGGGCTTCGGCCGTCAGCGCCCAGTCGTAGAAGCGCCGGGCCTGTTCCATGTTGCGCGCGCCGCGGATGATCGACATGGAGCCGATCTCGTAGCCCGTGCCCTCGCAGGGGGCGACGATCTCGACCGGCGCGCCGGTGATCTTCTGCGCGACGGCGTCGTGCAGGAAGGTAATGCCGACCAGCGTCTCGCCGGTGGCGGCCGCGCGGGCGGGCGCGGCGCCGGACCGGGTGTACTGGTTCACGTTGCGATGCAGGGCGCGGAGATAGGTGAAGGCCGGCTCCTCGCCCATCACCTGCACCAGCGTCGCCAGCATGGTGTAGGCGGTGCCGGAGGTGTTGGGGTCCGCCACCTGGACCTCGCCGCGGAAGCCGGGCTGCGTCAGGTCGGACCAGCAGCGCGGCGCGGCCAGGCGGCGGCGCTGCAACTCGGTCGCATTGTAGGAATAGCCGAGCGCGCCGGCATAGATGCCGACGGTCCTGAAGCCGGTCTGCCGCGCCTGGCTCACGGCCCAGTCATGCAGCTGGTCCAGCATGGGGGAGCGGTACTCGACCGTCAGGTTCTCCTGCGCGGCCTGCATGTGCGGGTCGCCCGTGCCGCCCCACCACACGTCGCCGCGCGGGTTCTGCGATTCGGCGCGGATCTGGGTCATCG
>Ga0315900_10011971_pt1 | contig 10715 bp, 11 predicted proteins | sample LakEriMetagenome_FD_203521 | JGI IMG/M metagenome (GOLD analysis project Ga0315900, IMG submission 203521) | Freshwater fungal communities from buoy surface, Lake Erie, Ohio, United States - Buoy 12 MA114 | ecosystem: Environmental > Aquatic > Freshwater > Lake > Lake biofilm | place: USA: Lake...
CTGCGCCTCCGTGTCCCTGTGGTCTTCTTCCCAGTGCCCTCCACCTTCACCCACGGCCCCACCACTCTCGCCTACCGCAGCTACGGCAGCGGACCGGTGCAGGTGATCGCACTGCATGGCTTCGGGCGCACGGGTGAGGACTTCGCGCTCTTCGGTCCGCTGGTGCAGGGGCGCTGCACGGTGCACGCGTTCGACCTGCATTTCCATGGAGCGAGCGCCACGCCTGCGCACCGCGCCCATGAGCCCTTCACCCCGGCGGAACTGGCGACCTACTTCACCGCCTTCGCGGATCACCTGGGTGCCGAGAAGGTGACCTTGCTGGGCTACAGCCTGGGAGGTCGCATCGCCCTGAGCCTGCTGACAACCATGCCCGGCCGCATCGCCCGGGTGGTGCTCGTGGCCCCGGACGGGCTGAAACCGCGTCCCTGGTACCGGGGCCTCGCCTCCTCGCGGTACGGCCGCCACCTCTACAGCCGCTTCGTGGACGACCCGCGCCGCGCGCACGCCGTGATGCACGCGCTGCACCGCACCGGGCTCCTGCGCCCCAAGCTGCACCGCTTCCTCCTCGACCAGACCGACAGCCGCGCCAAGCGCCAGCAGGTGCACGACGTATGGCTCAGCTACCGCCTGATCGAGCCCGACCTCGGGTCGGTGGCACGCGCACAGGAGACGCACGGCATCGGCCTGACGCTCTTCCTGGGCCGCACGGACAGCGTGATCCCCGCGCACCTGGCTCAGGCCCTGCAGCGCCGCGCCCCGCGCCAAGTGGAGGTGGCGCTGCTGGAAGGCGGCCACGTGCTGCTCACACCGGCCTTCGCCCCGGCGATCGCGGCGGCGCTGCACTAAACCTCATTGATCATTCTATCGGCGGGCCTCAGAGCAGTGTCACGGTGAGCTCCTCGAACCGGTTCCTGGGGCCATTGATGAGTACAGTTAGTGCGCGCTTCGGCAAGCTCAGCGAGACAGGACTCAATGGCTGAGACGGAGTTCAGAACGAATGTCACGGTGAGCCTGCCGAACCGGTTCCGGGGTTCCTTTGATGAGGACAGTTCGTGCGCGCTGCGGCGAGCTCACCGAAATAGTTCCTGGAAGCGTGAACGATGGCGGCTGAAAAGAAAAGGGGCCCGAAGGCCCCTTGGTGAAAGCGGTATGCAACAGGCTTACTTCTTGCCCACGCGCTCGTCGCTCACGGTAAGCTTCTTGCGGCCCTGGCGGCGGCGGCTGGCCAGCACGGAGCGACCCGAGGCCGAGCTCATGCGCTCACGGAAGCCGTGCTTGTTGGTACGCTTGCGTTTGCTGGGCTGGTACGTGCGCTTCATGGCCGTCGTCGTTTGCTAAAGGGAGGGCAAAATTAGGCCTTTTCGGCGTTCGTCCAAATACCGTTGCAAATCCCTGGTGATCAGCCGGTCAGGACCGCGGTCCGAACCGGAGGCGGTCCAGCCCATAGGCCTGCACCCGCCCATCGGGGTCCTCCACCAGCAGGCGACCGGCCTCGTCCACGTCCAGGGGTCTGCCGGTATAGGACCTCCCATCGCGCTCCAGGTCCACGAACCGGCCGCGCCCCCACAAGAGGTCAGCGTAGCGCGCGTCGAGCAGGGCGCGGTCAGCGGAACACAGCTCCCACCAGTGCTGGAACCGCTCGCACAGGCGGTCGAGCAGGCCCATGCGGTCCTGCGGCAGGCCGGCCTCCAGGCGCAGGCTGGTGGCATCGGGGCCGGCCTGCAGCTCGGTGCTGTTCACGTTGAGGCCGATGCCGATGATGGCCGCGGCCACCCGTTCGCCCACCAGCTCGTTCTGGATGAGGATGCCCGCGACCTTGCGGTGGCCCACCAGCACGTCGTTCGGCCATTTCACGCAAACCGGCCCGCCACCGAGCCCGGCCGCCACGCGCAGCACCTCCTCAACCACCTCCTGCACCGCCAGGGCGGCCACCTTGGCCAGCACGAACTGGTCCGATGCCTTCAGGTGCGAGGGCCGCAGAACGATGCTGAACGTGAGGTCGAGCCCCTTCGCCGAGCTCCAGGTGCGGCCACGCTGTCCGCGCCCCTCGGTCTGCTCGTGGGCCAGGATGACAGACCCGTGCGGCAATTCCGGCAGGGACAGGCGATCGGCAGCGTACTTGTTGGTGCTGTCCACGCTGTCCAGAACCACCCGCGTGGCCCCGATCACCCCTTGTGCTGCCTTCTTCCGCATGCCGGCCACGCCCATGGCGGGCGGTGTTCCTGCTTACCTTTGAACGGTCCAAGATACCCCGGATGACCCAAGCACGCCGCAAACCCACCTCCTCCCCATTGGTCGATGCGGTCGTGAAGGGCATCCAGGAAGTGAAGGGCAAGGACATCGTGCACCTCGACCTGCGGGGGCTGCCGAACACCGTGGCGGACCATTTCGTTGTCTGTCATGGCGACAGCGACACCCAGGTCGACGCCATCGCGGGCAGCGTGGAGAAAATGGTGCGCGAACTGATCGGCGAGCGCCCCTGGCACGTGGAAGGCCGCGAGAACCGGGGCTGGGTGCTGGTGGACTACGTGGACGTGGTGGTGCACATCTTCCACAAGGAGAAGCGCATCTTCTACGGCCTGGAGGACCTGTGGGCCGATGCCGTGCGCCAGCGGTACGATAACGTGGCGTGACCTGACGAACCGAACAACGTGGAGAACGAGACCAAGCCGAGGAACGACCGCCAGGGCGCCGAGCGCCCGAAGCGTTCCTTCAATTTCTACTGGATCTACGGGGTCATCATCGTGGTGATCCTCGCCATCCAGATCATGCAGTACAACGGCGGTGCGCGGCCGATCAAGTTCAACGACTACGAGCACTTCGTGAACGCCGGCGACGTGGCCCGCATCGACATCGTGAACAACGAGACGGTGCTGGTGTCCATCAAGAAGGACAGCCTCCAGAAGAACACGCACAAGGAACGCCTGGGCCGCGAGGCCGCGGGCGCCGGTCCGCACTACCGCTTCACCATCGGCAACAGCGAGGCCGCGCAGAAGAAGCTGGTGGACCTGGCCGACCAGCACGGCGTGGAGATGAACTTCGAGACCCAGAGCGACTGGGGCCGCGAGCTCTTCGGCTGGGTGGTGCTGTTCGGCGTGATGGCCCTGCTATGGTTCGTGATGCTGCGGCGCATCGGCGGCGGTGGACCGGGCGGCCAGATCTTCAACATCGGCAAGAGCCGCGCCCAGGTGTTCGAGGGCGGCAAGAGCACCAACGTCACCTTCAATGATGTGGCGGGCCTCGATGAGGCCAAGGAGGAGCTCCAGGAGATCGTCGACTTCCTGAAGAACCCGAAGAAGTACACCACGCTGGGCGCGAAGATCCCCAAGGGCGCGCTCCTCGTGGGCCCGCCGGGTACCGGCAAGACGCTGCTCGCCAAGGCCATCGCAGGCGAGGCCAACGTGCCCTTCTTCAGCCTCAGCGGATCGGACTTCGTGGAGATGTTCGTGGGCGTGGGCGCCAGCCGCGTGCGCGACCTCTTCAAGCAGGCCAAGGAGAAGGCGCCCGCCATCATCTTCATCGACGAGATCGACGCCATCGGACGAGCGCGCGGCCGCAGCGTGAGCATGGGCGCCAACGACGAGCGCGAGAACACACTGAACCAGCTGCTGACCGAGATGGACGGCTTCGGCACCAACAGCGGCGTGATCCTCATCGGTGCCACCAACCGCGCCGACGTGCTCGACCGCGCGCTGATGCGCCCCGGCCGTTTCGACCGGCAGATCTTCGTGGACATGCCCGACCTGAAGGAGCGCGAGGAGATCCTGAAGGTGCACCTCAAGCCGCTGAAGCTCGACGCCGCCGTGGACGTGGGCTTCCTGGCCCGGCAGACGCCCGGCTTCAGCGGTGCCGACCTGGCCAACATCTGCAACGAGGCCGCCCTCATCGCCGCCCGCAAGAAGAAGGCCCAGGTGGAGAAGCAGGACTTCCTCGACGCCGTGGACCGCGTGATCGGCGGCCTGGAGAAGAAGAACAAGATCATCACCGCCGAGGAGAAGCGGGGTGTGGCCTACCACGAGGCCGGCCACGCCACGGTGAGCTGGCTGGTGGAGCACGCCTCCCCGCTGGTGAAGGTCACCATCGTGCCACGCGGCCGCTCCCTGGGGGCCGCCTGGTACCTTCCCGAGGAGCGCCACCTCACCACTGCCGAGCAGATGCTTGATGAGATCTGCGCCGCGCTCGGAGGCCGCGCCGCCGAGGAGGTCATGTTCGGCAAGGTGAGCACCGGCGCGCTCAGCGACCTGGAGAAGGTGACCAAGCAGGCCTACGCCATGGTCACGGTCTACGGCCTCAACGACCGGCTGGGCAACATCAGCTTCTACGACAGCACCGGGCAGAGCGAGTACAGCTTCGGCAAGCCATACAGCGAAAAGACCGCGGAAGTGATCGACCAGGAGGTGAGCAGGCTCATCGAGGGACAGTACACCCGCGCCAAGCGCATCCTCACCGAGAACAAGGACAAGCTCACCACGCTCGCCACCCAGCTGCTGGAGCGCGAGGTGATCTTCAAAGAGGACCTGGAGAAGATCTTCGGCCACCGCACCTTCGCGAAGGACATCGCCGCCCAACCGCCCGTGGTGAACGGCAACGGTGGGGCCCACACGTCCCCGGTCAAGGGCAGCGACGCCGAGCCCACCCTTCCGCACACCGCGTGAGTGAGCTGGTCACGCGCGCGCTCACGGGAGCGGCCTATGTGGCCCTCACCCTGGGCGCCGCATGGGCCGGGCCCTGGACCACCGCCCTGCTGTTCGCACCGGCCTGCGCCATCGGTGCGCGCGAGCTGCACCGGTTGTACTGGAACGAGCAGGAGGCCCCGCCGGTCGGCCTCAGCATGACCATCGCGGTGCTCGCCTACGCGGCCATCGCCGGCGTGGCCCTGGTGCCCGGCTGGTCCGTGGCCGCCGCCGCCGTCACCCTCGCGGGGCTGCTCGTGGCCGCCTCCATCGTGCTCATGCGCGCAGGCCCGCCCACGCCCGCCGCTGCTTTCGGTGGCATCGCGCTGATCATCGGTTACATCGCGCTGCCCTTCGCGCTCACGCCGCACATGCTGGCCAACGGGCCCTTCCCGCTCATCGGCTTCTTCCTGCTGCTGTGGATGAACGACACCGGCGCCTACCTCGTGGGCCGGGCCATCGGCCGCACGAAGCTGATGCCCACGGTGAGCCCGAAGAAGACCATCGAGGGCCTGGTGGGCGGCATCCTGCTCACCATGGGCGTGGCCTGGTGGCTCGCCGGCGGGTTCACCGCGGTCGCCCCCCTGGACTGGGTGGTGTGCGCCGGCATCGTGGGCCTCACCGGCACCGTAGGCGACCTGCTGGAATCGGCCTTCAAGCGCGCGCGGGGCGTGAAGGACTCGGGGCGCGTGCTGCCCGGGCACGGCGGCATCCTCGACCGCTTCGACGGCTTCCTGATCGCCCTGCCCGCCGTGTACGCCTGGCTGTACCTGCCCCGCTGAGCCGGTCGGCTATCTTTGACGCCCACCGCCCCATACATGCGCCTGCACCGCGAAGGCACCGCCTCCATCCTGCTCGTCCTGGCCGTCTGCGGCCTCCTTGGCTTCGCCTTGTGGCACTGGCCCGTGCCCGATGTGCTGCGCGTGGGCCTCTCCCTCGTGCTGCTCGCCGTGCTCGCCGTCGTGGTGTGGTTCTTCCGCGTGCCCGCGCGCACCATCACCAACGGCGACGACCTCGTGGTGGCCCCGGCGGACGGCAAGGTGGTGGCGATCGAGGAAGTGGACGAAACGGAGTACTTCAAGGACCGGCGCGTGCAGGTGTCCATCTTCATGAGCCCGCTGAACGTGCACGTGAACTTCCACCCGGTCGGCGGTACCACGAGCTATTACAAGTACCACCCGGGCAAGTACCTGGTGGCCTGGCACCCCAAGAGCAGCACCGAGAACGAGCGCTCCACCGTGGTGGTGCGCCATCCCCGCCATGGGGAGGTGCTCTTCCGCCAGATCGCCGGGGCCCTCGCCCGCCGCATCGTCACCTACGCCCGCGAAGGGCAGGCCGCCAGCCAGGGCGCCGAGTTCGGCTTCATCAAGTTCGGCTCGCGGGTGGACGTGCTGCTGCCCATCGGCACCACCATCACGACACGGCTGGGTGACGTGGTGCAGGGATCCGTCACCCCCATCGCCCGCTTCGCCCGATGAGGACAACCCATCCGCTCCCGCTTCTCGCACTGGCCCTGCTGACCGCATGCGCCGGCCCCGCACCCGATGAACGGCCGGCCGATTCCGCGCAGGAGCCCGCGCCCATCACCGCGAACCCGCTCGCGGCGCCGGCGGAACCGCCCCGGTACGACGGGGTGTACGCAGGCTATTTCGGCGGCACGGTGCAACTGCTGCGCTTCTTCCCGGAGGGCAACGTGGTCACCGCCACCGACCGTGCCAGCGGCGGCGATTCGCTGAGGCTGGTGCTGCGCGCCGACCTGCAGCCCGATCTGGGCAAGGGCCTTCACAACGTGCCGGTGACCTTCCGGAACGACAGCATCCTGTTCCGCACCACCATCATGCGCGGCTTCATCGACTACGGCGGCGTGCAGCTGGGTCCCGATTCCATGCGCCTGCTGAAGCACAGCACCGCAACCGCGAAAAGCGCCCTGCTCACCTACCGCTTCGTGCCGGACGGCACGCCGCTACCGAAGGAATGAGCGCAGCTCGTCGAAGTGCGTGAACCGCAGGTCGGCGAGCGGATCGGGGTCGCCCTCCTCCACGTAGTGCGCATGGTCCATGCCCACGCGGCGGGCGCCCTCCATGTCGTTGCCGATGCTGTCGCCCACCATGAGGCTCTCCTGCACCGATGCGCCCGCCCGCCGCATCGCCAGCTCGAAGATGCGTGCGTCGGGCTTGCCCGCGCCGGCATCCTCGCTCGTCAAGAGCACATCGACGTAGGGCGCCAGCCCGCTGGCATCCACCTTCACCCGCTGCACCTCGGTGAACCCATTGGTGATGATGTGGATGCGGTGGTCGGGATGAACTTCCTCGATAAGCTCACGCGCGCCGGGCGACAGCGCCGTGCGGCGCGGGCACCGCTCGATGTACAGTTGGCCCAGCATGGTGGAGAGGCGGTCGTTCCGCACCCCGAACCGCAGCAGCGTGTTGCGGAAGCGGAGCACGCGGAGAACAGCCTTCTCGATGTGGCCCGATTCATACCGCCGCCACAGGCCGGCGTTCACCTCCTCGTAGGTCGCGATGAACTCGTCCGCGAGCTCCACGCCCGCTTCGGCCAGGCCCAGCTCCCCATGGAGCTCCCGCAGGGTGGCGCGCGAGTTCGCGCGGAAGTCCCACAGCGTGTGGTCCAGGTCGAAGAACAGGTGCCGGTAGCGGCTCATGGCAGCACCTCGGTGATGCGATGGGCAACGCCGGTGAGCACCGCCGACACCACGAGGGATTGCAGCACCACCGAGAGCAGCACGGCGGGCAGCGTGCGGCGGTCGTGCCGGAAGAAGCGGGCGGCCAGGATGCTGCCGATGGGGATGGTGAGCACCAGCGGGGTGAGCGCCGCGACGCCCAGGTAGCCGCTCGCGTGCTTCACGCGGATGATCCATCGGTTGCGCCTGGTGAAGATGCGCGCCACCACACGACGCCGCTCGATGTCGCGCAGCCGAGCCCTCAGCCAGCGCAGGCGTGCCCACTCGGTGAGGCGCTCGCTGAGCTGGTAGAAGATGAACACCCCCATGCAACCGCCGAGGGCCGTGAACAGGAAGTTCTTCAGGAAGCCGAAGCCGAAGCCCGCGCCGAGCGAGGCCGCCACGAGCATCTTCAGGGCGCCCCAGGCCACCACCGTCAAGATCTGCAGCAGCTCATGCACGGCGATCAGAGCTTCGCCCCGTAGGCCAGGTCGCCCGCATCCCCCAGGCCCGGCACGATATAGGCCTGCGCCGTCATCTCCTCATCCACCGCGCCCAGCCAGATCCGCGTGCCGGGCGGCAGGTGGCTCTTGACGTGCTCCAGACCCTCCCCGCTCGCGATCACCGACACCACGTGCAAGGCCTTCGGCTTGCCGAAGCGGAGCAGCGCCTTGTACACGAGCACCATGCTGCGGCCGGTGGCCAGCATCGGGTCGCAGAGCACCAGCACGCGGTCGTCCAATGACGGGCAGCTCAGGTACTCCACCTCGATGTCGAATCCGTCCTCGCCCTTGCGGTGCTTGCGGTAGGCGCTCACGAAGGCGTTGTCGGCCCGGTCGAAGATGTTCAGCATGCCCTGGTGCAACGGCAGCCCGGCGCGAAGGATGGTGGCCAGCACCGGCTGCTCCTGCGGCAGCAGCATGCGGGCCACGCCCAGCGGCGAGCTCACCTCCTGCTCGTCGTACTCCAGGGTCTTGCTCAGCTCATAGGCCATCACCTCGCCCATCCGCTCCATGTTGCGGCGGAACCGCATCGGGTCCTTCTGGACCTGCTCATCACGGAGCTCCGCGAGGAAGCGGTTCACCACACTGCGTTCTTGCGCCAGCTGCACGACCATGGATCAGGGCTTGAGGTTGCGGACCAACGGCGGTAGCCGGTTGATCACCGCCCGTAAATATACCGTGCGGTGCGCTCCGTAGCCCCCGTAGAAGCGCGCCAGTTCGGCATCGTTGGAGCCGGCGAGGTCGAGCACCAGCGGCCTTCCCGCATGCTGGGCGATCACGCGGTCCAGCAGGTGATGCATCGCGCGCATCCCGCGTCCGGCACTGTTCGCCAGCCCCTTCAGGAAGATCAGCCGGCCGCCCCATTCCACCAGGAACGCAACGGCCACCGGCTCCTCCCCATGCCACATCACGAAGGGACGCCCTTCGCCGTGCGCCATCGCACCCCGCAGCAGACGTTCCATGCACGCGATGCGCACCCGATCGATGCCCCAGCGCCTGAACTGCTCGGAACCCTTCAGGAAGGCGAGCACCACCTCCACGTCAGCGCCCTGCTCGAAGCGCAGGACCTCCGCGCCGGGTCGCCGCAGGTTGCGACGGAGGTTCTCCCCATAGCCGGCCCGCAGGAGCTCGATCGGCGATCCCAGGTCCAGCTCCAGGTTCTGCTGTTCCGTGATGCGCATCCGGGGGGGCGATGCCACGGGCGCACCGGCGTTGCAATAGATGTCGGCATACCGGAACGCCTTGGGCACCGCCGCCAGGAAGGGCGCAGGCTCACCCCCGAACACGCCGATGCGCTGCAGCAGGAAGGGCTGGTACAGGTAGCGGACACCGAGCCGGCTTCGCCAGGGCAGCGCCATCTGCGCACCGGAACCCTCGTCCACCAGCGCCTCCCATCCGGGGCATGCGGCGTCGAGCACCCAGCTGCGCCCGTACCACCAGCGCACGGGGCACCGCTCCAGCCGCGCGTCCCACGCCGCCTTGTCGATCTCGTTGTGCCGAAGGTGCCGGATCATGCCTTCGCGTGCTTCACCACCCGTTCAAAGACCGCCGGCCATGGCGCGAATTCCCGATGCCCGCTGAGGTAACGGTCGTGCCACACGCTCACGAACGTGCCGTTCACCGCACGCACCGCATCGCTCATGCCGTTCATCGCGCGCTCCACCCCATCGGGGCCCTGGCCCATGCGCTCGATGAGCGCGCTGTCCATCGCCTGGAAGGGCCATAGCTCCAACCGGGTCTCTTCCTCGCGCTCCAGGTCGTACCAGGGGAAGGGTGTGCAGGTGGCCACCCGGAAGCCGCAGCGGTCGGTGAAGCCCAGGCTGTGCTCCTCCTCGAACTTCATGCGGGCCACATGGCGCAAGGTGTCCGGGAGCTTCCAACGCAGAAAATGCTGCCGACTGGCCACACGCGGAACCTGGAGGTCCATCTCGAACGCAAGGACCTCCCGGGAATGCGCGCGCTCATCCTCGCTCGAACGGTACGAGGGATGGATGCCGTAACGGATCCCCGCATTGCCGTGCGCGCGTTCGACGCGCTGCCGGAAATAGCCCGGCCAGCGGTGCTGCCCGACGGCATGGTCGTGCATGCCTTCCCCTTTGGTGAGGAAGAACAGGATGGGCCGGCCCAGGTCCGGCGCATGACGCTCAACCAGTTCAAGGGCCCGGAGAAAGGGATCGCGCCGCATGCCCACGCGCACCATCCAGCGCTCCACGACCACATCGAAACGCAACGCGAACAGGTCCTTCAGCGTGGCACCCAGGGCGCGTGGGAACGGCCGGCCGGCGTAGCGCAGCACATTGTCCATGTCAACGGTGGCCATGTGCGCGTATCGGCGTTGCGCCGCAGGCAGTTGGGGCCAGCGCTCGCACAACCGGTGGTGCAGCGCCAGCGCCCAGCGGTCAAGCCAGGGCTCTTCCGCAAGGCCGGCGCGCACCACGAACAGGTCCTTCGTCGGGATGCGGCCGTGCGCATCGCGCTTGGTGCAGCGCAGTTCATCAACGAGCGCGAGCAGGAAGAAGGCCCCGGCGAACAGGTCGTACCCCTCGCCCACCGGGAAGAGCACCTTCATGCCGCCCTGCTCCACCACGGTCGGATCACCGGAAGGAACGGCCTCGAGCGCACCGCTCCACGGCACGTGCACCGCGTCCGCGAAGGCCGCTCCGCCGTAGTGCAGCCGCGGACCTTCGGCCCTGCCGAACTCCTCCGCGTCGTGCGTGATGCGCACCGGGATGCCGAGCATGCGCTCCACCACGTGCGTCACGATGTACGCGGCGCGGGGCGAGGGATGCTCAACGTGGACCAGCAGCATGGGTGGTGCGGGCATGCCCCCGCCGGATACCGAACGTACGAAGCAGCCCTTTC